>Ga0325405_1002262_pt1 | contig 19741 bp, 17 predicted proteins | sample PopdelMetagenome_21_FD_205663 | JGI IMG/M metagenome (GOLD analysis project Ga0325405, IMG submission 205663) | Populus deltoides microbial communities from Bellville, Georgia, United States - Xylem-Control-R2 | ecosystem: Host-associated > Plants > Phyllosphere > Stem > Wood/Secondary xylem...
TGGTAAGTTAACTCGAGTAGACTTAGGTCGTTTTATTGTATCTTTTTTTTTAGATAGAGTTTTTACCAACTTTTTCATTCAACAATGAATTTATCGGGAATTGAATTTCATAATTTATTTTGTGTAGGGATATCATGGTCTGATGACTCAGGTCGTGAATTTGAAAGGTTAACTCGGGTTAACCTGATTTGATCTAATATGTTTTCATTTTAATATTTTTTAAAAAGAATGTTTTAATTTTTTTAGTCTAACTATATTTTTAATAATCATTTAGGTTATCTTTGAATTTATCAAGTCAAGCTGGTCATATCAAGTTAAATTCCACAAGGTTTTTTTTTCCTAGTAAAAAAACATTAATTATACCTGGAATTTTTTTTTTTCACTAAAAGAAATTAATTCGACCTACAATATGGCTCAAACTAACAATTTAGTTTCATAATTTTAAGTTAATTTATCTTTGGATTTGAATTAAATTATATATATATATATATAATTTAATTCAAATCCAAAGATAAATTAAATTTAAAACCCATTTAGTTTGTATTTACCTCTTAAAATTTTGAAAAGAATTATTAATTCTTGTAACAAGGATTCAGAGTAAAAAACCCTCATTTATTTTTATGTTTTAGAAGCACATTTGAAAAAAAAAATTACTTTAAATTAATTCTTTTTATATATTTCCAACAATTTTGATATACTAATATCAAAATTAATTTTAAAAAATAAAAAAATATTTTAAAAATAACTGCTACCAGTATTAAACACCCCGATAAATGCCGGAAGAGATGGTGACATGCAGTTCCATGCAAAACCTTGCTTCCCAAAAGTAAAGCACAATACAAATGCTACCACAGTTGCTTCAACCAAATATAACGCCTGATTGGAGTTTAGACACTACCACTGCATTCACTATACAAGCTAAGCGTATTATCATTCAATTCAAGGCTCCACAGCAATCAAAAACAAAATTTAAAGCTTTAGGATGTTAACGAAGAAATTCCTTGGACGATAGAACAGCAATTGAATTCGAAGGATAGTTCACGAGAAAAAGGCTGTCTTATTAATCACACAACAACTATTCCCCCCTAATCTCTGTTGTATTAAAAACAAAATGCTCTCTCACAGCTAAACCATTCGTTTTAACACATCATCAATCACGGCTTGCCTGTCTTCTCTCTCAGCTCCGGGTCCCTAAACACAAAATATTATTCAAAATCAGATAAAACACAATAGCCAAAGGTAGTAGTGTCGTGGATAGAGCATGAGGCAGACCTTTGAATATGATCAAGAATGAGAAGCCTTGGTCCAGGTGGGATTCTCACATCTCTAAGAGCACTGTAACCGAACACACAACATAGCAATCAATGATCACCACAGATCTTTTTTTAAAATATAATAATATATTACGTGATAAATATTGATAGAACACAAAAGCAAATTGATCGTAGATAAGGTGAATGAAGACTAGATCATCTAACAACTTGCCTATCAGTCAGTAAAGGCAAGGTGTGATCTGTTAACAACCCTTTCTTAAAATTCTTCTCATAATTTTGGAGGCCAAGATTACTTAGCATGGATCTTGTTCTGGCATAGTGCAAATCTTCAGTTGGTGGTTGAGAGAACTTCTCCCCCAGCTAAATCACATAAAAGTTTATCTCAGCATTGGCAAGGGTAAAACCAACAGAAAGTTGTTAGAGAACATGGATTAAAATCAGAATATAAGAATGATCTCAAGATAGAAACAAGACTCCAGAACAGATTGCTTCTTTATATGAAAGCAAGAAATATTTTCGATAGGACTAATATCAAATAGAAAGCTTTTTCAATCCATACTCACAACTTGCATGGGAAAAGAAATAAACTGAATGTAGCATGATTCTGTTGAAAAGAAAGATGAATCTTCCCTTATATCTTTACCTTGAAAAGACCACCCTGAACTAATGCAAAGAAAAGTCCAGAAGTTATTGCATTTGTAGCATTGTTTGGGCCACCCATGCCACTCACCAATGAGAACATGGCACCAGAACCAAAAGCTGCGACCATGCTGCAACAATAAATTTATAATATTTATTGGGATAGGTAATCATCAACCATGCTTGAAATGCTTCAATAGAAATTTGGGTCAGATGACTCCAGACACATATTGCATGTCTTTTAATCCAAGAGTTAAAAAGAAAAAAGAAACAGAACAATATTTTGGAGACGCCATGAATACACTTGAATACTCTAAGGCTGTGAAGGCATGGATACATTTTCGTAGGCTTCATTAATATTTGAATAGTGAAAGATAGGATTGGACTTTAAAGCACCTTGGGATAAGAAATCTTGAAACTTAAAGTACCTTGAGCTAAAGAAAATTGGAGATTTTTTGACCCAATCTCCAGCCATATATGGTATCCTACCACAAAAGTATTCCATTTCCTACACTGATTTTGAATTTCCTTGAATCTTTTTACCTTTCAAGACCTAATTTTCCTGAGTAAGATCTATACTGTTTGTAGAATGAGATGATGAGTTTAATACATGACAATAACGATATATCATTGTCAGACATGTTAAATCAGGCATTGGTCTGTTCATTGCTACATTTTCAGGCATTCTAATTTATTGTATGCTTCTAATGGAATCTATTTGAAAAGGGAAGAGTTTGGGTTTGAATTCTATAGTTGTATCAAAAGAAAATGTAGGTAACTGATATCTGTGCAGCTTAGTTTATACATCTGTAGTTCTTAGGATTCAATTGTGTGCAGAGAGTCACCATAAAATGCTAAATGAAATTCAACTAATACAACAGTTTATGAGGTCAATCATCCTCTTAAGGAGAACATGAAGACATGAAAAAAGATTCTTGTCTGAAAAAGAACGTAAGCAAAGGAAAAGGGATGCAGAAAAAGTTAACCTAGATTGGACATCCTCCTTGCCACGCAATCTCTTCATGATACAGGCTATACCAGCATTAGTTCCGGTCATTACAGCAAAGTTGCGAGCTTGTATTAAGGGACCGCCGGCTAAAGCCTGTAGGTGAAGCATATTGTTTGTTAAACATTAGCAAACTCTTCATGGAAGCAGTATTGATTAATTCCAGTCACCACATAATCAATCTACTTCAATATATTGACTAGAAGTATAACTCCAAGGATAAACCAATTCTGAAGGATTTTTGCCCTCTCCACCACATTCTTCCTTGGAATGTTTAACCGAGTTTCAAGGGAAAGTATGTGAGACATAGAACTCATATGAACCAAACAGAAAAGTCACCATTTTCATTACAAGAAGCAAAAACTGCTTGGTAGATTTTGCCACAGGGATCCTCATCAACCTTGTGAGCTAGTATTCCAATTTCCAAGATCATACAGCATTAAAACAAACAAATGAAGAAACTCTACCAAAATATATGAATTCAGAAGCAAATAATATATGCCACCCCACAATCATGTTAAGGAGAGAAAGTTCAGAAAAATTAACTCTGATGCAGTAAAGAGTAAAACCCTATTTTATTTAACTCATAAAATTTCATAACAATCTCCTAGTAACTTGATGATGAAACTAATTCTATGTTATCTGAGGAAAAAAAGTATCTCTCTTTAAGATATTCATTTAGGGTAACTAATCTTTTCCCATTTCAAAGCACAGCAATTCAAGTGAGGTAAGAAGATAAACCCTTTTGTAAAAAAATATAAATGAAATAAACAGAAAAATAAATAAGAAGAGCAAGAAGCATGGAGTGAGGTATGTGAGACAGGCAGGGTACTTGAGCTTGCTTGAGAGAGGCCATGGCTTGAGGGTTGAGGGCAGCCTGAGGAGGAGTTGGCATAGAGGAAGAGATGTCAGGGGTGATGGTGCCCATTATGGCTCCGATGGCAGCGCCTTGAACACCGCTGGTGGCGGTGACAACGGCAGCCTCGACAAGCAAAGACTGTTTCGACAACCAAGACTTAAAGCCATCCTCCAATTCCTTATACTTGAACTGTACGAACTTAACTGGGTCTTGATTGGGTAGCAGTTTGGACACAATTACTCCTTGTTTACCCTGCTGCTCCATTCCTGTTTTTCCTACCACTTTGTTGCCGCCGCCGCCGCTGCTTCGAGCTATGTGGATAGAGAAAGATACGGGAGAGGAGAAAAGACTTCACTCTCTCTTTCTTTTGTTTTTATTCCCTTCATTTCCTTTTTTTACAGCTTAGGTGTTATCGATTTTCCTCTGGTTTTTTTTTTAATAACTTAAAAGTAATTTCTTTCTAGAAAATAGTTTTTTATATAAATTATATCCTTGAAAATTAAATTATTTTTAATATTTAATAATATTATAAAAAATAAATTAAAAAATATTTTTTATTATTTAGCTATGAAAAATAAGTTAAAAAAATTTATTAATATTTTTTAAAAATTTGTAAAAACATCAAATACCAAATCTATCAAATAAAAAAATAAAAAAATAATTTAATTTTATAAATTATTTTAAATAAAAAATAACAATCTAGAAAAAAAATCAGATAATAATAAAAATTTAATTTCGCTAAATTATTTTAAATAATAATTAAAAAATAAATATTTAATCTAATATATTAAAACTTTTAGTTAAAAAATAAAATAAAATAAAAATTAAGAATAAAAATTAATATAAAAATTAAATTTTAAGAGATAAAATTAAAAAAATAAAAATAAAATATATAATAATTAAAAGTTAAATTTAATATAATTAATAAATAACTAAATATTTTTTATTTTTTCACGGTATTCTACAGACTGGCTACCTTCTTTCCAGGTCTCTTCTTTTCACCTTTTCCCAGCCAGCAACCAAGAACATTAACCAATAATTATGTGTCATTTCGTCGCAACTGCATACAGTTTTGCTCAATTATGCTCTTGTTATAACGTTTCCAATTCTAACTCGCTAAAGCATTCCCTAACAGGCCTCAATTCTGACATTGTCCTCTGATTCAGCCTCTTCACCCAAGGCTGGTCCTTCTGGGGGTGATACCATTGATTCTCCATCCTCAGACGAAGACAGCCATCCAGTTGCTCCAACTACTAGACTCTCCGTTGAATAAGATTTCCAAATCAAAAGGGGGAGCAAAGAAAAAGAAAAGAAAAGGTTAAACAATACATTTTATGTTAGCGAAACATTATTGGTTTCTTCTTCAATGGTAGATACAGTACCATCGCTTGTGATAAGCCTTAGATATGGTGGTTTTTCTCACAATTTCTTCTGTTTTCTTCAATGGTTCTTTTTTTTTTTCCCTTCAAATTCATGCAGTATTGGCTTTCAAGTAATGCACTTTGTTTTTCTGTTGATGATTCAGGGGATGGGGATGATGGGCAAGATATTGAGGATGGCACATCTGCAAAGCATACTGAAGAACGTCATGTAAGAACATTTATACCAACACTTCTTTTGTGTTCGCTTTAGTTTTCTGCCAATAGTTTCTGATTGATCAGTACATAAAGCTGTGAAGTATATACCATAGCCTGTTTTGGGAGTCGTCTGAGTTTGTGGGAGAATTTTGTCCAAAGCTGGATATCACATAAGAAATGTTGCTTCTGCTAGCTATACATGGCTCCTATAGTGAAGGAATATTGTCGTTTAATAGTTATATGCCAACGAAAGCTTTTATGTATTGCCAAAATTGATGTTAGATAACACTGTGGCTGGTTTCAAACAGCAAACTGAGGGAGTTTACCCTTAATTTTCTGCTAAAAGCTACAGGTGTTTCTAAGAGTGACATCCTTCTTGGTTTCACAAGTGAAGGAATCAGAAGGTTGGCATGCCACCTCCCCCACTCTTAATGTCCTCTGCTATGCTCATTCTGATGTGACGAATTTTGGTGTTGATATCTAATTTCTAACCATTCATTGCATTAAAACGATATTGTATACAGTCAACTAGTTTTAGACTTTCTTTCTACCACTATTGGCGTGCGGAATGTTTCTTTAATAGGAAGCCCTAGCATGGTTACTGGTTTTGAATATTTAGTTCTCTAAGGCCTTCATGTGCTACCTACACTGTGGTTATGTCCGTTCTAATATTCTCTTATTATCAAATTAATTTGTCAGAGTTCCTCCAAGATCTCCCTGAATTTAACTCTCTCTATCTCTATTTATTCAGCTGTCTTTCTATAGATTGTGATGAATCAATATACATGCAGCTTAGATGAGGTAATGCTGTTATATTTAATGATCACATAACTCGTTGGAAGATGTCTAGCTTGCTATTTATATGCTTGATATTACTGACAAGCACAATGACGCTAACAGGCATCAAACCATTCAGTTTGGGCATTATCATTGGACTCTGAGTCTTGTCATGATAATAGCCCTATATGGGATGTCAAAAAAAGTAAAATTGAAGAGTGTGGAAACGATGAGGATCCCATTTCTTTGCACAGTAGAGAAGTGTCTCCAGTATAAAAAGGCCTCAAAAACTAAATCTCTGAAAACTCCAGAAGGAGAGGGTCATGCTCCAAAGAAAGGAAAGAAGGGGAAGAATGAAAGCAATAATGTGCAAAGTAAAGGTACAAGGAGAAGAGGGCACTTGTGGTGAATTTTACTTCTCTCCAAATTTGATGCATAGATCTTTCTCTCTCACATATTCTTAGAATGTGCTTGACTGACATTACAGGAAACCATGGTGATGTGGAAATTACAGAGGAAGTCACATCTGAGAAGCTTATCAATGCTCATGTAAGAATTATCTGTAGTAACCAATATTTCTACCCCTTGCCCATGCTTCACTCAATTCACCCAGTAACATAAGCATGCAGGTTTCTACATCAAGGTTACCATTGGTGCTTTCTGAGAAAGTCCAGCGTTCCAAGGTAGGTTTCCAATTTGTCTTGTTTATCACTTCTTGTTCATCTGCTTTAATTATAGATATCATTTAACTTCCTAACTTCAAAGTGCTATCTTGGATATATTATTAATAGACATAGTTTTTATGTATTGTTAGGTCTTCTCTCTCAATAACTTGTAGAAATTCAAATAATTAAGGTTTAAAGTCCTGGGATGAGAGAAGTCCAGTTCTGGGAAGAAGCAAACTACGCACTGCCGGCTGCTTATTTTTGTATTGCTTAGTTATTTGGTCTCTTGGTGAGTCCTTAGACACATTGTTTTCTGGACCATGTACCACCCTGCTTAATAATGGGCTTGCTTCTAGTTTGGTGGTTCTGTGATTTCACCACAAAATATATAAATCTATGTATATAAAGAAATGAGTACATAAATTTATCCATGCATGCACAAGCACATCAGTGATTAATTAAAAGCTTTTTGGTACAGGCACTTGTTGAGTGTGAAGGTGAATCCATTGATCTAAGTGGTGAAATGGGGGCTGTTGGGCGACCAGTGATTCCAGATACCCCATCTGGAGATTCTGAAATGCACCTAGACTTGAAAGGTATCTTTTGTTTTGTTATGATGATTTTGGTAGGATTTTTCAAATATTTCCCCTCTAATAGAACCAGAAGAGAGCTCAACCATTTCTTAGTGGCGGAGTGCATTAGATTTTCAGAAATAAAAAGTTTTTTTCCCTTCAGAATCATTATGCATGATTTCCCAGATTTTGCTCACAGCAATCATGTTGATGTTGCTATAACTAAACTTCATTAGAAAGTAGCTCGAGCAATCTATGAAAAGATTCCCAACAAAAAAGTTATACTGTTTTATTTCCCCTACATTCTACTTGACCATGTTACTTGGTGTCTTGTGTGCTTTACTTTTCACTCTCGTTTTTCCCCTCTGCTTGATTTTTGGCTCGGTTTCGATATCCACCTTAAAAACCTCGTCCTTGTGATTTTTTGTTATGCATGCCTCCATAAAGAGCTTGCTTCTGATTTGTAAACTTTATTTTTTTAGGCACAATATACAGAACAACAACAGTTCCTTCCGGAACATTTTACGTTGTATGTCAGGGATCTCTACTTGAATTCTTTTATTTGCAGATTTGACACGCTCCCCTCTTTTCACTTTCTCGTCCCCATCTTGGTCCCCCATGATTTCCATGGGTTCTGTTCTACATTTTACTTTTGAAAGGGATGATTGCGTGATATAGCATGTTTCCCTTCCGGTTCAGGTTCAGGTTAGTTTTGGTCAATCCAAGGCAAAGGTGTGCCCTATTTGCTCTTCAGATTACTCATTCTATGCAGATAAGATGGTTTTGTCTTATTATTTTTGTTCTTGTGCTTGATCAGATAGAGGCTACCATGAATGACTTCGTTCAGCTTAAAACGCAGTAATTTTTATGAATATGAAACTACAGTTGAAGGTTAGGGTTTTTATTTAATGGTTTCTTTAATGTAATTACTTTATTGAGAAATATTCCTTTGAAAAATAGACTCACTTTTGTAGTTCGCTGAAATGACTTGTATGAGTAGGAACGCTTGAGGGTTTTTCTTTCTCTTCTGAAGATGAGACTGCCAAGATAACAAAGGCTACTGCTCATCAAACCGATCAGAATATGGACGTTGAAGAACCATCCAATGGAAAGATTAAGAGAAAAGCTGAGAAATCATCTGTATGTTTCTAAACCTTTTCTAATAACTCAATGTCTTTAACCGTGCTTTTTCCTAGCTTTACAATATATTCCATCTGTGCTTATTTATGAAAGTTTGGATGCAGGGAGTGGCTCGAAAGAAAGGTAAAACTGCAGGAGGAAAGCCGTGCAACGTATGATATATCATACATGTTTGCATAAGTCATGAACCATTAATGACCAGATATAACATAGCTGATTGAGGTTGATATAGAAATCACAATTAGATTAGTTTTCTTTACTTGCAGGATTTAATCATCATAGCTTATTTAATTTATTTTGAAAGAAACTGATGGTTATTTTAAGTTCGTTTTTCATACCAATAAATTGGTGTCTGGGGGCAACCTACCAATTTGCCGCTTCTACAATAGAAACACTATAAACTAATTCAATTTGAGAGCTAATTTGCTGCCATGATTCACATGTTCTAATAGAATTGAGAACCAATTCAATTACAACTTCATTATGCGAAAGGATGCATTTCCATGGAATACCTCTTAGTGCTCTTGGCTGAAGGTATTCTGAGGCCAATCCTTGTGCAAGATTTGTGCAGTTCACAGATCAGATACAGGCAAGAATGTGTTTTGTGGAATTGCTCCATCCTGGCAAGGCTTCCATCTATGTTCATAAGGTTAGATAGAGGATGAGAAGAAGGAACAGCAGTGGAAGAGGTTGGAGTATGTTTGAGGAGGAAACCAGCTTCATTGTCTCCCCATTACCGGGATTGGGAATCATGGTAGCTGCGTGTGCCCCATCAGGTGTCTTTATCCTGTGTCAGAGATCCATTCGTAATTATTACATTTCTTTGAGAGAAGCAGAAAAAACAAGATCTATTTGTGATCCCAGCAGAATAAATAAATAAAGAGGAAAAGAAGCATTACCCTTTGGCTGTGGGGCAGAAAACGATGGCATAGTCATCAGCCTTGCAAGTGAAAATGCTGGTACCATCGTCGAAAGCATAGCTATAAGCCCTTGGACAAGCTCGCTTGAAAATGGTCGAGTAAAAGGAGGGCTGGCATGTGGTTGGGTTGGCAAACTCCCCGCCGCAGCAGTACTGGTCCAGCCCAAAGGCCTCACATGCACTCTTACATGCAACCACCCCTCCCTCTCCACCATCACCACCGGCCACCTGAAGTTCCTTTGGGCAACCTATTGAAGTTTCAGGGATGAGAATTTTCAAGGGATGAGGTCATTTTGTTACCAAGGAGGAAGAATGTTCTTAATGAAAACCAGTTGAAGTTGGAAAATCTTACCCATGTTGATATCTGAAAGGCAGCCAGTGGCATTGCACGTACCATGAACCCCAACAGGTGCGGCAACAAGAGGCAAATTGTAGCCGTCCACGAGGCTGACATCATAGTAATCTTTGGCATCCCCTGTGCCAAGGGTTACCTCAAAGAGCGATGCGGGTGGAGAAGCACCCATGCCATTACACTCCAGCCTCCCCCCGCAGTTCCCAGTTTGACAGGTGCCGTTTCCAGACTCATCAAATGTGCAACCCGTCCTTGCCCATATCCGACCTGACCACCCTGGGACACTTGGAATGCGCATGCTGTAACCAGAATCCAGGCGAAATCCAGTACTTGCAAGTTGCGGGGTGCCTGCACCTGCTAGGGTACCGGGCCATATGGTATAGGGGCAGTTGTTTGTAATTGTAAACGCGAAGGAGTACGAAACGGGGATTAGGAAAGAAAAGAAAATGAGAGGGGGAAATAGTACCGTCCGGGGTATCTTAACTGGCATAATGAGAATTCTGGTGGGATGTTAGTGGCTTGTCAAAGCAGGCTCGCTCGGGAGAGACGGGTAGCAGAGGGTTTGCAATTTGCTTACAAGGGCTAACTCCTAGATATGGGGGGTGAGAATCTAACAGGGAGAGGAATTACGTTGCTTTGCTGGGCCCGGAGCCGCAATATCACTTTTCTGGGTCTGGTATTTCTTTTTACCCAGATTGCCTCATGCCGAAGCAATTCCTTCCTTGATAAAACTGCATAGCACATGTTAGATGGTAACAACAAAGTCACGCTCGCTCCTGTCTCCCCCAAAAGAAGCAAAAAAATATTCTGAGCGCTTCTCTTCAACTGAAAGAAACATAAAAAAAATAAAAATACGAACATACTGAACGAAAAAGGAGGGAATTGCCTTGATGGGCTTCTTCAATCAGAGTCCACACACCATCATGTGATTCAGATTACAACCCTCGCCTTTCTTCTCTCTGTTTTCCTTTCCCTTTCCCTCCTTTTCATCTGTGATTATATTAATCCTTTTGAAAGCCCAATATTAAAACCACCTTTTATTCATCGCTGATATGAATGACCAGCCAGATCGTGATCACATACAAGAAGCGTTGACTTGTTAATGCTTGGTCAAATTGACGAGAAACAATGAAAAGCATTCTTTCTTGACCATTATCAGAATTCGAGGATACAAGTGCTTATGCAAAATGCAACAATCTCCCCCCATTTGGGGGGGAAAAAAGAGAGGCGAGGACAGGGTGGTTTCAGACCAGAAGGGGACGCTATGTACTTGTTCAGGAGCTTCAGACCATCCTAGATACAAAAAGCTCAACTCCTCTAACACCATTAACAAGTAACCATGATAGGGGGTAGCCCCATGTGGACTTGCAGACTGTTCTCATCTTGATTCCTGATGCCGGAGCCAGCGCTTCACTTGGCATCGATGCATTCGCGAGGTTAAAGCCAGCGCATCTTACAACTTAGCTAGCTGCTCTTCAAGGCTCACCAAAAATATAAAACTTCCTTTTGCCTCCGCATTCACAGCCCGATAGTCCTGCCAATTAAGTTCCATCTACCACGTTAATAGACAAAACAGGATCGTTAAGGTAGGTAGTAGGTACTCAACTAAAACAGACAATAAGGTAGGGTCTGAGAAACATCAGTCCTACAGCTCAACATCATTTGATAAGCAAGAAATCAGACCTTGAAATACCTGTATCATAAAGCAGAGGCGCTGATCTGTTAAAAAACAAACCAGCAGTCAATATAAGACGATCATGTATCTCAATTTCAATTCTTCAACAATGGAGGGGTGAACTGCAGATAAGGGCAGCATCTTCTCAATCCATCAGCAGTTCTACGCAGCATCATTCACCACAGCAAGAAATGACAGAATTCCTGTAAAGGATAAAATAAACTCCCTTTTAGGCTTTATATTGTCAGAAATATTCTCGAACAAAACAATTCATTAATCACAACAGAAAGGTATATTTAAAGTCTCCCGAATTGTATAAACTCCAACCCCTGCAAAATTAAAAGTATATTCAGGAAAGCATTCATCATAGGAAAGCAAAACTAAGTAAACAAAAACAAAGAAAAGCAAGTAATCACCGCAATATTTGTCTTCAGCCTGCAATAAACCAGACAAAATAAAGCAAAGAAGCAAGTAAGTTTGACCACAGGACAATGCAAAAAAGACCCTTGAACTGAATAACCTGATAAGACTATGCTGCATAACCAACAGCACCCAAACACAACCACCATCCAATATCATAAAGCACAGAAATAGCACAAAAAAATTAACACATAAACTTAAACAGCAAAAACAGAGACCGATGGAGCTCAGTAAAATCAATACAAAGGCAACAAAACAAACGTGCACCAAATAAGCACATCCACAACAACAGATCAAAACACGGTACACAGACAAAATAATTGCAAATTGAAGTAAATCATATTGCTAAAAATCAATACTATACTATAAAAGTCTTCCAAAAGACCTGAAAGCACCTGTAGTTTGTTAAGAGTTCAAAAAAGAAGAGGAGGGCTTGAATGAAACTAAATTAAAGGGCTTGAATGAAACTAAATTAAACTCAAGGTTCACACGAGAGTGGATGGAGCGAGTTCAAGATCCCCTATCAAAAGTCAAGCTATGCTATTGGAACCGCTAAATTGCATTACACATGAAAAGTAAATAACGTTCCTACATAGAGGAGGACTCTTATGGTCCACCGTAATAATTACCCAACATTAAGTTCCGAGTCATCCATATCCGTTCATGAAACATATAAAGGAAAAACTTCAAAGGAACATTACGAATAGAAAGAGAAAGGGTTATTTCAAGTATACGATATATTATATCTAGCTCATATCCATGCCATCTCCAACTTGGCTGCAGATTGGACTGACAGCAGAGAAAGATCTCTCGAAAGGAGAAGGATGAAACTGTGCATCACGCCTGCGCTTGAAAGAACAGCTATCAGTGGGAGCACTGCTATTCTCAGCATCGAGCTTCCTGCGAACTCCTCTGACAGCCTGCTCCTCAGCTGGGGAAAGGGGGAAAATCTGGCGACTAGCCCGGCAAAGGGAAGAATGGTTGTCATACAAAATTCTCTGGTTACAGTTCTTGTCACAGATGTGAGTGAGACCAGTGAGCCTGCAACGGTACATGTTGCCAAAGACATGTTCATTCTGACACTTGCAGTCACATTTGTGGACAGGAATTGGGCCATCAAGGCCAAGGATAGTGGAGAGATAAACAACATTGGCAGGAGCAGACATCATGGATTTACCAAAAACCTCCATTGGCAGCTTGAAAGGGTTCTGCAAAGCCACCAACAGAACGAGGTCAAGCTCAACTGAGATGTAACTGAAGTAGTGCTCGAAAGAAGAGGGTCCAGGTTGTCCTCTCTGGCTTTTTTTATATATACCAAATCTTCACCCTTTAATTCAGTAATGAAATTGAAAGGAAAGTAATTCTATGCCCTGCTCTCTCTCTCTCTGTAGGAAGAAAAGAACAGGAAAGGGGACTCCAACAAGAATTCGAATTCCAACCATCATAAATATTTACAAACACCCAGCAGACACTGAAAATTGTGTCTGCGCGTTTCGCGTTTCAAACATGCTAAAACAAAACAACACAGATCTGAGCTACAAGATTAAGATTATTTTAAAAAGAGGAAGATTTACAGGGTAAAAAAAAAGGAGTTTATTGAAGAAGATGATTAAAAAAAATAATAACTGAGAAACAATAATAAGTTAAAAATAATAAAAAAAACTGACCTGATCTGATCTGAAGCAAGCAGCTGAGATCGAAGAAGAAGAAGAGCTGAGGCCAAAAGAAATGATCGATCGACGACGCTAGCACTCCTCACCTGCAAAACAGCCTAACTCACACCTAACACACGCACTCTCTCTCTCTCTCCCCCTCACCCTCTCTCTCTAAGAATAAGAATACGCAGACCGAAAATTAAAAGAAAAACAAGAAAATGAAGGTGTATGGCAGGATTGCGTTAGGAGAAGGAGGGGTATTTATAGAATTTTATTCAGAAAGCCTCTCTCTCTTCGTGTTGACTTGACCCTTCCTCTGCACGTACAGACAACACGTATTTATTACTAAGTACTCTACTTTATTTTTCTTTCTTAAAGAATATAAACGGAGGGAGAAGTGGGTATTATATTTCATAGATAAATAATATAATTTGGATTATAAAGATACATACCGAGGAGTTAGATATCGATCATCATCATGACACGCTTCAAGCTACCATCTCATACATATTAAGCACCATGCACGCTCTTTTTTTCAACTGAATCCTAAGAATACCCTCCAGAATGTATTTTTTAAAAATTCCAGCTTGAAAAGTTATATTAAAATCAAACTTTATTAAACACTAATTTAAAAATTAGATGGTCTTCCATTTAAAAATATATTACGATTATTTCTTTCTAATTTTTTTATTTTTATTCCTTTCAAGTTAAATATATTTTTAAAATTAATCTAAAAGAAAAAATAAATAGTGACTAAATACATGTAAAGAAAATGAGAGTGGGATTTGGTCTCTTGGTTCGGCATAATGTATTATGGTAACAGTTTTAAAAAATAAAAAATAAAAAAGGTAAGCGCTAAGGAAGCTAACCAAAAAAATGTGGAGAATATGCGGAATGGATGATGATAATAATAAGTCTCTCACTTCTCACGTGTCTAACGGCTATCTCTGTCTCCACCCCCTTTCTGTTCTCATCTCACATCACATGTATGTTCTTGGATATTACCTTTTCTTTTCTTTTCTTTCTTTCGTTTGGTTCTTTCTGTTCGAACGGGTATTGACTTTTATCGTCTACCTTGTCAACATTTAACAAGTGTCTCTCACTGATCAATATTGTTAAAAGACTAGTAACGAGTCAATTTAAAGTTTATTATGGACGTTATTTGTTAGGGGTTATTTTTTATATTAACATATTAAAATAATTTAAAATAACTAAAAAAATTAAAATTTAAAAAATTTAAAAAAAATTCAATTTTTTTTTTAAAATCACTTTTAAAATACAAAAATAAACAAACTTTTACCATCCAAAACTCACGAGTTTAAAGCTGTTTTTACAAGTAAGAGCCAATAACTCTTATTCCTTGATATTCCAATGTTGACGGGAATAATACTGGTTCTCAAACTCTGTCCTGAAATCCCTCCATCTAAGCGTCTCAGCAGCCCGTCTCTCTTTAACATTATCCCACCATGTTTGGGATCTGTCAGATAACAGCTGAGTAGCACAATCCACTCGAAGCTCTGCCGGTACTGATATTTAATCCATTGACCTCTCTATCTTTCATAACCATCGCCTAGCTATCTCAGCATCCTCTTCTCCTATAAATGCCTCACAACTTAATTCTCTCAAACTCTTTACCCATCGAACTAAAGTGATTGCAATATCCTTGAGGATAATACTCAATGGTCTCGATATCTGGGTATGGTGGAGGTGCTACTGTACGGGGTGCTGTTGGTGCTACCGCAGGCGCTACCATTGGTGGGGGCTAAGTCCCCTGCCTATCTCCATCGAATATCCCTGGTCATGACATCCCCCGCTCATCTTGGATTCCTGATAACTCTCCTTATCTGGATCGCAACAACGCTGCTGACACAAAAGATATTATATCTACCAGAGGGTCTCCCTCGAGCCCTCTATTTCATGTCTCAACTAGACATTTGTCCATTGCTGGTGACAGGTCAACCCAGGGCACCTTGCCATGTATGTTCCATCCTGAGACAATGTTATTTTACATTAGTAATGATCTACTGAACCTTAACCATGCTCTAATACCAAACTGTAACATCCTCAAATTATAATGTCATGAAATCTCAAACATTTATCTACGAATGCCAAGTATTGAATAATATGTATATGATTATGGAATTTTTTTAAAAAAAAAAATCAGCAGAGTTTTCTCTATTTTTTGTTGGTACCAAGTTATTAACAACACTTCTATTATATGTCTTTACAACTTTCATTTTGATGTAATCATCCTGGATCACATCTCATTCATCAATCAATCTCTCAATACTTATACCTATTAATACATTCAAGTCTCATAATATCAATTAATAAGTCAACATAAAAGAATTACTAAAACAAATTGAAAAATAAATAATTTCATCACTAAAGAGTAATAATTGCTAACTAACTACATATATGCATTTAGACTAAATAAATACAATATTACGATTAAAAGTCATATTGTCTTAAAACATCTAATGTATTCTGTTACTTTATATTATAAACTTATCTTATAATTCTGAAAATGATTTAGCCATACCAACATCTATATATATATATATATAATACATCCATTACATACTATACATTTTCTATTTGATTTTATAACACAAAGGTTTTCAAAGAAAATAAAGACATATAACTATTACATTCCAAAATGATAATTTATAAACAGAAAAATCCTTCATCTAACAATTTGCATCCCCTCGTGGTGTATCTGTTTCAACAATAACCACATTAATTAATTTACTCAATAACTTAGTCATATATTAATTATTTTACTCTTAACCTTTCAAATTTAATACTTCTAACTTCAATTAATTAATTTACATAATCTTTTCAAAACTTAAATATCCAGCTAACTCATTTCAATTGCCAATAATTATAATACTTTCATATAATTACCCCTAAATTTGGTTAACATTCCTCAGTTACCAATAAATCTGGTAATTCCATCTGAATTACCCAGCATTCGGGTAACCTTTTTTGTTAGTCAATCAATTTAGTAATTCCATACGAATTACCCCATATTCGATTAACCTCTTTGTTAACTAATAAACCTGGTAATTACCCAAGAAATCCACCTAACCCATTTTTGTTGCCAAAATCAATCTAGTAATTCCATATGAATTACCTAACATTCGGCTAACCTCTTTTATTAGCCAATCAATCCGGTAATTCCATATGAATTACCCCATATCTGGTTAATATCTTTGTTAACTAATAAACTCAGTAATTCTCTTAATTACCCAAGAAATCCGGCTAACCCATTTTTATTGCCAAAATCAATCTGGTAATTCTATATGAATTATCTAGCATCTTGCTAACCTTTTTTGTTAGCCAAATAATAATTCCGATAATTTTACATAAATTACCAATAATTCTCATTTGTAATAATCACTCAATTTATTCATTTGCTTCATTCTTTTAACATCAATTAAATAAATAACATAGATATTTAAGGAAAACTAATAATTACAAAATAAGGTGACGAAGCACCTACCTTCTACTCGTGATGGCCCAACTCCTGTTGTCTGATAACCAGCTCCAAACACAACTCCTGAATCAATCAAATGTCATTATATCATTAGTTCATCAATATTTTTCTTACGTGCTGAAACGTAAAGCACATAATTTTTTTTAATTTGTTCTGATAAAAATTCATTCTCAAACATAACATCATCATTTCACATACAACCACATATTTAAATCAAGTTACTTCTTTTCTTGCTTTATGTTCATAATTTCTCCATCAAATAATCGTTCTATTTTTTATGCCTTCACATCATATTATTTATTTTATCTAAACATATGTAAGAACTATATTCAAACACAATCTAAACATCTTGTCTTCATGCTTTCTTTTTAACTAGTTCAATTCTCTTTTAAATTAAATTTACTTATTTTTCTCAACTTTAATGTTATTTCTTCATTTAGTCTTTCTTACATATTTCAAATATCATGATTAAACATAGTTTCCTAAACATTAACATCAAAACTCATTTCTCCACTTTTCCTTCATTTGGTCGAATGTCATCTTCCTTTTCCTCCCTCAAATTTTTCTTCATTTACTTGTTATTTCAACTTAGTTTTCATGCTATTCCACTTCAACTTCATTATTTTTCCTTCCCCTCCTAATTTTTCCAAATTCCCATAAGAACCCTAAGTTCAAGAATCAAGGATTTAAGGGAAATTAAAGTAAAATTCCATGAAATTACTTCCTAACTTAATCAAGTAAGCTTAAAAACATCTAAATCAAATATTAAATACAAACTTCTCATGCTTACCAATTGACTGTCTTTCAATTTCTTTTCTCTCCCAAGGTTAGCCAAATTCTCTCTCTCAAATCCTCCTTCATTCACTTGATTCTTTCTTAGATTAGTGTTTTATAAGTTGAACTTTGTAAGTTTACAAAATTATTCTCTCACTTTTCTTATTTTTCCTTAGCTTTTTTTTATGTTTTTCCCTTACTTTTCTCTCTTGGCTTTTCTTTTCTTTTCTTTCATTTTCCATTTTGCTTTTGCCTAGTCGGCAACATATAAAAGAAAGGGAGAGCTGATTTGTTTTATTTTTTTAATGGCAAATAATCATTTTACCCTTAATGAGTCCTTTTGCTTCTATTTGACAGTTTTTTTTTGTTAGCACTATTGAGCTTCGTTCATCATAAAATTTTAACCAAATTTTATTCAATATATTTTAACATCCCTCGTAAAATTTCAGCTCAATATAATGGTCGAATTGAAAATTACGTCCAATAACATAAAACTGGTCAAATTATGATTTTTCATCAAATTTTTGAATTTCTCCAAAAATTCTAAAATTTTAACCCAAGCTAAAACATCATATTAGAAGTCTCCATGCAAATTTTCAAAAATTTATGATAACTCGATCAAGAGTTATGAATTTTTTTCTTACATAAAACTATGATTTTTCACCCAGAGGGTCTACAGGAGCGCAGAGCTTGGGTCTGGCGTCCAGACCCAAGAAAAATGGATCCAGCGTCCTGATTCAAGTCTAATAGGTTTGGCGTTGCAGTCAGACCCAGGGCTCTTGAGTATGACATTTAAGATGAGGCCAAAGCTCTTGGGCCAAGTTTTGCAGTCAGGCTCACTTAAAAATCATATTGTGTTTTTCATACACCAAAAAACAATGTTTTAGCATGCATTTTGGCTTTAATAACCAGTTTATTAAAGTCAAGAGAATATTGACCAAAATTTCAAAAACAACAAAAATTTTATTTTGTTTGTCTTTTAGTACCCGAGGTACGACATTACACGTAACATGTATTCCAGATATTAAATTATCTTTTTCAAACGCTAGAACGGTTAGGTTTTACCTCATTAAGATAAAGAACCTCTTTATTAAGGAACGTTTTTCTTAAACCTTTGACATACCAATAATTAGAAACTACAACAAGACCATAGTTTTTATCAAACAACAAAACAATGCAGCTTACTTTAGGTAAGGCGTATTTGGGGTGCTAATAGCTTCCCTTTACTCAATCAGTCTCTGTACCCGATCTCTGAGACCAGTTAGGGTTCCTAGTGACCAGAATACTAGGTGGCGACTCCCATTGAAATTTTCTACTAATAAAAGACAAGATTTCCTTGTCTCTCCATATTTGCCAAATAGACATATACATTTTACAATTTTACCTGAACGGTGGACGATCGCCACGACGCCGCACACGTGCGATAAACGACAACAAAAAAACTACCTTCTTAATATCAGGAATATGTTTTACATATAAATTTGTAATCTCTGATACTAAAATAAAACAAAATATTTTTTTTGAAATTTTTGAAATATTAGCCAAATTCTCGTGACTTTAATAAACTGGTTATTAAAACTAAAATATATGATGAATTTTTTTTTTGTAGTTTCTTTGGTGTATGAAAATACAATATGATTTTAGCTTTGAGAGACTTGGTCGTATGCATGAATACAAAACAATATTTTCATTTTTTCAATCTTTTTATGAAGACCAGGTATTTTAATATCGGATTTATATTTTTACGGTGTAAAAATATAAATCGATATCAATCAAAATGGATAGAAAAAATAGGCGAGAACATCACTAATGTTTTTTTTATAAATATTTTTAATTGTAATGGGTCGGACCTGACCCAACATGAAAAAAGGGCCAACACTGGCCCAACATGAAAAAATGGGCCAGCAGCCAACCCAATAGTTTATAATTAGCTGGTTT
>Ga0325405_1002263_pt1 | contig 19737 bp, 16 predicted proteins | sample PopdelMetagenome_21_FD_205663 | JGI IMG/M metagenome (GOLD analysis project Ga0325405, IMG submission 205663) | Populus deltoides microbial communities from Bellville, Georgia, United States - Xylem-Control-R2 | ecosystem: Host-associated > Plants > Phyllosphere > Stem > Wood/Secondary xylem...
CCTTACCCGGGATCCTAACATACACTACATGTATGCTAGTCAACACATGGTGATCCCCTTACCCGGGATCCTAACATACACTACATGTATGCTAGTCAATACATCTTGATCCCCTTACCCGAGATCCTAACATACACTGAATGTATGTTAGCCAAACATGGCGATCCCCTTACCCGGGATCCTAACATACACTAAATGTATGCTAGTTCATGCCCCAAATCACACTTCTCATATTTCCTTTGTCAATGATAATTTCATCACTTAACAAATCACACCACAACCATTCACCTTGAATACAGATAGATACATTCAGAATATTATCCAAAATATCGACATCATTACGCAAACTTTCCTCCTTTCTACTAATATCCAACGTTCGGTAATTCACATCTCACATCAATAACTTATTAAATCATAGAATTTAACTAGAAAGTATAGGTGCGGAACACCTACCTGCAATAGAAGCCTATTAGTGCTCCCCTACTGCTGCTGTTGCACTATGCTTGTGGTCCCTCCTGCAAATCACAAGTTCATTTCATAAATTATCCTCACTCAAGGATATGTTTTATAATAACCATATTAACAACCAATCAGTCTTTCTTTCAGTCATTTCTTAATATTTTATGTTTTTTTCTCATTTCACCCATTAATATTATCGTTCTTTGTCCAACCCTAGTTATCATTCATTTCTTTATATTTGGACTATTACTATCTCGTTTTTGAATTGTTACTGTCTGACCTCTCCTCAGATTTTTAACCATATCTGGAGTTATAGAACTCTGATTCAAGTGAGATTAGTCTCGTTGGAAAGCTAAGACATGAGTCTACAAGTTCTCTGAATAAAAAAGAACCCAGTTCTACCTCTAAGATAGTCAAAATTGCTCATAAATAAACATTTGGACTCTTACTGTCCAACCATAGTTTTGAAACCCGACCCAGTCCAATGATCGGGTCACGGGCAAAAACAAATATTTTTAATTCATTCTTATATAATTATAATATTTTTTTAATTCGTTCTTATTATCAATACATTAATTTTTTTTTAACAAGAAAACAACCACTCCAAATTCCCTAACCCACCATTTCACACATTTTTTCTTTCTTTTTGTTTTTTTAGACATAAACTATCTCGAAACTTTTTAAAAGCACTTCTCTTTCCCTTCTTATGTGTTTTGATGACCGTAGGTTTACTTCAGAACACATAAAAGTTCTTATCACCGTAAATTCAGACCCTTTTAACAGTAAATACCATCAGCCACCACCAAAGGGACTAAACCATCAAAGTTTTTCTTTTGTTACGGGGAAGAGAAAGAGAAGTAATGGTGATCATAACAAGACCAAGTTCACTTCTTCTTCGGGTAATGTAATAGTTCTCTTGCTTCTTTAAATGATTTTGGGGTTGTTGAGAAAATGGTGGGAGATGAAGGGAGTTTTGAATCTTGATGATTGAATCAAGAACTGCTAATCGATGCCCAATCAAGAATTGCGAGTTCAAAAAAAGGCAAAGAACCAAGAAAAGAGAGAGTGAAAGAAGGAGATTCGTGAAGAGAAACAGAAGTCTAACCTTATTGAAGGGATCAAGAGTCTTCTGCTCCTCTGCAATTCGCGATTGAAATTGTTTTTCTTTATTAGGTTTTCAATGTTTGCAATTGCAGGTTTGCAGTAATTCTGCATCAGTGCATCGTTCATCTTCATCGTTTAACATCTATGCATATATAAAAAAAGGTCGGGTCTCAGGCAGGTTTACCCGGGTCTACCGGGTTTTACCAGGCCAACTCCAGGCGGGTTTTTGCTTAGACCCGGACCGGTCCCATGCGTGGGTCGGCCGTGTTGGCCTGCCGGGCCAGTCTGGGTTTTAAAACTATGTGTCCAACTGTTACTGTCTCGTTTTTGAACTGTTACTGTCTGACCTCTTTTCATATTTTTAACTATATCTGGAGTTATAGAACTCCGATTCAAGCGAGATTAGTCTCGTTGGAAAGCTAAGACATGAGGTTACAAGTTCTCTAGATAAAACAGAACGCAGTTCTGCCTCTAAGATAGTTAAAATTGTGCATCAACAAATGTTTGGACTGTTACTATCTCGTTTTTGAACTATTACTGTCTGACCTCTTCTCAGATTTTTAACTATATCTGGAGTTATAGAACTCCTATTCAAGCGAGATTAGTCTCGTTTGAAAGCTAAGAGATGAGGCTACAAGTTCTCTGTATAAAAGAGAACCCAGTTCTGCCTCTAAGATAGTCAAAATTGCTCATCAACAAACATTTGGACTGTTACTGTCCAACTATTACTGTCTCGTTTTTGAACTATTACTGTCTGACCTCTTCTTAGAATTTTAACTATATCTTGAGTTATAGAACTCCGATTCAAGCGAGATTAGTCTCATTGGAAAGCTAAGACATGAGGCTACAAGTTCTTTGATAAAAAAGAACCCAATTCTGCCTTTAAGATAGTCAAAATTGCTCATCAACAAACGTTTGAACTGTTACTGTTCAACTGGTACTATTTCGTTTTTGAACTATTACTGTCTGACCTCTCCTCAGATTTTTAACTATATCTGGAGTTATAGAACTCCTATTCAAGTGAGATTAGTCTCGGTGGAAAGCTAAGACATGAGGCTACAAGTTCTCTGAATAAAAGAGAACCTAGTTCTGCCTCTAAGATAATCAAAATTGCAAATCAACAAACGTTTGGACTGTTATTGTCCAACTGTTACCGTCTCATTTTTGAACTGTTACTATCTGACCTCTCCTTAGATTTTTAACTATATCTAGAGTTAAAGAACTCCAATTCAAGCGAGATTAGTCTCATTGGAAAGCTAAGACATGAGGCTACAAGTTCTCTAATACAAGAGAACCTAGTTTTGCCTCTAAGATAGTCAAAATTGCTCATCAACAAATCAAACTTACTGCCCTATAGGGTATGTCATGACCTAGTCTCGGTTGATGACCCATAACTGGAGTTCTACAGCTCCAAATTGAGCAAGACCAATTTACTTAGTTAGCTAACATCCAAAACTATAATTTCTATGAAGGAATCTGGTTCTAATCCCCTCATCCTCTTATCCAAAATCTTACCAAAAGTTAGAAGACGAGTCTGTCCAAATTTGTCACCCCCCTTCCCTTCACACATAACTTTCACAAACTACATTTTCTAGGTAAATTATCATGGTTTCACAATCCCAAATCACATACCACACATGATTTAACTTAATTTTAACAACAAATATTCCCCACCCCAATTCAAGTCTAATAACCGTAATCTATAATTCACATCAAGGGATCAATTCATTATTGAATTTGAAATAACTTATAAGATCATGTTTAGAACACCTTACCCAGTACGAATTAAGGTTTTGATCTTCAACCAGTTGAAGATTTTCAACTCCCTCCTTTCTTATCTAATGACAGCCGGCCATCCATCTACTCTTCTTATTCAATTTTCTTGTTAATCCTTTGCCCACAACTGTTTTTCCATCTATATAAACCCTTAAGCTTGGATGGGTTCTTGAAATTTTTGTGTTTCTCTCTTGATTTTGCAAGAATGGATACAAAACTCCCTCTTTTCTTTCCTTACTATTGCTGCAGATTTTTGGTGAGAAAAGGGGTATTTATGCTCTATAATTTTTTTTATTTGCATTTAGGCCCCCACATCTTCTTCTTCTCTCTTTTTTTTTCTTTCTTATAATTAAGTTATACCTCTTTTCATTTCTTATAATTTCACCCCATAACTTTTTCTTTAGTTTATTTTCTTTAATTTAATCCAACCCTCAATATTTTCAGGTTGATTTATAATATCTCCATATATTTCATCCAGAAACTTCTATCCAAAAGTTTCTGAATTCCCATTTTTATTTAACCATATGCATGAATTTCTTCACTTTTATTTCTCATTTAGTTAGTTTGCAATCTAAGCAACCTTTATTTTTCCCGGGGCTTACAAATGACCTATGGAAACTCCTATAAAATTTAAGCGTGATCCAACAACAGGATCAAAAGTTATGGCCTTTATAAGTCATTATTCTAGTCAGTCGTGACTAGACCTTCTCTTCAGTGAGTAGCGATTGCATAAGTTTTTAAGGAAAACAACCTCCACAAACTCCTATAAAACTTTGAGCGCCATCCAAAGTTTGCAACAAAACTTATGGCTCTTTTGAGCCATTATTCTGGTCAGGCGTGACTAAACCTCGTCTATAGTGAGTAGCAATTGTATAGCTCCTCCAGAGAAAACGACCTCCAGAAACTACTGTAAAATTTTAAACGCGATCAATTGGTCTGATTAAAAGTTATGGCCCTTTTTGAGCCGTTATTGTGGTCAGGCGTGACTTGACCTCCTCTTCAGTGAGTATTAATTCCGTAGCTACTCCAAGGAAAACGACCTGCGGAAATTCCAGTAAAACTTTCAGTGTAATCCAACAGTCGCATCAAAAGTTATGGCTCTTTAGAGCCGTTATTCTAGTCAGGCATGACTAGACCTCCTCTACGATAAGTAGCGATTTTATAGCTCTTATAACGAAAATGACATCCGGAAACTCCTGTAAACATTTGAGCGCGATCCAACGGTTAGATCAAAAGTTATGGCCTTTTTTAGCCGTTATTCTGGTCAGGCGTGACTAGATCTCCTCTTTAGTGAGTAGAGATTGTAAAGCACTTCCAAGGAAAACAACATTTGAAAACTCCTGTAAAAATTTAAACGTGATCCAATGATGGCATAAAAAGTTATGGCTCTTTAGAGCTGTTATTCTGGTGAGGCGTGAGTAGACCTCCTCTGTAGTGAGTAGCGATTATATAGCTTCTCCACAGAAAATGACCTCCGGAAACTACTGTAAAAATTTGAGCGCTATCCATTGGTCTAATAAAAAGTTATGGCCCTTTTGAGCTATTATTATGGTCAGGTGTGACTAGACCTCCTCTACAGTGAGTAGCGAATGTATAGCTAATCCAAAGAAAACGACTTCTAAAAACTATTGTAAAAATTTATGCGCAATCCATGAGTCTGATCAAAAGCTATGGCCCTTTGGAGCCCTTATTATGGTCAGGCTTGACTAGACCTCCTCTTTAGTGAGTAGCAATTCAGTAGCTACTCCAAGAAAAACGACCTCCGGAAACTTCAGTAAAATTTAAAACGCGAACCAAAAGCCCCATCAAAAGTTATGGCTCTTTGGAGCTGTTATTGTAGCCAAGCATGACTAGACCTCTTCTACAGTGAGTTGCGATTTTATAGCTCGGCCAATGAAAACGACCTCTAGAAACTCCAGTAAAAATTTAAGCACGATACAACGGTCGTATCAAAAGTTATGGCCCTTTTGAGCCGTTATTATGGTCAAGCGTGACTAGACCTCCTCTTCAGTGAGTAGCGATTGTATAACTACTCCATAGAAAACAACCTCCAGAAACTATTGTAAATTTTTGAGTGCGATCCATTGGTCTCATCAAAAGTTATGGCCCTTTTGAGTCGTTATTGTGGTCAGGCGTGACTAGACCTTCTCTTCAGTGAGTAGCGATTCCGTAGCTACTCCAAGGAAAACGACATTCAGAAACTCCAGTAAAACTTTAAGCACGATCCAACAATCACATTAAAAGTTATGGCTCTATTGAACTGTTATTCCGGTCAGGTGTGACTAGACCTCCTCTACAGTGAGTAGCAATTGTATAGCTCCTGCAACAAAAATGACATCCGAAAACTCTTGTAAACATTTGAGCGCGATCCATTGGTCTTATCAAAAGTTACGACCCTTTAGAGCCGTTATTATGGTCAGGCGTGACTAGACCTCGTCTTCAATGAGTAGTGATTCCATAGCTACTCTAAGGAAAACGACATGCAGAAACTCCAGTAAAACTTTAAGCACGATCCAACAATCATATTAAAAGTTATGGCTCTATTGAACTGTTATTCCGGTCAGGTGTGACTAGACCTCCTCTACAGTGAGTAGCAATTGTATAGCTCCTGCAACAAAAATGACATCCGAAAACTCTTGTAAACATTTGAGCGCGATCCATTGGTCTTATCAAAAGTTACGACCCTTTAGAGCCGTTATTATGGTCAGGCGTGACTAGACCTCGTCTTCAATGAGTAGTGATTCCATAGCTACTCTAAGGAAAACGACATGCAGAAACTCCAGTAAAACTTTAAGTACGATCCAACGGTCGAAAAAAAAAGTTATGGCCCTTTGGAACCATTAATCTCGTCAAGCGTGACTTGACTTCCTCTTTAGTGAGTAGCGTCCATTGCTACTTCAAGAAAAACAACCTCCGAGAACTTTTGTAAAAATTTGATAGCGATCCAATGGTAGCATCAATTTTTATTGCTCTTTTAAGTTGTTATTCTAGTCAGGAATGACTAGATCTCCACTTCAGTGAGTAGCGATTGTATATATCCTCAAAAGAAAATGACCTCTGTAAACTCCTCTTAAACTTTAACCGCGATCCAACGGTAGCATCAAAAGTTATGGCTCTTTCGAACTCTTATTCTGGTCAGGCGTGACTAGACCTCTTCATTAGTGAGTAGCGCTGGAATCGCCACTCCAAGGAAAATGACCTCCAGAAACTCTATACACATTTAAATGTGATCCAATGGTAGGATCAAAAAGTTACCTGGCGCGGAGGAGGCGGTGCCTTGCTGGTCTGGCTGCTTCGATGGCGGTGTTGCGGTGGAGGCCGGTGGCGGTGTCGTGGCTCACGAACGGTAGCTCCAAGCAATGGCGAGACATCACTGTTCACTCCCCTTGGTGTTTCGTTTTGCTTTCTCTTCTCTTGTTGTCAAGCGTCTTCCCCTTCTGTATTCCCTTGTTTATTTCTCTCTCAAACCCTTCCCTGTTTCAACCCATCTTCTTTCCCCTCCTCTCTCTCTTTCATCTGCTTTCTTTTTCTTTTTCCTCCTCTCATCCTCCTCCTTTGCTGTTGGCGTTGAGTGGTATTTATAGGGCAAAGGGGAGCGAGGGCGTCCGTATCGCCGCCTTATCGTGCGCATGGGGAGCAGGGCCTTCCTGCCCTGCCACAGTGCCGGGCTAGGTGGCAAATGGGTGTGGATTGTAGGGTGTGACTTCGTTGGTTTCTCATTATGAGGGGGTGTGGGGCTTTGGGTTTTGGCAGAGCACGTGGCATGAAGAAGTAAAGAAGAAAAAAAACAAAAATTATATCTTCCCTCGCTGCACATCCAAGGGAAGAAGAAGAAGGAATAGTGTCGCTCAAAACGACACTGTTTTGTTCCCTTGTTTTAACATGAAACGACGTCGTTTTGGACAAAACGCGTCGTTTTATTTAAATAAAATATGGTGCCAAAACACATCAACTTCCAAATCAGTCCTCAATTTATCCTTTGTTCATTTGAGTCCTCAAATGCAATTTTGATTTTAAGAATCAATTCAATTGCATCCCTGCCAACTTCAATCGCCGGCCTTATAGTTGGCCACCTTTATCACTTTAGTCCTTGGTTTTGAATTTGTGCATTTTAACCCTCAATTGATTAATAAACTTCAAATTCCTTCAATTTGGTCCCTGATTCTGTCAATTTCAATCCCTCTATTTACACACCTTTTCCAGTTTGGTCCTTGTTTTGGATTTATGAAATGAAGTCCCTAATTGGCCACAAAACTTTAATATTCATGCAATTAAGCTCATGATTTGACCAAATCAACTCTTTAAAATTGTAATTTGACCCCTGAACTTTAATTTCTTCAAATTAAAGCCCAAATTGACTTAAAAATCAATTTTTCTTGCACTCAAACCCTCTATAAATTCAATTAAACCTTCAATAAAATCCAATTGAGTCTATAAACATCTAATTTTTTATTTTTCTCCTCAAATTGAATTTTATTTTCCAACAGGGCTCTTATCATTCAAGTATATATTTTCAAAATTTCAATCTTTGTATTTTTGAACCTCCTTAATCAATTTTTATGACCATTTTCAGAGCGCTCCAGCCTCCTACTATTATAATTTTTTCTAATTTCTTTCGACTATATATTTATCTATTTGTTTATTTATTTTTATTTTTTATTTTATATATATATATAATAAAAAATAAAAATAAATAAAATAAATAAATAAATAAATAAATATATATATATATATATATATATATTGTGCAGGGACCCAAAAATTGGTTACAACAGATGCCCTTTTTTTATAATACTTATGAAGCAGGGGTTTTGCGTAGTAAGTTTAATAAAGATAAACAAAACTGAACTTCTGAAACTGATCTTGTCGAAGCTTGATTGATCTAAAACTTTGTCTTTATAGCAATCCCCTTCAACTCGAAACTAACGATCAAAACTATGTTCAACTTAGTCATCTTGAGATCCCAGTCTGGCGATCTTATGAATTCTAACTTCGGTTAGATTAACCTGGAATTCCATCCGAGATCCCTTCTGGCAACCTTTTTTAACCAAAAATCTATATTTGTAGCTCGGCCAACCTGGAATCCCATCTGGCGATTCCCTTTAACCAAAGCTGAAATTGGTGTTGCGATTGTGTTAACTTGAGATCCCTTCTAGCGACCTCCTTTAACCAAAACCAAAAAATCTATGTTCGGAGCTCGGTCAACCTGGAATCCCATCTGGCAATTCTCTTTAACCAAAGCTAAAATTGGTGTTGCTGTTGGGTTAACCTGAGATCCCTTCTGACAACCTTCTTTAACCAAAACCAAAACGTCCATGTTTATAGCTCGGTCAACCTGGAATCCCATCTGGCGATTCCCTTTAACCAAAGCTGAAATCGGTGTTTGATCTTCCGGATGAAAGGGTTTTAACCTTTCCTTTTCTTTTGAAAATTTCCTAATAGGTTCTTCTCACTTTATTATTGTTCTAGAATCAAAACCGTGATTCTTTGTTATCAACTCAATGATTCTTTCTATGTCCACAATCTTGTTGGATTACATTAAAGATTCCTCTTGTAACAATGCAAAAAAACATTCATGCAATGATTTATGATTAGATGTCATGCATGTATTCTTACCTGGTTTTGAAACATAGGTCCCGTCATTTTCTTCTATTTCATGAAACTCTCTCTTGACATGAGCTTGTTTTTGAAGTCGTATGCTGGATTTGTTTTTCGTGCTGCCTCTTTTTACCCATCATATCTTTGAGAAGAAGTCTTCGACTTTTTACATGTAACTTTTTCAAAAATGTATGATTTGTCATTGCCTTCTTTGTCATGCTCTTATCAAATGCTTTTAGCTTATCTTTTTCAAATCTATAAGGGACCATCAATAATAAACTCTTTAGAGAGTGAAGGGATAACAAAAAACAATTTTTTCTCATTTAAAAAAAATGCACATTTCAAGCAAGGCCCTCCTCAGCTTTTGCTTGACTGGTTTACAACCTTCTTCCAACGGTATCTTGTGTACTACAATATTTGTATCCAAGCCAGGCATATCTTTATAGGACCAAGCAAAAACATCTGAATATTCTTGTAGTAGGGCGATCATTTCCGTCCTTTGTTTAGAAGTAATTAAGGTACCTATTTTCAACTCTTTCCTGAGCTGATCACCGCCCATATTTATGGTTTCGAGTGCCTCTGCGGCGGGCTTCCAAGTCTATTCACGTTGTTCCACTAGCTTTGTGAATTCACTGATATTGCTTTCATCCCACTCTTCTTCTTTTATAGCTATTACATGTTCGTTCAAGTTTGGCCATTTATTCTTGATGCTAAGTATATGTGATGTTGTAGGAGATCCACTTTCAGAATCCCTGAAAGTGGGAAGTGTTTGGTGTAAATGCATAACAAAATAATTTTGAAAAGTGCATGATCTCATCATTTATTTAAAGAAAAGGTAGGCTCAATGACAAACACAAAATCTAGTTGACATCATGAGCCTTGATTGTCAACTAGAGAAAATAAAAGCAAACAAAAGCATGTTAAGGCAAACAAAGTTGGTTTACATTTTGAAAACTACTGGAGCTTCTTAGGTCACCCAATTCTGAAACTTCTCACCCTGAGCCAACTTGCGCACAAAGGTCTTGTCAGAGACTTCTTCTAGTGTGTGGATAGTCAGTTGTGGCAGTGCTTCATCTTCTTTCCCCACCCGTGTTTTCTTGTCACCTCCTTCGACCTTACCCTCTTTCATGGTGTTCACATTCATCATTGACAATTCCTGACCAAGGTTTTCCAAACCTTTATCAGGTTGCATTACGTATGTAGCCTTTGGGAACGAAACCCTAAGGGGAAGGATTTCCAGCTCTTCCAATTCAGGTTCCCTTCCCTCAATCTTGACCCTTCTTTTTTGCTTTCTCTTACCAGCAGCCCATTGATAATCCTCCTTTTTAGGCATATACCCGAGCCCAAATCTTTGATCAACATGTTTCATCTTTATGAGACTAGAACTTAATGGAATTTTGGTGATAGGGTTATACGGAGATGGAATTTCATGGTCTAAGAAGCATCTAGTTGCCATCCTTATTGCTTCTGAGATCTTTGGCCTTCTTAATATTATGTTCTCGGGAACCCAATCAGTGTTCACAATCTCGAAAGCATGGACATTCCCGTCCTTGCAGTCTGCGGCCTCAATGAAAGGTATGGCTATGTTTTTTTTATCATAGATACTGTTTCTTTAGCTTTGACAGTTACTAACATCTCGTTCATGATATACTTCAAGCATCGGTGTAATGGTGAAGTTACCGCCCCGACTGCATGAATCCAAGGCCTTCCCAACAACATGCTATATGAATGGTGGATATCCATAATTTGTAGCGTTACTAGGAACATTTATGGTCCCACATATAGTTCCACCTCTAAAGTCCCAATTATCTGTTTGGGTGAGCCGTCATATGCTCTTGCCATCATGGTACTTGGCTTTATGTGAGATTCATCGACTGACATTTCTTTCAGCATGTGTTTTGGCAGCACATTAAGAGCCGAGTCATTATCGATGAGCACCTTTCCTATGAGGCAGTCTTTATAGGGGCTTGTTATGTCTAGTTCCTTCAGCACCTAGCTTATCTGTTGTGAAGTACAAATAATCAATCGCATGAATTCTCCCAACCAGATGCTCCATGGTTTTCTGCTCAATGTTTTGAGGCTCATAAGCCTCATTCAATACCTTTTGCAAGGCATTTCGATGCGGCTCGGAGCTGAGTATCAAAGCCATAAGGGAGATTCTGGCATGGGTCTTTTTTTAGTTCATCTACTATGCAATATTCACTGTGCTTTATCAACTTTAAAAATTCATTTGACTCTTCTTCAGTCATTGACTTATTAACCTTTAATTCCTAGTCAACATCTACCACCTCTTTGCCTTTTGCTTTCCTTAACTCTTCAGGTGTGAAGCATTGGCCACTTCGAGTTATCCCACTAATCTCAGTTCGGAATGAAGGAACAGTGACTTGGATGTTAGAGGTATAGACATAATTGTAAGGCATGACATTGTGATCAACTTTGGTGGCCCATTAACTGTTTGTTGGATCCTACATACCTTTGACAGCTTATCTTGGCCTTCCATCATACTCACTTCACGACTGCCCTCTATGGGTTCAATCCTCAACTCCATCATTATCAGCATTTTCACAATCCTTTCGTGAAACTCGATGCAATCCTCAATATGATGTCCCCTTCTTCTATGGAACTCACAATAATCACATCCCTCTATATGGCATTCAACATTTGTCTCTAGAATCTTGATTGTAACAACATGTCGTACAACTTCTTTATGGATACCTTTAACGCCTTACTTTGATTCCCGACTTCTATCATGCCCACTCCATTATTACTTGCGGCATAACTAAGCAATGGATTTGAATTGATGTTGGGTGTGTCTTCAAATGACCACCATCCTATCTTGATGAGCTCCAACAACCTCCTCTTCAAAACGTAGCACGTTTCAAGACTATGCCCAAGATTACCAACTTGTACCAGATGGGGAATGGTGGTTGAAGTAGTAATGCGGGGATAGGAGCTATGTGTCCAATGCTAAGTAGTTTGGCATACAAGTGTAAATCCCGAAAAAAAAAAGTATAAAAAAGCTTGATTAAATTAAAAGAAATAAACCCAAAAAACAGATCTGCAGATAACGTAAAGAAAGAAAAGAGGGAGTTTTATATTCATTTTTACAAATCAAGAGAGAAACACCAAAATTTCAAAAACCCATCCAAGATTAAGGGTTATAGGTAGAATAAACACTGGTGGGAAAATGATTAACAAGAGAAATTGAAGAATAAGAGAAGAGGGGAGGGCCGGCTGTCATTAGAAAGAAAAGGAGGGATCGAAACCTTGATTCGTACAGGGTAAGGTATTCTAAACCTACTTTAATGAGTCATTTCACATCGATTGTGAATTGATGCCTGGATGTTAATTTATAGATTTGAGTTCTTAGACTTAAATTGAGGAAAAAGTATGAGTTGATAAATTAAAGAACTTCATGTGTTGTATGTAAATGGAAAAATTGACGAATCTGAACAGTTTCGTCTCTCGACTTTCAGAGAAATTTCGTGTAGGAGGATGAAGGAATTAGGATCAGGTTCCTCATAGAAATTGTAGGTTTGGATGTTGACTAACTAATGAAATTGGTCTTGCTTAATTTAGAGTTATAGAACTCCAGCTATGGGTCACCAACCGAGATTGGGTCATGACAGACCCTATAGGGTAGGAGGTCTGGTTCGTTGATGAGAAATTTTGACTATTTTAGAGGTAGAACTGGGTTCTTCTTCCTTCAGAGAACTTGTAGCTGCACGTCTTAGCTTTCCAACAAGACTAATATCGCTTGAATCAGAGTTCTATAACTCTAGATATAGTTAAAAATCTGAGGAGAGGTCGGAGAGTAATAGTTCAAAAATGAGATAGTAACGGTTCAAAAAAACAAGACAGTAACAGTTCAAAAATAAGATAGTAACAGTTCGGGATTTAAACAGAAACGGTTAATATATATATATATAAGGAATGATAACTATAGTTGGACAAAGAATGACAATATTGATGGGTGAAATGAGAAAAACATAAAATATTAAGAAATGACTGAAAGAAAGACTTATTGGTTGTTGATATGGTTATAATACAACATATCCTTGAGTGAGGAAAATTTATGAGATAAACTTGTGAATTGCAGGAGGGACCACAGGCGTGGTGCAGCAGCAGCAGTGGAGCACGAGTAGAGCTTCTATTGCAGGTAGGTGAATCGCACCTATACTTCCTAGTTAATTTCATGATTTATTTATATTACCAATGTGAAATGTGAATTACTAAATGTATGTATATTCAAGGTGAAAACTTGTGTGAATTGCAAAATGATGAAATTATCACTAACAAAAAAAATATGAGAAGTGCGATTTGAGGCGTAAACTGGCATACATTTAGTGTATGTTAGGATTCCGGGTAAGGGGATCGCCACGATTGGACTAGCATACATTTAGTGTATGTTAGGATCTCGGGTGAGGGGATGACCATGTATGGACTTGCATACATTTAGTGTATGTTATGATCCTGGGTAACGGTTGTGGTTGATAGGTGTGAGTATAAGTGTGGAATTGAAATCCAGGATGATTGGGTCGGGAATTAAGTTATGAGATGCGAGCTATTAAAAGTGTAAACAGATTCCATGTGTAATTAACTTGGGACTCCGTCAAAATTTCGGTAGATTTTAATACGAAGACCATGAATATATATATATATATATATACAAAATAAAATAAGATTAATTACTCTGTTTTTGGATGGGCATGAGATTGTTGTTTTATCTCGGAATGGGGGATGTTACAGTTTGGTATCAGAGCCGAGGTTGCTGTTCTGGGGACAGGAATAATTAGATGATTTTGAAATATGTTTTAGGATGGTGAGAACAAGGCAAGGAGCCAGGACTAATCCATCCCCAATTCGGGGAAGTGACCAGAGTTTTCGTAATAAAAGTGATCCAGACTGGGATCCCTTGGCAGACACCTCCTCTCATATACCTGCAGCATCAGTGTACTCAGAAGGGGGTGAGTTAGTGAGATGTCGAGATGATTCGTTGTTCCGTCAGCAGATGTATCAATGATGCCCGAGGTATCAAACAGATAGAGGGGAGATAATATACCCCCACTAGTGGCACCGGTAGCTGGATCAAACCCATTTTCAGATTCTGCTTTTATGGAACATATAGTGAGAGCTGTAACAGCAGGAATGGTAGCGGGAGCCTCCAATACGACTCCTAGAGCAGGGGGAGTAAGCACCATAGTGTAATGGGTGAAGGGTATGAGAGAGATGGGTTGTATGACTTACCGTGGCGAAGAGGATGCTGAGGTTGCTGGGCATTGGCTGAGGAAAGTGGAAAGAGTTATAAATCAAATGCAGGTGCTAGAGGAGCTACGGGTGGATTATGTGACTCAACTATTGGTTGAAACTATATGAAGGTATTTAAGTGATTTATATTTACGTCAACTTATTAGGGATCCTATTGAGTCACACACATAAAAATTATTGGTCTGAAATTAAAATGGGATGATTAATCAAGTGTGACTTGATTATATATAAAGCTTAGAAATTGAGGACTATAATTTATTTAATACAAGGGATTTTAGACCTAAAAAAATCAAGTAGGAACTTGATTGAATAAATTTTTAAAATTATTATTTTTTAGGTTTTTCTATAAATAGAATTATACCTTTTATTTCCTATGAAAAAAAATGATGAGAAAATACAGTACGTAAAAACCTAAAATACAAAAGAAAAAAGTTGACACTCTAAAGTACAATAATCTCTATCTCCTAAAAGGGTTTAGGAGATTTCTCACTAGTATTTCATGTGTATTACCATTAGAGACCAGACATTTGTATGACTTGTGACAACCTAGCCTTGAAGCAAATATTCAAAGAAAAAAAAGCATCTGATCTTTAGAAAATCTTTGTATAAATCCTAAACAACTCTAAATTGTCTAATATAATCCTTGAGACTCCTGCAATAAGAAGAAAATGACAAAGTGATAATTATGATTATGCCCCTACTGCTTAAATTAGGGTATCTTAAGGGGTAAAATTACAAATCTACCCCTGCAACTTCTACCTAATTATTTATGGGGTATTTTTAGGGAGGAATTATGATTTTACCCCTCTATGTATCCAATATTGATTTTATATTTTAAAATTAAAACCATAAATTAAATTAATTGTAAATTTAACTTTTCTAATTAGATTACGAATGAGTTAAAATGTTTAATTTAGAAGTTTTGAGTTTTGGTTATACCCTAATAGGATTAGGGTTTAATTAAAATTTAATTAAATAATGTTTAGAAAATATATTTTCTTTTCTATATTAAAGATAGTTTTTAAGCTAAAATATTTTTATTTAATTGATCCTAAAATAGTTTAGGATATTAATAAGAATTTTAATATGATTAATTTTCTTATTATGTTTTGAAAAATAGTTTTTCAATGAAAAAATTTATATTAAATAAAATTTATTTAGTTTGAGAAATTACCAAATTCAATTTGATTTAATATTTTTAAATGTTAGAAATTTTATTTTAAAAAATTATACATAATGCCATTAATTAGAATTGAAATATGCAATATATTTATTTATACATATTAATGTGTTATTATGCATTATGGATAGTTATGGACATTAAAGACAAATGTGATTGTGTTTTTATCATTGAAAGGTTGTAATATTAAACAGAGAATGTGTGTCATGCATTTTCTCTATTTTTTTCTAGGGTTTATAAATCTTTTTTCTCATTTAATTCCTCTCTAATATAACTTGAGGTTTTTTTTAATTAATTATATAAATTTTATGTAATTTAGAACATATGAATTTAAATAGAAAAAATATTTTCTAATCCAAGATGAAAAAAAAATGGTGGTGAAGGATACAATCATGTTACTCGCAAAGAACTTATGAAGACTTGTAGCAGCTACATATGTTTTGACCATTTAATTCCCTTTTAATGGCTCAAAGGAATTAGTTTAGATATATCCATAATTATTCAATTAGAATGGCATGCTACATGTTTATGGTAATATATAATTGTTATATATGATATATCATTTATGACATGAAATGAGACCTAATTAAATTGATAATAAATCCCTCATTAAAGGCATCATAAGAATATGGATAAAATTTATATGCATATAAAGACCTAATTATATGATATATTAAGAACATGATTTGTTGCCTTCAAATTTTATATGCATAAAATCAAAGTTCTAATCATGAATAACATTACACGTGAACTTTAAAGGCATCATAAGAATATGGATGCCCATACTATAATTATGCATCTCAAAGAGTTGTTTGATGCAACCAATAGGATTGAGAGGTATGAGACCTCTAAAGAATTGTTCTGCTGCAAGATGACAGATGGTTCCTTAGTGAATGCCCATGTTTTGAAAATAAGTGGCTATATTGAGAAATTAGGTCAATTGAGCTTTGTCATGGACCATGAGTTATGTGTTGACTTAGTCTTGCAGTCACTACCCCAAAGCTTTTTTGCAATTCATTATGAACTATCACATAAATAAATTAAATAGTACATTACTAAAATTGTTTAACATGCTTAAAATTAATGAAGAGGCCCTTAAGAAGGAAAAATGCCTTATTCTCCTGGTTTAGTCTTCTAGAATGTCTAAGAAAAAGAACAAGAAGAATAAAGATTCTATCTCTAAAGCAAAGAAGCCTAATATGAGCATTAAGAAAGATAAGGGTATTTGTCATCAATGTGGCAATGATGACCATTGAAGGAGGAATTGCAATGAATATTTTGCAACCATGAAGGGAAAGAAACTTGTTAAGGTTTCTTCTTCAGGTATGTTTATGATTGAAAATTATCTTTCTACTTCATATAGTAGTTCTTAGGTATTGGATACCAAATGCGGTTTTAACATTTACAAAAATATGCAGGGGCTAAAGAAGAGTAGAAGATTAAATAAAGGCAAAATGGACTTATGAGGAATGTCTAAAACTTCGGATTTGGTCTTTAATCAAATTGAATGTATCATTCGTGATAAGCTTGATTTGATGAGGAATGTCGTACCAACAAATGAAAACAAAAGGATTCAACGAGCTTGGAGGGTGAATACCATAGATTCTTAATTTGTTAGTTAGCTGGTTATATTGGTTTCCCTCACGAATCTAGTGAGGTTTCAGTTTTAGGGTCGGTGGCTAGCCTGTAGCCATCTGTTATTTTATGTTTCTGTTATCATTGTAAATCTAGGGTATGCCCCTTATAATGTTTGTATCTTCTTCTTTTAATACATACGTCAACTTACCAAAAAAAAATGGACTTATGAGTTGGAAATGGAGCAAGGATTGCTGCATTAGATATAGGAATTTAATAATTGTTATTTTGTTTCAATACTTTCTAGAAACATTATATCCATTTATCGCTTAGCTTTGAATGGATTTAAATTTATTTTTTAGAGTAAATGTTGTTCTTTTTATAATACTGGTTTTTTATATAGATTTGGTGACTATATATATGGTTTGTATATGCTTGATTTTGAAATGTCCATGTTTAATATAAAACTACAAGAAGAATAGATTAGATAATAATATCCTTCATATTTATGGAAGTGTAGACTATATTATATTAAGGAAACAAGAATCACTAAATTACATAAATAAAGATATTTTAATCCTTTTGATTATGAATCGTATGGACTTGTGAAGCTTGTTTATTGAGTAAAATGACCAGAACACCCTTTACTAGAAAGAATGAAAGTCTAAAGAATTGTTAGGTCTACTACATACAGGTGTATGTGGACTAATGATGATTCATGTCATAGATGGATATTCATATTTCATTTACTGATGACCATTCAATATATGATTATGTATATTTAATGAAATACAAGTTTGAATCTTTTAAAAGGTTTAAAGAATTTATAAATGAAGTTGAAAAATAAACTGGAAAGAGTGTCAAAATAATTTGATCGGATTAAGTTGGTGAATATTCAAGTATTTCAACATTATCTAAAAAATAATAGAATTCTCTCACAATAAACACCTTTTGAAACACCACAACTTAATAGAGTTTCTAAAAGAAAAAATTGTACTTAATTGGATCTAGAATGAGCTATGCAGACCTTCTATCTTCTTTTCGAGGCTATGTCCTACAAACTAGTGCTTACCTTTTAAATAGTGTTATATCAAAATCTATTGATAAGACTAGGATGTAACACTTATGTAAAAGTTAGAAGCTAATTCAGATAATTGTAAGTTTATAGGATATCCAAAAAAATCTGTTGGTTATTACTTCTACCATCCCATTGAGCAAAAGATATTTGTCTCAAAATATACTACATTTCTAGAGAAAGAATTTGTTCTTGAAAGGAGATGTTAGAGGAAAATAGAAATTAATGAACTCCAAAAACCACAAATAGACATTCAAATGGAACAAAAGCTTGAGGCTATAACATTTGATGTTCATCCTAAAACTCAAGAAACACAAGAATACTGTAGATTTGGTATGATACGTCATGCAAAATTGAGATATCAACTTTTTTGTGAAAGCTGATGATGATGAGTTGTTTATACTTGATGAGTCTACTAATTATATATAAGCAATATCTAATATTTATTTTGAGAAATGACTTATTGCAATGAAATCTGAAATGGGTTCAATGTACACCAACTAAGTATGGACTTTGGTTAATCAACCTAAAGGGATAAAACTCATTGGATATAAAATGTATACACATACAAATCTAGACTAGTTTCCAAATGTTACAAACAAAGAAAATGGGCTGACTTTGACGAAACCCTTTCGTCGGTAGCTATGTTAAAATCCAGAAGGGTTTTACCTGCTATTGTTGTGTTGTACCCCCCTCACGGGAGTGCGATGTCACGACGACCCATCCTAGGCAAGTTTTGGATGGTCTTTGGCTGCATAAAGGAGTCGTCATCTAGTAAAAGAATGTTTTAGCACCCCTGATATGCCTTACGTGAGGTGAGATGGATTGCTATTTCTCTTTGTTTGCTATGGTCTGATGTTGTTTTTATTTCCTATCAATCTACTACGATGGATTTGCTACAATGATAAAACTCTAATTTCCCAAGTTAAGGACTTGGTTTGGAATTATAAAATGTCCTCAATTATCATTGAGGCTTTTTTCAGGATAAACTTAGGATTTTTGGCTATCGTGTCATTCCAAATAATATTTCAGATAAAATTCATTGCAGTTTTTTTATCCTTATATTATGAGTTAATGAGTTGTATTACTCCATGTTGTTTTACTTAATTTCATACCCCATTTTTCAAAATAATTGAAAAAACCAAAAAATAGCAAAAACACAACAAAAAACCCCAAAAAATATGTTCTTAATGTATTTGCATCATCTGTTGCATCCTTTATAAATAATTTAAAATTAAAAAATCTACTTTCGACGTGTTTAGTTTTTAACACGCTCATTGAGTCAACGTTGTTGTTTTTTTATAATCAAAACACAAAAAAATCAAAAAATAAAAAAGGAAAAAATGCATTTATTATTTTAGTGATCTAATTGTAATTGTGGAAGGGAGAAAATTGATTTTAAAATTGTAAACCCTCTCACCAAGCAACCTAATGTTTAATCAACTGGTCCACAATCAATATTCTTAATGCAATAGTCCATATTTCTTTCTTTGCCTCCAAGTTATTCCTACAAGACAACAAAAATCAAATGAGTGGTATAGATTAATTCTTGAAATTCAATGGTTGATTTTAGTTTGTTTTGCCTCCAAGCCAAAATAATTACAACATAAATTAAGTGTGTGTGCTGCAAAAAAAAAAAAAAAAGAGGAAAAAAGTAGGAGAGACAAAAACAAAAAAAAAAAAAGCAAAAAAAAAAAAAGTT
>Ga0325405_1002269_pt1 | contig 19721 bp, 26 predicted proteins | sample PopdelMetagenome_21_FD_205663 | JGI IMG/M metagenome (GOLD analysis project Ga0325405, IMG submission 205663) | Populus deltoides microbial communities from Bellville, Georgia, United States - Xylem-Control-R2 | ecosystem: Host-associated > Plants > Phyllosphere > Stem > Wood/Secondary xylem...
ATTCTAAGATCCAGACTTGACGGTTTTGATTTATGTAATTGCTGCCAAAATCGCTATTATTACAGAAATATTCACAGAAAGTTCATCAGGAGAGCACTAAAAACAATTAATCAAATATTCACAGAAAGTTCAAATATGCGAGGATGGGTTTTTAAAGAAATATAGGAGGATAGTGGGAATTATGAAGGTGTTCTTGCAATATTTAGCAATTGAAGCCTTGATGCATTTCTGGGACGTCGTCGAGTATTAGTGCTTTACTTTTAAAAATGTAGACATGTGTTCTACTTTAAAAGAATATGGCTTATTGACCAAATTCCCTTGAAATTTATACAAAGTCTACTTCCACCAAAGACGCGACAAGGTGCTAACTGAATTGGCTGAATTGATCAAAGTTTCAAATCTCCATTAGATATTGAAGAAAAGTGTTATTGGCCTAAAGTGGAAGTTGGCTGAATTGATCAAAGTTTCAGATCTCCATTAGATATTGAAAAAAAGTGTCAGTGGCCTAAAGTGGAAGATGATTTAAGAAGTATTTGAAAAGAGGAAGAATGGCTCTAGATTTTAAAGAAAATGGCAGAATACTTGCTTCAGGAATCTTCGGGTTTGTGTTATTTCTAAACCTCACTGGAATAATCAGTTTAGAGGTGACATCAGCTTTTGTTTCATATGAAAACACTCAGATAAATATCACTACGGTATTACTAGCAAAAACTATCTTAACACTTAACCATTGTAGAAGGGTTGGCAAGGGATCAATAAGATGTTGTGAACAGTTATTGTACATATGGCTGATTAGCCATTTAGAAACCAAGAAGCCGGTATTTAACAACTTATGGTGATTTAGTTAAAGATCATTGGAGATAGTTAAAGAAGATGAATGGAAGGACCTGAGCGAGGAAAAATAGAAAGTAAAATTGCAAGGAATCCCGTAAAGAGAAGTGAAGTGGAAAGCCTCATAGATAAGAGCAACAAATTGCTTGATAAGTTATGGGCAAAAACGATGGGTGCCTCTGATGGGAGTGACCGGATATGTCAGTTATGCACCCACTTTGGTTGTGAGGAAACATGGGGGCATAGCATGTGCCAAGGATTGCCAGGTTATCCCAATTCTTTGGGTGATTCAAGGACCAATTTGCTTTGAAAGTTATAGAGAACATCAAACAAGACTGAAAGCTGCTAATATTGGTCAAGAAGGAATCAAATGGTTTAAGAGATCTAATTACTAGTGAAAAGTATCTAAGGTTAAGAAATCTATCACTAGTCACCATCCCTATGACTCTTGGATTTAAAGTTGAGACTTCACAAGCTGTTGAACCGACTAAAACAAAGAGGATTAGCAACGAGGAAGAGTTGAGAGAACTAGAAAAGCTCCAAATAGAGGTGGGCACAAAGCCCCTAAGATATTCCTCAAGGAGCAACTCCTCAATGAAGAGAAATTGAGAAAGTTTATAGAGCAACAACTGGAGAAAAATGACAAGAAAATCATGTCTTTAGAAAAGTAACTAAAAGAAAAAAAGGCAATTAGAAACCTAGCTGAGGAGGAGCGAGAAGAATTTGGAACACATTGGATGCAAACCAGTACTAAGCTAGAGGCTTTGATAACCAATTTTAACGATTATCAAGAAAGGGTTGATATGTCTTCAAAGACCCAAGTATAATTAGAAAGTTGGATTAGCAGTATGAAAGGCTATACAAGAAGTATGTGATGCTGGAAAGTGAACTGGATGAAGCAAAAGCTAAAAGAAAGGTTGTCAAGGTCTTCAAAACTGGTTTAGATAAAATGAGAGATGCAATCAGCCTCCTGAAGGAGAAGCTCGACAAAGAAATGCCAAGGCAAAGCATTTGGAAGAAAAAAACAGACTGCTCGAGCGCCACGACCAGATGATTAACACCAACAACAATTAACTAAATAGGAACAACATGTTCCTCTTGGAGAAGATAAGAAAAATGGATGAACAAATTGACCGAGCCTTTGTCTATGCCTAAAGAATCCGCCATAATTCCCAGCAAGTTGGAAATGATGTCCACCGATATCAACAAAGTATGGCTGAGACTAATGTTTTTCTTAAAGACATAGAAAATAAAGGCTTTGCCTTTCTCCTTGTAAATGATGATGATGAGCAAACTAGCTTTCAAATATAAAAGATTTCATCAAGTATTAATGAAAAGGGCTTAGACCCAACCTTTTAAGCAATATCTCTTTATGATGAATGTATTTTTATTAACTATTGGCTCAGATTAAATTGTCTCAACAACTACGAAAGGATTGGAACCCTACCCGTTTATTAAGGAATGATGACAATATATCAGCCCAGAATATAGCTAATTCATATCCAACATACATCATGATGCATAATCATACATCCATATGCATTTATATTTATGAATTATGGAATGTGCTTGGTGGGTATTCAAAATATAGGTCCCCCTGTTAAAGTCTACAATACTAGACTTCGTAAACAGATGGAAAACAAAGAGATGGCTCACCTTAAGGCCTACTACCAAAAAGAGCTAGAAGACATTAAGAATAATATGGCTCAGATGGCTAGCTTGCTCGAGCAACTCCTACAAGCGTAGTTTAGAAAATAGACATCTAGTGAACATCCAACCATGTTACCACCGCCAACAACTTCAGCTATCCTCGATTTATAAAACTTGGTGGAAAATCCTGCTACTAGACCACAGGGAACAACTAGCATTCTGATGACTCACCTAATTACACCTGCTCAAGTGCCCATAATAGATCTAACAATGAAGGGGTCCCAAGAGGTTGAATAATTTGATCCTCTTGAACAAGATAAATGGGCTACCTGTGAGGAAGGCTTAAGGGTTGTTGAGGGATTTGATGTTTATAACCCAGTTAGAGCAGTTGAGGTATGCTTTGTGCCAGATGTAGTAGTGCCCTAAAAGTTTAGGGTGCTAGAATTCATCAAGTAGACAAGACTGAAATGCTTTAAAACACACTTGAGGTCTTACTACAATAAAAAGGCAGAAGTCATACGTGATGAAAAGTTGCTCATCCATTCTTCTAAAACAATTTGACTGATTCTGCGTTAAGCTGGTACATGAGTTTGGATAACACAAGAGTCAAGAAATAAAGTGATCTTGCTGATGCTTTTTTGAAAAAATATAAGTTTTATATTGACATCGCTCCGGACCGAACAAGCTTGATGGTGATGGAAAACAATAACAAGGAAACTGCCAGGGAGTATGCTCATAAATGGAAAAATAAGGCAATATATGTACAACCACCTTTCTGGAGAAATAGATGGTAACTCTATTTGCCAATACTTTCAATTCCTTATATTATAAGCATCTTATGGGTAGTTGCACCTAATATTTTTATGATGTTATTGTTATTACTAAGAGAATAGAACAATGGATAAGAGCTAGTAGAATATCAAAACCTACCGAGAAGAAGGGGTTTAGTAGAAGGAGAAAGGGTGTTGAGGTAAGCAATATGAAAGGAGGGTATAAAAGTAAAAAAGAATTACCAAACCCAAAGCTACCAGACCTCGTCTTTCTAAATATCCAGTATTAAATTTTCTAAGCCTTTGCTGGTAAACCAACCCGATAGAAAACCAAGTTGAAAATAATCCAAGAAGAACCTACTAAAGAAACCAAGAACAACTCTCACCTCTACATATACCCTTAGAAGAAATATATGCAAAATTGTTAAACTTAGATCACGTGGCCCCTTTTTTATTTCCACTATTAAAGCCTCCATTCCTAAATTGGTAAAAATCAGATCTAATATGTAAGTACCATGCCAGAAACCTTGGAAACAATATTGAATTGATACTTTCTTGGCATTTAAAAGGAAGCTCTTGCAGTTAATCAAAGCAGGGTGGATAACTTTTAAAGATACCCCCAACATCAATTCCAACCTCCTATCTAATCATTCTTCCAATGGTGAGGGAGTAAATATCATGGAATTTAGAAGAAAAAAATAGAAGGTTTTAAAGGTAACAATGGATAAGTTGTATGACATATTGGTGCAAGCCAAGTGTTTTCGAACAAAAAATGAATCAGGTTCAAAGAAGAGTGATGGTTTTAATAAGTTCCACAAAGCAATGGGACATAACATCGATAAATGTGAAGAATTTCACCAAAAGATGTTACAAATGATGAGTTATGGTCTGTTATAAATAAAGAATGAGGAAAAGGATGATGTTGTAGGCATGTTAAGTTTTCAAGAGAAGAAAGTAAAGATGTGTAGGCTTTAATATACAAAGAGCGGTCCACTAAAACTCATTTTGATAAGGCCTGCAGTTACCTTTAATAGGAACTATAATACATTGCCTCATAATTGTTGTTACTCATTTTTGTACCCCACGTGCTGGAGACGGTGTATACCTCTTTTGAACTAAGTGTAAGAGTTTAACTCATGTTTGCTGGAAGATTGACAAAAGCAGAGAAAGAAATATTTTTTCGAAACCCTGTTTGATCTGTTTTCTGCTCTTGTTATCCTTCCTCTTTGCTACCAAAATTGTCAAGTTTTCTTAGATTGATCATGAGTCTTTATAATGCTAATTTTTTTTCTTCTTTATCTGGTCTTTAAGGTTGGATAAATCCCTCAGAATTTTCACTAAAAAAAACTGGTTCTGTTGCTGTCGCAATTTTTTATTCCAACTTAGGCTCTGATTCTGACTTGGTTTCGTATGATATCTAACCATCCTAGTTATATTTTGTCACTCATGACATGTTGAAAAATTGACCTACACCTTTATTGAGTCCTAGGGATCATTGTTCTTAGGGCAGACTCTTAGTCAAATTTGGATGCTCGACATTGTCAGATTAAGAACCTTTTTGACCAATTAGATTTCTGCCAGATTTTGTTATCTAAAAAGATTTTATCTTACTTTGACTCCTTCATCAAAGTTGTAGTCCTGGACGCGTAGATAAATTTGGGCTTTTGAATCATTTGATTTCGATATCATAAACTCAAGATATTCCCACTTGAATATCTAATGTGAAAGTAGAGAATTCTGTCGCGAGAAGGATCCTGGCCTGAGTTTTGCACTAAAAAATGTATTTCCATCATAAATTTTGTTGATTTGTTCTTAGGTCATGCTCTTAGTCATATTGGGATTCTTGGCATTGTCAGTTTCTGAATTAGATCAGGAGACCCTGTTGATCAACCAGATTACTATTAGATTCTGTTCTCTAAAACAATTTTATCTCACTTTGACTCCTTCATCAAAGTTGTAGTCCTGGACGCGTAGATAAATTTGGGCTTTTAAATCACTTGATTTTGATATCAGAAGCTCAAGGTATTCTCGTTTGAATATCTAGTGTGAAAGTAGGGATTCCTGCCGTGAGAAGGATTTTTACTCGAGTTTGCAGGGACACAATTGCAAGATGCTTAAAGTTTGAAGATCAATTACAGGCCAATTTGAAACCCTTTTTTGGACCAAGGATCAAATGAAAAAGGTGCTAAAATAAGGAAGTTGAGTGAATATAAAATTGGAAGGAATTTTGCTGGAGGAAGGAATTGAAGAACCACGTTTTTATCTGCATAGCTAGCCCGGTTTTTCTTTCCTTTTATCTGCAATTTCCTGTTTGGTTTCCATGTTTCTCTCACTTGAATGTAAAGCTCCAGACCACGTTTTTATTGCCTCATTTTAAAGGGAGCAGCTGGTGCTTCATGGTCCCAGCTATGGAAGGAAAGAAAGGAGTCGCACCATCCTCTAACTTGGAAAGAAATCACTACTAATCACAGAATCAAAATCAAATATTCTGGTTTCCTATTCTTTGCTCACCAGAGATTACAACCTAGAATTAATGTAATATTGGTTTCCTAAATAGAGCTGCATGTTGGGCTATATAAGCCTCTTCTGTTGAGGGAAGAGGGGAGAAAAACAGAAAAAGAAAGAGAAAAAACGCAAGAGAGGTAGGCAATTAGGAGAGAAAAAAACGCAGAGAATAGAGGGAGTTTCTTCCTTCATCCTTGCGTTGCTGTGAGATTAGAAAGGCAGGCAGTAGAAGAGAAAGAAGAGAAAAGAAAAGACAAAAAAAAAAGAGGAGAAACAAGGAAGAAGCAGGGACTGACTTTCGGTCTTTGCTCCATTTTTTCTACAAATAAAATCTGCAAAATAGGGGAGAAGAAAGTGCAGGAACCAGTAGAGAGAGTGACGAAGACGCAGAGGAAAGAAAAAGCAAAAAACAGACGCAAATACAGAACAGAAGGAAAAGGTTTGAAATAGACGAACACAGACCAAGCAACCACCACGCTTTCAACGTTGCTGAAGCTTTTTCGTCTCCAGGTTTTTAGGGGAATTCATCTATTATTCATCGTTAATGTTTGGATAAAGAAATCCCAAAGGGATGAATATCAAAAATATTTAATGGGAATAACTTGTTATTATTCACTGTTAATATTTGGATAAAAGAAACCCTAAGTGGTAAATATCCAAAATAATTTTCTAGGTATAATAAGTCATCACACATCCTTGAAAGAAGCCTTGATTATAATCAAGGATATTTTAATTTTTTACTCCACGGTTCACGAGCCATGAGAGTATAAAACATTAAGGCAAAAATAGGCTTTTAAAGCGCCTTAGATATTTAAATTTTTGTCCTTCCTCCTTGCGATTTACGAGTCGCAAACTCTTGAAATACTAAGGGAGAAATGAGCTTTTAAAGCACATGGAATCTCCTTAGATTTCTATCTTAATAAATTTAGTTTGAATCAAACCTAGGAAAACTGATGGGATTAGAAAACACCAACACCATAGCAATTATAAAGCAAACCAAACACCAAGCAGCTTACCTTAGGTAGGGTGTACTAGGGATGTTAATACCTTCCCTTTGCGCAACCAGTCCCTTGCCTTAGAATCTCTGAAAGACCAGTTAGGGTTCCTAGTGACCAAAATATTAGGTGGCGACTCCTTCACCCATAAACAAAAATCCCAAAATCAATCAAGGGTCGCCGTGATGTCGCGCTCCGCCGTGAGGGTGCGACATGATGGCGACTCCGCTGGGGACCCTAGGACTAGCTTGGTAATTGTTTTTTTAGTTCATGCTATGTGTTGTTGTTTTTTTTTTTTACTATGAATGATACTTTGTTTAAAAGCTTTAGCATGCATCTTCATATTCTATCATACATGGTATAGTCATGCATCACTTTATTATTATTATTATCTTTTTTAGGGCACACACATTTAACTTTAAGTTAAGTGGGGAACTAGCAGTTTGTCTTATGACTTGAGTCAAGGTTTAAGTTTGAATAAACCCTAACTTTTTGTTGAGTGTTTAGACTGATAGTGATTGGTATACGTGCCATCCCACTATTTGTTGAACCCCCATATTGCCTTTACGAGGGCGATCACTGGGACAACAAGAGACCTTTGTTTAGAGACCAAGTAGTAAACCTACTATATGTCTCACGTAAAGGAACTAGAACCTATCCTTAGGGTGTATGCTCCATAATATCTTTTGCATCAGAACAAGTCTAACCCCAAGGCATCTTGAATTGTAGGACTTGTGAACGAAATGGCCACCATTGCTAAATTTTCCATCATAGAATATGGGAAAAATTCTGAACTGTCACAATTGACTGAAGGAGACTACCTTAGAAGCGATGCTAAGAAGCTGTCACCAATCAAGAACCTGAATTACATTATGAGGTGAACAAGTTAACGACTCACTTTCAAAATGTGGATAAGGATGCATTTCTTAGAAAATACGGACGTTTGATGGAGATTGCAAAGGTAGAAGTTTTAAGCCTAACTGTGCGAGCCTTAGTTCATTTTTGGGATCCAGACTACCGATGTTTTTCTTTTGAAAGCATAGACCTATCTCCCACTATGAAGGAATATGGGATGTTGACTGAGTTTCCAAACAATCTGTATAGGATTTATTTTCCTTTGAGATCTGACAAGATTATCCCCGAACTGTCAAAACTACTCAGAATCGCCAACTTGGAAAAGTTTTTGGAAAATAATGCTACTTGTCTGAAATGGAGGATGCTAGAAATTGAACTGGAAAAGAAGTCAGGATCAGAAAAAGAGAGATTGATTGCCTTGGGCATATTTGGCCTTGTGTTGTTCCCAAGTCAGACGGGTGTAGTGAGTTTGGAGGCCGTTGTTGCTTATGTAGAGTATGAGAATACACAAATCAATCAAGTGGCTGTTATTTTAGCTGAAACCATCTTGACACTTAATCATTGTAGGAGGACCGGAAAAGGAGTAATGAGATGCTGCACGCAGTTGTTGTATATCTGGATGGTTAGCTATATCGAAAAAACCTGTCTTCAATATTTTTTGATGGTTCACCCAAAGACCCCTAAAGTTTGTAGAAGAAGAAGAATGGGGAGATCTAGACAACCAAGGTTAGGTTGATAAATTAGAAGGTTTGCCTAATAGTGATTTCAAGTGGAGATCCCCATGGGTAACGACAGTGAAAGTCCTAATGAGTTGTGGACAGAGACGTTGGATGCCATTGGTGGGGATTACAGGCTATGTGAGTTATGCTCCTACCCTGGTGGTAAGGCAACTTAGGGCATGCAGTTTGTTCCAAGGACTATGGGAATTGCTCAATTCTTTAGTTTATTCAAAGATCCCATTGCACAAGAAGTTTTGGAGATCATCAAACAAGATTGGATGCATATGGTTTTGGTTGAGATAGAAGATTTAAAGGATCCAAGTGCAAGTGAAGGATATGCAAGATGGAGAGACCTAGCTGCTTCAGCCATGCCTTGTGTAGGAATCAAATCTCCCCAAACTGTAGAAGAGCCTATTAAGAGGAAAAGGGTCAATAATAAAGAGGAGTTGAGAATACAAGTGGAAAAACTTCGGATAGAGTTCAGCAAAAGCAGAAAAGACAAGGCAATATTGGAAGAAATGATGCTGGAAGGGGATAAAAGGAGAGCATTTCTAGATGAGCAAATACAATTTAGAGATGCGAGAATAACAAAGCTTGAGTTAAAACTAAGTGAGTAGAAAATTGTTAGGGAAGAAAGTGCGAAGGAGCTAGGAGGGATGAGTTTGGATTGGATGCAAAGTTGCTCTAAACTTGAAGCAAAGGAGATTGATTTTAACGATTGTCAAGGAAGTGTAGAATATTACCAAGAAAAATTTGCACAAGTTTAGTTCGAATTGATGGATAGGATTGGGAAGTATGAGGATTTGAACAAGAAATATATGGAGTTGGAAAGCCGTTCGACGGGGATTGCAAAAGAAGAAAGTAAAAGGAAAGGTTTTGAGGCTGTTGAAGCAGAATTAGCGGTTAAGAAGAATGAGATAAAATTTATGAGGATAAAACTTGACAAGAAACGTGAAAAGGTGAAGTATTTGGACGAGAAGCTAGTAGCAATGGAAAAACACAAGGATCAAATCGACGCCAACAACGCTGCTTTAAACAGAACCAATATGTTGCTCATAGAAAAGATGACCAAGACAAATGAGCAAATGGACGAAGCTGCTACACATGCTCGGATTATTAGAATCAATGCGCGAAATGTGGGAGGGGACATCATTTGCTATCGCCGAAGCCTAGCTGAAACTGATGCCTTTCTAGGGAAGATTGAGAACCGCGGCTTTGCCTTTTTACCTTCGGTTAGAGAGTTTGTGGAGGAAAGGGATTAATATATTTTGTATTTCATTTTTATTTATAAATGTAATAAACTTATCAAGCATTAATGAAAAGGGCGTTGACCCATCTTCTTATGCAAAATCTGTTTCGGTGAATATGATTCAAGTAAACGACTTGAAATGCAGTACTCCTAGCAATGTGACAAGAGAACCTATGTTTATAAGGTGGTGACTATTATTCGTTCACAAGAAGGCTGCATCCATACCCAATATACAAAGCATTCTCATCACAATCATGTATTTTCTCATACATCTATGCATGCATCTGCAAACTAAGAAACATAGGTCCCCCTTCTAGAATCCGCAACACTCGACAAAGAAAAAACATGGAAAACGAAGAAAGGTCACAACCAGAAGCTCAGTACCAAAGAGAGTTTGAAGGAGTTCGGAATGATGTGTCGTACCTGACCAGTTTGCTCGAGCAAATGTTGAGAGCCAAAGATGGAGAGGGAACGTCTACTCAACCTGATGAAGCACCACCAGTAGCTCAAATCCCTGTCGCCCCTATAAACGCGGGGGCAAATACACCAAATAAGCAACATCCTAATCTTACTCGGCCCATCCAAATCCATATTACAATGGATTTTTAACAAACGAGGATCCACAGGACGTCAGATTCTCTAATCATGTAGGGTATGATAAGTGGACTGCGCTAGAAGAGAGGCTAAGGGTAATTAAAGGAAATGATTTATTTGACCCAATTAGGGCCGCTGAAGTATGTTTGGTGCCTAACATCGTAATTTCAAAGAAGTTCAGAGTGCCGGAGTTTGTTAAGTATACCGGAATGGAATGCCCAAAGACCTATCTTCATTCCTACTATAACTAGATGGTAGAAGTTATCCACGATGATAAATTAATAATTTACTTCTTCCAGGATAGCCTGACAGGATTGGCCCTCAGCTGGTATATGAGGCTGGACAACATTAGGATCAAGAAATGGACAGATCTAGCAGATGCTTTCTTAAAGCAATACAAGTTCAATCTTGAGATTGCTCCTAATAGGACCAGTCTGATTACCATGGAGAAAGGAACTCAAGAGTCCGTGAGGGCTTATGCTCAAAGGTGGCGAGACCAAGTTATCAATGTACAACCTCCACTAATAGAGATGGAGATGGTAACACTGTTTGCTAATACTTTTAGGGCCCCATACTAACATCTTATGGGTAGCTCAGCCTAGCATTTTAATGATGCTGTGTGAATTACTGAAAGGATTGAGCAAGGAATCCGAAGTGGGAGAATTGCGGAACCTATAGAGAAGAGGGGTTTTTTTAGGAAAAAGGAGGAAATTGAGGTGACTAACCTAGAAGACAGTTACAAAGAGAAAGGCAAAAACTACCAAAACTACCAAACACCTACCTCTCAAATCACTAGCATTAACTTTTCCAAACCCTCCGTCCTAAACCAACCCCATCAAACAAAATTCCCCGCCAATAACCAAAACAGTTACCAAAGGAGAGACAACCGACAACTAGAAGAACAATTACCACATTTGCCAATTACCCTAAAGGAGTTATATGCCAAGTTGTTAAGTATTGGGCAGATAGCTCCCCTACCATTACCTCATATGCAACCACCTTTCCCTACCTGGTACAACCCCAAGTTGACCTATGAATACCATGCTGGTAATTCGGGTCACAACATTGAAAACTGTGTAGCTTTTAAGAATAGGGTATCGCAGCTGATCAAAATTGGATGGGTCACTTTTGAAGATTCGCCTAATATGAATTTGAACCCTCTACCCAAACATGCTATAGGTGGTAGTGGAGTGAATACTATGGAGGTCGGTAGCAAAGAGAATGTGCTAAGAGTGACCATGGCGAGGCTGTACAAAATGTTGGTACAATCTGGACATTTAGAGAAATCATCTAAACATTGCATGATGGAAGATGATTTTTGCCCATTCCATAAAAAGAAAGGGCATCACATTGATGAATGCATTAAGTTTCATCAAAAGTTTGTGAGAACGTTGACTTTAGGAGAGTTAAGGATTGAGGCTGTAAAAGATAATGAAGAGATAGAGATGAAAGAGAATCGAGGGAAATATAGAGTCTAATCAATAGCTAATGGGCTCTCGAAATTGGTATTAACAAAACCCTTATATGCAAACAAAGTAGACTATGGAGCGATGCCTGGAGATTATGGTTATACCTCGAATATCAAAACTCCTTTGCCGTTGTTCCGAACTGAGATAAGTGGGCTAACTCGGAGTGGTCATTGTTTCACACCTGAAGAACTAGAGAAGCAAAGAAAGGCTAAGGGCAAGGAGGTGTTGGACCTCGATAAAGAGCTTGAGGTAAATAAACCTGTGATTGAGGAAGAAACAAATGAGTTCCTAAAATTAATGAAGCATAGTGAGTACTGTATAGTGGATTAGTTGAAGAAGACCCCTGTCAAGATCTTCATCATGTCATTAATACTCAACTCCAAGCCGCATCGTAATGCTTTGGAAAAAGTACTGGATGAGGCCTGCGTACCCCAAGATATTGAACAAAAGACTATGGAGCATCTAGTAGGGAGGATCCACGCTGCCAATTACTTATATTTCACAGAAGATGAACTTGACGCTGAAGGAACAGGACATAACAAGCCCTTGTATGTCAAGGTTCGATGCAAAGATTATCTCATCGGTAAAGTTCTCATCGATAACGGCTCAGCCCTTAATGTGTTACCAAGGCATATGCTAGATGAAATGCTGGTAGATCCCTCACACATGCAACCCAGTGTGATGACAGCTAGAGCGTACGATGTTTCGCCAAGGCAAGTGATAGGGACAATTAAGGTCGAACTAGCTGTGGGTCCACAAGTCTTTCTAGTAACCCTTTAAGTGTTGGATATCCACCCTTCCTATAGTATGTTGTTAGGAAGGCCATGGATACATTCTACGGGAGCTGTCACCTCCTCGTTGCATCAATGTTTGAAGTACATTGCCAATGGTGTTCTGGTTACTATTAAGGCTGAGGAGACTATATCAATGGTAAGAAACATGACGGTTCCATTCATTGAAGCTGAAGATTGTAAGGATGGAAACCTTCATGCATTTGAAGTTGTGAATACCAAGTGGGTGCTCGAGAACACTGTGGTGAGGAAACCAGAAATCTCGGAGGCCACCAAAATGGCTGCTAAAAGCTTTTTGAAGCACAAGATTCCTTTCCCATATGACATCGAGAAAGGAAGACTTGAATGAATTGATATAATCAAGCTGAAAGCTGCGGAACAGAGGTTTGGGCTTGGATATAAGCCCAAGAAGAAGGATTACAAGCGAGCTGCTGGTGCAAGAATGGAGAAGAGAATGGCTAGGATTGAAGGAAGGAAGCCTGAAGAAGAAAGCTTAGTCATCCCTCCAATCAGGATTTCATTTCCAAAGGCCGCATATGTGATGCAACCTGATAAGGGACATGGAAACCTTCTTCAGAAGCTTTCTTCAATGAACATAAACACTCTAAAAAAAGATCAAGTTGAAGACATTGCTGAGAAGATTGAATCCAGAAAAAGGGATGAAGAGCTACCGCAATTACCATCTACACTCTGGAAGAATTTACCGCCAGGACTTTCGTTCGAAAGCTAGCTGAAAAAGAGAAGTTCCAGAATTGGGAGACCCAAGAAGCTCCATTGGTTTTCAAAATGCAATCAACAATGATTGTTGGATTATAATTTTATCTATGTTGTTTGCCTTTTTCTATTTTGTTTTGTTTTTATTCATTGACAATTGAAGCTCAAGATGTCAATTGGATTTTATTTTTGTTTTTGAGCCAATCTTTTCCTTTTAATGAGATCATGCATTTTCAAAATTCATCTTAATGTCTTACTATGCATTTACACATCACTTCCCGCTTTCAGGAACCCTGAAAGCAGATCCTCCACAACAACACCTGCACCTTACATTGAGAATGAATGACCAAACTTTAAAGAATACATAGTAGTTGTAGAAGATGAGGAATGAGAGGAGAAAAACATATAGGAATTCATAAAATTAATAGAATAACACAAACAGGCTTGAAAGCCCGCTAAAAAGGAACTTGAAACCATAAATGTGGGTAATGAAGAAATCAAAAGAGAGCTGAAAATAGGAACTTTGATCACCCCTGAAGAGAAAGAAGAGTTGATTGCACTGCTCCGAGATTACGTAAATGTCTTTGCCTGGTCCTATGAGGATATGCCTGGTTTGGATACGAATATTGTAGTACATAGGATACCACTGGTGGAAGGATACAAGCCGATTAAGCAGAAGTTGAAAAGAACTCATCTGGAGGTCTTAATCAAAGTAAAGGCAAAAATTGAAAAACAATGGAACACTGGTTTTTTTGGAAGTAGTCAAGTATCCACAATGAGTTTCGAACATAGTGGTGGTACCCAAAAAGGAAGGTAAAATCAGAGTTTGTGTGGACTTTAGGGACTTAAATCGGGCTAGCCCTAAAGACAAATTCCCTCTACCACACATAGATATGTTATTTGATAATGCAACACGCAGCTCCACATATTCCTTTATGGATGGATTTTTGGGCTACAATCAGATAAAAATGGCGCAAGAGGATAAGGAGAAGACAACCTTTGTAACACCATGGGGAACCTTTTGCTACAAAGTCATGCCATTTGGTTTGAAGAATGTTAGGACCACCTACCAAAGGGCTATGGTGACTTTGTTTCACGCATGATGCACAAAGAGATTGAAGTATACGTGGATGACATGATTGCTAAATCTAGAGAGGGAGAGAATCATGTCCAAATATTGAAGAAATTGTTTGAAAGACTAAGGAAATATAAGTTGAGGCTTAACCCAGCGAAGTGTTCGTTCGGGGTGAAATCTAGGAAGTTATTAGGATTTGTGGTGAGTGACAAAGGGATAGAAGTGGATCCCGACAAAGTAAAGGCTATTCAATTTATGCCACCTCCCAAGACTGAGAAGGATGTGAGAGGTTTCTTAAGAAGGTTGAATTATATTGCTCGGTTTATATCCCAATTAACCACGACTTGTGATCCGATCTTTTGTTTGTTAAGGAAGAAAAACCCTGGAATTTGGAATGAAGAGTGCGAAGAGGCTTTTGAGAAAATCAAGCAGTACTTGTTGAACCCACCCTAGCTTGTTCCCCCAGTACCAGAACGGCCATTGATATTGTACCTAACAGTAACTGAAACAACAATGGGATGTGTATTTGGGCAACACGATGAAACCGGAAGGAAAGAAAGGGCCATTTATTACCTGAGCAAGAAGTTCACGGAATGTGAGTCTAGGTATACTGTGATTTTAAAGTTGTGTTGCGCACTGACATGGCCTACAAGGAGATTACATCAGTATATGTTGTATCACACTACGTGGTTAATTTCTAAATTAGACCCGTTGAGGTACATTTGTGAAAAGCCCTATTTATCGAGCCGAATTGCAAGATAGCAAGTTCTATTGGCTGAGTATGACATAGTATATATGACAAAGAAAGTCGTGAAAGGGAGTGTTATTGCCGATCACCTGGCTGACCATGCTATAGAAGATTATGAGTCATTAAACTTTGACTTTCCTGATGAAGATGTGCTTGCAATCGAGGAAGAGAAATTAGATTGGTGGATTATGTACTTTGATGGTGCTGTAAATGTATGTGGTAACGGAGTGGGTGCAGTGATAATCTCTCCTGATAAGAAGCAGTATCTGGTTTTAGTTAAGCTGCAGTTCGGGTGCACCAACAACACGGCTGAGTATGAAGCTTGCATTCTCGGTTTAGAGGTTGCATTGGAGATGAACATCAGAAAGATAGATGTGTATGGAGACTCAATGCTGATCATTTGCCAAGTAAAAGGAGAATTTGAGGAAATAGAGTTCACCCATCTGGGCACACTGGCAAAAAAAGGGATATGGCATCACCCCAAAAAAGCCACCTCAGGCAGCCTGCAACTGCAGATTTGACAGTGCACCATGCCTACTTTGAGCCAATGGTTGGAATCCTTCCCAACCGAATCAAGGGCTGAAACTTTTTCCCTTGTGTATACAAGATTTCCATCTTCCACTGTCTATAAATAGAGGTGGATTTCATGTCCTGAGGGAGGAGAAAATCGGGTCCAAAAATCATAAAAAACCAGCCTTCCCCTTGTTTCCATTTTCCTTCTTTCTCTGTCAGCCTTCTGCGGCTCTCTCCACCTCTTCCACAGCTGCCTTCTCCGGCGAGAATACCAACAAACCAAGCCTATACACCACCACAAATACCAGCTCCACCATAGGAAGACAGCACAACCACCAAGCAGCCACCGCGACCCCCTCTCTCTCCTGCAGACCTGTTTCATCTTCCTTCTTCTCTGCCGCCGCAACCGCAATAGTAGCAGCAGAGGCAGCAACCACCTCTTCCAGGGGCTTTCATCCTTACCAATAGCAGCAGGGGTGGCGACTCTCTCGTCATAGCGGCGACTCGAACAACTCCAACCGTTAGCAACACACCAGCACCGACCACGATAGCAGCAGCTCCTGTAACGTGAGCAGCAGCAACTCCTTCGAGCGCCACCAACTCTTCCACTGTCCTCAGCTAGACCAGTGACGACAGCCACGACCCTTCAGCCAGGTGAGCCACCCTCCTTTCCTTCTTCTTCTTCTTCCCCGTTCATTGTGTGAACAGTAGGTGTGAATTATAATTCACGTCCTTATGTTCATGCAGGACGTGAATTATAATATATATATATATATATATATATATATATATATATATATATATATATATATATATTATAATATTATAAAAAAACAAAAAAAAAAAAATTTAAAAAAAAAATCATTTAAAAAAAATGTGATTTTCTCAAATATTTTTCTATCAATTGATATATGTCCTCCCTTTTTTTTTTCAGTTGTAGTTCTCATTCTTTTAACTAATCTTTGATTGTGTTAACTTCTTCTTTTTTATTTTTCTTTTCAATTTCATCCGTTGAAATTAAATATAATTTGATTTTTATCTCATATTTGATCCTTATTTTTTTATTTTTAATTTTAATTTTAATTTTAATTTTAATTTTTTTTTTCGTTTCAATTTCATTCCTTGAAATTTAACTTGATTTGATTTTTATATCAGATTTGGTCCTTATTGTTTTAATTACTATTTTTTTCTTTTCAATTTCATCTCTTGAAATTTAACTTGATTTGATTTTTATATCAGATTTGGTTCTTATTTTTTTAATCACTATTTTTTTCTTTTCAATTTCATCTCTTCAAATTTAACTTGATTTGATTTTTATATCAGATTTGATCCTTATTTTCTTAAATACTATTTTTTTTCTTTTCAATTTCATCCTTTGAAACTTAATTTAATTTGATTTTATATATCAATTTTGATCCTTATTCTTTTAATTGCTATTTTTTATATAATTTTTTTATTGACTTTTATTTTTCAATTTCATCCCACATCATTTAATTTCTTTTATGATGAATTCGATTCTCGTTCTTTTTTAAAAAAATTTCTTTCCATCCTTTTTTAATTAATTTTTTTTTAAGTTTATCTTTTAAAATTTCAGTAGTTTTTAGTTTGAATTGTAATTTTTTCTAGCGCGATTATCCCAGTCTCATGACTCAAATCATAAATATGAGATGTTAACTTGAATTAACATCATTTTTTCTTTTTTAAAACCAACTTTATTTTTTATTTTCATCCTTCAACAATATTAACTTTATTAAAGACTGAGTTCTTTTATTTTTTTTTTCATTTTGCTTTTTGTGAAGATAACCCAACTTCACAGTTTGAGTTGTGAGTTTACCATGCTAACTCAAATTGATAAAGTAATTATGCCTTCTTGTTTTGGTCCATTGATTTTTTTATCCTTTCTATTTTTTCTTTTCAATTCCATCCTTTAAATATTTTGTTAGCTTTGTTTATACTGTTTATGTATTGGAATATTATTTAATTTAGTGTATAGCCTATTTGTTTTTTGTTTTTTATCTTCTTAATTTGATGCTTTTTCATCCCTTTAAAAATTAAAAAATCAATTAAGTATGTCATCGTATTTTTGTTTTTTAAAGGTTTTTTTTAATTTGGCAAAAAAATCCTACTTTTTTTTTATCATACCTTCAAAAAAAAAATTAAAGCTTTTGTTTTGTTTAAGGACCCCGTGAATCACCTCTTTTTTTTTTTTCCAAATAAGTAAATTGTTGTTAGGTATAAAAAATATTTCATGCATCTAGCTGCCACGTGTTCATGTATTTAGATGAAAAATGATTTTTTATATAAAAACAATTGTTATATAAAATGAAATTCAAGACATAGATTACTAATTTGATTGATTAACTTGGATTAATTTAAAACTCATTCTTTATTTTTTTTAAATGAAATTTTTAATTTTTAATTTTATCTATCAATTTTTTTGTGTTTGCTATAAAAAAAAACATAAGCCTACAAATTCATTTTCATTTGCTAAAATTACAAATACCAAGCCATTATATTCTTTTTTTCCTGAAAAAATTATTTTTCCTATTTGCAAGTCAAAGAACTAGTTATTTAAAACACTAAATGGCATGAGTGTTTTATTGTATCCCAATTCACCATAAAATTTGTTGGACAGTAGTAAAATTATCTTTGTGCCCTTTGGTCTAAAAACATTAAGCCTTTTATGTGAGGGTGTTGATATCTTTTTTAATTTTTTTTTACATAGTAAAAATATTTTTTCACCCCTAAAATCAATAAAATATAGAATTGTTGATTAATGACTTTCTTGACTTTGTATAAGCTTCTTAACAGTAAAAATATGTATTTTCTTATAATAAAAAAATTATTATGCTATTAGATAATATATAGTGCAATTACATCTTTAATATTGTAAGAGACAAAACATAAGCTTAGCATTTGGAACTATTTTTGTACTTCCATATGAATATTTTGTGTAATTGCCGTGAGTATTTTGGTATTTTCACATTTTTACTGAATCTTTTTAATGCTTAAAGATGCTAGAGTGTGCTCGACACACCCTAGCGCGTGGATGGCATCCATGCTATTCAAGCGGTGCATGTAACGCCACCTGGTGGATGTAACTGGCATTCCACCGTCTCTCTAGATGCGTCGTCGTATCCTCTTCCATTTGAAGTGGCACGTGGCAGCTGATGGTGGTAGGATTATCGCCAATAGTCGTTTGATTTTTTTCTCTCCTAACAGATAATGTACACCACTGTCATTTTTTTTCTTACTTTTCAATTTCGGTCCTTATTCTATTACTTTTTTTATTTTGTTTTTTTTTCATTTATAGAAGTTTTTTCTTTCAATTTCACAATTCAATCAGATTTTTTGTTATTTTATTTTTTTTTTCAATTTGACCCTTATTCTTTCAATTTTTTTATTAAAGCTATTTTTCAATTGAATTAAACCCTCTAATTGAAATTTTTCATCCCTCTAATTAATGTTTTTTTCTCACCTTTATTTTTTGGATCCTTTTGTGTAATTAATATTTTTTTTCTATTTTCATCTTTTGACATTTAATTTGTTAGAAATTCAGTTTCGTACGATCTTATTGTTTTGCATTAGTTTTTTTTTTTAATATTGGTTTTGTGATTATCTTCAAGTTTTTTCTATGGGTTTATCTCAGTCTCATGACATAAATCATAATTTTTGCATGTCTTTTTTAAATATAAGTTTTTTTAGTTGTTTTGTTTCTATTTTATTTTTCAAGGTATTATTTTAATTCACACATATATATATACACACACACAAATAAAATTTATTTTTTAAAATAAAAAATATTTATTTTTAAATTATATTGTTGATGTGTTTAGCCTTGCATAATATTATGTTTATTCAATCAGTTTCGTCATAAGTTTTTTAAGGTATAAATTTATTTTTTATTTATTTAAATAAATAAATTTAATAAATACAATGAGATACATAAGTATCTTTATTTTTTTATTTTTTATTTATATTTTAAATTTTTTTATATAAAAAAATTTATTAAAGCATTCTACCTACCTCATAATTTTTTTTTAAAAAAAATTATATTAAATGACTAGTTTTATCGATACAATAAAGTTTGAAGTCTTTAGTCTGTGGTGAAGGGTTAGTCATGAGTGGGATAGTGTTTCACCAGCAGCAGTTGGTGTTTCTTTCCCATCATTACAATGATGGGAAATGTTGTTCAGTTCCAAGAATTAAGGGGCAAAGAGTGAGCTTTCCTAATTTGCAACAT
>Ga0325405_1002270_pt1 | contig 19718 bp, 11 predicted proteins | sample PopdelMetagenome_21_FD_205663 | JGI IMG/M metagenome (GOLD analysis project Ga0325405, IMG submission 205663) | Populus deltoides microbial communities from Bellville, Georgia, United States - Xylem-Control-R2 | ecosystem: Host-associated > Plants > Phyllosphere > Stem > Wood/Secondary xylem...
ATTATAAGAAATTTAAAATTAATGGTAAAAACTCGACAACCATTGTGGGGATCGATGGAACTTCTAGGCTCTATCTTTTTTTTTTCGATTAGGATGAACGTTGGTCCCCTCCTTGTTGCCTCTGCTTTTTTTTTTTGTGAAGAGAAAAGGCTAGAATTAATGTAGTTTAGAATGACTTATGGGACTTGATTATGGAGATTTGATTGAAGATTTGGATTGCAATTCTGGGATCGTGGAGCTGGAATTGAGAGATTGGTATCTGGACTTAAATGATCCAAATTTTGAAATTAATTACAAGATTTTGGGGTTTAATTGCTTGATTAATTTGGACTAAAATGAATGAAATAAAAACAATTGGATTGAAATGTAATTAATTGGACTGAATTAATTGGAATGAAATAAACGAGACTAAAATGAAATTAAACACAGAATCAATTGATACTTAATATTTTATCCTTTTCAATATAGTCATTTGCTTCTCAAAATTCTTAAATCACATTTCTATTTTTGATTGTACCTCTAATTGAATTAATTTATTTTTCTATATTTAATTATTTGTTGTAAATTTATTTTTGGTTCATCCAATCTTTATTTCTTGACCTAAATTGACTCCCAATTTCAAATTAGCTTTTCAATTAAGCTCAACTTTAATTTCTAACTTGACTATTTATTTCAAAATAATCGTTGAACTTTAAATTCCCTCCACTCTTAGCCAAATTAAATCAAAATAACTTCATTTCTCAATCTTCTCTTCAATTTAACCCTTAATTGTAACCTAAAAATTCCCAAACTTAATTTTTGCTCGTGATACTCAATTAGTGGTCCAATTTCAACTATAATTATATTTTGTTTTTAATTTTTTTATTTGTATTTTTTTTAATGATTTTTAAGATTGTTTACAAACAAAGATTAAATAAAAATAAAGAAAGTAACAAAATAATTTAAATTAACTAAAATTACTAAAAAGACATTGTTTTGGATTTTTCTAATTTTGTATATGTGGAAAAATGGGGGTAAAAGATTGAGTTACAATAGTTGCCCTCTTTTTATAATGCGTACAGTCCAAAGTCTTGTGTGGGGTTTTATATAGTAAGTTTCATAAAGAAAAATGATATTTAACACGAAAGGGATCCGACGTTCAACAAATGGATCTAACACTTTCATAAATTACATATTTTGAATAAAAGGTATTCGATACCCTAAAATTTCAAAAGATAGTCTCATTCTAATAGGTGACCTACCCAAGATGGTTTTATTTTTATGAGTGAACTACCCAGGTGGTCTCATTATTATGGGTGACCTACTCAAGATGGTCTTATTTTTATGGATGACTTACCTAAGATTTGAAATGTTTTGGAAATTTAATCGTTTAGAGAGATGACCTTCCTCATGATTTAGAAATGACTTACTTAGATGTAGGATCTAGCTTAAGATATCATAATTGCATAGTTGAGTCTGAAACTTCCTGATGGAAGTGTTAACCTCTTTTTCTTAATTGTAGAGTTGAAATTGATGCTTCCTGATGACATGGTTGAAAAATGAAGATTCTTGAAGGTAAGGTTGAATTTTTCTTTTCTAATGGTATGGTTGGATTTTCTTATTGCATGGTTAAAACTAGGAATTCCTGATGACATGGTGGAATTTTCCTTTTCTAATGGTAGGGCAGGATTTTCCTTATTGTAGGATTTAAAATAAAAATTCTTAATAACATGGTTGAGTTTTCCTTTTGTAATGGTAGGATTGGATTTCATGATTGCAAGGTTGAATTTCTTGATTGCAGGGTTACAACTTAAAATTCCTAATAACAAGGTTAAAATTTCCTTTCCAAATGATAAGGTTGGATTTTCTTGATGGGAGGGTTGAATGACAATTCTTGATGACAGGGTTTAACTTTTCTTTCCTAATAGTAGTGTTGAATTTTCTTTTCTTAATGCTAGGGTTAAATTTTTTAATTACAGGGTTAAAACTTGGAAATTCTTGATGACAGAGCTAAAATCTTATTTCTTAATGGTAGAGTTGGATTTTTTTTTTGTAGAGTTGAATGAAAATTCTTGATGACAATGCTAAGTTTTCCTTTCATAATGGTAGGGTTTGATTCCCTAATTGTAAGGTTAAAACTTGGAATTCCTAATGACAGGGTTAAAATTTCCTTTCCTAATGGTAAAGTTGAATATCCTGATTGTAGGGTCAAAATTTTCCTCGATATCATAGCTCAAGGATAAGTTCTTCATTGACTTGGATTCATCGAGGCTTTCTTGGACTCCATCGAGGATTTTTCCTGTAAATTTTCTGTAAAAACATTTTGCAATGTTTTGGGTTAGATGATATGCATGCATCCTACTAGTTTGAAATACAGGTCCCTTATTTTCATTATATCTCTCTCTTCCTTGATGGATGAGGTTGACAATTTTTTAGATGAGTCTTCCTAGTCACTTGACTCTTTAGCCCACTTGAATTTTTATCTGTGTGACTAATATGTTTGACTACCATTTTTTCATGTAGCCTGGACCTTGAGGCTATAGATATTTCTTTCTTGTCAGACGGTGCCCTTGAAGTGTGGTATTTAAGCGTCATTGCATGCTTGTTGTTTGCCTTGATGCTATATTTTCTCCTTTTTAAAAGGATTTCAACAAGTCCTCTACTGTCAAGGATTGTTTTGAATTGCCCCAAGCTGATTTGGCAGTTCAAGTCCTTTCAGCATTCATAAAAAGGTACTAATCTTTGGCAGGTATCATAACCATTTTTAAACGAGAAATCTTCTTCCATTCATGAAGATGCCTTTTAGTTGGACCATGTTTTTACATTGTGGTGTTACTCTCAACTACTGTTAGGATTCACCAAATCATTCACTATCATTGATTGTTTCCATCCACATTGCCACCAACTACTTTCATTATGCATATTATTCTCATAAAATTACCCTCGACTATTTTGGCTATAAACAATGTTGCCCCTAGCTAAGGTGGCTCATATCCATCATCATCGTTTAGCTTTTTAGATATCCATACCACTATCATTATTAACCAAAATGCTCTTAAGCTAAATTTGATCACCAGTCTTCCTGGTGGGCTATATGAGCTTCTTATGCATCAATATCATCTTTGCTAATTTTTTTGCAAATTTGATCAATGAATTTTTTTGTAAATTATATTTCTTGCCTTGAGAATGGACCACAAATTTAAAAATAATATTCTTTAACATATTATTGTTTTAAAAAAAATCATTGAGATGTAAATTTGAAAGTATTTTCATGGAGATTTTAAACTTTTTTGGTTGAGAATCCAAAATTCTTTCACATATTATTGTTTTAAAAGACACAGGATCGCTTATTTCTTGTGGAAATCTTTTGGCTTTGTTTTGACTGCTTAACAATTGATGTCATTATGATCTCTATGATGATGTTGTTATTATGAGCATTTAATGGGTAGCTTTGTCCCACATTTCTATGATGATGTTGTTATTGTTGAGAGAATAGAACAAGAGATACGAGCTAGTAGAATATCAGAACCTATAGAGAAGAAGTGGTTTATTATGAGGAAAAATGATGCTGGGGTGAGTAATGTGAAAGAAGGGTATAAAAGTAAAAAAAATTACCAAACACAAAGCTATCAGACCATGTCTTTCTAAATATCCAATGTTAACTTTGTTAAGCCTCTTCCAGTAAACTAGCTCACCCAAAAAAAAAAAAAGCAAACCGAAAACAATCTAATAAGAGCCTACTAAAAAAAATCAAGAACAACTCTTGCCTCTACCTATGCCCTTAGTAGAAATGTATACAAAATTACTAAGTAAAGGTTATGTGGCCCTCTTTCATTTCCACCACTAAAGCCTCCCTTCCTAAATTAGTACAAACCAGATCTAACATGTGAGTACCATGCTAGAAACCCTAGCCACAATATTGATATCTGCTCAGCATTTACGAGGAAGCTTTTGTAATTATTCAAAGCATGATGGATAACCTTTAAAGATACCCCCAATATCAATTTCAACCCCCTAACTAATCATGCTTCCAATAGTGGAGGAGTAAATGTTGTGGAGTTTGGAAGAAAGAAAATAAAGGTTTTAAAGGTAACCATGGATAAGTTGTATGACATGTTAGTGCAAGATAAGTATTTGCCAATAAAAAATGAATCAAATTCAAGAAAGAGTGATAATTTTTATAAGTTCCACGAAGCAATGAGACATAACATCGATGAATGTAAAGAGTTTCACTAGAAGGTGATACAAATGATGACTTGTGGTCTGTTACAAATAGAGAATGAGAAAAAATATGATGTCGTAGACTTGATAAGTTTCCATGGGAGGAAAAAGAGATATGTAAGCTTTATCATACTGAGAGAGATCCACTGAAGCTCATCTTGACAAGGCATGTCATTACCTACAATGGAAACTATAATGCATTGTCTCATAATTCCGGAAATTCTCTCGATATTAAGGGTATTGCTCCTACGTTTAAGACTAATATTGACTGCTTAACTCAAAGTGACAGGTGTTCTACACCTGAAGAACCAGAAAAGTAACGAAAAGCTAAAAGCAAAAAGTTTGTCAAAGATATGAAAATAAACAAACCTGAGAGTGAGGTGAAGAAAACCCCTATCAGGATATCCCTAATATCTCTTATCCTTAGTTATGAACCCCACCGCAATGTGATGCAAAGAGTGTTGCACAAGGGAATATGTGCCCTAAGACATTTCCCAACGGACTACGAATCATCTGGTTGGAAGAATTCATGCCACAAATTACTTATACTTCATTGAAAATGAGCTCAATGCTGGAGGAACAGGTCATGATAAATCTCTATACATCATTATGAGGTGCAAGGATTGTACCATTGGCAAGGTATTAGTAGACAACAGTTTAACTTTAAATGCACTTCCAAAGTACGTGCTATATGAAATGCTAGTTAATTTAACGCATATACCGCCGAACACCATAACAGCTAGGGCTTATGATGGTTCCCTAAGTTAAATGGTGGGGGGCATTGAAATAGAGTTGCTCATTAGCGTGCAAGTATTTTTGGTAACCTTGCAAGTGATGGAAATCTACTCATCATACATGTTATTAGGAAGGCTTTGGATACATACCGTTAACGTTGTGACATCATCCTTTCATCAATGTTTGAAGTATATTATGAATGAAACAATGATGACAGTTAAGGCTGAAGAGATCTTGGTAATGATGCAGAATGTGGTAATTCCCTACACAGAAGCCAAATGGAGCAAAGATAGAAATCTTCATGCTTTTGAAATAGTTAATGCAAAATAGGTGCCAAAAAACATGGTATTGAAAAAATCAGTAATTTCTAAAGTCGTAAGAATGTCGACCAAATATTTCTTAAAGCCAAAACTTCATTTCCAGTATGATCCTATCTCTAGGAATCCTGAGAGGATAAGTCTGATAAGGTTGAATACTGCAAATTAAAGATTTAGGCTCGACTTTAAGCTTGGAAAGTAAAACTATAAAAGAGTTGTTGATATCAAACAATAAAAAAAAGCTGACCAGGTTGGGAGGATAGGAACCGGAAGAGGAAGAAATTGTCATCCCCCTGATCCAGGTTTCATTTCTTAAAACTGCTTATGCAATGCACTATGAAGATATGATGGATATCTCTACCCAAGGCTTGGCTACTATAGGCATCAACATATTGGAATAAGATGACAATAAGGTCAAAAGCTGTAATGAGAAAGAAAAGGTTCTGGAAGGAGAAGAGTTATTACCACAACTAACTGTCCACACTTAGTCAAATTTTCTACAAATTCACCATCCTAAAATCATTGAAAATGAAGGTTCTAGTTGTTAATATTTGTCCAAAACCCTCTCATTTTGATTAGAGGACTAAGTTTTAATCAATCTATGTTCAAATCCATCAAGAATCCTAGCAAAATCCTATAAATACCCCTAAAAAATATAGAAAAGAGAGAAAAGAAAAACATGGAGAAACACACTGTGAAAAGATCCTAGTGTGAAGGTTCAAAAACCTAACATAGCTTTAGAAGAAATAGATAATAAAAGGGAAAGAAAGAAAGAAAAGAGAAGGAAATCACCAGTCCGTAGCCAGCAAGCTTGAAGAAGGTATAACCATGTAAAAGTTCAAGGGTGGAGTCCATATGGCCTACCTATTCATGTTTTTTTTTAATGTTTAAACCTCCTTTGATGTTATTTAAGCTTACCTTGCATTTTTTTTCTTTAATTTTGGTGCTAGAATAATTTGATGTTTTTCGGTAAAGTTTGTTTTGTTCTTGTTTTAAACATGTTTTAGATTGCTCAAGCTTTTGTTATGATAGTTTGTTTTAGTTTTGATCAATAATGTGTTAGAGAGACTTGTATTAAAGGCATGATTCTTGGTTTTGATACTTATTTAATTTAATGGTTTTAGCCCAATAGCATGTTGATGATGTAGTTGAAGTATTTTGATTTGTGTTTGAATCTGTTTTGTAATAAAATAGTAAGTTGCTTTTGTTTATGGGTTAAATATTTTGGAATCATGTTGATCAATTTGATGTCTTTTATTGCAAGTTCATTGTTTATACAAGTATGTTTTGGCATATCAATGTTAAAAATATCAAGTTTTGAATCCAAATATTGTGACTATGTTTGCTGTTTAGCTTTGGTAGTTTTGAACTTTGAAACTCTGTGCATGTTATTGATGCTTTTATGTTATTTGTTAGTTCTCTAGATTGAACTATGCTTGGTATTGGTAATGTGATTTGTGATGACCAAAAACAACATGTTTCATAAGCCCAAGAGGCTAGTTCTGGGTTTAGCAGTAGGCTTAGAATTTATGGGTTGTTGGGTTTGGTTTCTTCATGTTATTGGAGAGAAAAATGTTTTTAGCATTGTTTTTAGAAATTTTTTGTGTTTTGTTTTGCATTTTGTTTTTGGAATTTACAATAAGTTTGTAAAATTCCTTAAGGATTTGACCACTATTTCAATAACCCTAAAAAATTTAATTCCTGAAAATTAATGATCAACATTCTAGTATAAATGTTAGACCTACCAATAGAATGGTATTTAAGTACTAGGAGTTAACTAGAAAATTCTTAGAATTATTTTGGATAATATCCAATTTTAATTGGAAATATTTTTCATCACAATATACGAGTTATGAAAAATACTTTTGCCTTTTAGGATATTTGAACCCTGTCAGGGCACTTACATGGATTCTTCCTATAAGAATTTACTTGGGCATAAGAGTCCATGATAAATTTGAGATGCTAGATTTATTCATGGACATAAAATCTTTAATTTGAACCATAAACGAACCACCAGTTAGAAACCCATCAACACCTTTAAATCACATCCAAACCACACGATACAACGTATCATAAATAAGGTGTGTTATGGGTGCTAATACATTCCCTAGTCACAACTAATCTCTTACCCTTGAATTTCATATAAGACCAGTCCACTCGGGTCTCCTAATGACTAACCTTAAACCAAACAACTAGGTGGCGACCCCTTGATCCTAACGTCGTAACATTGCTTGTGCACGTGCAATAATAGGGTTAAGGGTTTTATTAATTACACACAATCTAATTCAAAAAATATTTGTAGAAGCGGTATTGGATGTCCATGTAACAGAAGTAAAAATAAAAAGTTTCTCGATCCAGATGTTATAACAATATATCTTTTATAAAAAGTGTTCATGGAGAAATATATGTGTTGGTTTACACATGAAGAACCATATGTTCCATACGAGACCATGGTGGAAAGGATGATTGGGTCAATTTCTAGTTCTAGCATCGTGTTTAGAGTTGTAGATGACAATTATAATCCTTATAGAAATATGGTTATGGATGCAATATGAATGAAATAGGGTTATGCAAATGAATGTTCAATCATATATGAAAAACCAAATACAGACGTGACCAGGTTTTTTGATCTTTCAAAAGACTCTGATGAACCATTATAGGATGGGTACACAAATCACAACAAATTATTTGTTGTTGCACAGGTGTTCACCATCAAGTCAAATCATAGATTGAGTGAGGTCGGTTACAACAAAATTGTTGAATGAGCGAGAAGCATTTTACCTTAAGGTAATAGGTTGAAAAGGAACTTTTAAGCTGCTAAATACATTATGAAACCTCTTGGCCGAGGATACCAGAAAATTAACATATGTCCAAACTTATCTATGTTGTGCTACCTCGAAAATATAGAGTTGACTAAGTACATAACATGTAGGCATGCTCGTTATAAATCTAGAAATGATAATGGAAGGACTTTTGTTGCATATAGAAAGCTTATATGATTCTCAATCACTTTTAGACTGCAAAAGTTATTTATTTCTCCAATAACTGTTGAGCACATGACATGACATCATTCACATGATACAATGGATGGAGTCATGGTGCAACTGTCTGATGGTAAAGCTTAGAAACATTTTAATAGGGTGCATTCTCAATTTTCAATGAAATCAATTGTAATATCCCACATCGGCGGGTGAGGACTTGGGGGAAGGCCTTATATGAGCATGCTCACCTTGACTAGTAAGATACGTTTATAAATCTGAGGGGAACTTGGGTGGAAACTCTAGGAATGGGTGGACTGGGAGGCTTAGAGGGGACAATATCTAACAGGGTTAGTGTGTTGCACTACTTTGAAAAACATGTTTTGGAGCCATGCGTGGCTGCCAAGAATAAATCCGTAAGGCTCACGAGCCACAGCGGACAATATCTTGCTAGTGGGGTGGGGTGATATATCAATGAACATATATCTTAGGTTATATATAGACAGATTCAATCCATTCAGATCATTTATTACTCCTTATTCTTGTTGGCTAGTGATACTCACAGTTTACAACTTGCCACTAGGGATGTGTATAAGATCGAAGTTCATGTTTTTATCTAAGGTCATACCTAGTCCTAATATTCTAGGTCAGAATATAGATGTTTGTCTTCGACCGTTGATTAATAGGTTGAAGCAGTTGTGGTTACCCAAGACTTTGACTTATGATGTCTTAAGGAAATAAAAATTTTAGATGAAAGCAGCTTTGATATGGACTATTAATGATTTTTCTATGTATAGAATGGTATCTAGTTAAAGTATACATGAAAAATTAGCATGTTTACTGTATGAAAAATAACAAGGTTTTTTTATTACGACTGATAGTTCTTGTCAACATATCACAAATACATAACAAAATTTTTTATTGGTAGAGTTGAAAACCAAACACAATCTCATCGTTTTGCGACACCATGCCATACAATTCTCTACTCGATGTTGCACCACCTCTAACATCGGGTAAAGATTTGTATGACGTGGTGTCGCAGTACAATAACATTGTGTTTGGTTTTCAATTCGGTAAGCAGAAGTTTTCTGGTTTTAGTGTGACCCATAATTAGGCAAAGTGAAGTATTTTCTGGGAGCTTTTTCATTGAAAAATCAATTTTCTTTGTCATAACCTCAATGTCATGCACATTGAAAAAAAATATGTTTAAAAACATTTTTAACAAAATTATGGACGTGAAAGGAAAGACAAAGGACAACATGAAGGCTAGAATGGATATACATTTATTTTGTCATTGTAAAAATATGGAGTTGGTTTATGATGAGTCACGGGTCGCAAATCTTAAAGCCAGCTTCATTTTAAACAAGAATGCATGATTACTTGTTTACTAATAGTTTAAGAGTCTATGATTTCGTAATGGACATACTTCGAACATATCTAGATTGATGAATTTGGAAGATTGTAGATTGTATGAAATAAAAAGTTATGACTATCATGTGTTTATATAAACACTCACAAAGATCAGTCACTTCTTTAGAGATATATGCTCAAACAAGTTGCATACACAATACATAGAGATGCTTGAAATGAATATCGTCCAGACAATTTTGTAAACTTGAGATGATATTCCCTCCATATTTCTTAGATTTAATGGAGCATCTACCTATAAATTTACCGGTTAAGGATTACATATGCATCGTAATTAAATTTCATGTTGTCTTTTTTTTTAATTTAGAACATTCATTTAATTTCATGTAGATATTTGTTCAACCTTAAGAGAAAAGTAAAAAATAAGGTGTATATTAAGGCTTCGATATGCAAAACTTATATTATTAAAGAGATCTTGATATTTATTTTGAGCCTCACTTAAGAACAAACATCAACCGTGTTCTAAGACATAACGACAATGGAGAAGTGTCTTCGAGTAAGAACTTATTAATATTATCATAATAAATAATATATTGTTTGTTGAATTTAAAATTGTATGTAAAGTTAGTTTATGTATATAATGTGATTATTTGTTAAATACAAATACAAATTTAGTTTGTGATTTTGTATACATAAAATAATAATAATATATATTAATTAGGTGGAATTATTTGAAAACAAGATCGGATTTAAATTATTTTGTAATACGAATATTGAAATAATGATCAAATTTCAACTTAAATTTAACATTATTCAGTCAAAGCTTATGAATCGGATTGTTAAGATCAAATTAATTATTTACCATTCATAAATTTTAATAAACTTGTATTGAAAAGTTAGAAGCTACAGAAGTTGAATAAAATTAACTGATTTGTGAAAACATATTATTGATATGTATTTACAGGTAAATAAATTTTAGATAGTCTCTTGTATAGGAAAGGTAATGATGAATTATTTTAAAAATAGAAATGGTTTACAGTATCTTAGTCCTTTAATTTATTTAGATGTCTAGAAGAAAGTCAGTCACGCATCATACGAACATAATCATTGCTAGTTTTTCTAACAGCACTTTTGATGACCCTTAGTCATTAGATGCCGACCATAAACAAGCACGTGAGATACATGCAACCTCTCTCAACATGTGCTAATCAAGTGCAATGCTGTCACACCAAGGGAAATTCCATAGATAAAGTCTCAAGAAGTTTTTCTCGTTCTCTAAATTCCTCTTCTTATGCTATATTCTTATAATAATCAAATTTTATTATTGAAATGAAGCTAGAGCCAAAATTGCAGGCTAAGGAGCAAAAAAGAATACGAAGAGAAAGAAACATAAGAAAAAAGTAAGGGATTACGAGAAAGAAATACCCAAACAATCCTTATGAGCCTATGAACACAGTTCTATTAGGATCGAAGACCATAAAAGGATCCCCTCCAAATCTCTAAATAAATCCAAACCTGTGTATAAAAAGATTTTATCAATTGTATTTAACAATAAATCGAGATGTATTTAACCATAAATCGAGAGAATGAAGAATGAGCTCAAAATGTATTCCAATTGCAAATCTTTTCCTAGAAAACCAACTTGTTGCTAACCATCCAAATTTCTCATGCTATGCCAAAGGCTAGCATTAGTATTCCATTGCTCTGAAATTTCTTTTTTACAAGTGGAGACCATGTACGTAAAAGTTCATCTATAGTACTGTTGGGTATGCATCATTGGATGCTCAACCATTTCATAAAACGATTCCACAATTTCCAAACAACTGAACAATGCATGAAAAGATGATCCGCGGTTTCTATAGATTCATTACAAAAAGGGCACATAGATCTATATATCTCTAAATGCAAAAGATGTCTATAGCGTCGAAGTGTCCTGTGTATCCATGGAGGACTTGTTTTTCATGGACATCCCCAGGCCAGAGATAGAAGCTCACAGACTAGTCACGCCCTCATCGGTTTACATTCGTTTATCATTTACTTGACTCGAGAGAACAGGATGACAACAATATTTTAGTGAGAACCGCATTAACCTTCACAACATAGCCTCGATCTGCATTAACCTTCATTGCATAGCTTCGACTTGCATTAACCTTCACTGCATTATTCATGTCCTTTCATCTTTTGAACAAGAAATATGAACTGTGTTCATTGATGGAGTCTTCTCCAGAGCCAAGTACCAATGGTAAATTTGCCAGTTCTTCCCTATATGTTCTTAATTAGACTTTCTTTTTGCCACCAAGTTTTAATGCAAGATGTTATTTATTGTCAGTGGATCACTATTTCAACTCTTCCTCACACCCGGAATCAGAAAAGAAATCTTAAGGTAAGCTGCTACTCCTAAGTAACTAGCCGAGATTGGTTGATTTATGGATAACTAATGCCTTCTCTTTTATCTTGTGTAAAACAGATGCATATTTAAGGCTTCATAACATAACAATGTAAAACAAGATTGAATTATAGTAGTGCTAATTAATTTAACCAGAGATAAAAATAAAAATAAAATTGATGAACATCTATGCTCTTTAATTTTAAATTGTTAAACTAATAACTTTTTAACAACGTCATACAGCACTAACTAAAGCGTGTTTGGCAGTGTGGTTGCGGGTGCTTTTCAAATAACTTTTCGTGTCAAAATGCATGTCAATAATGTTTTTTTATTTTTTAAAAATCATTTTTGATATCAGCACATCAAAACAATCCAAAACATACAAACCATATTCAATTTTAGTAAAAAAAAAATTCAAAATTTGTGGGAACGCAGCCGCAGCCGCGTTCCCAAACATAGTCTTAAAGATGGCTATGATAGCAGCAAGGTTGTTCCATGTTTCTCTGCTGCTTCTGCTTCTGCTTCTGCTTCTGCTTCTGTTTTTGCTTCTGCTTATTGCCTCGACTTGCAGCCAGCATAAAGTGACCAGACAAGAAAAGCCAGAATGATTAAAACGATAACTCCTACGACCAACCCTGCAGTAATCTAATCATTCATCTTGCTTCTTCAAATGAACCTTCTAGCTGTAAGTACTGTACCTGCATGCAAGGCCAGATTAATGGATTCTAATTAACATGCAAAAAACTTGCATAGAATTTAAATGCTCTTAACATTAATTAATAAGAGAGGCAAAGCTAGCTCACTAGTCTGATTAGTCAAAAACAATTCCAGCAGCCGGGAGTACTTACAGCAAAGAGTCTGACCTGTATTTATATTGAGTATTCAGTAGTCTGTAGTCTATACAGGAAAATATTGTTTTTATCCAGTATAGGAAGTTTGGCTACAAGATGCACAAAACAGTATAGGAAATTGCTTCTTATGGAATAGGAAGTCATCTGTATGAAATAGTATAGGAAAATTTTCTTTTGGCAGGTCCGATCACAACTATACGTACATGAACTTTTGTGTTAGAATTTTATAGTATAGGAAAGTTTTCTTTTGGCAAGTTCGACTACAACTATACGCACAGGAACTTTTATGTCAGAATATTTTTTTTTTCCAGTTTATGTCTGGAGAAATTCTCTGTTACAAGCCGACTTGTAAGCAACACAAGCTGCATCATGGAACGGAAACCTTTCTCTCGACGGCGGGCAGATTATGTCTCATCAAATCAGAGCTCTCAAGCTTACCTCTATATTATATCTTTTTTTACAAAATCCCAAAAACAGTGGCCAGGAAAATCTTCGCAATTCTAAGAATATTCCTTTGGAGCGGATTGCATGATAAGAAAAAGATGTGCAAAGTGGCGAGGGAAAAATGTATTCTAGAGAAAAGTTCTCCATTTTTTACACTTATAGACATTGCATATGCTGTCTACTTTCATTTCACGTTTCAACTCTACAATGTATTTGGTGCTGGAAATTTTGTTAAAACATGGTAAATAAGCATATTCAAGACCTGGGGTATACTAATTTTATAGATTAAAACTTAATTTATTGAATTTTAATCTCTAATATAAATTCTTAATTTAACATGAAACATTAATATGAATATATATCATTATTTGCTCTTATTGCTTCCTACTTTGTTCTTCATACTCCACCTCCAGTTCGACACTCAAATCAAGTTTCACATCGGCAACTTATTCTTAAATCAACTCCTGAAAGGTCGGTGATGACTATCTCGGACTAGATTGTGGGGTACCTAAAATCAAGACACTACATCCTACCCTTATATCTTGGGTCGTAGTCTAAAGATAACGTAAATCTAATTCCTACTGGATCCATTAGTAGCTCCAACCATAACTCCGGATTATATTCCAGATGGGTTAAAGGGTCTCTATGTGTTTGGCATGCATGTCGGTGTTATATGTTTCCTAAAAAAATATAAGTCAAAGCTATTGACAAAAAAATATCAATCCAGAAAATATTCAAAATCTTTCAAAGTTTACCTACAATGAACGTCTTAACTTGGATGTTCATGAATTGTTTCACTCCTTTCTCTTTATTCTCCTTTCATATATGTGTTTGCATATATAATTCCATTAGATCAGTTGGTTCACTCCAAAGTTGTGTAGCTTGCAAAATTAATCATTAGTTAAAAATTATCACAAATAATCATTAATATTTGAAGAAAAATACTTAAAAATAAAACAGAGTCTTACCAGGCACTTTTCATTGTTAAAAAAAGAAGTAATTAATTAGCCATTATGCTTACTCATGAAACCATGAATTTTTTTTATTTATGTTCTCGGACCTAGACTATAACCGCCTCTTGAAACCATTCGAGATGTCATGAATTCTAGATATTTTTTCTAATTATTTTTCATGACATGAGGTCTAAAATTCTTCCACACCATAAAGTCATTCGACTCGACTATTTTCTTTGCATATGTGTAGGCATCATACCAATAATTATGTAAGGATGCATATTCATTTGCAATAAAACCTCCATTATCCCAGCCTAAAACTGCCATCTAGTTTGGTAAGCTAATAGGTAAAATAATATAAAAGAGAAATGTAGTTTCACTATGCAATTGGTGTTTTAGCAACTAAACTTGGTTACCATGTTTGTTTTTGTGTTTTAAAAGCGTTTTTAAAAAAAAATTAAATTTATTTTATTTTATTTTGCTTCAAATTAATATTTTTTTGGTGTTTTCAGATCATTTTGATATACTAATATCAAAATTGATTTTTTAAAAATAAAAAAAATATTATTTTAATAAATTTTTAAATAAAAAATACTTTAAAAAACAACTATACTCTCAAATAAACTCGCTTCATACCAAGCATGTGCCAATGACAAGAGCACCCGCATTTAACATATGTACAAATGGAAGTGTCAAACCATCCAAGTTCAGTGTCTCTAACATAGAAATAAAATGTAAATTCACAAAGGAAAGGAAATTAAAAAACAAAGGAAAAGGCCTTCCTAACTATCATTCCTGCTTGCCCCCAAATGAACTCAACAGTCGGAGCTCTGAAAATTTAAATGCTTTTACCATATTAGAATTTGTTTTACAGTAATTCTAATTATAAATCAGATCGTACTTCATGTCACCTTCTAAGAGTTTATATAGCATGCTCCTTCAATATTTATTATTATTGCATGTATATTATTAGAATTAAAAGTTTAGCTAATTATCCTTTCTAATATATTCTTATAAAAAATATAGGTTTTTCCGTTACAAACTAACACAAATATTTTTTTATAAATTATTTTTTTAAAAGATGCATCATTATAATATATATTTTATAAAACTTTTTTATTTTTATACTGGAAACATTTAATATTTGGTTTTTGATTCGGTACATAATGAAGCACCAGACCTAGTTTTACAATAAAAATATCAACCAACAATAGTTTAGTGTGCAAACATTTTGAAATATGAACTAGAATAAACACAAAATTAATTAATATTCATATATATTTTAACAACACAATAAATAAAATAAAATAAAATAAAAAGTTTTTATAAAATACAAAATTTAAGTATTGATGTGAACCTTATGATCACGTGATCATGTAACCCATAACAAGATTGATAATGAATCTTGTAAAGCTGAAACATGTCTTATATGAATGTGACACAACTAAAACAAATCCTAAGGTATCAATACTATTAGAATAAGAACCTTTATTCTATAAAAACTAATTCATGAACGAGAAGTATAAGAAAGACACTACAAAACCAATTAATCTTCGATAAGTCAATTTAGCTCATTAAAGAACTAAAAATGAAGAATCTCTCTCATATAAGCTGAATAAATTCAGCATCAATAGTATTATTAAGTCTGAATATTTTATTCTTATAAAGAATATTTATACTCTAGAAAATAAAAACCCTAATAAATTTATCTTTGTGGGCTAAATTAATCTACTTACAAAACTAACTCAAAACCATACTAATAAACCCAAAAAAATGAACCCAAATAAGCCTTCAGCCATAGCTAAAAACATTTATAATATAATGGGCCCATTGTTATTATATATTTCAAGAATTTAACTGAGTTTCCTATATATTTTTCTATATTAAATTATCGAATCAATAATTTTCACAACTTTTATTCAATAATCTTAATAATTTTCCTATGATCTGAGATTTCATCAACGTGGCAATAAGATCAAATTCCTTTTTTTCATCGAGACTTGATCAATAGAATGATAGTTATAGTATTCCATGATTACGGCAGCAACAGTGCGATTAATTGCAAGTTAAAAGAATATCAAAATTGATGTGCAACAGAATTATAATCTACTTAAATTAACAACTTCTTTAATTACATTTTCCATGCTTATATTATACAAGTAAATACATTTTTTATACAAAATTATATTACAACAAATTAAATATGCACTCTCTTGATCACAGTTTTGAAACCTGAACCGGCCCGGCGGGTCGACCCGGGACCCGGCCGACCCGGGCCTGGAACCGGTCCGGGTCCAAGTAAAAACCCGCCGGGGAGTTGACCCGGCGAAACCCGGTACGCGGCTAAGACCCGGTCCTTTTTTTTTATATACACAAATGTGCAACTACGTCGTTTTGACATATTATTTTTTTATTCATGAGCTTCTTGATGCTACAATGAAGGTGATGAAGCTCGCTGTTGCTTCTTGTTCAGTGGAAAGCCAGAACATGATAATTGATAAAGCTTATACTGTATTCTCATCCAGCAATTTCTTATCAACGAAGGATTCCTTGTCCTCTCTTCAAGCTCAACTAGAAGAGTTAGAAGACACAAGAAACGGACAAATTTTCCAGTAGAGATGAGTGGATTCATTCTTTATTTACATCAGTAATTATAGCACTTCATCTTCAAACACGCATTCCGAATATAAGAACAACACTGCATTTTCTCATGATTGTGTTCCTTAAGGGCTATGTTATGGCCGCTCAGGCGTTAGGTTCTCTAGTTAACAAATTGGATCTAAAAACTAGTGGAACAGAGTATTCAGGTGGTTGTACCTTTGAAGAAGCAATGGATATAATCTTTGGTAAAAATTTAAGTTCTTCTGACCATGTTCCTACTGGGAGATCTGGTACAAGCTATTGGAGTGAGAACAGGTAACTTATGCCTTGGTGCTGCAAACAGTGGTTTGCTTAAAATTCGTTCCATTGTTCGGTTGACATGGATCGGGAAAGGTTTGCTTATGCGGAGAGCCAGAGACATAAACCGCCAAGCAAAGGGTGGTGGGCTAAAGATATGGCAGAATTAGGCATAGACCTGTATTGGAGAATCATGATAGCAGTCAAGTCCGGTGGAAAGATGCCACTAGTCTCGTAGGGGAGGCTTTGAAAATTTACGCAACTCGATGGCGTTAATCAGTCTCATAGATGGAAAGATGCCTTTCTCTTTAGTCTTTTCTTTATTCTTTGCTTTTTTTTTTTTTTTTTTACTCGTGATCCAATCATTAGACTGGGTTAACCATCGGGTCGGGTTTCAAAACTATACTCTTGATTACACCATTTGATTTGGCAAAATACATGAGTTCATGAAAATACTAATCGGTGTGATGATGCGATGCGAAGTATCTAAAAATTATTATTATTATTATTATATAAAAATTTGATGAGAATTGTTTTTCAATCAACAAGAATATTTAGTTATTTTGACCTACGCATACATGCACACAAGCATTTATATAAACCTTGACTAGTCTAATTCATTCATTTAATTTATTGCTAAACAGTCTAGATTCTCTAATTATCCATTACTATGGGCACTAATCTCACTCTTTGTGGATTTAGTTTCTTCGATTGTCTATTCATTAAACTACAATCACATTAATCAAAAATTTCATTACTCAAATTGCATATTAAACAGGGCAGTAATCTTATTAATTAGGGATTAGATTGTCAATCTTCCCAGTAATTAGGCACTAATCTCACTAATATAATCAGGTGCTAATCTCATTAATTTAGAATTAGTTTCTATAATTGACCGTTCATGCTTTTCAATTTAAAATAGGCTATAATTACAAGAATTTTTAACTATTCTTTAAACAATTAATTAGATTTTTTGAAGGTGTCAGGTACCTCCCTAGGGCCTAAACTCATGAAGAAATCTCATGTTGTAGTGCCGAACCTACTACCTCTCCTACCATTTCGCATACAACATTATTTACCATTCAATATTTAATTCAAGTTTGGCTTTGTACTCAATTAATCAATTATTCCAGTTCATTACCATATGCAAGTTCTACTCATTTTATATAATGTCATTTAAAATTCATTTCCCACACAATATTATGCATTTCTCTCTCATCATTTTCTTAAGCAAACACAATTTTATTGCATGCTAACTTGTTCTCTCTTGGTTGACCCTATACGTTTTTAGAGATACAATGTTTTTCTTCATAATTTAACACCCATGACAAACTAATTTAATCCAATTAGCTCAATTCACCCTCCATTTGCGTTTGCCTCAATTTCAAATTTCAAACCCTAACATAAAATTCATAATTTAAACATCAATTCTTTCAATTGGATTGATACCCATCAATTTTTCATGTCGAGAAACATAAAATTAATCATAAAAACAACAATTTCATTGCCCAAAATCCATAGCTCAAAATCCATGCATCCAATATTTCACACAACATAAAATTGATCAAATTGATCATTCAATATGAGTTTGTGACCTTAGTTAGATGATAATTCAAGTGTAAAATGCATGAATAACCCTAGCTCCCTTTACCTTTTTTTTTTCTTCTTCAAATCTCTCCAAAACCCTTGCTTTGATATTTCTTAATTCCTAGTATAAATATGTTTTTCTCTCTCAAAATCCTTTCTTTTCACTACTAACCATCATTTTTTTAATCCTTTAAGGAAACAAGAAAGAAAGAAAAACACTTTCTCTCTCTTGGCTGCGCCCCATCATAATATATTTTCCAGTAGCCAAAATAGTCTGACATTTTTATTAAATTGGTCTAGCTGTTTTCTCAAAATAACTAGACCATTTTTGGTTTTCAAAAAATACGCATATTTGACCATAAACTTTTCCTTTTCCTTTTTTTTCCTCTTTATTTTCTTATCTTATTTTATTACACTATAATTTATATCACATTATTCTTAATTTATCTTGAGGTTTACAACATTAGAAACTCTTGTAGCCCAAGCCTATGCACAAGTTTAAGGCCTAAATAAGCCTAATATAATCTCCCTTTGTGTTCAAAATTAACCCATTACAAGTCTGGACTGATTGAGTTGAAAATAATCAAGAAAGAACACTTTGACGACAAATATACCAAAACAATTATAGCAAGTTTGACCAATTTAAATAATATATTCTCGAACTCAGACTAACCTAAATGTTTACGGAAATATAGTTCTATGTGTTTAGTATTTTTCTATAAAATTTCAGCTCGATCTGATATACTGTTTGAGATATATGATCGATCTTACAAAACTTGTGAGTAGATATTTTAAGATAAAAACTTGTGAGACCTAATTTTGTTTGTATCAAGTATTGTTAGAAAGTCATTAATATGTTATTATTGTTAATTTGTTACGATATGTGTTAAGAATTGAATTCCAAATGGAATTCAGTCTCTAAAATGTTATAAAAGTAAATTAGAGGTCAACTTCTCTAATTTATAATTCTAAAATGAAGAAATTTAATGTTAAACTTAACT
>Ga0325405_1002272_pt1 | contig 19714 bp, 9 predicted proteins | sample PopdelMetagenome_21_FD_205663 | JGI IMG/M metagenome (GOLD analysis project Ga0325405, IMG submission 205663) | Populus deltoides microbial communities from Bellville, Georgia, United States - Xylem-Control-R2 | ecosystem: Host-associated > Plants > Phyllosphere > Stem > Wood/Secondary xylem...
TAAATAATTTTTTATTAATAAATTAATTATATTTATATGAACAAAATCGTTGCTACATAGAATTACCAATTAACTACAAAGAAATGAACACTCAAATATATAGTATTTTGTATAGCAGTGCATCAACAAGACGAAATAAATACCACTGTTATCTTGCTACAAGCTAGTTAGCTACCGTTTATGCTGAATCATTTGCTATAATAATGTTAAGATTATAGGCATTCAGCATCGATGACATCGTAGCTAGCTAGATCATCGTGAAGCCTTCGAAAGTATTGTAGACCCAAGTTCCCCAATGTTCTAGTTCATCTTTGATTTTTAAACTCACAGATTTCACATTCAAATTAAGGATCAAGAGAGGATTTCAAATACCATTTTTTAACAAAGAATCAAGAGACATAACTACGTTTTTTGAATATGAATATTGTTTTGAAAATTAAAGAGATTAAAAGTGGGAACAAGTTTAAGTCTGAGATATATTTCCCCTTCTACTTCTGCAGGAAGAGGAGCTGAAGAAATCCAGAAGAGAAGAAGTAGAAAAATCAGAAAAAGATGTAAACATCGTTTCACTGCAAATTTAACTATTCATGATTAAATTAGTAATAAATATTTTTATTGATGCTTTTGTTTCCTTTTCTATTATAAAAAAAAAAAAAAAAAACCTACAGATGGAGATGGAGTTATTGGATGAAGACATTAGGTTGTGGTCAGCTGGCAAGGAAACTAATATCCGTCTGCTGCTATCCACACTTCACCACGTATATTCTATAATTTAGCTATATATTACGTACTTCAGCGTTTTCCTTTGCTTGTTTTCTAGGGCTTCTCCAAAGTAATATATAGTGCAATGATCTTTTTATAAATATTTGAATGAACGCAGATTCTATGGCCAAATAGCGGTTGGTATGCAATCGCCCTAACAAGCCTCATTGAGAGCTCACAAGTAAAGAAAGCTTACCAGAAAGCAAGGCTGTGTCTCCATCCTGACAAGTTGCAACAAAGAGGAGGTACACTCTCACAGAAATATGTCGCAGAGAAGGCCTTTTCCATCCTGCAGGTAAATTTTTGCCTTTTGCCCTGGCTGGAACCTGACAACGGGAATTGCTTAAGATGTTAGGCTGGTTTATGCTGTTAAATCATGAGAACTAGTTTCAATATATATAATTCTAATTTTTTTTACGTTGGTTACAGGATGCATGGGCTTCTTTCATCTCCCAAGATTTGTTGTTTAACTAGTAGACGATTCAGGATTTTTTTTGCACTCAGTTTCTTCAGCTTTGAAAACCAACAAGAGAAGCTAGCTAGCTCGATCAACTAAACGGAGAATGAAGAACATATCCAGAATAGATGTGTGCGACGCAAATTGCTGGAAATTGAAAACAAATCATGTATTCAGAATAGTTCATGTTCATCCTCTGCATGCTTTCCAACGTTCCTTGATTAATTTCTGAACAATGAGAGACAAGATATGCTACGCAACAATGAGAAAGAGGGATAATGTACTAAAGTTCTTTGCTCTTTTTTTAAAAAAATTTTAATTTGTGGTCAATAATTATTGATTGTAACTTGGTATTTGACTTCAATAAGGCATTTCAAGATCAACGTCTCCCAATTAATCCACCGACTCCACTCCCACAGCAGATCTCATTAAGCCGATCTTATAAGATTATCAAACTTTCAGAGCATGCATTGACATATCTTTTACTTTCAGCATCTCCAATCAGCGAATTTAAATTTTAAACTGAATAATATTAATACATTTGAGTAATATATATATGCAAACTAATTTTAAAGCATCCCTAATTATAATTATTGAGTTTTTCATCACACATATATGCAGTGAAAACTATAAATTTAAGATTTTTTTTAGGAATTTCAAGGATTCCGTAGACAAATTTAAGGTTGTTTAGAGTTTATGTGAAGATTACCTAAAATCAGAAGTTTTTTTGGGCTTTGAATAATTGTTTCAAGGCTGGGTTGTCGCAAACCACAAGTCGTCCAAGTGTCCAGCTTCTAATAGTAATTTACACGAACCACCAGTGAAAAATCTCATAATTAACCATTTTAGGAGAGAGATTACTATACCTTTAAGTGCTAACTCTTTTAATTTATTTTAAGTTTTAGGTATTTATGTATTGTACTCTACTCACCTTAGAAAATAAATTACACTATTTTCTATTTATAGAGAAACATAAAAACTCTATAAATGATAAGATATCAATTTGCCCCTTAAATAATATCATATATATTATTTTAGGCTAATTTTAGATATTTATTCACTAAAGTGCTTACTTGATTATTTATAGGTCTAGATCTGTAATCCCTTGTTTTAATTACAATCTAGTCTTTAATTTTTTAAAATTTATTTATAATCAAGTTACACTTGATTAATCATCTCATTTTAAGTTTTGACTAAGGATTCTTATGTATGCGACCTATTAGGTTCTTTAATAAATTGACCGAAATATAAATTAAAATTCTACATAAAATATGATTAAAAAAATTAATTTATTATCAATTCAACAATTGATTTATTTATATTTGAAGATCAAATATAATATCTAGTAACCTGCAATGATTTTTCAAATATTAGAAAAGTTATAAATGATTCGACTTAACCTTTAAGTGATCAATTTTTTAGTATAATTATTATCCTTTCATCAATAATGTTTTGATTTAAACATTATAGCATAAAATGTATCTACTCTATCAAATTATGTTTGTTCACAACACATTATTTGATAAAGATTTGAAACTCTCTTCAAATCTCGTTTCACTTTGCGCAAGGATTTGAGAATAGATAGAATATTTTCCTAAATTCACCTAGAGTGATGAATCATCTCTTCTTTCTTGATTACTTGAACCTTTATATAGTTCATGTTATACCCAATATTTTTTCATTTGTTACCTTTGATTAGGATAACATGTAGTAGAATCAAAACATAACACTTTATATATATATATATGATAACTTAGTGATCTTAAGTCTAATAATCACTTACAAAACCGTTACAAGAGCCTTTCTATAGACACAAGTGATATTTCTATATGAAATTCTCATGCGAGTCAATTTAGTATGCATGTCAACCAATAAGCATCTACGTATTAGTTCTAGATATCTATCTTACATCAATTTATGAGAATAACTATTTCATTTCATAAAGGAAAGAACAAAATATGTATCAGTCTCAACAACTCTAATTAATTTTCAGTCTTAATAGAGCATTGATCTGGAACATTTAGGAACAATGTTTTGATGCAATAAGAATCTCATAATCATAACAACTTTATAATTTTCTTTGTAAAATATTTTTGTCCAAAGAATTTTATATTCACTCTTGATTCATTAATCAAATATTATATTCATTAATAAAATATTTGATGAATATTAAATAAATAAGCTCTTATTAATAGATTAAATATATTTACATGGACAAAATCAATGCCACATACAACCAACTGATTGGCTACAATGCATATATACTAAAAATATATATAATTTGTTATTGGTATGTGACAAGGCTTTCTTAAAATGATGAGCTTTAAATCTTTTACGTCACCTTACTAAATCTGCACACACAAGGCTAGATTAATTGTTGGAATCTAATCGGTGTCTCCAGCGAGCAAGTTAATCTCTTACCACTAAAACTTATAAGCAACATCAGACTACTTGCTCTTTACAATCTTTTTCTAAGCTTCTAACGTGTTTCAAGTTATTTTTGTCATTTTCCAATCGTGCTCGTTTTTGGTATCTGAAAATACATTAAACCTTTCCTATAATTCTTAGAAAACACGTTGTTGTTGTTGTTGTTGTTGTTGTTGTTGTTGTTGTTATAGTTGGGTAACAAGTCGTCTATTTCTTTTTCTATTGTGGCTAGGTCTTGCTCTCAAGTAGCTAAGTTAGACTCTGACTTCCTTTTTTTACCCCCAATCAACTTTAACTCTGAATTCAAGTTCTTATTATTGGACTCTTATTGGGCTCCAATATCTTCTCGCACATCTCTCTTGGTATGAATTATTGACTTTTGCGGTTTTTCAGTCGTGAAGTCAATTGTTTGAGGTACTTGAGCTAATGTCGTTTGCTGTATATATGAAAAATGCGCAACATATTATGACTCTAGAGAGACATCATTTTATTAAACAAAACTAAAGGGTCCTACTTGTGTAGGCTGCATGCTCGAAAAAGGTTGTGCCTATATATGTATTTGATTTCTTTTAGATATTCTTTCCCTTATCAGGATTATCTCCAACGCTCATTCAAGTAGGCTTGTAATTTTTACGACTTTCCCTTTTAGGTTGTCAATTTCTTTCAAGTGGCTCATCTCAAGCGAAACTCTTTCTTCGTGTTCCATCTCTCTTTTTCTGTAACTTATATGGTGCACACTTAGGGGAAATTAGATCTTAGAAAGGTGACCTATATTTCTTCATGTACTAAAACTCTAAGTAGCATGAAAAGAAATAAATAGATTGTTCAAATAAATAGATTTATTATAAATGTTTGTTACTTAGGACTACGAGGATGAACTAGATTGAATTTTCTTGGAAAGTTCTCATTGAGGACACTAAACCCACAAGAATTTTGGCCAATTTAGAGAAAATGATTTTCATCTCATGATATTGGCCTTTCTCTGACCTAGTCCTCGTACCTTTGATAGTAATGTGCCTTATCATAATAATATGGCATATTATTTGTTCATGTCATATCAAAGAACCCTAACAAATAGATCTAACTCATAAAGGTTTGGGCTCAGCTTATGTTTTCCTAAAGATTTTTTAGGTTCCTAGATTGTTTGAATTATTTATGGGCTAACTCATCCTTTTAACCTTATGTAACTTGAGCATGTGCTCACTGGATATAAGTCACACCATATGAATCTCCCTGTCTAATCCTAAAATGGACAAGCTCAGGTCTAGAACTCTTTCTTGGTTTTCAGTGAAATGTGTGAAAACTTTGAAAAATAACATACATGCATATATAATCCGACATATAAAAAAAAATAGATAAAATTAAACAGTACAAATAAGATAAATGTTAAAAAAATTACATGGCAATAAAAAAAACATTAGTTTTTTATGGAAATTAACATAGAAAAACTCAAGTAAGAGGTTAGTTATGCTCAAGGAAAGATAAACATCACTCTTATCATATCCCTTCAAATGAAAGGTTATCTTTATTATGTGTTTTCTCCTAAATTTATTTTATACATGCTATTAATTTCCAAACTTTACTTCTATGATTATTCATGATTTATTTTAATGCATTATAAAAAATGACATTGGTCAATAAGAATATGAGACTCATCGAAGAATTTGACTTTTATCCCTAACAGTAGGAGACTTCATTGATTTTTACCTTTTTAATAAGAAAATCTTGATGTTAATTCATAAAAATTAGAGATTACATCGATTTTGACCCTTTAATGAAACTTTCGATGTCAATTCCTAAAAATAAAATATTTCATCAATTTTGGATCTTTTATGAAAAAAACAATTATACTAATCCCTAAAACAGAACGTTTCATCAATTTATAATTTTTAAATGAAAAATCACCAATTTCTTATTATCCCTTGTGGATAGCAAGAGACTTCACAAATGTGTAATTTAAGGTTTTTACATGGAAAGAAATTGAAAAACTATCTAACCATATGAGCGACTGTACTTAATATCTATTAGATTTTATAATTCAAAGCTTTTGACACATATGAATGCAATGAACAATGTTATATCACAATGCCAAAAACAGAAGTAGGAGGATTAATACTCAAAATTCAATAACATGAAATAACAAAAGATAGTGCATCATACTTGGTTTTATATTTATATATAAAAAAAGTTTATAGGTTGAATGTTGTCCGTTTCTCAACTCCCACAAAAACGATTCTCCTTATTAGACAATAGGAATTTAAAAGAACTAGAAGACCGTATAATATTAAAATTGTTAACTCTATTTCAGCTTTTTATCCTCTTTTTTTATCCTTTTTTTTTACTACATCCCCCCCTTTCCTTTAAACTAAATCTCTATTTATAGTGTTACATCTTATTAGAAAATAAAAACCCATAGTTCATTACAAGATTTTGATGAGAGTCTTTTTTACCCTGCAAATAATCAAAAGATTTCTATGAGATACATTAAAGTATTTTTATAGGAAGATTTTTTTATTCCAACAATTAACTGAATGATTTTTATGAAAATCATTTTAATCCTAGCAACTAACTAGAAGCTTTTATGAAAATATTTTCAATCCTAGCAATTAACTAGAAGATTTTATAAAAATATTTTTTATCCTAATAATTAATTAGAAGATTTTTTTAAGAATCCTTTTGATCCCACTAATTAATTGGAAGCCTTTTATAAAAATCATTTTGATCCCAAAAATTAAGTATAAGACTTTTTCTTCATTTTTTTATTTTCTTATCATCATCATCATTGTTGTTGTGGCGTACACGACATCGAATGATGGGTTTTCCTCTTGGATTGAAGGGCTTTGGGGTTAATCATAAAATTATAATTTTAAAGGAGTCGCCACTTAATATCATAATCACAAGAAATAGTTCGCGAGAGTCTAGATAATAGTACTAGTTGTGCAAGAGAAAGACGTATAATCCTAATGCACCCTATCTATGGTATACTGCATTGTTGATTGATTGTTTTTTTTCTAGGTCATGTTTCTATTCGTAGGTCTATCTAAGGTTCAAGGCAAATCTTTCTTTGTAAGGAAGTCTCTGTCTTATCGGGCTAAATCTTTACCGTTCTAGGGTAGGTTCTAAATTTTAGCATCGCATTCATTTCCTACTTTGCATCTTTAATATCTGAGGATATAGCTTACAATGTAATTTTATACCCTTAAAATAATAAAGTTAATAGCTAATTCCTAATATTTATTGTTATTATTTCATTTAATCTAATATCATACCTCAAATATTAATTAAAAAAATTAATTTTTGTGATATTTTTTAGATTTTGGTTATATCCTAATGGATAATCATAAACTATTTTTAGCAAACACGCTTTATGAAAAAAAAAACAGAGGAATTTTCCTTTGGCATAAATAAGGCATGTCAAACACACCCTTAAACTTGAGTTGAGCTTAGCCCAACATTATGGTCTGGGCTTACTAGGCCTAAGGCACAAGCCCACGAGCACTGATTAGGCTCAGGCCTAGCGTAACCTGATTTTGTTAGGCCAGCAGACAACTAAAGAGCTTTTTTTATATAAAATACCTAGCTCAAACATGCAGGGCAAGGCTAAAATGGGAGGCTTGACCTTATTATTTCCTAGCTATCCCGTCCCAATAATCATTCTTTGGCAAAAAAGAATGAATTCTAGCATTACAATTTTTCATCCATTATGCTATGCATTTGTACATTATCATGCAGTGATTTACATGAGCAAGCAAGAAGAGAAGAAGCTTATTTGGCCTGGGGAGTGTTGGTTGGTGGTTGGTGGTTTTGCTGGGGTCGTTGGTGGTTCATGGTGAAGTTGTTGGTAAGGGGGGTAAGCAATGGTGGTGGATGTTAATTGTTTGTACAACTTTTTTCTGGTGTATAGCAGGGAAGAATGGTTTTGGTTTTTAGTTGTAAGGGGTGGCTCACGGTTATGTAATGAGTTTAGATTTCTGGTTGAATCAGTATATGTTGTTATGTAGGGGTGGGAATGCATGTTTTTTTTATACTCTCTATTTCCTCATCTATTTACTCTTCCTCTTCTTCACCTGAACTTCACCCCTATTTATATAGGGTAAAAGACGTGTTTAAGGTCTTTTCTAGACTTGAATACTAGCCCTTGATTCATTTGAAAAGGATCCTAACTATTATCCATAAGCCAACATCCTAGTACTATCAAAATTAGGTTGTCAAGGCTGGCAGGATCAAGGGTTTTGGTTACTTATTACAGTAGCAATTAAATTACAAACCGGTAGGGACAAGATTGGATAGGTAGTACAATGTCAGGGCGTGAGGATGGTGTGCTTTTTTCTCTTGTTTGGTAAGGGGATGAGAGAAGACAAAGGCCTAAAAAGAGGCATCAGAGGCAGCTTTAATGGGTTTTTTTTCTTCTAAAAAAGATGAATAGTGTCAGACGACGTGTTGTATGACCTTTTTTTTACTGTATATTAACCAAAAAGACGTCGTTTTGAAACAAAACACGTTGTTTTGGTAAAAATACACCATTTTATTTAAATAAGTTTTGGCAACTTTAGATTCAATTAGGTCATTAAGCCCCCCCTTTTTTTTTCCAGCCCTCAATTATTGAATTTGTTCAAGTCCTTAATTGAATTTTGATTTTAAGAATTAAATCAATTCTACCCTTTCAAATTTTAGAAAAACCCTCTAATTTAGCGCATTTGACATTCAAACTTGGTCTTTGGTCTCATATATTTTCAATTTTATCCTCATTTGATTTTCAAACTTGTAATTTCTTCAATTTCACCCCTATTATCAACCGAATTTGGTTCTTGATGCGCCTTTTGTAAAAAGATTCTTGGTCTTAAATTTCTTCAATTTAACCTTTAATTGACCCCCCAAACTTTGTTTTTCTTGCAATTTTACCCCTGATTTCATCATATTAAGATTGTAAAAATTAAATTTGATCATCTAAAATTCATATCATCTCAATTGAGCCTAAATTTGGCTTTCAAATTTAATTTCTTACCAATTAAATTCTTAATAAAATTAATTTGACGTACTAAAGTCTAATCAAGTCATTACACATAATTAATTCTTTTAATTTTGGTCTAAATCAGTTCTTAAACTCAATTAGATCTTTAATTAAGCACATGATTAAATTAAATTGGTCTATTAGAAGTCTAATTACGTCTTCAAACTTAATTTTTATGTAAATTCATCTGATATTCACTTAAGTTAACCTTGAATCTGTATTTTTCCTTACATTCAAGTCCTTCAAAGATGCAATTGAGCTTCCAATTTTGCACTCAAATCCCTCTTAAGCTTATCTTTGCAAATCAAGTTTCTAATCCTCTTTTATTTTTCAATTTTTTTATTTTTATTTCTTATTTATTTATTTAAAAGGAAAATGATGATTTTGGGGGAAGTCCAAAATTAGGTTATGACAGTTGCCTCCTCTTTACAATGCTTACAATAGATAATCTCGTAAGAGACTTTGGATTATAAGTTTGTAAAGCAAAAGAGATAAAAGGATGTGGATTTACCAGATCATAAAGTGGTTAATCCTTTTTAAAAAGACGGGATATTCAAATATGTCAAAAGCAATGGCTTAAAAGCGCACTCATAAAATAATAGTGCCAAAAGCATTGTGTAAAAGAGATAGGCCTCGACGACACACTATTTGGAAGACGAGGGCTTAAAAATGCACTTAGAAGGGAATAATACCAAAAGTAATGTGTAAAAAAGATAGGGCTCAATGATGCGTTATCTGGAAGGTGAGGGAACATCGACGTACTTAGAAGGAAATTGTGCCACAAGCATTGTGTAAATGAGATATAATTCAATGACGTGTTATCTGGAAGGTGAGGGCATGATGGTGTACTCAAAAGGAAATGGTGCCAAAAGCACTATGTAAAAGAGATAGGGCTCAAAGGTGCCATATCTAAATGGTGAGGGCTCAAAGACACATTCAGAAGAAAATAGTGTTAAAAACACTATATAAAATAGACAAGGCTTAAAGGCGCTTTCAATAGGAAATAATTTCAAAGATATTGTAAGAAAGTGAGCAGCTTAAAATGATATGCTTTAGAGTTATATACACAAAACCTTATTGGTTTCCCATGATCTCATTTCTTAAGAATTAGGCATTCTTCACCCCTTATACTGATATGAATTAAGCCTCTCATAGCTTTTCTTTGCTAAAAGAATTTGGACCCATTAATGATTCTTTCCTTGGACTCCTTACATGGATTAAGATGCAATGCTTTAAGGTTAATATGCATGTATTTTTACTTGATAAATATAGGTTCCCCTTTCTTCATGGACTATGTCTCCCAAAACTTCAATCCTCATAGCAAGTTTTCATGGCTCCTACACTTTTGCTTACTCAAGCCACAACTCATAAACTTATCCTTTGAGAAATATATGCTCATTTGATTACCTCTAATGATCTCATGATACCCTATTATCTGAGGACCCTTACTTTAGCAGTTATGACTTGTTTCATGATGGCTTTCTTTTGTTGGAGGATTGAAACATCCTGCTTCTCATTCTTGCTTCCCTAGAAGAGGAATTATGAAGCCAACTCTATTGTGTTTCTTGAATTGCCCCCGGTTTGATCATGCCTCCAAATATTTTATCTTATTTTGTTTGCCTGGGTTATCTCAAGGTTGATATCATGCGAAAGAGTGTTTTTTTACAAAAGATTGATGTCAAAGAACAATCTTGGGAATTTCAAAACTATTTTCAAATGCAGAAACCATTTCGATGCAAGTTTAAAGCAAATTTGTTTTAAAAAATTCAAGCAACCTTTATGAACAGGGTTTCTTCAAGGTTGAATTTTAGATTTTGGTGCATATTTTTCTTTTAGTAAAAATATGAGATGACCTTCTATTTTCATGATTTGTTGGTCAAAAGGGATCGAGTTTTAAGGAAGAAAATTTTTTGAATCATTCATTTACTTATATAAATAATAAATCATAACCATAGTCTTTTGAAAGTCTCATCTTGCATGGGAAAGCATTACATATCAACCTAGATTGCTAGCTTTTTATTAGAAAGGACTTTATTAGGCATGTAATGTAAGTGCGACTTTTAGCTAAGAAAGAAAGAGATTTGTAGGCTCAAAAAGTGTTTTAAGTTTCTAATTACTTAGGATCACTAACATTGTGTCTTTCTTTTCTTTCATTGTGTTTCTATGATTCTCCTTTTTTTATTACTTCAACGAGGCAACCTCAATTTGTTTTGACCTCAACTTGGTCATTTTTTTCCTTTCACTTAAGCATACCCCCCCAGCATTTGGACTTCTAGGCTCAACTTTTATATGATCTCTCTTTGGTATTGACCTTAAAAATTTTGTTAGCCCTCCAGTACGAGGTGTGATCCCAATTAGAATTGACCTTTAGCTTTAGGAATTTTCATTTGCCCCCTAGTGTGGGGTGTGATCCTAGTCGAAGTTTTACGAAGAAAAACTTATTCAAGCTCAAATGGAAACCACAAGGAATATATTTTTAGAATGTGAAGGAATAGAAAATAAGACCTTTTATCATTTCAAGTACAAATGGTTATGATTAGTAAACTATTCTCTTCTATATTGTGATTAGTTGGATATGAAAATTGTTTTTCATTATAATTAATTATGAATAATTATTCAATCAACTAAAACTCATCTTCAAAGTTAGTTTGAGTGGTTTTTGGTTCATTTTTTAATTTTAAGTGTTTGGTCACCTCACTAGAAGATCATTTGAATTCCCAAAACTTACTTGTTAAAAACAAACACCGATTTGACCTTTGCATTTATACTAATAACTTTGATTTCCCAAAAACTTTTTGATCTTTTTTGAGGACACAAAAAAGATGTTTTTTAGAGCTATGAGATCATATAGAGTTTTTCAAAGTTTTAAAAGGAAAAGTACACTAAAGAATTCTTGGCTAAACTTTGATATTTATTGATTTATTGATTAAGTACATTAGACATAGTATTTCTTTACAGGTTTAGGCAAATCATCTTCATCTATCTTGGTCATAATTAAATTTCTTTGAATGCCTTTGGTTTGACCTTTTTGTTGTATACCTTAGCCATTCTATTTTAGTATAACTGATGATGACTAATTGTTGTCAATGTCTTTTCACTTATTAGTTTTAATTGCTTAAATTTTAGTGTTTTCAATTCTGATTCTTCTAGTTCTGTATTCTTCAAAACCTTTAATGATGTAATTTTCATTTTTAAAAGTATCATCGCTTTCATCTTGTATACCAAAGAGTAAGGGGTTGCACCTATGAAAGTTTTTACTGTGGTGTGGTATGTATGAAGTGCATACAAAAGCATCTTGTACCTATCTTTGTAAGTGACTACCATTTTCTGGATGATCTTCTTGAGATTTTTTTGGTTGTTTCAACAGTACCATTCATCTTAGGTCTGTAAAGAGAATAATTAAAATGCATAATCCTCCACTTGGTGTAGAGTTCAACAATCAACTTCCTATTTAAATTATTTGCATTGTCAGTTATTAATTTTACTGGCAAGGCATAGCGATAAATCAGATCCTTCTTAATGAATCTCTTGACCACCTTTTGTGTCATATATGCATAAGAGTTGGCTTCGACCAGTAATCAATGGCCACAAAGATAAATTTATGCTCATTGCTAACCCTTAAATTGATTGGTCTTATGACATGCAATCCCCATATATCGAAAGGCTAAGGCGATGATGTTATATTGAACAAAGTTGTTGAAGGTGCATTTATCTTGCTAACATATATTTGAAACTTGTGGCATTTCCTGATAAAATCAACAGTCTTTTTCTATAATCAACTAAAAGTATCCAGATCACTGTATCTGTCTTGCCATTTTATGCCTATTAACATGAATGGCACAGATTCCCTCATAGACTTCTTGTAAAGCTTACCCAACCTTCTTCTCATTCAAATACATAAGCAAAGTCACATCCAATGACCTCTTATACATGATTTTTCCACCCAAGTAATAATCTAAGGCCATCATTCTCCAAGTTTTTTCATCTGTCTTATAGGCTCCTAGAGGATATTCCCAGTGCTGGATAAATTTCTTGATATCACTATACCATAGTTTTCTTTCTAGTAATTCTTTAAGTGAGTAGTAATAAGCTTGGAAGTTTCTAACTTCGATGTTTATTGGTTGAATCCTACCCTCAATATTAATCTGTGTCATCAAAGTTAGGGTGGCTAATCATCAACAAACTATTTCTTGTCTCACTATTTGATCTTTGTAGGGCAAAGGAACGTCATTCTTTAGGTTTGTCTTATTCAAGTCTCTGTAATCCATACATACCCTAATCTTGCCATCTTTCTTGGGAACTATAACTACATTAGCCACCAATAAAGGATAATGGACTACATCCAAGAATCGTGTATCCCAATGTTTTTAAATTTCAACCTTCACCCTAAGTAACATATCTGGGCTCATTCGTCTTGTCTTCTATTTGACTGGTTTGCTTCCTTCTATCTAGGAAATTTGATTCACCATAATATCGATATCCAATCCAGGTATGTCTGTATAAGTTCAAGCAAAGAGATCTACACAATCTTGCAATATGGAGACCAAACCATTCATTTCCTCAGTTGTAATAAGAGTATCAATCTTTAATTCTTTCTTATCTTGTTCTATACCTACCTAAATTTATTACTTCTAGTTCTTCCTTGACAGGTTTCCAAGATTTCTCAGATTTTTCAACCAACATGGTAAACTCTTTTAGGTCCTTATTTTCCCATTTTTAATCACCCATTGCAATTATATTATCAAAGTTTAGCCAATTATTCTTTATGTAGTGGGTTTATAAATTGGTGGAAGATTCACCTTTAGAATTCCTAAAAGCGTAAGGTGTGCTTATGTAAGTGTGTAATTGCATGGAAAGATAAAAGGAAACAAGATATATTTTCAACACAGGAAATGCATGATCTCATTAAAATAAAAAGTTTGTTGACTTGTGGCATCATGAGCCAGATTACTAATAAGAATGAAACACAACAAGACAACTAGAAAAAGGTAAAACAATCAAACACAACAAGACAAAACATCTCAACAAGTATGGTCAAATAAGAACAATTACTTTTTGAACACAATAGGAGTAGGCTTTATTTTTTAATTCTAGTATAGTTCCCCACTAGCTAGTTTCTTCACCAAGGCTTTTGCAGGAATTTCATCAATGATGTGAATAAATAGTTGTGCCAGCATCTCATCCTTTATTTCGACCTTTATCTCCTTAATCTATTATTTATTCTCACATTCTAAAGTACTGATGTGGAGGTCTGGTATCTTCAACATTTCATCATTAGATCTAATCACCTGAGCAAGAATTAGGAAGGTTGTTCGTGGTGGTGGGATTATCAACTTTTCTTCTTCTGGCTTCTTTTCTTTGATTTTCTCCATCATTGCTTCCTTCTTGATGCTGACAACTTACCTATAATCTTCCTTCTTAGGCTTATATCCAAGCTTGAACCAATGTGCAACACATTTTATTTTCATCAAATTAACTCGTTCTGGCATTCTGGTGTCGGGATCAAATTGGAAGGAATCCCATGTTTTATGAAGCAAGTAATTGCCATTATTGCTGCTTTCAAAATGTTTGGCTTTCTCAGCACTGTGTTCTTAGAAATCCACTCAGCGCTTATGATTTTAAAAGCGTCAATATTCTTGTCCTTGTAATCTTCTACCTTGATGAATGGAATACCCACATTCCTTATCATGGAAATTGTTTCTTTAGCCTTGATAGTTATCAACATCTCATTCATGATGTCTTTTAAGCACTAATGTAACAAGGAATTTATCGCTCCAGTCACATGGATCCAAGGTCTTATTAATAACATACTATAAAAAGGATGAATGTCCATCACTTGTAGTGGCACCAAGAATACATGCAGCCCCACATATAACTCCACTTTCAAGTTCCCGATTATTTGTCTTGGCAAGCCAATATAAGCCCTCACCATCATAGTATTTGGCCTCATATGTGGTTCGTTAACAAGCATTCCCCTCAGTATGTGTCATGACAACACATTCAGTGTCGATCCATTATCAAACAATACTTTGCCTACCAGAACATCTTTGCATCGTACTGTGATGTATAATGGTTTGTTATGCTTAGTGCCATTGGGGTCCAATTAATCTTCAGTGAAGTATAAATAATTGGAGGTCTAGATTTTGCCCACCAGGTGCTCCATGGTTTCTTGGTTGATAACTTGAGGAACATATACCTCGTTTAGCACCTTTTGCAGAGCTTTCTTGAGTTGCTCAATGAATGACTCTGTACTCATTGTGTTTTATTAGTATCAGGAACTCATTTGTCTCTTCCTAAGTGATGAGCTTATGTACTTCCTCTAACAGGTCAACTACCTCTTTCCCCATGGATTTATTCCATTGGTTTCCACTATACGTTTAGACATAATCAACTTGGGCAACTCGTTTGTAGTAAATTGTACTTGGAAGACTTCCTTGTTCTTATTAGGTTCATTTACCATAGACACCTCTCTGCCTGTTGCAATCTCGATTCTAAATTTGTATCACTTCATTGTAAAAATATTTACATTGGTTGATCATATAGCTTTCTTTTTAATGATACTTACAGAAATCCCTACTTGTCAACCCGTCTTCACAACTACTCTCTTTGTATCCAGCTTGTACCAACATTTTATACATTCTATCTAGAGCACTTTTAAGCTCCTCAAGCCTTCAAACTCCAACGTGTTTATTGATCCGCTACCCGTAGCATAATTAGGTAGTGGTTTTGTATTCATTTTTGGATCCTTTTCAAACATTGTCCATCAAACTTTGATTAATTGTGGGAGCTTACTCTTGAAGGCATTATCGATGTTAATGTTGTGTGTTGTGGTGCCAGGGTAATACTTATAGATAAGATAGGGTGGTTGTTATGACGCAAGTTGTACTAGAGCAATTTGTCCAATTCTCAATGGTTTTTGGTACATCTCTCTCAAAGGTAGTGATGGCGAAGGTAGTTGTTCTTAAGTTCTTTTGTAATTTCTTTTGGGTTGGTTTTTGTTTCGGTTGTTAACTTGGTTACTTAGGGGTTTAGTTTTTTTTATAGGAAAAGTTGAGTTGAAGTTAATGTTAGCAATTTAAGATAAAGGGTTTGGAGGACTATAGTTTTGGAAATGGTTTTTCTTGTCTTTGTAGCAACCCTTGATATAATCAACATCTTTTTTCTTTCCTTCAAAGGTTTTTTTCTCGATCAGCGTGGAGATTATAGCACTCCTTATCCTTTGCTTTATACTCTCAGCCACAGCTACATCATGAATAAATTACTATGATGAACTACCCATCACATACTCGTAGTATGACGCATTGAGTGTATTTACAAATAAAGTAACCATGTTTTTATCTAAAGTGGGCGATATACCTATGTAACTAGATCCCTCCATTGTTGGGCGTACTCTTACATGGTTTCTTTATCCCTCTTCTCTAGAAGAGACAAACTCAATCTATCAGGAGCAATATTCATATTGTACTTATATTGCTTAATGAAAGCATCCGCAAGGTCCTTTCATCTCTGAATCTTTGTGTTATCTAGCCTCATGTACCAGCTTAATGTTGTCTCACTTAAAATGTCCTCAAAGAAGTGCATCAATAATTTTTCATCATAAATGACTTCAACCATCTTGTTGCAATAAGACTTGAGGTAAGTGGTAGGGTGCTAGGTTTCAATGTACCTGACACGATCAAAAGATTGATATCTTCTCCTAAGTGCAAGAGTGTCGAAGTAATAAATAACCCAGCAAGACCGGGGTCGAACCATAGGAAGGTTAATTGTATACATTATAAATAACAACAACACAACAACAACACGATGATGATGATAATAATAATAATAATAATAATAATAATAATAATAATAATAAAGAGAGTTTTGAGATGTGATATTGATATAAGGATTAAACAATGATAAAAACAATTGTCAAGGTTAGAGGATGCACTAATGGTATTTCAAACAAGTATAGTATAAACTCTTATTATTCAACTGGAAACCACACACAAAGAAGGTTCCAATCAGATTATAAATTATTGACATGATTACATTAGTTATTTCATTCGAATAATGCTAATACTTGTAAATGTTGTCAGGCATTCATGATTATTGTCGCACCCGACATCGCGGCGGCCCAAAAAATAAATTCTTGATTAGGGAAAAAGAACAGATTATCTGGCATCTTGTTCTTTTAGGGGAAAAGGTCTTGTTTGAGGAGTCGCCACCTAGTATTATGGTTACTAGGAACCCTAACTGGTCAATAGAGATTCTATGACTACATTGTTAATTTTGTCTTAAATTGCTAAATATTTATTAGTTTATACTATGATGATTTGTTTATAATATTCCTGACTCTGGCGCCAGTGAATATTCAAGCTCAAATAATTCCAACTCTGGCGTTGGTAAAAATTCGTAGCTACAAAAAAACAATTAGATCAATATTTTTTATTCCTTACTCTAGCGCCTAGTGAATAAATAAATAAAAATAAATTGATTTTTACGCATGCACATATTTTTTTTATTTTTCTAGCTAAATAAAATAAAATACAACGAATAAAAATAATATAAATTTAAACCGGTATTTTTATTCCTGACTCTGGCGTCAGTGAATAAACCAATAAATTTACATTATTTTTATTCATCCATACACATTTTTTTTATTTTTTTATTTTTATTTCTATGCTAGGCCCGATCAGCCCACATGGGCTGGGCTAGACCCAGCCCAGCCCAGCCCGGTCACTGGCCCAAGCCAGTGACCCGGCTGGGCCAAAGCACGCGTGCGTGGCACTGTTCGAAGGCAATTAAATTGCCTTCGCACAGTGTTCTTGCAAATTTAAAGAATGCAAAAATGAAGAAACGAGCATACCTGCTGCTGGAGACCGAAGACGCTTGCAGTGCTGATGGATCCTCGCCTATGGTTTCCCTTTATCTTCCTTCTGTGCTCACTTTGTCTGCGTTTCCTCTTCGTTTTTCTCAGCGACTTTTGAAACCAAGAAGATGATGGAGAGGCCGGCCTGCTGTGAATTGGTTGTTGATTCTAGGTTTTCTGCAGGAACAAAAACAATGGCAAAAACCAATACCCCTCGCTGTGTTGCTCCTTGATGTTTCTCTTCTTTCGGTGTTTTTTCTTTGCTTTGTTTTGTGCTTTGTTTGGTTTCCCTCTGTCCCCCTGTTTTTTTTTCGTGTCCCTCTCAGCCCCTCGGTTCTGTGATTCCTTCCCCCTTCCGTGGTTTTTCTTTCTTGTTTGTGTCTCTGCCTAGTCTTCTCCGTTCAAGACGAAGAAATTGGTGGTAAAAGCACGAGGATTTGCTGCTGGTTGAGGGACCAAAATTTTCCCCGGTTCTCTCTCTTCGTCCCCCCCTCTTTCGCTCTCTCATCTTCTCTGGCTTTATAGCGAGAGAATACCAACCATTTGAAACGGCTTCAAAGCCATTACTGCCAGAAACGGCTCCTAAGGAACAAGGCGAAGAAGGCGTTGAACAGCTTCTCAAAACGGTGCTGTTTGTGCGATGGAAATGACCATTTTCAATCTGGTCACTGAATTTCTGAAATCGTGCAATCAAGCCCCTTTCTAAATTGTAATTGGACCCCTGTATTTCGGTGCTTTTTACAAGCTAATCCTTGGACTTTAATCTGTTGCAAATTTGCCCCCAGTTAACCCCAAACTTTGCTATTTGTTCAATTAAGTCCCTGATTTCATTAATTTAACTAAATCCAAGTCCAATTAAGTCTCCAAACTTATCAATTCTCTAATTAAACCGTTGATTGGATGAATTAAATTAATTTCAAGCTTAATTAAGTCTCAAAACTTATCAATTCTCCAATTAAAACCTTGATTGGATTAATTAAATTAATTCCAAGCTTAATTAAGTCTCAAAACTTAACAATTCTCCAATTAAAACCCTGATTCGATTAATTAAATTAATTCCAAGCTTAATTAAGTCTCAAAACTTATCCATTCTTCAACTAAACCCTTGACTTGATTAAGTAAATTAATTCCAAGCTTAATTAGATTAATTTCAAAGTTTAATTAAACCCTAGAATTTCCAATCATGTTGCCCTTAACCCAAATTTTAATTCATTCTTCATTTATTTCATTTTACTTGTTTTTTCATCATTATTATTTTTTTATCATCATTTTTTTATCCTTTTCAATAAATAAAATAATAATTAACATTAAAATTAAAATGGTCGAAAATTGGGTTATGACAATTATAACTTATGTTAACAATAAATCAAGTTCCCTTCATAGCACAGGTGTCGGTTATACCATACGGTTTGGGCTATGAAAGTGCCAAGTATTTGTTGTACCAAGGGTTATACAACATAAATCTAGATTAACCATTTAACAAGCAAAGTATTAAAAGTGAACAAGATAACAAATATAAAACATGTTAGTATTAAACATTAAAGTCCATGTTGAGTTTACACTATACTTATTCTTACACCATTAGTGTAACCTTTTCACCTTGACATAATAAACTTAGCTAAACATAATGAAGAAGAGAAACATAAATAAACAAGATAAGAATATAAATAAGATATAAGTTAACTAAGTAAAGGAAAGGAAATGAAAAGCATAAACAAGAGATTAATATAAACAAAACTTAAACATTACAAAAAAAGAGAGCAAGAGCATGATCTTGATCTGGAAACCAAGATGCCTAAATGCACGGCAAATGCCTCCTTTTATAGGCCAAAATTTTGAACTATTGATTTGATGACTAATTGTTGAGTGGGTGGCCACATCTTGACTTGGTGACAATCCTTATCTTCTTGTCTGAACAAAACGTCATTGATAACGTCATAATTGGAACCGAATTCAATCATGAAAGTTCTATGAAATTGTCTCAAATTTCCAAGGGAAAAAATTGAGGTTATTTGGACTTCTAAAACTTGAGATATGGGTTGAACACTGAACAGTGTATGGGCTGCAGGACAGATTCGGACTTCTCCGTTGTTACTTCAATTTGGACTTGAAAATGGTCTTTTTAAATCTTGGACTCCCATAAAAGTTTTAGGTCTATGTCTTAGCTTTCCATCCATATAAAGCAGACATAAATCCAAGATCTACA
>Ga0325405_1002274_pt1 | contig 19701 bp, 9 predicted proteins | sample PopdelMetagenome_21_FD_205663 | JGI IMG/M metagenome (GOLD analysis project Ga0325405, IMG submission 205663) | Populus deltoides microbial communities from Bellville, Georgia, United States - Xylem-Control-R2 | ecosystem: Host-associated > Plants > Phyllosphere > Stem > Wood/Secondary xylem...
TAGGAAACACATACAAGCAACTAGAACTTGAAGTCTGGTGCTCCTGATCTCTTTTTCCTCCTCTCCTTCTCTTCTTCTCATTAATTACCAAACCTTAAGTTAGGATCCAACAAAAAAATGGAGGGGAAAGGTTATTCTGGAAGCTTTTTTCAAAGAAGCAAGCCTTACATAGCCATGATATCATTGCAATTTGGCTATGCTGGCATGAACATCATCACCAAGGTTTCTCTTAATCGAGGGATGAGTCATTATGTTCTAGTGGTGTATAGGCATGCCTTTGCTACTGCTGTTATTGCTCCTTTTGCCATTATTCTTGAGAGGTACACAAATATGGTAGCATGATTCAAGAGAGTGCTAGCTTTTATTAATCTTTATTGGTAGTGAACTTTATTAATCTTTTCTGGTTTTCTTTATTGGGTTCAGGAAAGTAAGACCAAAGATTACATTTCCCATTTTCATGCAAATGTTTGTGCTGGGTCTTCTTGGGTTAGTATTTTCTCTTTGGCATGACATGGTTCTAAACTTTTGGAAGATATTGAAGCAAGGATGACAAGTAAATCTTAACTTCTTTCTTTTGTCTTTTCTTGGTCTAACAGGCCTGTGATTGATCAAAACTTTTACTACGCTGGGTTGAAATTCACTTCTCCTACCTTTTCATGTGCCATGAGTAACATGCTGCCTGCAATGACATTTGTCATGGCAGTTCTTTGCAGGTACTATAATCAACACTCTGATAACTCTGTATATCTCTTCTCTTCGTTGCTTTATCATGAGTGACTAACTGATGTACTTGTTTGGTGGGGCTTGTACCAAAAATATATATACAGGATGGAGATAGTGGACATAAAGAAAGTTAGATGCCAAGCAAAGGTGATTGGAACTATAGTAACTGTGGCTGGAGCCATGTTGATGACATTGTACAAAGGTAACGTCATCAATTTGATCTGGTCTGAGCATGTCCACACCCATTCATCTTCTGTTCCTGAAACTTCTAACAAGGATTGGATTAAGGGTTCCATTCTTCTCATCATTGCTACATTTGCTTGGGCTTCATTCTTCATTCTTCAGGTAAATAATAGAATGACTAGTATAACTTTAGTTGTGGATTTGAAAAAAAGGAGTTCGAGCACTTGACTTTTTGCTACTACTTATTTTACAGACAGTGACACTTACGCGGTACTCAGCTCACCTTTCACTTACAGCAATCGTGTGCTTTTTGGGCACACTACAGTCCATAGCTGTCACCTTTGTGATGGAACACAAGCCTTCTGCTTGGACCATTGGCTGGGACATGAATCTTCTTGCTGCTGCCTATGCTGTGAGTCTCTCTCTCTCTCTCTACAAACTCAAAGGTTCAAATATGTATTAGCAATAGTAAAGGGACTAATAAGTGTAATTTTCATGTACAGGGAATTGTGTCATCAAGCATTTCATACTATGTTCAAGGACTTGTCATGCAAAAAACAGGGCCTGTCTTCGTTACCGCTTTCAGCCCTTTGATGATGATCATAGTTGCAATCATGGGCTCTTTCATTTTGGCTGAGAATATTTATGTTGGAGGGTAATTTCTTACGTCCTCCACAAAAAAAAAAAAAAAATAGTCTGCCTTTTTTACATTTGGATTTACTACACTGATTAATAATTTCTTTTTGGATTTACAGTGTTCTTGGTGCTATATTAATTGTAGCTGGACTCTATGCTGTTCTATGGGGCAAGCACAAGGAACAAAAAGAAAAAGAAGCTGAAATTATCCCGGGACCAATTAAAGAAAATGGAGAGAATGGTGACACAACAGGAATGATCCAGGACATTGAAGCTAACAATTGCACCGAGAAGCAAAGGAATCAAGCTAACAATGTTACTGTGCCGTCCGTGGCTATTACTGTTCCAACTTCACAGGCTCCCATGATAGCAAGGGAAGCACCAAGAGCATAATTAGCTTAGGAGAGAAATGATAAAGACAGAAATAATAGAGGGTTGGCCATGGAAGCTTGGAAGGGAAAGGAAAATAAGCTTCTTTTTTATTTTTTGTAATTCCAACCTTACTATTTTTACCCTTTTTTTGCCTTTGTTTTTTACTTTTTTGCTTTGTGGGAGATAAAATTATGGGACTCACAATCTTCCATGTGTAACTGTGAGCTGATATTCTGTTGATGAAAAGCTAATGAGAGAATGCAGAATCTTCCTTTTTGGATTTTATAATTATCGAGTGTCCTGCCTAAACTCCAAATCGATTTAAAATTCCTGGAAATTTTGTTCCACATGTAATAGAATTGACGATGACGTCCGAGGCAGATTCCACTCACTAGTGTGCATGTGGCTGACTTTTTTCTTGCAGTTTCCATCATGTATGAATAGGGTGGGAATCTGACATGCCATTCAATGTTGAAGTATCCGTTCCTAACAATTCACTTTCACCATTGCATGATATTCGTTTCTTTGATCACTCTTGCTCCCACTGGCATTGACAAATCAAGTATACAGTGATGGAAGCACACATCTATCTTATTCCTTTGAAACTTCATTCTGTGTGTTGAGGATCATATATAGTTGATTACAAATCAAGTAATCCTGTTGCTTATATGTACGTGGCATTGTTAATTTCTCTGCCTGCATTGATTTGGTGAAATCATATATATGTATATGGTATGATTAAAATTAAGAAAAAAAAATATGTTTCAACAAAAGAGGGACTACCAAGTTTACTAGCCTGACATGACAAAAATGGTTCAAGCACCACCATAAAAGCCAGACATGTCTGCAGATGATATCCTTGGCCATATGGAGCTAGTTTTGTTACCTAGGGAACAATTTCCAGCTCTGCTGTACGATTGTCTATTGGCCTCATTTACAAATTTTAGCTGCAATCAATCTCCATTGCAGCTGTAGTTCAAAAAAATCTCCTTCAACTGGTATGATGTGAAAATAATCATCCAAGCAAAAAATATTGAAATAGATTAATGAAAAGGCAGATAAAAATTCCAGGGAAAAAAATACTAAAATATTTAAGCGATTATCATTGAACAAAAATGATAGTGATCATATGACCAAGAAAGAGAGGAAATCTTATATAGATTCCTTTTCATCCAAGTAACAGATAGTACAGCTATCGTTGAGCATCAGTTGCCAAATTAAAGTTTCCAGGATAATTAAGAAAAGTAATAGAATAAATTGTTTCCTCACACTTTTTGTATATATCTAATGAAAAATAGCCCAGATGGAATGAAACGGTAGAAACGAATATTTTGTGCTGATTAGCTCTTCAAAAATTAATTAAATGTCTTAAGATTTAAAAAAGGGCAAAGAACATAATTGTCCCTCATCTATCAAGTGATTCTCAAGTGGGCCTCCAAACGAAACAAATTCCCAATTGAACCCTCCTATAAAACATCTCCCAATTAACCTCCATCAACATTTATGGGAGGAAAAATGTTAAGACAAAGGGTTAATTTAATAGGGTCATGTCCAATAAATGGGCCGGGGGACCCAATTTGGAATTATTTTTTGTTTGGGGACTCAAATTGGGTTATATGTGCTGTGTCCTTTGCCCAAATAAGATTATTCATTCTTGCACACCTTCAATATGATTGTCATTAATTCTTGTTAATTTAATCCGGGATATGTATTTTTACTCGAAATTCATTTCTCTTCCAATGGATAACTCGGGGGGAGAATATAATGTCGAAATTTTGCTCAAAATGATCAGACACAAAGTGATGCAGACAATGACTTGATATAATCCAGTGAACATAGCATCAAAATATGTTTGCATTTTCGAACCAGACATACCAATACTACGTGCAAATGTTCTGATTCCTAGTTCCTAGTTTCTATTTTGAGTACCATTGAGTGCTAAAGTTGTTGTGCTCTCACTTGTTAGGATAATATCACCACCTCTTCATATTCCACTTTGATCATCTCCTCCGTGACTTCAGATATATATATATATATTCGAATAAAAACCATCCATCACCTCTTACAATCTCGAGTTGTTGCCGTCCTAAGATTGATGTAATGCATACCAGGTTGATTGTCATATACTAGGCTAGCTCATGTCCTCTAGCATTTGCTATAAACCTGTGGAATAATATTGAAAAGTTGCATTTTGCATTATTTAATTGGAATCTCACATTGAGATTTTCATGTTTTTTTTTTAACCAATGAGACAAAACGGTACTTCATATTCAAAGGGAGTTTTAATTAGAAACTATAAAGAAAATTAAGATAAATTGAGATACCAAGGTCAAGTTTTTCCTATTTTTTAAAATCTCCAAAAGGGTTAAAAAGCCACTAATTGTTGGTTTCTCCATTAGAAATTAAGCTGAGTGGAAGATTAGGTATCAATGGATGATCAAGGACAGAAAATCTTGAGCTTAATCTAGACTTTCTCCGTTAGAAATTAAGCTGAGTGGAAGATTAGGTATCAATGGATGATAAAGGACAGAAAGTTTTTGAGCTTAATCTGGACACTCCTTAGCAATAGGGTTCATAGCCTTTCACAAGTAAATTCCGATAACATGCCAAAATCCACCAAGGAAAGAAAGAGATTAGTAGTAGTGTTGCGAGATTGAAATATTATAAGAACATCGGTCTCAATGCGTCCAAGTGGATGTATTATTGTGCTAGTTTTTTCTTTTCCTGTAAAAATTCTTAGTCATGATTTCACTTACAAATAGCCCGGAAGGTGGACTAATGACAAGAGAGAGTAAAATTCTTCTCCTTTTGGGCTATTTTTTTATAAGAAATCCGTCTTGTATACGGTTTCATTCATATAACTAAATTCAAGATTTTGTCTGGACATTGATTTCATTTTGCCATGATTTATCGTCATTAAAGTAAAATCACATTACTTTCAGCAAACTGCGTTGTGATGATCTCTATTCCGTCGGCCTCGTTATTTCTCACATAGACGGCCTGGAATTAAGAAAAAAAGAAGAAGCTTTCAGACGGCCTGGAATTAAGAAAAAAAGAAGAAGCTTTCAGGATCAAACTCAACTAGTTAAATTTTAGATTTAATTTTTAAAAATTATTAGTTTAAATTTTATAAATTTTAAATTATTAAAAATTTACATGATCATTAACTTCAAGATTTGTATAATTAATTAAGATACATGCTGCTCCAACCATCTACATTAATAAAAAAAAAATTATTTGATTAGGACGTGTGTTAGTAACTAACGAAGTTATCATTGTCAAGCAAGGCTGCTTAATTCGACAGTAATATATGATTATTTTTTAATTATTTATTTATTTTGATTGTTAACAGAAGCAATTATTTTCCAAATTGGATAATGACTACAGCTGTGATATATACCACTTGAAAATTGTTGTGTTGCATGGAAATCACTAGCACTGAAAATGATTATGCAACATCGATTCTCCACATAATTTTTGTTGCCTCCATCTGCCCTTTTTGTTTGGTTTCTAAGCACTCTTCGAAGTCCCTTTGTCCTCTAGCAAGGGGACACTCAACAAGGCCCAAAATCAATCTTATATTAAAATATCAATCCCCACTAAGTTTTATTGTATATTTTTCTTCAGTGCAATAACTCCCATATAATGGTTTCTGCCATCACCAAAGTGTGACTGAGATCTTGATCCCGAGATTAATTTATTTTGCAGACTCGCCACTAAATATTCAAGATTGAGAGAGGAGTGCTTGAGCATCCAATATTAATATATTTATGCTCCAACTCATCTTGTCAATCACAAAATAATTAGGCATCCATCAAAAAGGAAAAAAAAAAAACAAGAAGAAGAGCTACTTAGGGATCCATGATAAAACATTTGTCATAAAATTGATTCAAGTTTTTGATTTAATCAAGATTTTGAAGAATTACAGATAATATAAATAGAATCTATAAATTAATTTTTTTATTTTTTAATTAAATTATTTTTTTAATCAATTTTATAACAAAGTTTTAATTTAATCTAAAATTATTTCTAAACCAAATATATTTATAACTTTTTTCATGAGGCAAATTTTAATTGATATTTATAACAAAGATCTACGTCGATATATTTAGAAGGAAAACGGTCTCGGACGAAGTAAAAATCATACAAAAATAAAAAAATAAAAGCCGGACTAGGTTGAGCCAGTTGACAGGAAAGGAAGCCTAAATGAGATCAGAAGCTTTTAGCAGGCTTTAAGAGATTCAATTCGGCTCGGTCTAAAAAGGCTCGAAAGTATCTTGATATTTAGCCCATGCCAAGATCGAAATGGTAACGATTGTTCAATGGAGCTCGAGGACAAAAATCAGAATCCAATTTCCAAAGACTTGTCCTTGAAGTCTTCTTTGGAAAAAGAAGCCCAAAACTAAAATTCGGGATTGCCTCAAAGAAAAATCAGAATCCGAGTATTAACAGTAATTATAGAATTGTGAAGGAAGTTAAAGAAAGAAGATTAAAGATGTTTAGAAGTTACTGCTAGGATTAACTTGTAAAAAAAAATATCAATTACATAAAAAGTTAGCAAAAATAACAATTTAAAAAATCAAAATCAAAACTAAAATATAAAATAAATTTTATTTATGATTGAAAAGAAAAAATAATTAAAAAACGAACCAAAAAAATCAGATCAAAATTGAAATGAAAAATAAAAAAATTATTGAAGGGTGAAATTGAAAAGAAAAATTTATTTAACAAAAGGCTAAAAAAATCAAAAGAACGATGATCAAATTAAAAAATAACATTTGACAAATTGGGATTGAAAAATAAAATTAAAAACAAATAAAATTTCTATAAATATCCAAAAACAAAAATTAAAAATCAAAATAATGAAGAATGAAATTGAAATATTAACAACAAATATATTTTAATTTTATAATATTAGTATAGGAGATTCAAAGTTTTATCAATGTTTTATTGTCTTTAATTTTTTTATGCAATAATTTTGAATTATATATACTATGAAATATATAAATAAATGACTCAATTGGGTGCTAGGTCCTGCAGCAGGACACAAATTAGCTTTGAGTCCGGCACTGTCACGAATTCAATTTGGTATTGGGTCCTGCCCGGTGCAGATCCATGTGAGTATTAACTATCATTAGAATTGTGAAGGAAGTTAAAGAAAGAAGATTAAAGATGTTTCGAAGTTACTGCTATGATTAACTTGGAAAAAAGAATATCAATAATATAAAAAGATAAAAAAAATAATTTAAAAAAACAAAATTAAAAAATATAAATATAAAATAAATTTTATTTATGATTGAAAGGAAAAAATAATTAAAAAAATAAAAAAATCAAAAGAATAAAGATCAAAATTAAAATAAAAAATAAAAAAATTATTAAAGGGTGAAATTGAAAAGAAAAATTTATTTAACAAAAAGCCCAAAAAATCAAAAAAACAAGAACCAAATTAAAACAAAATAATATTTGGCAAATTGGGATTGGAGGGTGAAATTAAAAACAAATAAAATTTTTATAAATATCCAAGAATAAAAATTAAAAATCAGAATAATGAGAAATAAAATTGAAATACTAACAACAAAGAGGAATAAGCTATAATTTTCAAGGGAGAAAGAGAAAATAAAAATAAAAAAAATAAAGAAAGATCAACTTGCGACAAACCGGACCGTCGCCGCCTACATACATTACACATACAATCAGTAAAAGGATGCGGGGAAACACATTTTTTAAGGTTTCAAACTACATGGTGAAAACATATTTTTCAACACTGGCCATTTTACCGTGTATTTAAAAAGAGAAAATACTTATTTGTGTCTAATCAATTTAGTAATACCTAATGAATCATATAAAAAGATCTAAACGTTTCTAATAGCTAGAGCAATGATTTTTTTATGATGACAAGATAAAAATCATCATTTTATCACTCCAATGAGCAATTTTCATGACGAGTCTATATCTACAGTGTTTTTACAACTATTATTAGCTCTTGTTAATATAAAAATAATGTACAAAGTCTAATAAATATTGAATATTGAATCCAACCACCTTAAATTGAATACAATTACAAAAAGAAGAAGTAAAGAGTGTTTATCAACAGTATCTAATGTGTATTAAGATATGAATCTAATGGTTTTCTCTTCACTATTATAATTGTTCAAGCTTCAGATTAATTCTAAGTCATTTCAATCAAAGGCCATGGATACAAGTCAAGGGAAAGTATGGTGAGGAGAAGTTGGTGGTTGAGCATGAACTAGGTCAATTGGCTGTATAAATTTCATCATTTCTGCCCAAACAATGTTAAATATCTACACCTTGATGTAAGGTAATGGCGCTGATCGCACCCTTGAGAGCCCCACACGGAGTGGCTGAATTTATTTCAAAGTCCATGGTCTCCACCTTTGTTCTTGACCATAAATTGATTTTTCATTTGATTTGATGATCGAGCTAGTAGGCTTATTAATTTTATATATTTTTCTTTTATGATTAATTGAAATAATACTTTATGATTAATTGAAATGAGTAAAAAATAAATAAAATTACTAGAACAACTCAAACCTTTCATTTAAAATAAACAACGCTTTCTATCAATACAAATTTATTTTCTTCACCCACCAAGTCTTGAGAGGCTCTTCCTTGTCATTTTTTTTAATTAAATTGAAAAATATGGTATCATAAATTTTAATTAGATCTTGCCATGTGTTTTGACTATCTCGAAAAGTCACCATATGAATATTAAGTAAATTTAATTATTTTAATTAATATTCTACCTAAAACTTTATTTTATAATATAATTTATTGACCTAGTCTTTTTCTCTGTTACGCGGTTGTTCATTCCGAGTTTTTTTTTATCTTCCTTTTTTAACAAGAAATGTTAAGAAAAAAACCGAGTAAGGCAAGTGAAAAAAAAAAAACCAACCATAAATTAAATAAATAAAACACGAGAGGGGACCGAAGTTTACACATAATAACGCTTGCAAAAGGAATTTTTTTTGTTTAAGATTGTATTTTTAATATTTTTAAATTATTTTAATATATTATATCAAAAATAAAATTTTAAAAATAAAAAAATAATTTAAATAATTCTTTTTAAAAATCACAATCACAACAACCATCAATCAAAATTTACTCAAATCACTTGAGATGTAATTATAATTGCAACTCTGATTGAAAAGAAGAGTAAGTGATGCTATTGCGGTGGTCAAGCCGTCATGTCATACACTTTTGAAATTACTATTATTATTTTATGCACCGACCAGGGTAATATTTAGCATTCTTTTCTCATATATTAGTATTTACACCCTCGATAAATAGGGTTGGAGGTGATGTTATTTGATCCAGGAAAAGATGAATATACTTCAGAATTGACAAAAACAACTCTTTTAATTCAATAGAAAATACCACTTCAAAAACAAATTAATGTTCTCATACATATATAAGATAGTTTTGATTTTCCAAGTTCAAATTCCTATAACACCATATTTTCGTTATATTATATTAGTGTAAATCCATATATTAGAATTATGTATGTGTAAGCACACTTAAATCCTATTTGTTTTTATAAAAAGTGATTTTCTAGAAATTATATTTCAAACAAAGAAAAAATTAGCTTGATTTCTAAGAAAATATTTTTCTTTTATCGAGGAAAATATTTTTAGAAGTTGTAAAAAAATTAAAAATATCTTATTTTTAGTTGATTGTATTAATTATTGCTATATATTTTGTTTTGAGTTTTTTTAATTTTTTCCCTTAGAATTTAATTTTTATATCAATTTTGATATTTATTATTTTAATTGTTATTTATTTTCTCTTATGATTTTTTTAATTAAAATTTTGCATCTATGGTGTTTGGTCTTTATTTTTTTATTGCTATTTATTTTAAAATATTGCTATATATTATTAATAGGTTTTATATAAAAAAAAATCCCATTAAAACCAGGTAATAATAGTAAATCACAATCTACTAGTAGCTTTCAAGAATTTTAAAATGGAAGAAAACTTTGAAAAAAGCACTCTTGACTGGTCTTTAGTGAATTACTCGGTTAAGGAGTCAACAACGACATCCCCGACGAGTCATATGTCATGAAAGCACCATCCCAACAACCATCCGATCGAACTCTTGCCGATCATATGGCCAGTTCTCATTGGCCTGCGTGCGTTTGAGAACCATGCCATGAGCAAAAAGTAAATGACTTTTGAAATTTGTTTTCCTTGATTCACAAGCAGAACCAAGATGAGTGTTTTTCTCGAGTGGGAAGAGGATTAAGTACAGTATATTCGGAAAGATTCTCATGGTACGATATCATGATTAATGCCCTTTGTCATAAAAATCATCAGGAAATTGAAATTATAATGTGATTCTGAAATTATAGCCTTCTCAGCTTCTTCTTCTTCGTTTTCTCTCGAAACATCCTTCCATGTGTTCTGAAAAATAATTAGTTTTATACATCAAATACTGTTTAAAAATTTTAAATACTCCATCCATATAGAGTAGTGCATATATGGAATTCAAGAAAATTGATGCAGAGGAGGAAATTGATGCAAGGGAACCACAATAAAAATAACAAGAAGCATAAAAATATATTTTTTTTTATAAAAATATAAAAAAATCGACTCAAATAACATCTTTTAGGTTGGGTCATCTAGAGCTCGACTAACTATAGTGATTTATATCTCTTACTGAACTAAACTTTTAGAATTATTTGAAAAGAAATTAAGTTTAATTTAACAATCACATCAATTATTGTGTTTTATTGTCATTGACTCATTGTAATGGTTGGATAAGATCGAATATTTTCTTGGGTATAGTTTTATAGTAGAATTTTAGTTGTTCAGAACTTTTAATTTTTGCTAGCTTTACAATATCACAGTTGAGAAAATAATAGAAAGTTTTTTTTTTTTTTCAGATGATAAAGAATATTATTGCATGAAATTTAGGTATTAATTGAGACTAAATCGCAGTATGGTATGGAGTGCTTGGAATTCAAAAATTAATGCATCTCTAGATATGTGAGCACATAGAGGATTATACCTGTAGTCAAAGATTCTCAATGTAGCTCCAAACTACAAAAATAAAATAAAAATAAAAATAAAAATTGCATCAACTTCGTGTGAAGTGGGGCAAAGGCGTGGCTAAAAAGTTTAATTAATTTTACGCGTCGGCCTCTCCGTATAAAGCTAAGCATGTTTAAGCCATAGATTTGTGGAAGTGTATTGTAAACACTCATTGTCATTCATCTATTTCACGACAAACTTTCTCTTCTAGCCATATTGCTTTCGAGATCAAGCCCCTCTCTATAATTTCTACATGGATGGAAATTGCACTATCCCTCGAAAGTTTTCGTACCAAACATTGGCTTGTGCCACTAATAATTTCTCAGAGAAAGACAAACTTGGGGAAGGAGCAACTTGTTCAGTTTTTAAGGGATTCTTAAGGGAGTTGAGCTGCTCTGTGGCGGTGAAGAGGATACTATTTAGTTCTAAATATGGCATGGAGTCATACCTGCCAGAAGTGAAGGTCTTAACTAAACTGAAGCATGAAAATTTGGTTAATCTCGTTGGCTGGAGCTGCAACATGAAAGAACTTCTCATTGTTTACGAATTTGTTGCAAACAAGACCTTGGAATATCATCTTTTCAAGGAAACAGTCTTCTTGACATGGGGTCACAGAAAGACCATCGCTTGGGGCTTGGCTTCAGCATTGCTTTACTTACACGAAGAACGTGAGCAATCTGTTCTACATTGTGATATCAAATTAGACAATATCTTGCTGGATTCAAATTTCAGTCCCAAACTCTGTGATTTTGGCCTGGCAAGACCTGTGGAACATGAGCAAGAATCAGGTTATCCTACTGTTTTGACTGGGGCGCCAGGGTACCTGGCACCTGAGTGTAAGAAAAGTGGGAAGGCTTCGAAGGAATCGGATATTTACAGCTTTGGCGTGGTGGTTTTGCAAATGGCTTGTGGAAAGCCAGCTGTGGAACAATTTCAAGAAAACGGTACGAAATTTGAGCTCAAGCTGGTGGATTGGGTCTTGGAGAAAATTGAAGGAGGAGAAAATGTTTCTGCTGTTGCTGATCCACGTTTAGGCCTAAGTTATGATGAGAAGGAGATGGAACAATTGATTGTTGTTGGGCTTTCTTGTGCTAATCCAAATCCATATGATCGCCCTTCAATTTGGGAGGTCATCAATATGTTAAAATGCTGAAGAACAATTGCCCCTATCACCAACAGTGATGCCGGTCCTGCTGCTAGATTTTGATGGTTTTAGTGATTTTTCTCTTTGTGTTTTAATAGAATATGGTGATGAAAATTCTTATGCTTAAATAAAGCTTTGGATCAATGCAATGCGTCATGTGAATTGAAAAATATCATGAGGTAGTTTTAATTATTAATGAGATCTGTTCTCTATTTCCCCTTATTTAGTTCAAATATTGTATTGACATATAAGAAAATTTTTTTCTTAAATGCATCAGATCAATAAGAAAAATACATTTTTAAAATTATTCATAAGAAAGTTTTAATATCAATAAAAATACTAAATAAATAGAAAATATTCTTTTTATTAAAAAAATCATATAAAAATGGGTTAAAAAAATCATATGATGATAATTATAGTTATTAAACATGCAATGAGGTAGACTCGATATAAGTATCACTTGATACAAGATCTAGTTCATGGATTAGATATATTAATTCGGGTTAATTTAAATTAAATTTTTAAAAAATTAAAATAATATTGTTTTAATTAAAAAAATTACAAATTTTAATTATATCATACATTAACCTGAGTTTTTTTATTTAATCACACTATATCAACTTTCAAGTTATTTTTAAAAATTCAATTTAAGTAAAGTTTCAAATTTTAATTAATTTGTGAAGTTCATCGAGTTTATAGGCAAATTTCGTAGATCTTTAAAGTGCATTATACAAAAAAAAAAATAAAAAAATAAAAAAAAAAAGTTCAGCAATTCCGTGGAATCTCTCTAGCGAGAGACTCTAAGGCCATGATCCCATTCTATTTCTCTTTCATGAACAACAAATAAATATCAACGAATCTACCAGGAAAAAGAGTAAAATTTTCATAAGGCCTTAATTTTATAGAGAGAGAAAAAAAGAAGAAGGAAAATTAGCAATATTATAAATAAAATTAAAAGACATAGTATTTCAATATGGATTGTGCATAATATAATTCATAGTAAAATGAATGATATCTCACTTAAAAAATCAAATTGTTAAACAAACACTAGGAGTAATTTTGTATTTTAATATGTTTATTATATAATATAATTCTTCATATATCCTTAAAAAAAGAAAAACAAAGCTAATGTTGGAGGGGATTTTTTGAAACTTCACATTTTTTTGTATAGTTTAATTACCTGAAAGCTCTTGGGTCAACTTTTTTTTTTCTAAGATAAAGGAGTATTTTTGGTTTGTTGATCTCAGTTTTATTGCAATTATCATGTGGGGTCAAATATATTATGGTTTTTTTATAGATAAATAAAAAAAACATGATTGGCACATGCTTTGCAAGTGGCCTCCCAGCTGTTTGTCACCTTCAAGGACAACATTTAAATTGGTGCATCGCCCTTTACATTATAGACTAGTGCGTGCCAGCCATGAGAGCACATCAAACATCAAAGCTCTGGCAATAATTTTTTTCATTCCCCTCTTTTCTCTTCCTTCTATCTCAAAAGGTGTGTTGACCTTGTAAAATTACAAAATGGTCCTCAATTTTTTAATTGTATTGAATTTGATTTAGTTGTTTTTCAATTTCATTCTTTGGCATTTGATTTTTTATGTTTTTTTAATCAAATTTGATCCTTATTCTATTGATTCCTATTTATTTTACTTTTAATATTTTTTTATTGGATTTTATTTTTTGATTTCATCTTTAATTTTTTTATTATAATTTCTTTTTTTTTAATTTGATCCTAATTCTTGTGATTGCAACTCCTTTTATTTTGAGTTCTCTTCTTGATTGATTTTTGTTTTGGCAATTTCATCCTTCATTTTTTAATTTCATTAAATTTTCATATCATATTTAGTGTTTACTTTTTTATCATACTTTTAAAACCCGACCTGGGAGTCGACCCTCATCATGTCTCGAGTCACGGGTTAGGTCAAATGATTAGGGTTATCGGGGTCAATTTGATTTTTTTTATTATGCAGGAAGTAAAAATAACATTACTTTGATAAAAAAAAATAATTGTAAAACAAATCAACAGGTGTTGACATGATTTTTCCCTAGCTAATCACTTAAATTTTTATTCAACTGAAAAAAATGGTATTATTTTGATTAAAAAAATAACAGAGAAAAAAAAAATTCAATTATAGTCCTCTTTCTTTTGATTGGTCTTTCTTTGTTTTAGATTTTTTTTTTAGATTTTTTTTTAATTTCATCCATTTCCATTTAATTTTGTTTTGTTTATATATTAAATATGTTATTCATTCTCTTAATTTTTGTTTTTTTATCCTTTTTTTGTTGTTTTTCTTGTAATTTTCTCTCTCAATATTTTATTTTATTTCATTTTTTTTCTAGGTTTAGTCCTCATTTTTTTTAATTGCTCTTTTTTTAATCCTTTTCTTAATTTGTTTTTTTTTCTTTTAATTTTTCCCCACGACATTTTATTTCATTTGTTTTTTTAATGTAATATTGGTTCTCATTCTTTTAATTTCTATTTTTTTATCCTTTTTTATTTTTTGTTTCGATTAAGTCCTCATTATTTTATTTCATTAGTTTTTATATCAGGTTTGATCCTTATTATTTTAATTACTATTTGTTTTCTTTAAAAAAATTTAATGGTTAAGAAATTTGTTCAAAATTTGTTTGGTATTTTGTATGGTCATCTCGGTTTCATGACTAGAGTTGTTGGATTAAAAAATTAATTTGATTTAATTTCAGTGTTTTTTTATTTTTTTATTTCATCCTTTGAATTTAAACTATTAGACCTTTACTCTTATTTTCCTTTTCCTTTCTTTGGGGTTATTTTTAATCATTGATTAGTCAAGCTAACATGAATTCATTCAGATTAATACCGTTTGAATATATTTTTTATGTTAGAAAAAAATTGAAGTGCTCAAGCAAAAAAAAATCTAGTTAAAAACTAATAAAAGTCAATATAATAGATCCAGTATGGGCTAATTATCAAAATTTTCAACAGGCCTTAAATTTTAGACTCAGTTCAGATTGATTTAAACAGGCTAAAAACTTGAACAAACCATTTGAATGGGTCCATCTAGCCCAGACCAAGTGGATTTGGTGTCAAATGCCATCTCCGTGGCTCAATCAAAAACTTCCTTGTCCTAACAGTAAAATATCAACTGTAGGCAATAAAAGGAGGGAAACCAGCAACGACTTATCTTCAACTCCTACACACAAGAACATACTCTCTCTATCTATCCATAACTCTATGTTGAAATGGAACACTTGTCGTTGAATCCATCTTTGCAAAATGAAATCGAAAACGAAAATTTGGGACTACCTGAGAAAGATGTCGGAAGCCAAGGCCTAAGGAGAAAAAGTTTGTCAAGAAGGGAATTTCATGGCAGACTACTCCATTTCCTGGAGATGAAGTGGAAGGTACTAAAAAGAGAGAAATTATTGTCTATTTTTTTGGTTACCAAGTAAAGGGTTAGTTTGTTTCAATGTTTATCACTTGATGAAGTAGCTTGAGATCACTTAAAGAACTATGGTTTTAGAGTTTCAACAAGAAGGCTTACATGAGATTTTCTGGTGTTGAAAGCTTCTTGTTTCAGTTCATTTCAGTGGACATATTGAAGGTGGGGCGGGTCATATCTTGATTCAAGTCGTGATAAAGGGGTTCCCTTTCAAGTTCAAATTAGGCCAAGGCAAGAAATGAACTCTCCATAGTAATGGTGATATATCTGTATTGTTAGCTATATGTACAAGAAGTCTTTGTTTGATATTTGGGTTTTAGGTGAGGTTATAAGAGGATAGGACGAGGGAGTTGCCACTATGAAGGATGGTGAGAGAGCAAGTTTTACGATACCGCTAAACTTGGCCTATGGGGAGGCTGGTTCTCCACTACTGATTCCTCCCAATGCAACTCTTTTTTTTTATGTTGGGATCCTGTCATGGAGTAGCATCTGGGATTTAACAGGTGATGGAGGAATATTGAAGAAGATAATAAAGGAGGGTGAAGGATATTGGACTACACCTAGAGATATTGGAGATTAAGTTTTAGGTAAGCTTCTGCTCTCTTGTAATCATTGTCCATGTTGTTAGGATATTGCCATTTAGTGGCAATACCCCACCACTAAGCAAGTGGTTGCTCCCTTAATACCACAAATGGTGGCATACTTTAAGGCTTGTTTGTCCCACCATATTTGACAAGAGTGTTGGAGAAGGTTGCCATGTTTGCCTATAAAAGAGGCAATTATTTGAAAGCAAAATTGAGAGAGTGTGTGAGAGTGAAGTGACGAGAAGAATAGAGAAAGAGGATGGCAGCAGCCCTGCTGCCATATGCAGCAGAGTGTGTGAGCTGAGAGTTGAGTGATCCTCCTCCTCCATGTATTTATTGTAACCCTTTCTCTACCTCTAATGCATTGACTCTCTCCCGTGGATGTAGGCGGTTTTGCCGAACCACGTTAAATATTGTGTCAGTGTGCTTAGCCTCCTATGAGCAAATATCAGAACATCACCGGTCGGAATCCCCAACAATTGGTATCAGAGCTGTTGCAGAGGCACCTAATTGAGGGGGTGCAAACGCCTGTGATACAAGGCGACCGCCTATGATGAAAGGCGAAGACACCAAAGAGAGTTGGTGTAGGTGGAGCTGTCAAGCAGAAAGGCGTAGAAGCTCCAAACATAGAAATCGAGGTGGAGGATTGCGAGGAGTATACCGCAACTTTCTCTTTCTATGTAATCAATGGCAGTTATCTCTCCCATAGTCCACATGGTGGTAGAGAATTTTGGAGCCATTTTGAAGCATCTCAGCTGAAGGAGGATGCGACCGCTTATGAAAGGCGAAGACACCTTAGAGAAGGTGTGTGGGCCGTGATAGAAGCCCCGGATCAGACCGTCCCATGACAACGGGCGAAAACACATTAGATGGAAGGTGTATGAGGGCCATGATAGGAGCCCCATTTCGGACCGCCCCATGACAACGGGCGACGACACCTTGGAGAAGGTGTGAGGGCCATGATAAGAGCCCCAATTCAGACTGCCCTATGACAATCGGCGAAGACACCTTAGAGAAGGTGTGAGGGTCGTGATATGAGCCCAGTTCAGAATGCCCCAGAGCCAATGTAATGGCTAGATATGAGTGGACAGGTGTATAGCCAATGAAGTGGCTATGATGAGTATGGAGACAAATGCAGGATTGACTTTCATGGATATTGCCCCTATGCTAAAGATCAATGAGCTAGAAAACATTTGCCTTGGACAATAAGTGGATAACTTGTGGAGCATTAAGACGCGGCTGCTATGAAGGAGCAGAGGGCATGCGCAGGTTTCGGGAACAAGTTGACTCTTGTCAAGGTGGTGAGCTCGGTAATGACATTGTAATACTCAGAGTATGAAGACAGATATGGATCAACCTTTAATGGGATGCCCCCATGATTAAAGGTGGAGAGCTACCTGAACTCTTACGACTAAGAGCGAGAGACTCACAGAGAAGTAAAGCGTGGTTCCTAGGGTGGAACAGAGGGCAGGCGCAACTCCTGGATGAGTAGACTCTTGGAAGAGTGGTGAGCTTGTGATCACATTGAAATACTCAATGATTGTCGCACTTGGGAATATTCGTTTGAGGGGGTGTTGTAAGCCTTGGTGTAAGGTTTGAAAAATCATTCCGGATCGAGCATGATTGATACGCTCGAAGGGGGATGTTGTGTTGAAGACGCTCTCAGAATGGTAAGCTTGGAAGAGCTGCAGGATGCAAGCTTGTGCTGAATAAGCAAGAGGACAATTGCCCACACAAATGGCAAATGAGGTGATTGTTAGGATATTGCCATTTACCACTAAGCAAGTGGTGATACCCCACCACTAAGCAAGTGGTTGCTCCCTTAATGCCACAAATGGTGACATACTTTAAGGCTTGTTTGTCCCACCATATTTGACAAGAGTGCTGGAGAAGGTTGCCATGTTTGCCTATAAAAGAGGCAATTATTTGAGAGCAAAATTGAGAGAGTGTGTGAGAGTGAAGTGACGAGAAGAAAAGAGAAAGAGGAGCTGCTGCCATGGGCAGCAGCCCTACTGCCATATGCAGCAGAGTGTGAGCTGGGAGTTGAGTGATCCTCCTCCTCCATGTATTTATTGTAACCCTTTCTCTACCTCTAATGCATTGACTCTCTCCCGTGGATGCAGGCGGTTTTGCTGAACCACGTTAAATATTGTGTCAGTGTGCTTAGCCTCCTATGAGCAAATATCAGAACATCACCGGTCGGAATCCCCGACACATGCCTCTTTTTTTGAGATGTAATGAGTGGATTATCTACAAGATAGTAATGCCTTTCCATCACTGTAGAAAAGTATGAGGCAAAGCTTGAGAATGGAATCCTTGTCTCCAAATCTGAGGAAGGTGTGGAGTTTCATATAGGAGATGGTAAGTGTGTTGTGTTAATAACATTTTCTCAAGTAATGTCGTAGAAATTTGAGGGTTTCATCTCTGGTGAGAATAATTCTTCTATATTGATCTGGGTTTAGGTTATGTATGTCCTGCATTAAGCAAAGCAGTGAAAACAATGAAAAAGGGTGAGAAGGCAGAGCTAGCATATTTTTCAAATAACTATATCTGTGGTCCTTACCATTATAGAACAAGTGAACAGCGGTTTAGACAGAGCCATTATGACTATGAAGAAAGGAGAACATGCCGCAGTGACCGTGGATACCGAATACCTCCGTGGCGGTGACGATGCTTCCTGCAAATTCTTTGCTTCATTATGAAGTTGAGCTGATCGATTTTATCGAAGGTTATTTTTCAAATTGCTCCTGTTTGTATCTGTGAATTATCAGTCAGACCAGATAAATGTATTGAAATTTCAATTTCCTGACACACACAGTGCATTCAATTTTCACAACTCTGAGTTTTGAACAGAAATAACCGTTCTGGAAAATTAGAAGCAAGTGAAGGGAAGAAGCTCGACGGAAATGTGCTATTCAAGGCAGGAAAATTCTGGCGTGCCTCTAAGAAATATGAGAAGGCAAGTTTGAATGCAATGAAATTGAAGAAAATCAATCATCATTCATGAATTAATTTAGTATCATTTTTCAGTAGTTGAGCTGCAGAATTTGCTAACTGCAAATTTCAGGCTGCAAAATCTAGAGAGCTCAACCACTCTTTCACTGACGAAGAAATGTGGCTAGCAAAAAGCTCGAGGTTATCATGTAATCTGAATGATGCAGCTTGTAAGCTTAAATTAGGAGAGTACCTTGAAGCTTCAATAAGCTAAACACTTCCTTTCAGCTATCTTTGTCTCTGAGGATAAACCCAACCCATAGTTATTAAACTAGGTTCGACTTGACAGATAGTGAAGATCTTGTTTGTTCCGCTAGCTTTTATTTTAGCGTTGAAACAAATACAGTAATATATTTGAAAATAAAAAAATTGTGTTTTATGCTATAAAACTTACTTAAAAAATTAATTTGAAATGTAAGTTTTTAATTGTTTTTTTTAATGGAGTTATGTAAATATTTCTTTGGTGTTTGAGAGTATAATTATGGTTGTTTTTTAAAGTGTTTTTTATTCGGAAATGCATTAAAATAATTTTTTTTATTTTTTTAAATTTATTTTTCACATTAGTATATTAAAATGATATAAAAATACCAAAAAA
>Ga0325405_1002275_pt1 | contig 19699 bp, 13 predicted proteins | sample PopdelMetagenome_21_FD_205663 | JGI IMG/M metagenome (GOLD analysis project Ga0325405, IMG submission 205663) | Populus deltoides microbial communities from Bellville, Georgia, United States - Xylem-Control-R2 | ecosystem: Host-associated > Plants > Phyllosphere > Stem > Wood/Secondary xylem...
TTATTTTGATTACTATTTTTTTAATTTCATCATACTTCAATTTTTTCATCTATCATATTTTATCCGCATTCTTTTAATTGTTTATTTTTATTATTTTGATTACTATTTTTTTAATTTCATCATACTTCAATTTTTTTCATCTATCATATTTTATCCGCATTCTTTTAATTGTTTATTTTCATCACTCTCTTGATTTATTTTATTTTTCAATCTCATCCCTCATTATTTTTTTTCATTTAATTTTTATACTAGATTTGATTCTCATTCTAATGATTGTTATTTGTTTGTTTTTTAATTTTGAATGATTAAGAATTTTGCTTGGTGATTTTTTTGGGTTTGCCTTCTGTAGAGTAATTCGGTCTCATGACTCAAATTACAAGTATAAAAGATTAGCTCGATTTAACTTTGATCTTTTATTTAAAAAATTATATATCTTTGTTTAACTTCATTATTTCATATTAGGTTATTGGGCGTTCAGTTTCATGATTTTCTCTGTTTTTTTTTTATTTGGGGTCATCCTGATCTTATATCACAAGTTAGGGGTTAGTCGAGTTAAGTTAACTTGAGTTTTTTTGTTTTGAAATTTATTAATTAATTTTTTTGTTTCTCCTTTCAGCATTTATAGTCTGTTTAAGAGTGTGATATATATTACTTTTTAAAATTTTTTTGCTTAAAAATGTATCAAAATAATGCTCTTTTTTTTTATTTTTGACATCAGTACGTCAAAATAATAAAAAAAACACTAAAAATTATTAATTTGAAGCTAAAAAAAGTTCAAAGATTTTTAAAAGTGCGGTCTAGTCGCTCAAACAAACATTACCTTAGTTTGGTTGGGAGTTAATCTCTATTCTTTTATTCAAGCTTTTTTGTACGGTGTTATTTTAACCTCACAACTTATCGTGAGTTTGCCATATTGACTAAAGTCAGGTATATGTTTTTTTTATTTGTTTTTCAATTAGTTATTCAACGTTGATTTGTTAGTAATTAAGCTTTAAATTTATTTAATTTTAACTTTATGAAATTATTTTGTTCTCATTTAATTTTTGCTTTGTTACTAAATAAGATCATTAAGATATTTTAAAAATATTTAAAGGTTATCTTTCCTTAGTTTTGGCAAGCGTTCATTTGTTTTATTTGTTATTTTTGTTTTTTTTTTGTTGTTGGATTTTTTTTATAACTATATTTTTAAATTAACCAAGTTTATTGAACCTATTTGAATCAATAAACCAAATTCAATTTTTTTCATCTGATACATTTAAAAAAAATTTAATCAAACCCACCGCATAATCATTACACTATTAAATATTTTTACTTACAACTTTATTTTATCGGTGTAAGACATGCAATTTACCGGTAAAATTTTTACCGACAAGCTCACCAATAAAATCCATCCGATAGAATATTAATCGTGGCTGATTTTCTGGTAGTTAACATTGGCCGTTTATTCTGTCTATACTGAAGGAGCTAAGCTTTTTGGTGTTCAACCATTATTCAGTCGACAGTCTTTCACATTTTCTTGTTCAAAATGTGAATTAATTCGCCATTAATTCAAAATTAAATTCTTTTAAAGTTTTATCACATGTCTATATCATCAAGCATATTATTTATTGTAGCATCGCACATCTTAATCTTAACACTACCAGTTTTAGGAACTTCATTAATTTCACTGTCATCTGCTAGAGATACTCCTTCACATTATTTATAGATATCATACCATTCTTTCTTCGTAAGATCATGAACAGAAGATGCAGAATCTAACATCCATGAATATCTCGAGACTTTTTTATCTTTATGAACCTTGAGAAGAGAATATCAGCATCGTTGCTTACGTTTTGCATGGAAATCATAGCATATATATATCTGTTAGTCTTGTAAGTAAGCTTTCCATCTTCTCGCAATTATATATGAATATCACCCTTTTTATATTATGACTGCTATGAGTCTCGAACTCCCTCTGGAATATCATTTCCCATAAAAATCACAACCTTGACAATCATACCATGTCCTCTTTCATTTATCTCTTAAAACCCGTCAAAATTTTGCAGAACTTGCAACTGGGCCAGTAAAAAAAATATCAAAGAAGCACACGGGAACTCATCTTTCTTACCGTAACAGAAATAACCGAACTTTGTCTTAGAATTACATTATATAACATCTGATAGAACTTGTATTCAACAATCAGAGTGGCGCAGCGGAAGCGTGGTGGGCCCATAACCCACAGGTCCCTGGATCGAAACCAGGCTCTGATAATTGAGTAGCTTCCTCCGCCCTTTAAACCTTTTTGTTTAATCGCCCTCCTCCTATTTTTTTTATTTGCAACGAGGTCCCTCCTTTTATTTTCTACATTTTAATCTCTTGCCATTTGTGTGAATCCGTTCCAATTTGTAATTCTCGCGTGCAGACAGTTTTTTTTTGTTTAAAAACAGTTCGGGTAAAACACAAGATTTAATTAATTAAAGTATGTGTAGGAATATGATTATAGTTACTTTTTACTTGAAATTATATTAAAATGATATTTTTTTTTTATTTTTTAAAAATTATTTTTAATATAGTGTATTAAAATAATTTGAAAATATTAAAAATATTAATTTGAAATAAAAAAATAAAAAAATTTATATTTTTTTAAAAATATTTTTAAAATACAAAAACTTTTAAAATGAATGGATGTTTAATTCTAACATTTTGACACGCAATTACCTTGCGATCCACCACCAAAAGTCGAAGCGATTTATTCAATAATGAACATTGATTACCATGTCAGTCATTTGTTTCGCACCATGTTTCTTGCATAGTGTTAATAATAATTAGGAGTTATTATTTTTAGTTTGGTTTGGTTTTTATTAAAAAATAATTAAATTAAATTTTTTTTTAAGAAAGTTGAAATTGGATCAAACCGACTGGTTTTGATCCGGTTTGGTTTTTTAGGGTAAAAACAGGTTCAAATCAGTTTGACTCGGTTTTTCCGGTTTTAGCTTGGTTTTTTTTTGTTTTGGCTTGATTTTCTCGGTTTAGGCTTGGTTTTTTTTTTGTTTTTTTCTTATAAAACCAAAACCGAACCAAACCGGCTGGTTTTTTTAAAATTTTAATCGGTTTAATCAATTTTTTTTTTACGATTCGATTTTTTTAATTATTTTTTTTCAATTTTTTCTGTTTAATCAGTTCACCACTAATAATAACTCAAAATTCTTCATATCTAAGATTGCAATTGACAGAATAAATAAATACAGAAAGGACATAACATGTTTAGTTGAAAAAGAAAGAAATAAAAACATGGAAGACATAATTTTAAAGTGAATTTACTTTCCAAACCAACAGAAAAACATGTTCGAACAACAACTAAAACTGATCAAAATCTAAACAACAACGCTATAAATCACAGGGATAGCAACCTGACCCTTGCTTTCCATAAACATTGAACTGATCAAAATTGTTCTACAAACCTTGTACATCAGTGTATCGAACTATAAATCAAAGGCACCTATTTCTTTCAATCCTCAAGAGTGCATTTCGTATATCCCAGCTACTACTTGACAGTGACAAAATAAATTCAGTAGCAATGTTTCTGCTCATTTTGCCGTTACTAAGTGAATAACTTCTTGTATCAGGCAAATGAATCATCCCTACCTATGCTGATATCCCTGTGGCTTCTTTTGGTATCAAAAATAGAAAAGCAATTGGAATGAAAGTGCACAGGACTTGGATAGCAATGCCCAAACCAAGGTTGTCAAAAGATCCCGAGGAGAGGTTCAAAATTGAGGCCAACCCTGCACCCACAAAAGATCCCAGTGTGGAACCTAAGTTGTTTATTGACATAAAGAGGGCAAATAGTGTTCCTTCAATTCCCGGCGGACATAACTGTCCAGATAATATAAGGAATGGCATTAACCTGCAGAGACAGACAAGAAATGTGAGAAAACAGATTGGTTGGGGGTGCATTTAAAGATTTATGGACAGATAGATTATGTGAGGAGTGACTTATGGGTGCATGAGAGCGTGTTTGCGTCTGTGTGAGCTCATCCATACATTCATGAACATCACGCATATGATTTTCTTTTTTCCTTATGAGAGCTTGCATGTGATTTCTGGATCTGGAATCCAAACTCGAGTCTCCTTTTTCTTTGTTTTGAGGGGGATACAGGTATTGACTTCAAAATAAATTAATAGAAAAGCTAGAAACTTTGGAGAAAATGAACGTGCTTGAATTGATTAACAGCATCGGCAAGGGCAGATCCTGAGACAACCATGATCTTATCTGAAACTCCATAGGCAAGATTCAATCGAGACACTAAAATTACATCTAGGAGGCTCAACAAAGACAGCCCAACATGGGCCCACCTGCATAAGCAATATTAAGCAGATTAAGTAGAATAAACATGTTTGTTGAAAAATGTATTCAACGCTGTTAAGCACTCACAAGAGAATCTTCCGTAGTTTCATGGTTTTTAAGTAGCGATTGTATGTGAAGGTTCCTAGCATGAGGCCTAACCATCCAACAACACGTGCAGTCCCCAAAAAGGATCCATCCAAGTTCAAGACCTCTGTCTGGTAATAGAACATGACTGTTGAGAGGTTTGGAACAGTAATCTGTGCTAGGAAAAACCAAGCCATTGGTCTGGTCTTCCAAAGACCAAAGTAAAACCCAAAATCAAATAGATTAGAAGAATAAACTAAATTGATACCAGGGTAGGTATATTAAGCAGCATATACACCTAAAATAGGTGGAAAAAAATCTGGCAAAATACAAATAGATCAAGCATTCATTTTGTGGTCTATTCTGGATCATTGACAATTATATATTTAATATCAAAGTGAAAACAATCATCTCTTTGGGTGGCTAACACTGCTAAATCTAGAGGAGGAGCATACACACACATGAACTTCAAATTCTAAAGAATATTCAACTGACTATTATAAAAGGTTTTGGTGGTTACCTCAAAATGATTGGCTGCCTAAAAGTACGTAACAAACTGTAAGTAGCTGTTTTCAGAGAGTGGAACCAACGTGATATTAAGGAATCGCCCTTCTCAGGTATCAGGGATTTAGTTCTCATACTTGCCCTCTTGTTGCTATTCTTTTGGCTCCTCTTTCTTCTTGTAGCACTTGCACTGGACTTCTTCAGCAAGATATTATCTTCGTCCAAAATATTACCATTCCCATTCCCTGGATGGGATTTGCTTGAATTGGCGGACTCACGAGAAACTTTACTGTCCGCAGAATTCTCCCCAACCAAACCACATGATAATAACTGTATGGCTGGCAGTACAGAAAAAAGGAGGAAAATCTTGTCTATTTGTAAGTTGGTCAATGCATGTCCTCCTAACAAACTGCCCCAAATTCCACCCACAGCCATTGACAACCAAGTCATGGACTGCAGATCTCCAGCAAATGATGCCCTGTTCAATGGTACAGGTAAGCTTTCACATTCTAAAAAAACTTAACTAAATTGCCTATTTGAGAGAACAATCCAACAACATAATGGGAGACCATCCAGATTTCTTGGGCATATGGAAAGGTATGCCCATATAATAATTGACAGGGAAAGCCTCCCACTCATCCACATTTTTTATAATAAAATCCCAAGTTAATAGATAGTTAGGTTGCATGCCAATTGCTTCCTGCTTTGTCAACCAACAAAATACAAAGAGCGTTTGTAGCTAAATTGTGTGTACCTAAAAATGATGAAAGACTCAAATACCAAATTAGTGAAAATGTGCTTAGAGTTGCTTTAAAAGACAGCACGCACAAACCTCTCAGATCTTACTGCCTCAGCAATCATTGCATCAACCACAACATCTGCCATGGCAGAGCCCAGGTTATGCACTGTCAAGAGGACTGTGAGATGCCATTGGGAACTCCTCAAGTTGGAATCTATGCCTAGCATAGGCCAGGGAACTAGAGAGAGAAGAGTTGCAATTACTAGGTATGGTATCCTTTTCCTTCCTTTTATCGGGATGCAATCAGACAAAATTCTGCAAGCAGGATGCAAGTTATGTTTCCAAAAACATACACAAAAATTATGTATAACAAAAAGGACACTATTCTTCAATTTCCATCAGTAAAGAAAATGCCAAATAAGTACTACATTGTAATTTGTAATGCATATACAATCCCTGTTTTGGGTTTCATATACTATTATGGATTTTCAAAAAGGCAATATAAAGAAGTTGCCAAAACAGCTACTCCGTTAGGAAATTACCAATGTCCTACAACACAACAGATTCTTTCACTATAAACTAGAGCATTTCAACACCAAAAATTTTCTTATCTGCCTTCATTCTTTAAGTTGCTCCATAGGCCTATCAAGAAATTGAACAGAACAAAGAAACATACCCGTATAATGGCTTTATGCTCCACGGGAAAAACGCTATTGAAGACACGAATTGTGAGGCGGATGGTGACAGCTTAAGATTGTCTTTTAGCTGATAGGAAACTGCTGTCCATACAAAGGATCTAGAACCCTACACTCACATGTTATAGAAACACCGTTGTTAAGTTGGACATCAAATTGTTCAATAATAAAAACATTAGCAACTTGAAGATTACTTGCAAAATCCTAACAAGACCCCAGAGGAACTAGGTCGTAACATTTTAATAGAACACCACATATTATGCAAGAGTAGATCATCCAATTGGTATAGAAAGACTATGGACAATTTAGAAATTTTAAGTAACATGTTAGAAGTACTTATTTTTCTTCCAAAAAAGAAACCCTTCACATGCAAGAAGCACAAAACAAAGAGCCAAATTGCCATTACCTTAATTTATGTTTTCTTTTCTTTAAGAGCAAAAACCAGGAGAAATGTTGCTCTTAAAAGCAAAAAAGGCTAACTTCAAAATTCCATGCAAGCTACAACATTCTCAAAAAATAAAAAAGGACAAGAAATTTCTTAAGAACATCAGTTCCATCTGGATTTCCAAAGCCTCTAAAATATTCAAAAATCAACAAACCCACAAAAACCCCGAAACCAAAAACAACAAAGTTACAAACTCTGACATCTCCTCTTTCTTTTTATAAAAAAATAAAACAACCGATTTCACAAAAACCCCAACAGATCAACTTCCTATAGAGCTCATCAAATTTGATCCAACAATCATCAAAGCAGGCAAAATGAGAAAGATCACCAAATCAAAGTGGGCAAAAAGAGAGAAAAAGAAACCTGAGTGAAATGAATCAAGAAAATAAGCCATAAAAATGAAGCCCCAAATGCCTTGTTCAGCTGCTTTACCCATTCTATCATCTTTCGAACACCAAAAAACAAACAAATGTCTTTAATTCTCATCAAGTCTCCACTTTCTTCATTTTATACCTTCTCTCCCTCTGTTTCGGCTTTCAACGGTATTTTTTATAATTAACAGGTTACAAAGCTTACAAAGTGGTAAATTTTTTATTCTAATTTTGAAAAACAAAATCTCCAATTCATCCAACTGGAATTCGATTCACTTTTACAAAACTCACGCAACTCAAATTCCAGTCTTGCACACCTGTTTTTCCTTTAGGCTTAATGCTGTCGGCCGCACCCAAAGAATCATTTTGATGCTTTTAATGCTTAGAACCTGCTCTGCTTTTCCTTTAAGCTTAGTGTGTCATCGGCTTGGAAAGAGTTAGGAAACAGGACAAGAGGCAATTTAGCTTGCACAGCCGACTTGCACAGTTGGTTTTCATGGCTTTTGAGAGATGCTTTGCTCTTCATTTTTAATATTATTGCTATCTTTTCCTTGGGTAGTAAACATTATATTAATTTATTCTAGTGTTAAATTAATAATTTTATTGCACAATAAAAATTAAAATCACTAATCTAACCATTTATAATTTATAAAAAACAATTTGTACAATTTTTTTTAATCAAGGAAAATTTTATCGTTTCACTAATCCCGGATACAAGAACTTCTCCTTCACTAGTTTTTTAGGTTTTTTTAATTTTAATTTAATTAGATAAACCTCCATATATACGGGATTCCTACATGTCTTCAGATTAGTTTATGAATAACTGAGGTTAAATATTTTCTAAAATAAATTCTAGAATAGACCCTCGTATGAATCTAGTACATCAGAAAAATTTAAATTAGCTTCCAACTAAATTAACCATTTAATGCAACAAAAACAAAATGATGAAAAAAAAAGTAAGAACATAGCCAGGGCCACTGACAAGATAATTCATATCTAAGATTGCATTTGACAGAATAAATATATACAGAAAAGACACAGCATCTTTAGTTGAAAACGAAAGAAATAAAAACATGAAAGGCATAATTTTAAAGTGAATTTACTTTTCAAAACCAATAGAAAAACATGTTTGTTCTATCCTTTCTATCTTTATCTTTTCTATCTCAAGAGAATAACTAAACATCAACGCTACCCGAAGGCACTAACTGCACTTTTCTGGTACCACAGGGATAGCAACCTGGCCCTTGCTTTCCATAAACACTGCACCAGTAATAATTTCTGTATTTCTGATTGAACTGATCAAAATTGTTGTACAAACCTTGTACATCAGTGTATCATCATCAAAACCAAAGGTTAATTTGAGAACTATAAATCAAAGAAGCAACGGGGCCAGTAAAAAAACCCGTAAAAAATTTACAAAATTAGCAACTGGGCCAGTAAAAAAAATATCAAAGAAGCACACGGGAACTCATCTTTCTTACCGTAAAAGAAATAAAGACCTCTAAAATTCACTACTTTAGTATTAAAAATCCGAACTTTTTATCTCCAAACGGTGAAGTTCGTTGATATAAAACAGAAATTCATCAGCTGACCTTGTGTTAGCGGGCAAATTCTTCAAGCTGAGAACGAAAAGTGGCAAGCTGTTCTTTCACAAGATCAGTTTTTAACCTTGCTACATTTTCTCCAAGTATCCGATATTGATCCTTCAATACCATTTCAAGAAATGAAAAGCAAAAAATCAGAAACTGTTTATATTGAGCATTAATAAATAACGAAATGGAAACCGATGAATCAATAATCCAACAGAAGAAACAGTAGTTACCCTTGCAGCAGCAGCTGTTTGTAACCCACCAATACCAGGTCTCCTTCTCATTCCCGTTTTTATTAAAGACTGCTTCTTTGATTGATATCTTTTGTGGGTTTTGATCAAAGTTTTGAATTGTTTTCCTAGCAATTTTTTTATGGTGTTGGTGCAGGAAGGGAAAGAGAGACAGAGCCGAAGAAGAGAAATAACGAGATCAGAACCGAACTTTGTCTTAGACTTAGATTATATCAATTCGGATACAACTTGTATTCAACAATCAGAGTGGCGCAGCGGAAGCGTGGTGGGCCCATAACCCACAGGTCCCTGGATCGAAACCAGGCTCTGATAATTGAGTAGCTTCCTCCGCTCGTGAAACCTTTTTGTTTAATCGCCCTCCTACTATTTTTTTTTATTTGCAACGAGGTCCCTCCTTTTATTTTCTACATTTAATCTCTTGCCATTTGTGTGAATCCATTCCAATTTGTAATTTTTGCGTGCAGGCAGTTTTTATTCTTTTTTAAATGTTAGGGTAAAAAAATTCAAAGCATTAGTAATTTAAATGATATGAGCATAAAAAATACAACAATAATAAATAAACTAACAAGAAAATATCAATGAAAAAAAAAACTAGACTTAATCCCATTTGAATTATTAAACAATTTAATATTGAAAGGTGAAATTATAAAAAAAAATAATTTTAAAAAAGCTTTATTAAATCAGGTAAACTCGCTCGCAATCATGGGTATAAGTTAGGATAATCTGATAAAAAAAAAGTTTGAATGATGAAGCTTAATTTGAAAAAAAAACAAAAGTGAGATCTTGGTCATAAACCCGAGGGCTAATCTTATTAAAGGCAAACTATAAAAAATAACAAAGCATAACTAAAAAAAAGGGATAAAAAATAAGAAAATATTATCTTAAAAAAGGGGGAATTAAACCAAGCAAACTTGGAGTAAACATTTTAAACTTGATCTAATTTGTAAAATTCACAACCCGCAAAATCTTAGATTCAGGTTTAATCAAGAAACTTAGATCCTAACTAATTTAATTTTGAATAATGAAATCGTGAAAAGATATTAATAAAAAAAACTTATAAAGGCAAAAAAAAAGTTCTTTAAAAAATCAAGCAGACTCGGAGTGAATCTTCTAAAACATGGTCTATTTTCTAAAACTGACAATCTAATTTTTAAGGATAAAATCATAAAAAAATATTAATAAAAAAACTTTCAAAGCGAAGAAGATAAACAACAACAAAAAAATGAGGATAAATCAAAACTTGTTGGAAAAAAAAATGATGATGACATTGTAAAAAAAAATGATCACAAAAAAAAATAGCAATCAAAATAATGGGAACAAAGATTAAAAAATTATAAGAGTGAAATTGAAAATATTTGTAATTTAATAAATTATTTAAAGATTAAAAATTGTAGGGTTGAAATTGAAAAATATTTATGATTTTATACATAATTTCAAAATAAAAAATAATAATGAAAAGGACATGGACAAAATATGAAGGAAATAATAAATTGTATAGAATTACAGAGAGAGAGAGAGAGAGAGAGAGAGAGAGAGAGAGAGAGTGAGAGAGAGAGAGAGAGAGAGAGAGAGAGAGAGAGAGAGAGAGAGAGAGAGAGAGAGAGAGAGAGAGGTTATCAACGCCAAACCCAATGAGCATTTAGGACACAAGACACCCCATAACGTTAAGGAAATCGAGATCTTTAAAATGCCACCGTGAAAGATGGTATTTGGTGGCCAGACGACCTCACATACGCCATCCAAATGATGCAGAGACAGTCCACAAGTGCCAATAAATTTTTTTAAATAATATTTTTTATATATCATTTATAATAATACACCTGACTAACCTTTAATTTTATAAAAAAAAAAATTAATGTTAAAGGATAAAAAATACATTACGGTAGAGTTATGTTAAGTATGTTTTTTATGGTATAAAAGTAAATAGTCTATTCTAAAATTTTAAAAAAACTAAAACACCACGTAGGTATTATATTATTTTATTCTAGTGTTAAATTAATAATTTTATTACACAATAAAAAGAGAAATGACTCCTCTAACAGTATATAATTAATTTATAAAAAACAATTACGTCATTTAAAAAACAACCTTAATCTCAATATATAGATTAAAGGGGTTTTTTTTTTTTTTTGAGTTAAGAAAAGTTTTATCATTTCACTGATCCAATTAATACAGAAATGTCTCTTGGGTACAAGAACTTCTCCTTCAATTCTAGTTTTTTAGTTTATTTAATTTTAATTTAATTTAATAAACCTCCATATATACGGGATTCCTACATGTCTTCAGATTAGTTTATGAATAACTGAGGTTAACTATTTTCTCAAACAAATTCTAGAATAGACCCTCGTATGAATCTAGTACATCAGAAAAAAATAAATTAGCTTCCAACTAAATTAACCATTTAATGCAAAAAATAATAATAAAAATAATAAGAACATATAACCATGTTTCTTATTCAATAATCAACATTGATCACCATGTCAGCCATTTGTTTCCCACCATGTTTCTTGCAGAGTGTTGATAATACCTCAAAATTCAGATCTAAGATTGCATTTGACAGAATAAATATATACAGAAAAGACACAACATGTTTAGTTGAAAAAGACAGAAATGAAACATTAAAGACACAATTTTAAAGTGAATTTACTTTTCAAGCCGACAGAAAAACATGTTCGTTCAATAGTTTCTATTTTTATCTTTTCTATCTCAAGACAATAACTAAACATCAACGCTACCCGAAGGCACTAACTGCACATTTCTGGTACCACAGGGATAGCAACCTGGCCCTTGCTTTCCATAAACACTGCACCAGTAATAATTTCTGTATTTCTGATTGAACTGATCAAAATTGTTCTACAAACCTTGTACATCAGTGTATCGAACTATAAATCAAAGGCACCTATTTCTTTCAATCCTCAAGAATGCATTTCGTATATCCCAGCTACTACTAGACAGTGACAAAATAAATTCAGTAGCAATGTTTCTGCTCATTTTGCCGTCACTAAGTGAATAACTTCTTGTATTGGGAAAATGAATTATCCCTGCCTATGCTGATATCCCTGTGGCTTCTTTTGGTATCAAAAATAGAAAAGCAATTGGAATGAAAGTGCACAGGACTTGGATAGCAATGCCCAAACTAAGGTTGTCAAAAGATCCCGAGGAGAGGTTCAAAATTGAGGCCAACCCTGCACCCACAAAAGATCCCAGTGTGGAACCTAAGTTGTTTATAGACATAAAGAGGGCAAATAGTGTTCCTTCAATTCCTGGCGGACATAACTGTCCAGATAATATAAGGAATGGCATTAACCTGCAGAGACAGACCAGAAATGTGAGAAAACAATTTGGTCGGGGGTGCATTTAAAGATTTATGGACAGATAGGTTATGTGAGGGGGGTGCATTTAAAGATTTATGGACAGATAGGTTATGTGAGGAGTGAGAAAACAATTTCGTCGGGGTGCATTTAAAGATTTATGGACAGATAGGTTATGTGAGGAGTGATATACGGGTGCACGAGAGCGTGTATGTGTGTGAGTGAGCTCATCCATACATTCATGAACATCATGCATATGATTTTCTTCTTTCCTTGTGAGAGCTTGCATGTGATTTCTGGATCTGGAATCCAAAATCAAGTCTCCTTTTTGTTTGTTTTGAGGGGGATACAGGTATTAACTTCAAAATAAATTGATAGAAAAGCTAGAAACTTCGGAGAAAATTAACGTACTTGAATTGATTAACAGCATCGGAAAGGGCAGATCCGAAGACAATCATGATCTTATCTGAAACTCCATAGGCAAGATTCAATCGAGACACTAAAATTACATCCAGGAGGGTCAACAAAGACAGCCCAACATGAGCCCACCTGCATAAGCAACATTAAGCACATCAAGTAGAAGAAACATGATTCTTGAAAAATATATTCAGCGTTGTTAAGCACTCACAAGAGAATCTTCCGTAGTTTCATGGTTTTTAAGTAGCGATTGTATGTGAAGGTTCCTAGCATGAGGCCTAACCATCCAACAACACGTGCAGTCCCCAAAAATGATGCATCCAAGTTCAAGACCTCTGTCTGGTAATAGAACATGACTGTTGAGAGGTTTGGAACAGTAATCTGTGCTAGGAAAAACCAAGCCATTGGTCTGGTCTTCCAAAGACCAAAGTAAAACCCAAAATCAAATAGATTAGAAGAATAAACTAAATTGATACCAGGGTAGGTATATTAAGCAGCATATACACCTAAAATAGGTGGAAAAAAATCTGGCAAAATACAAATAGATCAAGCATTCATTTTGTGGTCTATTCTGGATCATTGACAATTATATATTTAATATCAAAGTGAAAACAATCATCTCTTTGGGTGGCTAACACTGCTAAATCTAGAGGAGGAGCATACACACACATGAACTTCAAATTCTAAAGAATATTCAACTGACTATTATAAAAGGTTTTGGTGGTTACCTCAAAATGATTGGCTGCCTAAAAGTACGTAACAAACTGTAAGTAGCTGTTTTCAGAGAGTGGAACCAACGTGATATTAAGGAATCGCCCTTCTCAGGTATCAGGGATTTAGTTCTCATACTTGCCCTCTTGTTGCTATTCTTTTGGCTCCTCTTTCTTCTTGTAGCACTTGCACTGGACTTCTTCAGCAAGATATTATCTTCGTCCAAAATATTACCATTCCCATTCCCTGGATGGGAGTTGCTTGAATTGGCAGACTCATGAGAAACTTTACTGTCTGCAGAATTCTCCCCAACCAAACCACATGATAATAACTGTATGGCTGGCAGTACAGAAAAAAGGAGGAAAATCTTGTCTATTTGTAAGTTAGTCAACGCATATCCTCCTAACAAACTGCCCCAAATTCCACCCACTGCCATTGACAACCAAGATATGGACTGCAGATCTCCAGCAAAAGATGCCCTGTTCAATGGTACAGGTAAGCTTTCACATTCTAAATTTTTTTAAACTAAATTGCCTATTTGAGAGAACAATCCAACAACATAATGGCAGACCATCCACATTTCTTGGGCATATGGAAAGGTATGCCCTATAATAATTGACAGGGAAAGCCTCCCACTCATCCACATTTTTTATAATAAAATCCCAAGTTAACACAAAATAGATAGTTAGGTTGCATGCCAATTGCTTCCTGCTTTGTCAACCAACAAAATACGAAGAGCATTTGTAGCTAAATTGTGTGTACCTAAAAATGATGAAAGACTCAAATACCAAATTAGTGAAAATGTGCTTAGATTTGCTTTAAAAGACAGCACGCACAAACCTCTCAGATCTTACTGCCTCAGCAATCATTGCATCAACCACAACATCTGCCATGGCAGAGCCCAGGTTATGCACTGTCAAGAGGACTGTGAGATGCCATTGGGAACTCCTCAAGTTGGAATCTATGCCTAGCATAGGCCAGGGAACTAGAGAGAGAAGAGTTGCAATTACTAGGTATGGTATCCTTTTCCTTCCTTTTATCGGGATGCAATCAGACAAAATTCTGCAAGCAGGATGCAAGTTATGTTTCCAAAAACATACACAAAAATTATGTATAACAAAAAGGACACTATTCTTCAATTTCCATCAGTAAAGAAAATGCCAAATAAGTACTACATTGTAATTTGTAATGCATATACAATCCCTGTTTTGGGTTTCGTATGCTATTATGGATTTTCAAAAAGGCAATATAAAGAAGTTGCCAAAACAGCTACTCCGTTAGGAAATTACCAATGTCCTACAACACAACAGATTCTTTCACCATAAACACGAGCATTTCAACACCAAAAATTTTCTTATCTGCCTTCATTCTTTAAGTTGCTCCATAGGCCTATCAAGAAATTGAACAGAACAAAGAAACATACCCGTATAATGGCTTTATGCTCCACGGGAAAAATGCTATTGAAGACACGAATTGTGAGGCTGATGGTGACAGCTTAAGATTGTCTTTTAGCTGATAGGAAACTGCTGTCCATACAAAGGATCTAAAACCCTACACTCACATGTTATAGAAACACCGTTGTTAAGTTGGACATCAAATTGTTCAATAATAAAAACATCAGCAACTTGAAGATTACTTGCAAAATCCTAACAAGACCCAAGAGGAACTAGGTCGTAACATTTTAATAGAACACCACATATTATGCAAGAGTAGATCATCCAATTGGTATAGAAAGACTGGACAATTTAGAAATTTGAAGTAACATGTTAGAAGTACTTATTTTTCTTCCAAAAAAAAAAACCCTTCACATGCAAGAGGCACAAACCAAAGAGCCAAATTCCCATTACCTTAATTTATGTTTTCTTTTCTTTAAGAGCAAAAACCAGGAGAAATGTTGCTCTTAAAAGCAAAAAGGGCTAACTTCAAAATTCCATGCAAGCTACAACATTCTCAAAAAATAAAACAGGACAAGAAATTTCTTAAGAACATCAGTTCCATCTGGATTTCCAAAACCCCTAGAATATTCAAAAATCAACAAACCCACAAAAACCCAGAAACCAAAAACAACAAAGTTACAAACTCTGACATCTCCTCTTTCTTTTTATCAAAAAATAAAACAACCGATTTCATAGAAACCCCAACAGATCAACTTCCTATAGAGCTCATCAAATTTGATCCAACAATCATCAAAGCAAGCAAAAAGAGAAAGATCATCAAATCAAAGTGGGCAAAAAGAGAGAAAAAGAAACCTGAGTGAAGTAAATCAAGCAAATAAGCCATACAAATGAAGGCCCAAATGCCTTGTTCAGCTGCTTTACCCATTCTATCATCTTTCGAACCCCAAAAAAAACAAATCTCTTTAATTCTCATCAAGTCTTCACTTTCTTCATTTTATACCTTCTCTCCCTCTGTTTCGGCTTTCAACGGTATATTTTAACTTGTTTCCTATTGACTTTAATGCCCTTTAGTTCTTGCTGAGTAAATTATATATCAGTCCCTGTAGTCTTATAAAAAAAATTAAATAGTCTAGCCCTAGTCTTAAGAATAATTAATTAATCACTAATAGTCTCCCTAGTCTTAAGAATAGTTAATTGATTTTAAATTTATTTGTAATTTGATCATTTTTCACCCATTTCATAGTCTTTTTAAATTTATTTTGTTTTTTGTTTTTAAAAATAGAAAAATTAAAAACCAATAAATGATATGGAAAGATGAACAAAAAAAGAAGAATTTTTGGAACAAAAAATAAATTAATTTAAACATGATCAGCACGGTTAAGGGATTAATTTATTATGTTTAGAATCATGGGGACTATTTGATTCATTTTGAAAAACTAAAAAGACTAATTTATAATTTACTCTAATAATACAACTCTAATAAAACAGGGATTTTCGTCATTTTAGAAGATACGGTTGATGTAAAGGGAACTGCGTTTCTGGCGACGAACACGTCCAATACACCTACCAAATCTTGACATGTCAGCTTTCGGGACCCACGATTGTGACTGTCAAATATGTTATTGTCACGGTCAAAGAAAGCATGCTACGCAACGTATAATAATGTTTGTTTTACGGTTGGGCTGTATTTTTTTTTAAGAAAATAAAATTTTTAGTTTTAATTTTTTTTTAGTTTGTTTTGAATTATTAATGTTAAAAATAAAAAATATTATTTAATTATATTACAAGGCAAAGAATATATTAAAAAATAATTTCAAATAATTATTGCCTTGTTTTTAAAAACATATTAAAATAATTTATATAAGTGTGGAAACTTGCTCTCTATTTTCCTTCATCAAGTTTGATTAGGGTATTTAATATTGCACCTTTAATAATGTTTTAATTTTGGCATGATCACCGCAATATTATGAAAAATGGAGGTGGTATTTATTATAATTAACAGGTTACAAATTGATAAATTTTTTATTATAATTTTGCATTACAAAATCTCAAATTCTTCCAACAGAATTTGATTCACTTTTAAAACACTTCAACTCAAATTCGACTCTTGCACACCAGTTTATCTATACATCTCACAAATGGATCTTTTTAAGATTGTGATTGCGATAAAAATTCATTCAAAGTATTTTTCACTTAGAAATATATCAAAATTATTTTTTTTAATTTTTTTAAAATTATTTTTAACATTAATATATCAAAAAAAAAATAAAGATTTTATCTTGTTTACTTTACTGGCATATTGCTATGCTTGAAATAGAAAAGGAAATCAGAAGCCATTAAAATGATTTATAATTCTCAACACACACACACTCTGTCAAAGGATGTCATTGTGTCTTGTTTACTTGTCTAGTTTTGATTGACATGGCAAACTATGTCTACCTAGGAATTTTTCAAGACTATTACACCTTCTAAATTCTATAGTTATAGTTCAATAGACCATAGAAGTTGTTAATCAATTGGCATCTCTTATGTTCTTGAAAAGGATACGAGAAACCAACAGATATTTAGCTGGATAATATATCTAGTTCCTGCCATAGTAAACACATGACATCATTGTCAAAGTCGGTCAAACTAATTCAGATGCATAAAATACAGAATTCGGGATAGACCCGAGGAGCATGGCTCAATCGACAGTCATATCAAAAGCAATGCATCTTATAGTTCTTGATCACTAGATGGCTATAAACCAAAAACTAACCTTAATTTAATTAAGACATCTTATAGTTCTTGGTCACTAGCAATGCATCTTACAGTTCCTACTCATACTTTATCCCGCTTCAAGAAACCAAAATTAGCACGCCCCCATTACCCGTTTTCCGGAGAAGCTGTGCCAGCAAAATATCAGTCAGCCCGGCTAGGTCCTGCTCAGAAATGTTTCATGGTCTTTAGTTTGCAATTCAAGAAAGCAAATGATGGCAGTAAATAAAGACATTCCATCAAGGATAGAAACTCGGATAGAACTTTGAGGAGTTGATTTGAGAAAGGTGCACGACTGCTACAACATGTAGACATACTAGCTCACCTATGTTATGCCAAAACTACATTACGCAACTAAGGGCAACTATCCACGCGAACATTTTGATTGTCAGAAATGGCTGCTGCTGCGCTGTTTAAAGATTTCCTGCAATGCACATTGTCATAGTTAATCAGAATAGTTTGATGAGCTTTAAATCTCATTTCGATTATGGCAATGAGTAATGCAAGATATGCAGAAAGTCATATAAGAACCATCAAAACTTGTTTGCAGTGCCTCAACATATCATTTACAATGGAGGTTATAAGAGACAAGAAGATGGGACCAGTACCATGTCTAGATCACTTATTATTACCTTAACACCGTAAGTTCTTCTCCTTCCGCAATATCTTGGAGTGACACAAAACTCGGGTTGTGGGCGGTCACAAGAAAGCAGTCTTTTCCCTTGTAGAATTTTGCCTCATGAATTCTCTTCAATTTTGGGACATAAACGCCGATACTTTCATCATCTTCACATATCAAGATTTCCCCAGAGTTCAAGAAATATAAGGGTTGGTAAGAGACATAATGCTGTACTTCTAAGTTTGAAAGCACAAACTTTTTGGTCCAAGACTCCTTGATGCCATACTCTTCCATGACCCATATCTCAAATTTCTCATTTTCAATACACACACCATTAGTCATGAATAGGCAACCTTTTATAACTCCGACAGATGAAGGATAGCACCTCCCCATGCCGTCATGTATTTGAGAAGCAGGAGGTAAGGCCACCAGCTTAAACTGCTCCGACACAAAATCAAAGGCAGAAACAAACCCGATAGTGTTAGATCTATATTCAATCCAATGAATTGAATCATGCAAAAAAGCATTGGCGTCCAGAGATTGAAGTCTGAAAGAAGCATTTCCAATGCTTCTCCATTGTCCAGTACCCACCGTGTATATTTCTGCCAGACATGGAGCAGCAGTTACGTCTTTCTCAGGATAAAATGTCTGTAGCACTTTGTATTGATTACTCACCGAACTGAATCCAAAAGCAAGGTGATGTTCAAATTTTTTGTCAGTATTAACTACTGGGATATCTATGTACTCCCCTAACACTGGATTACAAACATGAACCATCATATCAGATTTGTCTCCAGAATCTTCATACAAGCAAAGCAACCCATTGCAAGAATTTAAAATTCTAAAATCAGTATCAGGAAAGTTTTTGGTGGGAAACAACCTGATGATTTCAATATAAAAAGGTTTACTGATGTCTTCTTCAACTATCTCAACAAGTAACATCTCTGTACTTTCTTTACGTTCAAAGGGTGTCTTCTGAATCAAGAGAGTAGTGGGTGATCTTTCCAGATGGAGCCTGACAAAAGAAGGGTCTGCCATTAAATGAAGCCAAGTTTTGCAGACAGACTTACAGTTGAGTAGGGGCCTGATGGGCAATCTTGATAGGATGTCTATTATCAAAGCATTGGGCAGCTCAGCCACTAAACATTTGGATTGTTCTGTGCTACTACTACTACTACTTCCTGGTGGTTTTGCTGTTCCCCTTCTTTTCGAACCCACGGAGGCTGTTTTCTTTAGCTTTCTCATTGATGGAGGTGGAGTGATTAAGGGTTTGTTTTGCTGCTACTGCTAGGGTTTGGCTGGCAAGAACAGAGAACACACACACAGAGATATATGGACACACACACGCGCACAAAGTCGGTTTGGGGGGGGGGGGGGGGGGGGGGGGTGGGGTCCCTTGATTTCCCTCTAACGGTCACATTTCCAAATTTGACCGTTGCACCCAGAAAACCCCTCCCTATATAAACTCTCTCTCTCTCTCTC
>Ga0325405_1002276_pt1 | contig 19694 bp, 16 predicted proteins | sample PopdelMetagenome_21_FD_205663 | JGI IMG/M metagenome (GOLD analysis project Ga0325405, IMG submission 205663) | Populus deltoides microbial communities from Bellville, Georgia, United States - Xylem-Control-R2 | ecosystem: Host-associated > Plants > Phyllosphere > Stem > Wood/Secondary xylem...
TTCTCATACTAGAATAATTAATTCATTCATTTTAATTAACTTAAGATAAAGTAACACAAATCTTCAAAATTTTCCTATTTATAAGTTTTTCTACACCTCCTCTTAAATTATAAAAATTAACTTTGTTCGAGTAAGGTGCATAAGATAAACATCCTAAACTATTTTCTAATTATTTAAAAAATCTCAAATGAGACTAAATATCAGTCATTTAAAAGTGTTTGTTTTGTGTAAAATATTTTATAAAAATTTATTTTTTATTTTTTTGTGTTTGTTTTTCTGTAAAGTATTTTATAGAAAAATAGGTCAATATAAAATATTTTATAGTCAACTTATAAACTTAATTTATTTATTTAAAAATATTTCCAACTCATAAAGTTTTATAAAATACTTTATGATTAGTGTTCAACTCATAATATAATTAAAAATAATCTTGATTAGGGAAAAAGAACGGATTTTTGGCATCTTGTTCTTTTAGGAAAAAGGTCTTATTTAAAGAGTCACCACCTAGTATTATGGTCACTAGGAACCCTAACTGGTCAAGAGAGATCCTATGGTACGAGACTGGTTGAAGCTAGGAAAGGTATTAGCACCCCTAGCGCATCCTACCTGAAGTAAGCTGCATTGCTGTTTTAATCTTAATTTGCTAAAACTTTTTTTTGATTTATGTGTAAGAACGTATGATATTATTGACTCTAATTTCAATGAATAAACCTACGAAATAAATTTAAATCAATGCATGTATATATATATATATATATATATATTTTTTTTTAAAAATGATGGTTTGATCATAATATTCCTGACTCTGGCGTCAATGAATATTTGATCTCGAATATTTCCAACTCTGGCGTTGGTAAATATTCCAACATAAATAGTTCCAATTAAAATTTTCGCCGCGAATAATTCCAACTCTGGCGTTGGTAAATATTTCACCACAAATAATTCCAATTAAAAGTTCCGCAACGAATAATTCTAACTCGAGTGTTGGTAAATATTCATAGCCTAAAAAAACAATATTTTTTTTTATTTTTTTCTGATCCTGATATTAGTGAATCTCGAATATTTCCAACTCTGGTGTCGATAAATATTTCACCATAAATAATTTCAATTAAAAATTACACCACGAATAATTCCAACTCTGGCGTTGGTAAATATTCCAACACAAATAGTTCCAATTAAAAGTTTCACCGTGAATAATTCCAACTCTGGCGTTGGTAAATATTTCACCACAAATAATTCCAATTAAGAGTTCCGCCACGAATAATTCCAACTCTGGCGTGGGTAAATATTCCACTACGAATAATTTCAACTCTGGCGTTGGTAAATATTAATAGCCTAAAAAAACAATTTTTTTTTTCTGATCCTGATGTCAGTGAATCATAAAAAAAAATATTTTTTTTAAAAAAACATGAGAAATTTTTATTTCTACACCAGTACATTGATAAAAAAAAAAATTCTAAGACATGCAAAAAAACAAAATTTCTACACTTCTCATTTTTTTTATTTTTTATTATCTATATTTTTTTTGGGGCCGGGCCCAGCTCAGCTCAAAAGGGGCTGGGCTAGGCCCAGCCAGCCTGGACACTGGCCCAAACCAGTGGCCCGGCAGAGTTAATTAAACTGCACGCGTGAAGCAATTTCACGCGTGCAGCAACTATGCGAAGGTAATTAAATTACCTTCGCACAGTTCTTACATTTGCACAATTCCAAACAAGAATGAAGAGAGAATGAGAACGGCTTACCTGCTTCTGGAGATCGCGAGGAGGCTTGCAGCTCGGTGATTTCGTTCTCGTCTGTGTATGACTGCCCCCTTTTGTTTTCCTTTTGTTTCGGTGATGATGAAGGTCATGGCTTGCTGCTTGGGTTCTTCCTTTTTCCGATTTGCAGGGGGAATTTGAGGAGACGGTGATGTTAATGTTGGTTTTTCTAGGTTTCTTTGTTTGCGTTTTCTCTGTTTTTTTCTGTGTATTTTCTTTCTCTCTGTTTTGCCGGGTTTCTTCCCTCTGTCTTGCTCTGTTTTTTTTGTGGTTCCTGCTTGCCCTCTTTTTTTTTGTTCTTGGTCGTTCTATAGCTTTTATAGCCAAAGAAAACAATGTCGTTTCTTCCAACCATAAAGTGTGATAATTGCAGAAGTAACGGTTATGCGGCGATGGTCGTCTGTTTTTGTGGTTTGGTGAACGGAAGAAGATGATGGGTTCTCTTTGAAACGAAGCCGTTCGATTGTTAATGGCCATTTGTGTTTTGGTCCTTGAAGTTTTGAAATTTTCGTAAGCAAGCCCCTGGATAAACTTTAATTGGACCCCTGCAGTTCAGAGCTTTTTACAAAACAGTCCTTGAACTCTAACTGTTGCAATTTTGCCCCAAATTAACCCCAAACTTTGGTAATTCTTCAATTAAGTCCCTGATTTCATTAATTAAATTAAATTTAAGTCCAATTAAGTCTTAAAACTTATCAATTTTACAATTAAACCCTTAATTGGATTAATTAAATTAATTCCAAACACAATTAAGTCTCAAAACTTATCAATTCTCCAATTAAACCCTTGATTGGATTAATTAGATTAATTCCAAAGTTTAATTAAACCCCCAAACTTCCAATCATGTTGCCTTTAACCCAAATTTTAATTCATTCTTCATTTATTTCATTTTACTTGTTTTTTCATCATTATCATCAGTTTTCTATCCTTTTCAGTAAATAAAATAATAATAATAATTAAAATAAAATGGTAAAAAATTGGGTTGTGACAGTTGCCCCCTCTTTATAATATTTACAATGCAAAGATATTGGAAAATTTCATTTTCTTTTAGCTTTATGTAGTAAATTTATAAAGAAAAGTAGATACAGAAAGAACTTTTGCTTCTTTTTTTTTTAGTCTTGAAAACAGTAGATTGACACATAACCTTTACAGAGAGATCAAGAAACAAGTCATTTGGAAGACGACTCATCTTTTTTTGTTTTTTTTGTTTTTTTAAATGGATCAAATTGTTTTGGGCAACCTGCCGAATGATAAAAGAACACGAAGAATTTCGCGAGTGGTCTAATTGTTCCAGGCGACCTGCCCAATGCTTGAAAAATACAAGGATTTCTTAGATTGGTCATATTGTAATGAGTTACCTGTCCAGTGGAAAAAAACGAGGATTTTTCAAAAATGGTCACACTGTAATGGGTTACCGGCCCAATGAGAAAAATACGAGATTTTTCAAAAGTGGTCCACATTGTAATGGGTTACCTGCCTAGGGAGAAAAATACGATGATTTTTCAAAAGTGGGCACATTATAATGGGTTACCTGCCCAGTGGAAAAATATGAGGATTTTTCACAGATGGTCACATTGTAATGGGTTACCTGCCCCGTGGAAAAATACGATGATTTTTCAAAAGTGGTCACATTGTAATGGGTTAGCTGCCCAATGAAAAAATACGAGGATTTTTCACAAATGGTCACATTGTAATGGGTTACTTGCCTAGTGAAAAAATACGAGGATTTTTCAAAAGTGGTCACATTGTAATGGGTTACCTGTCCAGGGGAAAAATACGATGATTTTTCAAAAAGTGGTCACATTGTAATGGGTTACCTGCCCAGTAAAAAGAGAAAGGAAAATGAGGGCTCTAAGGCGCACTTAAAAAGATGGTCGAGAGCTCAAAGGTGCGCTCGAAAAGAAAATAAAGGCTTGAAAGCGCCTTAAAAATGATGATCAAAGGCTCGAAGGCGCACTATTCCAAAAGATGGAAGCTCGAAGGAAATAAGGGCTCAGAGGTGCCCTCGAAAGGGAATGAGGGCTCGAAAGCGCACTCAAAAGGAGGTAGGATAAGAAATGCACTACCTTTGATGGTCGAGGGCTCGAAGGTGTGCTCGAAAAGAAATGAGGTGAGAGCTCGAAGGCGCACTCAAAAGGAAATGACACTCAAAAGGAGGTAGGTTAGGAAATGCACTACCTTTGATGGCCGAGGGCTCGAATGCGCGCTCGTAAAGAAATGAGTTGAGGGCTTGAAAGCGCACTCAAAAGGAGGTATGGTTAGGAAACGCACTACCTCAGGACTGAAAAATGAAAGGTGGTGGAAAAATACAAAGATTTTTCTTGTGGCCTAATTCTCATGGGCAACTTGCCCAGGTTGAAAAATTCTCAAAAATAAAAAATTTTCAATAGCAATTTCGATCTTTGGCCATTTCAAGTTGGCCTTCCACTTGATGGATTTCGTTGGAATTTTCTCATATGAAATTTGCAAAACTCATAGTCCAATGTCTCAAAGTTTAGATGATATGCATGCATCTTTACCTTATTTGAAATATAGGCCCCCCATCTCCTCTTAGTCTTCTTATTGCTTGATTGATGAGGACTCGCTACCTCTGATTTGAGTTATCTTTGTCATTTAGCTTTTAGCCTACTCGAGTTGGCCCATGTAAGTTTATTCCCAGATTTGTTTACACAACTCAGCCTTTGTGGTGCCCATCATGACCCATTACTTGCTAGAGATTTTCTATCTTGTCAAATAATTTGAGAGGATCACTCACTACTCCTCCTTTCACTGCTAAAAACATTCGGTGTCACTTGCTGAAAGGATCAAACTGTCTTTCATAAACCAAAATGCCCCCTTTGTCTTGTTGTAGGAAATGTTCCTCTCTTTTTCTAGAAGAGATAGATTTTCTTTAAACATAATGTTGCCCCCTTGTATTGGTCATGGTCCCTAAGTGTGCTCTGTTAGCGACTTAGACAAATAATAGTTTAAGAAGCCATTCTCTCATTTCTCTCCTTTTCAATTTGATGAAGGAATATGGGTCTAGAATGAATCTTGAAATCTTGATCTTGCATTCTAAAAACAAAAATTATTTCGATGTGAGTCTAAAACACTTTGCTTTTGAAATCTTGCAACTCCTTGGTTATTTCATTTCTTGAAAAAGAGATTATTTGCTCTTGTGTTTGGCAATGAGGTCTTCGGTGGAAATATGTCATGAGATGACCTTTTGTTTTTATAGGTTTTCAAAGTGAAGGGCTCGAGAAAAAGCTCGAGGTTTCGTATGAGAAAAACTTGTCTCTTTTTGAACATTCATTTTTATCAGCATGAATAATAATGAGTAGTTTGTTCTTGATGTCATGAATCTTATGAAAAAGTTTGTTTTTGAACATTCATTCTTTGCATTTCGAGAGCATTGTTTATTGTTTCAGGTTGCTTGCTTGCTTGATTAGAAAGGACTTCTACAGGGATGTAATGTAGGCTGTGGTTTTTGGCTATGAAAGAAAATGATTCATAGGCTGTGGTTCTTGATCACTATCAACAGTTTGACTATTCTTATTTTCTTTTGCCGCTCTTCTTTGATTTGTTGCTTTTTTTTTATTGCTTTGCTAGGGTATATTCGTTTTATCTTGGATGTCACCTTTTCTAGTAATTTGGGCATGCCCCCTAACATTTGAGTTTCTTGAGCTCTTATGCCTTTTTGGCTTTCTCACGACATTTTCTCTTTTCTTATTGAAATTTTTTCTTGCCCCCAGTGTGGGGTGTGATCTTAGTCGGGATTTTTTTTTCATGAAAGAAAAATTATTCAGGCTCAAAAAGGGATTGCAAGGGATGTACTTATATTCAGAAAGTGAAAGGAATAACAAAGATAGCCTTTCCTCATTTCAAGCGCAAGCAGCTATGATCAATAAACTTTGACCTCATCTAGTGTGATGGTTTGGTCTTTGCAAAGATGCATTTCATGGGTCATGAGCAACGAGTTCACTACATACCATTATTTATACATTTAAAAACAAATGATTCAAGAGTCATGGGGTAAGGGTTATTCATTTCTTTTTTCTTTTTTTTAGTTACCTCAATAATGGAGTTGCTTGATTCACTCGTCATTCTATAAGTAAAATGTTAAAAATATGGTTTTGAATAAACATCAAATTTTTTTTTTTTCAAAATGCCAGATTAATTTTTCGAAACTCCAATAGGGAAAGGAATTTTTGGTAAAGGAGATCAATTATGTCTATGAGATCATGCGAAGTTGTAAGGGTATATTTTTGGGTTTTTTTTTTTTTGGTAGGCACCTTTTATAAAAAATAAAATATGCAAAGAGAAATCATTGGCCTAATCTTATTTATTCATTTGATAAAGACTTATACATCATGAATAATATTTCTTTACAGAATCAGAGTTCATAGGCCTAACTACATCTTCCCCATCCATTCTTGTTAGCATCAATGCCCCTCCTGAAAATATCTTCTTCACTGTGTAGGGCCCTTCATAACTAGGCGCCCATTTACTGCGATCTTCTCCTGGTAATGACAGAACTTTCCTCAATATTAAATCTCCTTCTTTGAACTCTCTTGGCCGAACTTTTCGGTCATACGCCTTGGCTATCCTTCTTTGATACAACTGGTGGTGACAAATTGCTGCTAACCTTTTCTCGCTGATCATATTTAGCTGTTCGTATCGTATCTTGACCCACTCAGTCTCCTCGAGTCTCGATTCCATGAGGACCCTTAAAGAGAGAATTACCACTTCCAATGGTACCACTGCCTCCATTCCATATACTAAAGAGTATGGTGTAGCCCCGGTCGATGTCCTCATTGCTATTCGATACGCATGAAGAGCATAAGGAAGCCACTCATGCCAATCTTTGTAAGTAATCACCATTTTCTGAACAATCTTCTTTATATTTTTATTAGCAGCTTCTACAGCGTCGTTCATCTTAGGTTTGTAAGGGGACGAGTTGGAATGCTTGATCTTCCACTTTGTGCATAGCTCTGCTATCATCTTTCCATTGAAGTTTTGAGCATTATCAGTCACTATTCTCTCGGGTACACTGTATCTACCGATTAGATCTTTCTCGATGAACCGCTTGACCACTTTCTGAGTGACATGGGCATATGAGCAAGCCTCTACCCATTTGGTGAAGTAATCAATCGCTACAAGGATAAAACGATGTTCGTTACTGGCTTTTGGTTTAATAGGCCCAATCACATCTATTCCCCACATTGCAAAGGGCCAAGGAGACACCATGTTAAATAAGGGTGCAGGAGGCGCATTGATTTTGTCGCTATACACTTGACATTTGTGGCACCTTCGGACAAAATTTATGCAATCTTTCTCCATGGTCAGCCAAAAGTAACTTACTCTTTGCAATTGCCTAGCCATCATGTGTCCGTTTGTGTGGGTAGCACAAATTCCACCATACATTTCTTGTAGGGCCTTGTTGGCTTCCAGATCACTCAGACATCTCAGTAAAGTCCTATCAAATGACCTTTTATACAAAATCTCTCCATCTATGTAGTATTCCATAGCCATTCTTCTCAAGGTCCTTTTATCTATCTTTGAGGCTCCCGACGGGTACTCTTGATGCTGGATGAATCTTTTTATATTCGTGTACCATGGGTCGTTGTCTGTTTCTTCTTCTATTAAACAACAATGAGAAGGAGAATTTATGATCTCGATGCTTACAGGTTGAATTTTGGCACCACAATCAATTATAGCCATAAAAGCTAAGGTAGCTAACGCATCAGCAAACTGATTTTTGTCTCTCCCCAAATGAGTAAAATCTATTTCGTCAAAGCTTTCAGCCAATTTGAAGAGGTATTCCTGGTATGGTCTCAACTTTTCATCCCTTGTCTGCCATTCACCTTTTACCTGACAGATCATTAGCATTGAGTCTCCATATACTTCTAATTTCTTTACCTTCATCTCTAATGCAGCTTCCAATCCATGGATGCAAGCTTCATACTCAGCTGTGTTGTTTGTACAACTAAAGTGCAACTTTACTGAGATAGGATATTACTTTCCTTTTGGGGAAATTATCACAGCACCTGCACCGTTGCCTGATACATTTATTGCGCCGTCAAAATACATGACCCACCAACCACTCTTCTCTTCCTTTTCCGTTACTAGCACATCTTCATCAGGAAAGTCAAAGTTCAAAGGCTCATAATCCTCAATAGCATTATCGGCTAAATGATCAGCAATTACGCTTCCTTTTACTGATTTTCTTGTCATGTAGATGATGTCATACTCAGCCAGCAGTACTTGCCATCTGGCTATTCTACTCGACATGTATGGCTTTTCAAAGATATACTTTAGTGGGTCTATTTTTTAGATCAACTAGGTAGTGTAGTATAACATATATTATCGCAACCTCTTCGCACTCCACACCAGACTACAACATAACTTCTCTACCATACTGTAACGGGATTCACACTCGGTGAACTTCTTGCTCAAATAGTAGATGGCTTGCTCCTTTTTTCCTGACTCATTCTGTTGCCCCAACACACAACCCATAGCTGATTCGGTCACAGTTAAATACAGGATGAGTGGCCTTCCGTGCACGGGCGGTACCAACAATGGTGGTTTTTATAAGTACTGCTTGATCTTATCGAAAGCTTTTTGGCAATTTTCATCCCATGTCCCAGGATTCTTCTTTCGGAGTAATCGAAAAATCAGTTCACATGTGACTGTAAGTTGTGAGATAAAACGGACAATATAGTTCAAGCGCCCCAAAAAGCCTCGAACTTCTCTTTCGGTCTTTGGAGCAGACATGTCTTGTATGGCTTTTATTTTGTCGGGGTCCACTTCTATGCCTTTATTACTCACCATAAATCCTAATAATTTGCCTGATTTCACCCCGAATGTACACTTTGCAGGATTCAATTTCAACTGATATTTTCTCAACCTCTCGAACAATTTCCTCAGAGCTGGGATATGGTTTTTTTCATCTTTGGACTTTGCGATCATGTCATCCACGTAGACCTTAATTTCCTTGTGCATCATATCATGCCCTTTGGTATGTTGCTCCAGCATTTTTCAATCCGAATGGCATTACTTTATAACAGTAAGTTCCCCATGGGGTGATAAATGTCGTCTTTCTCTTATCTGCTTCAGCCATTGTAATATGATTATAACCGGAGAAACCATCTATGAAAGTGTAAGTGGAACTCTTAGCAGCATTGTCTACCAACACGTCTATATAAGGTAACGGGAAGTCATCCTTCGGGCTTGCTCTATTCAAATCCTGAAAATCCACGCACACCCTGATTTTGTTGTCCTTCTTGGGAACCGCCACAATGTTAGACATCCATTTAGAATATTTTACTACCTCCAAGAAACCTGCATCCCACTGTCTTGTTATCTCTTCTTTTACCTTGAGCAATACATTAGGTTTTGCCCTTCTTAGCTTCTGTTTGACTGATCGGCAACCATCAATTAAAGGTAACCTATGCACTACTATTTCAGTATCCAAACCAGGCATGTCAGCGTATGACCAGGCAAAAATATCCACATACTCCCGCAAAAGGGCGACCAACTCACTCCTCATATCTGTAGTGATCAACATCCCTATTTTCAACTCCTTTTTGTCATGCTCGATACTTACATTTATTAATTCTAATTCCTCTCTTGCAGGCTCCCATGCATGTTCAGATTGTTTTATAAGCTTCTTGAACTCCTCAGTGTCATCTTCACCATCTTCTTCCTCATCCATTGAAGTTATAGTTTTATCAAAATTAGGCCAATTATTCTCAATGCAATGGGTTTGTAAGTTTATTGTTGCCCCGCTTTCAGATTCCCTGAAAGTGGAAAGTGCCTTTGTTATGAGTGCATAATGGAAAAGGTGAAACTAGAAGGCATGATGAAGGGAAAAACAAAGCATGATCTCATTAAAACTTGAAATGCTAGAAGGGCTCAAAACAAAATCTTGTTGCCAATATCTTGAGCCACGATTACTGGCAACGCAAATTTATTCAAACAAAATACAGCAAAACATAATAAGCAAGCAATCGACAAATGTTTACTTTTTAAAGATAATCGGGACTTCTTGAATTTCCCAATTGTTCAACTCTTCCCCTTCAGCTAATCTTCTCACAAACTCAGGTAGACCATCCTCTAGAGCACTCACAGTCAATTGGGGTAGTTCTTCATAGGGGCTCCCTTTGTCTTCAAAGCCCCCTTGGGGTTCTTGTTTGTTGATCTCTTCCAGATAGTGGATGGTAGGACCGCTAAACTCTTTGCTCATCCTCTCAATTTCACCCCCAATTTTGATCACTTGTGCAGGTCGTGGGAATGTTATGTGGATTGGAGGGATCTGGATTCGGTCCTTATTAGGCTCCCTTCTTTCGATTTAAGCCATCCTCCTTTCTCTTTTAAACTCAGCCGCTCTCTTGAAATCTTCCTTTCTAGGTTTAAAACCTAAACCGAACCTCTGATCGGCTCATTTCATCTTTATTACGTTGATCCTCTCAGGCTTTCCTGTGATAGGGTCATACTGGAATGGCAGTCCGTGCTTCAGAAAATATTTAGCAACCATCATTGCGCCCTCAGAAACCTCTGGTTTCCTTCGTACTGTATTCTCAGGTATCCATTTGACATTTACCACCTCAAACGCATGCAGATTTCCATCTGTACTTCCTTCGGCTTCTATGTAAGGGATTGATATATTTCTCATCACTGACAGAGTTTCCTCGGCTCTCATCGTTACCAAATTCCCATTGATGATGAATTTAAGCCGTTGATGTAAAAAAGATGTGACGGCTCAGGCTATGTGGATCCAAGGCCTCCCCAACAAAATACTGTATGATGGATGGATATCCATTACTTGTAACGTTACTCGGAATGGCTGAGGGCCAATAACCAATTCAACATCAATATCCCCGATGATTGGTCTAGGTGACCTATCATATGCTCTGGCAGTCATGGTACTGGGCTTCATGTGAGAAGCATCAACAGGCATTTTATCCAGCACATTTCTTGGCAACACATTTAAAGCAGAGCCATTATCTATGAGCACCTTCGCAATAACACAATCCTTGCACTTTACGGTGATGCACAACGACTTATTATGGCCCCTCAGGATTAAGTTCATCATCGGTGAAGTAAATATAGTTGGTGGCTTGAATTCTACCCACTAAATGCTCTATAGAATCATATGTGATGTCTTGAGGAACATATGCCTCGTTGAGAACCTTTTGAAGGGCATTCCGATGGAGTTCTGAACTTAATATCAGCGACAACAAGGAAATCCTAGCTGGCGTCCTTTTAAGCTGTTCCACCATGCTATATTAACCATGCCTCATCAATTTCAAAAACTCATTAGCTTCTTCATCACTTTCTGGCTTATTAACTTCCTCCATCTCTACCACATTCTTCCCTTTATTTTTTTTATGGTTTTCTAACTCTTCGGGAGTGAAGCATCTCCCACTTCTAGTGAGTCCTCCTACCTCGGCGTTGAAGACTGGGGTAAGACTTGGGCTACAAAAGGAATAACCATAATTATAAGGCAAGACATTATAATTTTCGCTAGCAATATTCGAAGGCTTGGTTAGGATCATTTTAGGGGGACCCCTTTCAGTTGGTTGATATTGACAAACTTCCTCCTTATTGCCATAACCAGTCAATGTTCCTACCAAGCCATCTTCTTCATGTTTCATTAATCTCAACACCCCACGTGTCATCATGCTTTCCACCTCACAATTAAACTCCTCACAACAGTCTATATCGTGTCCAAATTGCTGATGATATTTGCAGTATTCGCTCATGCCTCTTACAGCTTGCACATTGACGGTATTTTGAGATACCCAGCTTGTTTCAACATCTCATACAAACTATTTATTGTGACTTTCAGCATTGTTTTACCCTCTTTTTCCACCTCCAAGCTATTGACTTCCCCACTTCCTGAAGCGTGGTTTGGTAAAGGGTTGGATTTTACATTCGGGGAATCATCAAAGGAAATCCACCCCGCTTTGATAAGTTGGAGTATTTTCCTTTTGAATGCAATACATCCATCAATGTTATGACCAGGGGCACCGGCATGGTATTCACATTTTTTATCATGTTTATACCAAGCAGGGAATGGTGGCTGTAAAGGAGGTAAAGGAACAAGTGTTATTTGGCCGATGCTCAGAAGCCTTTTATGCATTTCAGCGAGAGTTAGAGGCAATGGCAGAAGTTGTACTTGTTCTTCCAAGAAATTTCTTCCTGAGCGGTGGATATTGTTGTTTTGGTTGTTCGCAGGGTTATTTTGGTTGTGGGTAGGTGAAGCAAACTTTATGTTGGATATGAAAGGAGTGGGTGTGACAGTTTTGAAGTTATAATTGTCTTGGTAGACTTTCCTTCCTCTTCCTCCCCTCTTGACATTATGAATTTCTGATTCTTTCTTCCTTCCCACAAAACCTCTTTTTTTAATTGGATCTACAATTCTTCCCCCTCAAATAGCATGGTCGATCCTTTCAGCTATGAAAACCAGATCAGAAAAATTTTGTGCGGCACTACCAACCAAGTACTCAAAATATGGGGCTTTGAAAGTGTTGGAAAATAAACCCGTCATTTCCCTCTCTAGCAATGGAGGGTTAACTTGTGCAGCTGCCTCGCGCCATCTTTGGGCATACTCTCTTACAGACTCTTTATTACCCTTTTCCATAGCTTGTAGACTTGATCTATATGGGGCAACATCCATATTAAACTTATATTGCTTAATAAATGCATCCACCAAGTCCTTCCAACCTTTAATCTTGATGTTATCTAAACGCATATACCAGGCAAGAGCAGCATCACTTAGACTGTCCTGAAAGAAATGGATCAATAACTTCTCATCATGAACCACCTCCGCCATCTTATTACAATATGCTTTAAGATGGGTTATCGGGCATTGAGTTCTAGTATACTTGACAAACTCTGGTACTCTGAATTTCCTGGGAATAACCACATTAGACACTAAACACATTTCGGCAGCTTTTACCGGGTCATACAAATTGTTTCCTTCGATGACCCTCATTCTTTCTTCTAAAGCAGCTAGTTTCTCCTGACCACCCTCATCCACCGTTCTATCCCTTTGGGGCTCTTCTTCTCTTGGAACAATATGGGGAATCCTTATCGGGAATGCTGGTTAAGCAGGCAGGAAATGATCCACATCATGAGGTTCTGATGGCGGAATGAAGGAAGTTGTAGGCATTGGCTGGAATTGAGCTGTGAATGATGGTTGAGAAGATGTTCCTTCTCCAGATTTGGATTTCAAAGCTTGCTCGAGCAGACTAGTAAGCCTCGCTACATCCTTCCTTAGGCTTTCCATCTCTTTTTTGTATCCAGTTTCTAATTGAGCTCTCTCTTCATTATCCATTTGTGTCCGTAAACGGGTGTTATGGACACGTTTTAATGGGGGACCTATATTTCACCTAGTATATGCAAAATGTAACATCTTATAAGCATATGCATGAATGTGGATGCAAAATATTGGATATAGATTCACTTTTTATGACATATGGCTGTTTTGCTTTAGATATGTGGTTTGAGCTTGAATCTGATATCATTGTTGTGATACCGAAAAGGAGATCTGCTTAGCCGTATGCCCTTTAGACTTTCAACCATATACGAAAGAAAACTGTGGGTCTTAGCCCTTCCAAAGTTTTACATAAGAATTGATCTAATCTAATACAGGAGCCAAATCACTGCCCTTATTAGCTACAACCCTTAAGAAAAGATCAGTGTTATCTAAACTTCGTCGATACTTCATGATATCCCCTCCTACCTGTCGTGCTTCTACTCGTAACAAATGAGCCTCTGTGGCAGCACGATCAATCTGATCCTGTAGTTCCTTTATCCTCTCAGTATGGATTAAGTTGTTTCTAAACAGAAAGTTATTGGAAGTATCCAATGTTTGATTGTGTTGTTCTATCATTTTTCTACTTTCAATTAATTGCACCGTCTTCAACTTTTCTCTAGTCAGCTTGGATTTCAGTGCTTCTACCTCGATCTTATGGTGATGCATCCCCGTTCTTAGCTCTTCTTTAGTGTTAAATGCCTCAATCTCAGCTTGGTCTTTGAACTTATCTATATCCGTCATATGTGAATCTAGTGCAGCTTGAGTTTTAGCAGCCAACTCTTCCCAATGCTTAGCTTTTCCCATCACGTCTTGGTTAATATCTTTTTGCATTTCCAGGTTTTCCATCACCTTTATCCAGTCTTGGCCCACAGCGTCCCTTTTTTCTTCAGCTACTTTTCTCGTAGCTTTTTCCTTAGTTAATTGATGCTCCAAAGATGCACTCAGCTCTTTCTTTGTTTTAAGCTCAGCTTGCAGTTGCCTTACTTGTTCTCTTAATTCTTCTTCACAATATACCCTTTCCTTCGTGTTCCCACAGGTTTAGAAATTGGATCCGCACAGGTGACTCCTCCATTACGCCATTCAGGATACCTTTCACTAACCGTAGGACTCCTTAATCCAGTCTTCTTTTTCACAAGCACTAGAGATTTCCAATCCTGTTTAATGTCTTCTAGCATCTCACTGGTGACTCCTTTGTAGATTCCAGTGAATTGAGCTATACCCACTGTTCTTGGAATACTTTGTATGCCCCCAAGCTGTCTTGCAACCAAAGCAGGTGCATAACTAACATATCCGGTCACCCCCATTAATGTTACCCAAGGCTTCTTTCCACAACCCATTAGGCATGCTACATTTTTCATCCAAGGTGCTCTCCAAATAAAATTGCTTTGTGGAAGCTCTTGCAATTTTACCCTCCAATCATCTTTAGAAAAGTTTTTCCATTCACTTGATACAAATAGCTCAAGTGGCTTTTAATTGAACCACCAAAAATTTCTGAATAATGGTGTCTTGGATTCCATGTGACTTACCAACCAGATGAATAATAATGGAACACAACATCTCATAGAACCCTTTCCAGTCTTTTTGCAATGGTTGAGTGATAAGAAAGTTTCAGCCTAAATTGCGGCAGAAGGATTAATCTTGGTCTTCTTATACTCAACAAACAAATTTGCTGCTTCTAGACTGATGATCCCAGTAGTTGAAGGGCATAAGATTAGCCTAAATATCCCCAAAGCCAATATTCTATATCCCTCCAATTTAGCACTTGGATAAGACTTTTTAGCAATCAACAACTCTTCTAGTCGCTTCCATCTTAGACCTCCATAATTATTTTTCTCTCTCTATATAAGTTCATTTGATGGATTCCAAGCAACTTGGTTAGCTCCTCTATGACATTCTCACCTTTGTGACAAAAGTATACCTTATGAGTATCTTTAGGAAATTCTATCAGAACACTGTATTCTTCAATGATAGGCACCATATCAATGTTCCCAAACACAAAGCATCGATAATCAGGATCCCAAAAATGAATTAAAGCTTTAATGGCTAATGGCAACACTGGAACTTTCAAAAGATGCAAAATCCTCCCATATATCTTGGTAAACTCTGTCTCATCAGCCAAGTATTTGGTGAGTGGAAACAAACGGCTTGCATCATTTATTATGCATCTCACATCTTTGAGTGGTGGTATTCCATTAACATCCAGTCTAAAGCAGTCCCCCTCAGCCATATGCAATGATTCAGATTCAAGCCCATACTCAACGGTAGTGATCTCACGATTAACAACCATTATGTCAAAAATCCTGTAATAAAATGTCATATGTTAAGTTTTAGCCATTAAAATGCTTGAGGTAGGTCACTATCTAGTCTCAAAAGGTCTCTCGCATGCTCAGTGATCGTCCTCGAAAGGTCGATATGAGGCTTACAAGTAGTGTGAAGATAGAGGCCCTGAGAAATATCAGTTTGGCATATCAACCACTTCCAAGTAAACAATCAAACGAGAATTGGATGGTTTCGCGAGTCTTACCCTGGCTAAAGCCATTGGGTTACCATTACTTCCCCACTTAACTTAAAGTTGATATGACAAATAATGAAATGAATGGCGCGTGGAGGCACAAATCTATATCCAATATATGTATGAATGATATGAATAAATATGGATGCTAAAGCTATAAATAATAAAAGATAAATAAAATAAATAAATAAAACAATCCACAACCTCCTAACACAACATAACAAGCATTTTAGCAATTAACAAACAAAAAGCAAAGCTTAGTCAAGTCCCTAGTGGAGTCGCCATTCTGTCGCACCTGACTTCACGACGACCTTAAAAATAATATTGATTAGGGAAAAAGAACAGATTTCTGGCATCTTGTTTTTTTAGGAAAAAGGTCTTGTTTGAGGAGTCGCCACCTAGTATTATGGTCACTAGGAACCCTAACTGGTCAAGAGCGATCCTATGGTACGGGACTGGTTGAGGCTAGGGAAGGTATTAACACCTCTAGCGCACCCTACCTGAGGTAAGCTGCATTGTCGTTTTAATCTTAATTTGCTAAAACTTTTTTTTGATTTATGTGTAAGAACGTATGATATTATTGACTCTAATTTCAATGAATAAACCTACGAAATAAATTTAAATCAATGCATGTAAATTTTTTTATTTTTTTTAAAAATGATGGTTTGATCATAATATTCCTGACTCTAGCGTCAATGAATATTTGATCTCGAATATTTCCAACTCTGGCGTCGGTAAATATTCCACCATAAATAATTCCAATTAAAAATTACACCACGAATAATTCCAACTCTGGCATTGGTAAATATTCCAACACAAATAGTTCCAATTAAAAGTTTCGCCGCGAATAATTCCAACTCTGGCGTTGGTAAATATTTCACCACAAATAATTCTAATTAAAAGTTCCGCCACGAATAATTCCAACTTGGGCGTTGGTAAATATTCATAGCCTAAAAAAAATATTTTTTTTATTTTTTTCTGATCCTGATATCAGTGAATCTCGAATATTTCCAACTCTAGCATCGGTAAATATTCCACCATAAATAATTCCAATTAAAAATTACACCACGAATAATTCCAACTCTGGCGTTGGTAAATATTCCAACACAAATAGTTCCAATTAAAAGTTTCGCCGTGAATAATTTCAACTCTAGCGTTAGTAAATATTTCACCACAAATAATTCCAATTAAAAGTTCCGCCACGAATAATTCCAACTTTGGCGTTGGTAAATATTCCACTATGAATAATTCCAACTCTGGCATTGGTAAATATTCCTAGCCTAAAAAAACAATATTTTTTTTATTTTTTTCTGATCCTGATATCAGTGAATCATAAAAAAAATATATTTTTTTTAAACATGAGAAATTTTTATTTCTACACCAGTACATTGATAAAAAAAAAATTCTAAGACATGCAAAAAAACAAAATTTCTACACTTCTCATTTTTTTATTTTTTATTATCTATATTTTTTTGGGCTGGGCCTAGCTCAGCCCAAAAAGGGCTGGGCTAGGCCCAGCCAGCCCGGCCACTGGCCCAAACCAGTGGCCCGGCAGAGTTAATTAAACTGCGCGCGTGAAGCAATTTCACACATGCAGCAACTGTGCGAACGTAATTAAATTACCTTCGCACAGTTCTTACATTTGCACAATTCCAAACAAGAATGAAGAGAGAATGAGAACGGCTTACCTGCTTCTGGAGATCGCGAGGAGGCTTGCAGCTCGGTGATTTCGTTCTCGTCTGTGTATGACTGCCCCCTTTTGTTTTCCTTTTGTTTCGGTGATGATGAAGGTCACGGCTTGCTGCTTGGGTTCTTCCTTTTTCCGATTTGCAGGGGGAATTTGAGGAGACGGTGATGTTAATGTTGGTTTTTCTGGGTTTCTTTGTTTGCGTTTTCTTTGTTTTTTTTCTGTGTATTATCTTTCTCTCTGTTTTGCTGGGTTTCTTCCCTCTGTCTTGCTCTGTTTTTTTTGTGGTTCCTGGTTGCCCTCTTTTTTTTTTCTCGGTCGTTCTATGGCTTTTATAGCCAGAGAAAACAATGTCGTTTCTTCCAACCATAAAGTGTGATAATTGCAGAAGTAACGGTTGTGCGGCGGTGGTCGTCCGTTTTTCTGGTTTGGTGAACGGAAGAAGATGATGGGTTCTCTTTGAAATGACGTCGTTCGATTGTTAATGGACATTTGTGTTTTGGTCCTTGAAGTTTTGAAATTTTCGTAAGCAAGCCCCTGGATAAACTTTAATTGGACCCCTGCAGTACAGAGCTTTTTACAAAACAGTCCTTGAACTCTAACTGTTGCAATTTTGCCCCAAATTAACCCCAAACTTTGGTAATTCTTCAATTAAGTCTCTGATTTCATTAATTAAATTAAATTTAAGTCCAATTAAGTCTTAAAACTTATCAATTTTACAATTAAACCCTTAATTGGATTAATTAAATTAATTCCAAACTCAATTAAGTCTCAAAACTTATCAATTCTCCAATTAAACCCCTAATTGGATTAATTAAATTAATTCCAAGCTCAATTAAGTCTCAAAACTTATCAATTCTCCAATTAAACCCTTGATTGGATTAATTAGATTAATTCCAAAGTTTAATTAAACTCCCAAACTTCCAATCATGTTGCCTTTAACCCAAATTTTAATTCATTCTTCATTTATTTCATTTTACTTGTTTTTTCATCATTATCATCATTTTTCTATCCTTTTCAGTAAATAAAATAATAATAATAATTAAAATAAAATGATCAAAAATTGGATTATGACAAACTTATAAACTTAATTTATTTATTAAAAAATATTTCCAACTCATAAAGTTTTATGAAATACTTTATGATTAGTGTTCAACTCATAATATAATTAAACTATTTTAACAACCATCACACCACCACCATTATAACCATCATTTTATTGTTGCTGTCATCGTCCTTTTCATCTAAATCTTTGTTATTACAATTTTACTATAACTGTGGTGGTCCAATCATTTTTTTTCTTTCTAATTCCTTTTTTTTTGTTTAATATTTTTCTATCAACTTCTTTTTATCCTATTGTTCGTGAATGAATTTCTAGCTTTTTTTTTTTTACAATTTTACCATAATTGTGGTGGTCCAATCATTTTTTTTCTTTCTAATTCCTTTCTTTTTGTTTAATATTTTTCTATCAACATCTTTTTATCCTATTGTTCTTGAATGAATTTATAGCACCTTTTTTTTTTTTACAATTTTACCATAACTGTGTTGGTCAAATCATTTTTTTTCTTTCTAATTCCTTCCTTTGTGTTTAATATCTTTCTATCAACTTCTTTTTATTCTATGTTCTTGAATGAATTTCTATCACTTTTTTTTTCTTTTTTTTTATGATATATTTGACAATATAATAATTTCAGTTTTTTAAATTATTTTTTTTTTGAAAAGATATTAAATTAATTTTTTTATATATTTTTGAATGGATTTAATGTAATAGTATAAAAATTTAAAAAAAATATTTTAATATATTTTTAGTGAGAAAAAACTTTTAAGAATATCATTTACCAAATTACCCAATACAGAAGAAGTATAAGAATTCATGTCATCAAGGCATTATAGAGTGTCATGTCATCAGGGGATTCATTGTAACTGTGACTGTACTGAGGGCATTACAAGACAAGCCAATAGATGCCATGAAAACGTCATCTTTCGTGGTTAGAATGTCTTCTCCCACTCTTCTTTTCATATAATTATTGATGGCTGGAAAGGCGATGACAAATAGTAGCTTTCATTCATAGCTTTTTTATGTGATGAAGTGACAGTCTGATTGGATGCTGGACTAGAAAACAATTCATCAGTGCGTACTTTGTTGTTCTTCTGGTGGGTTTGCTTTTCCTTAAGCTATCACGGGCTGCAATGATGGGAATTATGACTTGTATTGTACCTCAGCCTCTTTAAAAAAACTACTACTTGACCGCAATTTTGCTACACCATTTCCACTATTTATTCTATTAGTCAAGCCTTCCAAGAATTATCAATAGAAAGTTGACATCCCCCCACCCTCTCTCTCTCTCTCTCTCTCTCTCTCTCTCTCTCTCTCTCTCTCTCTATATATATATATATATATATATATATATATATATATATATTTTATATATTGTG
>Ga0325405_1002278_pt1 | contig 19686 bp, 13 predicted proteins | sample PopdelMetagenome_21_FD_205663 | JGI IMG/M metagenome (GOLD analysis project Ga0325405, IMG submission 205663) | Populus deltoides microbial communities from Bellville, Georgia, United States - Xylem-Control-R2 | ecosystem: Host-associated > Plants > Phyllosphere > Stem > Wood/Secondary xylem...
GTTATATCAAACCGACGTTCATTTAACTTAAGTTTTTTTTTTTACTTAAAAAATACATTAACAATACTTCAATATTTTTTTATATATATTTTTTATATGACCTGCATTGTAATGGTGGTAAATAATCTAGTATGAATTATTAGACACCGTTTGATAAATGCTATAATTCAAGTATTTTTTTAAATGTTTTTCAAAATGTTATTTCACATAATTTTTTTTTTAAAAATCATTTTTACCGTGTGATCAAACACATTTTAATAATATCAATCAATTGATTTTTCTTTTTTCTTTCTTTACAAATAAAACATGTCATCTAATAATGTCATAAATTCGCAAAACCTATGTATATCTCTTGGCATATGACGTAATCATGAAAGAAAAAAAACACGTCTATATGGCATATGAACTTTGTTCTTATGGTGAATGAGTTATCCTCTTTATTATTATTATTATTATTTTAGATTTGAAACTACATGTTTAGTTTAAAAAAAACATAAAAATTAATGTATTTTCAACTAAACACGTTTAAAATACAATATTATTATATAAACAACTGATACTCAGGTGTTGTGTGACAACACGGTACAAATGATATTTTATAATTTTTTTTTTATTATTATAATAATTTTTAATGTTTTTAGATTGTCTTGATTTGTTAATATTAAAAATAATTTATTTTAAAAATAAAAATATATTATTTTAATATATTTATAAATAAAAAATATTTTAAAAATAACCGAAAAATATTATCCAGACAAGTAAAATATTTTATCCTTTAAAAAAATAAAATTAAAAAATAAGGCTAGTTCTATAAATAGAAACAAATTGAGGGACCATAACAGGAAGCAGAAAAAACTTTAAGACAGAAATAAAAGGAAGCTTCTACTCATACCGTTGACAGGTTCTATTTTTATAAACATGACACCCCAAAATCTTTCACCTTATTTTTCACAGAAATTACAAAAACGCCCTCCATTTCCTTCCTTTTTCTTACCCGAATCAGAAAATGAAGTCATAATACATTCAATCTTATCTTTCTAAGCCCTCGATTTCATCAATCTATCAAAAAACCCACCGTGGTTTTTCCCTTAAAAATCGAACTTCTTTCTTTTTTTGAAGCAATTCAGGTTTTTTTTTTTACTGCCAATTTTGATCGATATTCTTGTTTTGACGTTGAATTCATGCCTGCCCTTGAATTTTTTGCTGTTAACTATCATGTTTTGATGTTAAAGTTTGTTTCTTTTTAATGTTTCTGACCTGGGTTTTTGATTGATTTTTTTTTTTGTAGAGAGAAAGACGGAGAGGGAGAGAGATGCAGAGCCAGGTGGTGTGTAGAGGGTGTAGAAGTTTATTGTTATATCCAAGTGGAGCTACTAATGTTTGTTGTGCTTTATGTAGTACCGTTACCTCTATTCCTGCTCCTGGTATATAATTCAGTTCCCTCTCTCTCTCTCTTTTTTGTTGAGCCCTTTAATGTTTATGTTTTTATGTGAATGCTTTTCGCCTTTATTAATGTTCATGATAGGCGCAATGAATGTTGGTAATTTGGAAGATTTAGGTTTTTGGTTTTTGTTCTTCTTTCTAATTGGTACTGCTAAGTTTAAAAATTTCTTCTGCCTTTTGTTTTAGTGTGTTCTAGGAGATAATTGCTCGAAGAATTGTTGGTGGGAAAGATGGAGGCTGTGGGTTTTAGATGAATTAGTTGACTTGGGTTGTTTTAGATGAAATTAGGGTTGGATTTGATGATTAGCTTTGGAGGTTAGAATTTCATCGAAGTTGTTGCTTTGGATAAATTTGGAATTTTCTGCATTGTGGAATTGAAGTTTAGAAATGGATGAAAAATGCTTCTAGAACTTGTGTTTTTACTGTTAAAAGAGAGCTACCTTTTGTATTATACTGGATGTCAGTGTCATCTAAGATTAGCCATGGATTTGAAAACAGGAATGCCTTCTTGCGTAGTTCATAATCCTGCTGTTATCCACTGAGTTTTAAAGTTTCATGCTCATTGTCTGGCTTCCATTGCTTATACCGAGTGCCAATTCTGAGCTTTTCTTAAAATGAAGGGACTAGCTTGTTCTTAGATTCTAATGAGAATATGCATTTGTATCTGACATAGAAGTTAGATTGCAGTTCAAAAGGATTTGGTAATTTAAATCATTATAGCCTTCTTCCCTGGTTCTTGATATGAATAAACAGCCTTGTTACCTATATTTGTGGTACTAGTTATGAAAAACAACCAATCCCCCATAATGTCCACATTCTAGATGTTGAAATTGAAATGGTTGTGGAACCTCCACTCTTTTTTATGAGGATATAAAAATGCCCCAGTTCCGTTTCGTTCTCTTTCGACTTAAATAAAAAAAAAGTAAAGAAAAAAAATTCAATATGTGGTGGGAATTTCAATTTAGCTTGGATATAATTAAAATATATGGTGATAGGATATTTGGGTCCAATTGCAAACTTGCAGGGATGGACTTGGCTCAACTCATATGTCGAGGTTGCAGGACATTGCTAATGTATGCACGGGGGGCAACAACTGTGAGATGCTCCTGCTGCCACATAGTGAACTTTGCACCAGGTATAATATAAGCATTGTAAAATTATTTCATACTATTTGACAAATTTGGATTTGCAATTTGCAAGCTTAACTCATCTAATCTGCTCCATAACAACAGAAATAGTCTTGTGCTGTTTTTCTTTTTATAGTGTAAAGGTTTAGGTTGATAATTTGCTTCCAAGAAGCTTGGATTGCTCTTTTCTTCCATGGACATTTTCTGTGCCTTATCAAAACATTTCAGATACTCAAGGGGAAAAAAACTAAAAGACAATAAGTATATAGAACTATCAGCAGGGCACCAATGATCCTAATTAATTATAGAATGTAGTGGTGAGAGTGGTATCTTCTTTTTGAGATGAGAATTCATTTCTAAAAGTTCTATCTCACTTTATTGCTTATTACTCTTTTCCATGTCACTTGCTTTCTTTTAGTAGTTGTTTGCACTATTTTCCAGGTTCCTTTTTTATCAGGTAATTGCTATTGAATTTTTAAAATTTGAACGTTTGGAAGGATTAGTAGCTGGTGCACTTATGGTTACTGAGAGTGGTGATATGGATTTATTTTGATACCCAGTTTCCATCAATTTATCTACTGTCAATGAAACTGGAAGTTGTTCCCATTGGCTTCATTTGTGTACTTTCTATCATTTAATTTCTAAATTGCATTTATCGGTTGTGCTAAGTTTCCTTTATCTTTCTCTTTTGTTTGGTGGTGTGTACTGATTTGTTTTCTCTATGTTTTTGTGGCTGTGTGAGTAGGACCTAACCAGGTTGCTCATGTCAACTGTGGGAACTGCCAGACTACACTTATGTATCCGAATGGTGCTCCATCTGTCAAGTGTGCGGTCTGTCACTATGTTACTAACATTAGTGTAAGTGCATTAACTGTAAAATTTGCTGTGGCTGCCAAAGATTGAAATTATCTTCGGTTTTGGCTCAAGTTTTTTACTTCTGTTATTTAAATTAATTTCCATCTCATGATATGAACTTCAGTACTTCAAGTAGTAATCTGTCTTTGCATTCGTGCATTGGATCAAGATTGTCTCCTGTTAATGTTTGGGCACATGCTTGCTCATGAACAATAGTTTATCTAATATTCTGCTGCCTTCAAATTATACGAAGATCTTCATGTCTTTCTATCTCTGGATGCATATAATGATCTGTACTGTATGGTTGAAATATTTGAATTCCATAAAGGGATGGATAGTGGATAACGTTATGTAGTCATTAGGAGTTTGTCTAACATGATTATTGCCTCTCTTTTTAAGGACTGTCTTTACCATCATTAATTTTACAAATCTCCTCCCCTCCTTTTATACATCCTGCTACTCATTTCTTGGTAGTTCTTGCCAAATCGCCAACTTTCAATACAAAGTTAAAGCCTGAAGGTAGATATGTGTATGAACTCAGAATTTTTTTAGTTTTTTTTTGTTGAGGACACATAATAAGTTGCGAATGAGCTTTCCACATGCCATTGAAATTGATTTATAGCTCCTCTTTTTGACAGTTCTCTTTGCTATGATAATACGCAGTGTCTTTAAAAAACAATGTTTATCCACAGTGACCACCCAACCTGAAACTTCTTCCTTGATCTTTTGATAGTTCTAAGCATTTGCTGCTGTGGTTCGCTTTGTGATGTGTTGCAGAGATAATCTTGACATTTTTTTAGTAAATGTGCTTATTGTTTAACAAAATTTTCCTTTTCTTCTGAATGGATGTTAGCTCTTTGTGCTTGCCAGTTACCTCTGGAGTCAATTGGAATAGTCCAAAAGAGCCAAATGTTTTTGTATTCCTTGACATGGATTAGTTCCTCTGTAAATTAAGATTATTATAAATATAAATTTCATTTTGATCCTGTCAGCTGGCTTTCAGTAAATTCAGTGTTCTCCTGTGTGTGTGAAGTTAAATAGACTTGGAATGTATTTTCATGATCCAGATGATTCCCTTGCAGTGAGAAGTAACTTTCTAATACTGCTAGAGCATCCTTGTAACCATGAACAGACACCATAGCTTTGGATATACATCTCTGTTTTTGGCGACTGAATGATTTCTTTTATTGCATATCAACCAACCACTGCACTTTTTCCTCATTTGGTCATTGTGAGGTCTTTAGTGAGCAATGATTGTTCTTTTCACTCCCTTGTGCTGTATCATGTGTCTTGCAGATGGCTAATGTGAGAGTTCCGCTTCCAGCAAACAGACCTAGTGGTATAGGTGGAACAATGCCGTCTACTTCAACAGTAAGTAACTGGACTTACTTTTCTTTCCTGGTGGAAAATGCTACAAAAAATCTTGGTAATTTTGTATCTAATGCTTACTAAATCTGTTATTTCCCTTCTCATACCTGTTTTCAATGCCTCATTCTCAGACTCAAACTGTCGTTGTGGAAAACCCTATGTCGGTTGATGAAAGTGGCAAATTGGTATAACTCAACTTGATTACTTTTCAACTTTTCTTATTAAAAAAATCTGATATATTTTTCCCATTCTTTGTTTTCCATTCATTCCTTTGGAGTAGAATATGTGCTGATAAGATTTCTATCCATTGCAGGTCAGCAATGTTGTTGTTGGTGTCACTACAGAAAAAAAATAATCCGGTGAGATTTTGATATCTTGCTATACTTTTAGTAGGAAATGGCCCAGATTCATACTATGTTGTGAAGAAGGATATGAAAATTCGTTATGTATATTTTGTCTAAAATAGCTATGAGCAACATTTGTTCAAAACCATTTTGAATACACGAGCTGTTGGTGAAATTTGCAGTGTGGATGTGTACATTTTGAGGATATGAAGCTTTAGAGGGCATTCTTTCTGTCTCTCTGATTGCCGAACTGAAACATCGTTACGTATGTACTGATATCTGGTTGAGTGAATGTGCTTGTATCTTTCAAAGTGAACTATCATATACTGTATGCAGGGAATGTGCTTATTTGGTACTTCCGGAACCCTAGATTCTTGAAGATAAATTCTGTATAATTGATTGTTCTATCATTAAAATCATGTTTTAGCCTTTCCAAATTAGTTGCATCTGCGTTGTGGTTTGTTTCTCATCAAGGCAATGACTTCATTGCAATAAACAGTGACTTTTTTGGGAATTTAATCATTTATAGAAAATGGTTGTATTTCCTTTCAAAAACGAATTGGGAGGTGCACATTATTGATGCCAAGGCAATTTTTGATAGCTTGTGCTAAAAGAAAAGGGAGGAGAAAAGAAATGAGCCATAAGCAAGTCTCCATGAAATGGTAGAGAGAGATCACTTCCTAAGCTTGAATTTTGTCTTGATTAGAGTTGTGGATTACTTTTCTCGTCATATGACAATGCAAGTCCAAGCTCGAGAGATTCCATACGAAGAGGAGGCTGTCTAGCATTGAGGTTGAATTTATATAGTGTGTTTTAGCATGAAAAAATATTAAATATATGTTATTATAGTGTTTTCTATGGTTTTTATTTAAAATTATTTTAATGTATTTTTAAATAAAATATACTTTTAAAAATGATTTTATATCATAATATAAAATACACACAAAGCATTAGAGGGGGGTTTTGGAGGCTGAAGTCACATATTGTTAAACCTGGCTTGTTAACCTATGACATATAAGCCCATTTCCCCTTGAAATGTGAAACATAAGAGAGCTCACTTCCTAAGCTTAAATCTTGTCTTTGATTGGAGTTGCTTTTCTCGTCATATGACAATACAAGTCCAAGCCGGAGAGATTCCTCATGAAGAGGCTGTCTAGCATTGTGATTAAACTTATATGTTAATACTTGAGTGTGTTTAGCTGAAAAGATATTATATTGATTTATTTTTATTTTTATTTTTAATTAGGGAGGGTGGTTGAAGGCTGGACCTATGATATATAGCCCATTTCTCCTTGAAATGTGAAACATATGGGTGTTTTTTTTAATCATTTTAAAAATTAACTTGATGAATTAACTTATAATATGATTTACTTAGTTAAACTCATGAGACTTGACTTGATTAACATGAATGGATTTTTAATTTAAAATAATATTAATTTAATTATCTTTTAAAATTTTATTTAAAATGAGAGGTTTAAAAAAACATCAAAATAATATTATTTTGGAATAGATTACCATCAAAACCTTGGACTTGATAAGATCTCGAACTGAGTTTAATATCTAAGATGTAAAAGCACCCAAAATAGAATCCATTAAATAAATAATCAAGGTAAATATTTTTTATTATTTCTTAATCAGAAAATTATTTCAATAATCTAATAAGAGATATGAAACATTTTATATAATTTGTTTTATTCTTGTTCTCCTACTATATAAATTCTACGTAAATTGAACATAAAACATATATCAAACAATACCATTCTCTTCATTTCTTTCGAGAATGGAACCCAAGTTCTTCACTTGTTTAGCATCCAAAGGATTTGTTGTTTATCTGGTTTTCTCTCATGTCAATGGGATTTGTTAGGAGGAGGAATTCTCCAACACAAACAAGCAATTGGCATGACAAGATCATGAACCTTACCCTACGTGAAAAAAATCTGATGTTTACTGCAAGGGGAAAAGGACTTGAACTTTTCCCAACCACCAAAACCAAAATTGTGAACTTTAAGTTCGATGGTTAGACAACCCAAAGAAAGTTAGTGGCACACTAAATGTGGCTTCCTAGACTCAGCAAAGGGATTTGGCCATCCATTTTCCTCTCTTAACCTATATATATGGCCTGCCTTGTGCTGGTCTGCCATCATCATTACTCCGTTCATCCCTTCTATCCCAGTCTCTCTCTTGTCTTCTGTCAACATGGGCTTGCAAAATGAAGAAAAGCTTGAGCTTGGATGCACTGGCTTACAGCCAAAGCCAAAGAAATGGGCTCTCTTGATGGTAAGGGTGGTTGCATTCTTGGCCACAGCAGCTGCAACACTTGTGATGGCGCTCAACAAAGAAACCAAAACTCTTGTTGTTGCCACTGTTGGGAATACCCCAATAAAAGTCACCCTCACTGCCAAGTTTCAACACACCCCAGCATTCGTGTAAGCCTAATCAACTCATCTCCTTCCTTTAACATAACTGTAATCAGCATTTGTAAGTACATGAACATAGGAGATGGGAATTTAGCATGGAAATGTTTCAGTATTTCTAGTTATGTGTGTGAGATATGGTGTAATGCAGGTTCTTTGTTACAGCTAATGGAATGGCTAGTTTCCATAACTTGGTGATGATTATGGTGGAGCTTTGTGGTCAGAAGCTTGATTACAAAGGAATGCGCCTTGCCATGGTCGCCATTTTAGATATGGTAACATTCTCACAACTTTTTTCCTTACCAAGAGACAAAAAAGGGGAGAGAAGACTCTTTGTTAAACAAAAACTATTTTGCTCAAATGTTTGCAGATGACAGTGGCTCTGTTATCAGGAGGGGCTAGTGCTGCGACTTTCATGGCTGAGCTAGGCAAGAACGGAAATTCTCATGCAAGGTGGGACAAGATTTGTGACAAATTTGAGACTTTTTGTGATCATGGTGGTGCTGCACTCATTGCTTCCTCTGCCGGCCTTATTCTCATGGTGATTATTAGTGTCATGTCGATCATGAAGCTTCAAATCAAACCAAAATCTGACAGCAGCTAGCATTGTTGTCCCATAATGTAAGGACCAAGTGAATCCGTTCACTTTGCACCCTTTTCTGCTCTGTGTATTACTCTTGCAAATAATCAAGAATGTTGCCTTCGAGCCGTCTTTGTTGCTATGGCCAGAGAAATGCTATCAGCTGCTTTCAAGTCTCAACAACCATGCATAACAGATAGAGTTTTTGAACATGAATATGGATTAATTCTATGGCAAGGAAAAATCCTTTTTCTATCCACCTCCTTCGAGCTTCCACAATCAATATACATAGGTAAATATAGGCTACACGCATGGCTGGATATATATATATATATATATATATATATATATATATATTAACAATAAATGACTATAATAAATTGACCAAATAAAAAAATAATTACAATAACCTGAAAAAAGAAAAAGAAAAAGAAAAAGCGACTCCGTAATTAAACTGAAGGGGAGGGTCAATACGAAGAAGTTTAGGTTTTCTGTACCACTCACAATCTCTAGAAGCAGGACTCCAAAACTGAAGAATTCAGATTTCAGAGTAAAAATGCCCTTCATGGCATTCCCGTTATTCTCCAACGCACCCCTCCAACTATGATCATTTGCTCTAATACAACGTTAAAATTCAAAAATTTAAACTGTTTAGTGAAGTTTTAAGATATAATTTACATTACTCTGACATGATCAAAGCTCTAAAACTCGCAGCACAGAAATTTATTAATTTTGAAATATATCAGGAAACTGAAGCGCGTAGCAGCATGGAGAGAAATTGTTGCTTACCAAAGATAAATGAATCCAAGCTTTTATTAGGCATGTATTCGTAGACTAACATCTTCTCATCCCCTTGAATGCAGCAACCCAGGAGCCTGACAAGATTCATGTGCTGCAATTTAGCTACGAGTATAAGCTCGTTTTTGAATTCAACAAGCCCTTGTCATGAACTTCTTGATAGTCTTTTATGTCTCTCTCTCTCTCTCCCTCTCCCAATCGATAAATTTCCCTCAAATAAAACATCTCACTAGTCATTACATAGATTTTACAGGGTTTTTGAATTTTGTTCTTTGAGTGATTTATATAAAACTACATTGTAAACAGGTCCAAAACTGCGCCGTCCAAGTTTATTCTTTGCTGAGAAGCAATCTGTGGCAGCCATGATTGTTGCAGCACTTTCGAGTTATGTCCCTTGTTCCCCATCATTTTCAAGTTCATGGATGTCATTTGTTCCATCCAATGTCATCAACTCATTCAGAAACTTTTCTTTAACACAGTAAGACATAAAACCCGGTGTGGGCCAAGCTTTGAATCGACAAATCATCATATTGATTTGTAGGCTGAGAAAATCACATGTCGTGTGGAAAAAAAATCACAATTCACCTAATAACGTTGCATTATCAAGTCATAAATTAATCACATGGTTAGGCCACTGACTTTGTTCTTTAACACAGCAACCACTCTCAACTGATTTATTCTGTGGGTTCAGTCATGTTGTAGCTCCAACCATTTGAACATACATGATTGGACGATGCTAAGAATATGAACCAGCAACGTTCAACGCATAATCACAGCATGAAGAGATGCCAAACGAAAAAAAAGAGGAGTGTAATTGCAAGCAAAAGCTGCGGCAGCCATATTAGCAGACCAACAAAGTAAGGAAAAGATTTAATCTAGATGTCGTGCCAACACGCAGGAAAAAAATGATGAACAGCAGACATGTTCACAAAGTATATAGATAATGGCATTCTTTTGAGGAGATAGTATTTGGACTTGCTATGGGATCATTCCTCTGTGCTTGTAGAAGTCACAAGTACTATAATATTATTCATCTGAATAGAACATCGACCCAGATATGCTTAGGTCCTCTTATGTACTGATACATCCAACTCTCAACTCAATGGTTTTCAAAAGAGAAACCCTTTGTCCTGTTTGAGTTTCAAAACAAAGTGAGATAGTATCTGGACTTGAAATGGGATTGGCCTTCTATTATGATAAAAACAGAGAATTGATGTGCATGTTTCTGAGATATTCTTAATTCCTTCAAAGTTTATGAGCTTAAAAATCACAATTCAATTCTTTTTGCATGCTTCTGCTGTGAAACTTCGGTTGATTCTCTTGAATGCAACAAAAGCCGAGGCTTTCCGTGTTTGCAACAATGATAATCCTGTTGCATTTGGACAAATCATGATGCAAAAAAGGTCAAGCAAGGAGAATTGGTTCCTACTTATCTTAAATTTTATGGCAGGCATGATGTGAGAAAAGTATACGCAGAAAAACACAAAAGAGAGGGACCTCTGGTTGCGAAGATGCTCTGGTACGCATTTGTTTCTGGGGCTAGGGCAAAATATCATGGCTGAAACAAAAAACAACTAATATAAGCAACTCCATAATGGCGAAACCAAGTAGAAAGAGTATAAATTAAAGGGAAATAATATCATCCCACTTTTCTTGTCGAGAGCCAACACGACTGCAACAACACCAAAAGAAAAAGATGAACGGGATATAGAAGAGCTGCTAGTGATGCATCATGTTTTGTTTTTCTTCAAAAAATTCATGCTGGAAAGGCCTGGAACACCTCTGGACAGACATGCACTATTAGGCCCAAAAAACCACTGGGCCTAACATGGACTACCAGACCCGGCGCTTGGGCTTGACAAATGCGCCAGCTCCAAACACAGGTGAGCTTGACGCATATGCGAGGCCTAGCGAGTGGATCTGACATGACACCAAGCCTATTTTTTATCAGCATATAGGCATTGTGCCAAACCCACATACCCAAACACAGTTGGATCAGGAGCCTGCCACACTAAGGTGTTGTTGAATCTAGTAGTAGTTGTCATGCCCATGGTGTTAGGTCTGATGCCTTTGTCATCTGGACGCGGTCAAGCACTTCATATTTGTCTAGGCCTAATGCATGACTAAATCCACTACACTTAAGAATTCAAATATAATGTCTGAATATAACATTATACCTCCACATATTTTTAAATAAATCTAAAAGAAATTATTCTCAATAAATAAATTTAATTAAATAAGTCTATATTTCACAGATATCATTAAGTGCATTAAAATCTCTCGTGGTCTACCATGTATCTATCTCTTAATTGAATAAAATTAGTGGAAGATAGGTGTTTTGTTATAGTGTCTTGGGTAGACTTAGTGAAACACAACTCATGATACAAAATTAATCTAGAAGGGTGGAATGACTCTCTAGCCCTTCCACTTCAACAAAAAAAAAAAAAGTTCACGTGCTATAAATATTCCCTGAACTATCTAGATAAAGAGTTCTGAATTTCTTAATGTTCTATTGCATATATATTTTAAGAGCATTTCTTTTCAAAAATATCCTTATTCTTTTTCTACGAAGATACTTTCTTTAAAAATCTTTTAACATATCATAAAAGATATTTCAGAGATACAATGCCTTTATTATCAAGCCACACCAATTTTGATCATGCAAGCTAAAGAAAGTGGGTCAAATTACAAGAACAAATGATTAACCAATTTGTAACTTATTCTAAGCACCTTGGGATTTTTAGGGATATCATTAACTAGCAAACTGTCAAGTCTTCATGAACTGCTATTAATTTAGCTAATTGCATAGCAATTTTTCAATGAGCAATTCTTTCAACCCTAATTTCAATATCTATCAAAAAAGTTCAAACAATTTTATCGAATTGAGTATTAAAAAAAAATACAAAATAATAATTTTAATATAATTCCTTTTAAAATGAGCTCGATTCATGCATGAAAACTAGCAATAGCACAGGTCTCGTAATGATGCAAGTGATATATCAATCACTAATACTGAATCTTGATTAGATTTTAATCCATATGATAATTAGTTTTAAAGAAAGAACTTAGAACAGCAGCTTGCAACAACATATATCCCGTTTATGTACATCGATTATATTTTACTTTATGCTATTTTACATCTAGTAGATCAACATCCTGTGTAGTGGAGCCCAATTTATATCCAGACTTGGCTTGTGATCTATTTGATTTATGATCGAGTCTTGAATGGATTGACCAGTCGATTCAAATTTTTTTTAAAATTTTTTTTTTAACCTAGTCAATCCAAGTTAGATCGAGTCATAAAAGTGGCAAGTCACTAAACTAGAACAAGGAGTGAAGATGAAATGCTAAGATGTATGACTACACTTTTAATACTACTAGTGAAAGTGGATAACACATTTCATGTCCAACAAAGTACATTTATGTTGTTTTTTCTATTATTAAAAAAATATCTTAAGTTTTAATCTTGGTTATAAAACCTGAATCAGCTCGATAATTAACTCGAGACTCAATAAACCTAAAATCAGAACTAAACTAAATTAAAGAAAAAATAAAAAAAATTAACCCAACTTGACTTATTCAATCCCCAGTTCTTAACTTATTAACTTTTTTTTAATGATTAATTCAAATTAACCCTCCCGAATCATTACCTAAACACAGCCATGAATCAGGTTTTAACACAATGATTTGAACCTCACCGTTTTGAAAAAAGAAGTTGCATGCGTGCATAGGAAGCATATGATAGTGTAGCATACAAGTCCTCGTATAAAGAAAGAAAAACAGTTGGTTGTTTTCGTTAAAAACCGCGTGCGTTTGAGCGGGTATCAACAATTGACTTGATCCTCTCTTCTCCTTTCTCTCTCTAAGACTTAACGACTTTCTCTCTCTACATCAAATCCAATTGCGTGCCACTAGGGTCTTTCTCTCTCTTCATCTAGTCTTACTCTTACCCCACTGTTATTTATTATTGTTTTTTAAAGAAAATTGAACCCCATTTTGTTTTATTGTTTTTTGATTGTTTTTTGTTTTATTATTGAATTACAATAAATAAAATGTATCAACTGAATTAATTAGATTGCCAAATTAAGGTAGGGAGGAGACTGATTTCTTGCTGCATTTAAACTTCTTTCAATCTTCTTCAATCCTAACCGTTCTTAATTTTATTAATAAGGCAATAAATATTTATATGTTGATTTCACCTGCTTTGTCATTATTATTATAATTATTATTATTTATTATTCCGATCTCTCTACCAATCAAATTAAATAAATAAAAAGCCCGAGTCTTTCCTTTTGTTTGTTTTAATAAAATCTTAGTATTGGATTTGATTTATTATTATTTGTTGACTTATATTTTTTTGTTCATGCAAGTTTTATGAGAAAAGAAACCTTTTTTAGACAATTGGGATAGAAGGGAATTGAGGGTTAGGTTTCTTTTTGTTAGGGAAATAGAGTTTTTCTTTCTGGGTTTTAAATTTTGTTTAGGTTAGTTTAAAAAATTGCTCGTATTGCAGGGTAAAGATTCTAACTTCTCGAGTCAAAATTCTTTCTTTGTTTGAACAGTCAATGGAACAGTTCAAATCTCCTGCAGAATCTCATCTCAAAGAGGTTAGTTTGATTCTGCCCCATGATTTATTTGTTCTAAAGTTTTGATCTTTATGTGTTCTGTTTCTCATTGACTGAATTGTTTTTATGTAAGATTGGTGTCATTTGGTTCTGGATATAGTTATTATCTGCATTGTACTAATCTGGGTTGTTGAGAAGATTAGATATTTGTCTTTCGATCGGAGTGTTAGGCGAAAGTTTTGATCTTTTGATGATCGTTCGTGTTTCTGTTACAAATCATTGAGAATACAATGTGTATTGATTATTTGGTTTTAGTGAGTGGAGGAATTTGATTATGTAAGGATCATGGAGTTTTTGTTTCATGATCTTAAATGTGATTGTTGCTAATTTTTTGGTTTCTTGCTAAATTGGATTATGATTGTCAATTATGATAAACAGTTCTTTTACCTTCCCTTGGTTGTTGTTTTAGCAAGATTATGTTTCATTAGTTTCAGTAGATGCGCTGTGCTATTCCGGATTAGCGCTCTGATTACATCGCTAATAAGACCAAGTTTAGGGTTTGCATACAAAACTTTAACTTGGGTGGTATACTAGGATCTGGTGTTCGAGGGCCTGGACGACGAGTATGAATTTGAATTTTAATAGAGCAAGTAATTTAATTTAATAAATAATGTTTTGAATAATCATTCTATTAAGCAATCCCCAAAAAGTGACAAGTCCGCTGAGGGCCCAGGAAGTCATCAAAATCAAAAGGTACACACAGTTGATTTGGTTTTCAATTGTGGCAGTATGTGTGTTTACTCTTTTACTACTGGACTACAGTGTTCTCAGATGCGTAATCAAATTCAAATGTAAATTTTTTCTTCAATGGTATTTGGAGAACCTAGTGTAATAACTCCTGTTTTTGAACTTTGAATTTTTTCACCATGAACAACTGAAAAGTATCTACGCAAAAACATACATTGCCTGTTTTTTATTTTATTATTTGGATTGACAAATAGACCGTCTGATTTTCTTCATGAAGCAAAATCCAAATGCTTGAAATTCTTATGGTGCAGAATGTACAAGCTTGTTTTTTGAACCATTTAATTTCTGATGCTTGTTTAAGTGTGATATGATTAATGTCATACAGGTAAAAGCCAGATGGGATCCAGATGAAGCTTGTAGGCCTATTATTGAGGATGCTCCAGTGTTTTATCCAACTGTTGAGGTAGTTATTTGGTACATTTGATGATAGTACTATCTTTTATTTAATTTTATAACAAGTGTCATGCTCCTTTATTTAGGAATTTGAGAATACACTTGATTATATATCAAAGATACGTGCAAAAGCAGAGCCATATGGTATATGTCGGATTGTCCCTCCACCTTCATGGAGTCCACCTTGCCTCCTCAAAGAGAAAGATACATGGAAACATAATAAGTTTTCTACACGAATTCAGTTTGTTGAATTGCTTCAAAATAGAGAGCCAATGAGAAAGAAATCTAAAAGTCGGAAACGGAAAAGAAGGAGACAATTAAGGATGGGAATCACAAGAAGAACCAACAGGAGACGTACCAATTCTTGTTCAGAAAGTAATGTTGCGTCTGAGACTGATGAGACATTTGGATTCCTTTCTGGTTCTGATTTCACTCTTGAAGAATTTGAGAAAGAAGCTGCTTATTTCAAAGAGTGCTACTTTGGAGTGAAGCATCTCATGGATGCTGTGACTGTAAACCAGAAATTGGAGCCTTCTGTCGAGGATATTGAAGGTGAATACTGGCGGATTGTTGAGAAACCAACAGACGAGGTTAAGGTATGAAAATAGGGTTGTTGATATGATTGTTTCTCCTGTGTCTTAATTTATATCCATGTTTAACCTCTATAACATTTCTCTTCTATCATATCACAGGTACTCTATGGAGCTGATTTGGAAACGGTAACATTTGGAAGTGGGTTTCCTAAGGCTTCAGCCTTGATTACCAAAGGTGATTCAGATCAGTATGTGGTATCTGGTTGGAATCTAAACAACTTACCACGCCTGCCAGGTTCTGTGCTGTGTTTTGAAGGATGTGATATCTCGGGAGTTTTAGTTCCGTGGCTATATATTGGAATGTGTTTCTCATCATTTTGTTGGGTAAGTCATCAGACTACTATTTTTAAAGATATTTGAGAATAGAGTGATCAATACAATAGGCTCTGCTAGGTTTAGTTTAACCAATTTCAACATGACAAGGGCATGCATCAAGTTTTCTTGGTCTGTTGTTTTAGTTATTGATTCTTTAAGGTTCATGTATCTCTAGCATTATCAGCCTAGTACTATAAATTGATCAAAATTATTCTTTAGATTCACGCTAGCATCAATTGTTTGTACTGCATCTAGTTCCTATGCAGTTGGATTTTCCTTTCCTTTTCATTTGTTTACTGATTTGTTCTTCCCCTTTTCACCATATGAATTGGTTTCCAAAACAGCATGTTGAGGACCACCACTTGTATTCGCTAAACTATTTACATTGGGGTGATCAAAAGATATGGTATGGTGTACCTGAAAGCCATGCTTCCAATTTGGAAGATGCAATGAGAAAGCATTTACCTGATTTGTTTGAAGAACAACCTGATCTACTTCATTGTCTGGTAAGAAGATGACTATTAAGTATTTTTAATATTTAGATATAAATTGAGCTGTTTAAGAGGTTATTTGTTGATAAAAGCTGGACCCCACTTTGCTTCTAATTTTTGTGAGAAGTTATCTAACATGGTAATTCCTTTTTTGGGTACAGGTAACTCAACTATCTCCTACGGTTTTAAAAGCTGAGGGTGTACCAGTATATCGGGTGGTCCAACACTCTGGGGAGTTTGTTCTTACCTTTCCTAGAGCATACCACTCTGGCTTTAATTGTGGCTTCAACTGTGCGGAGGCAGTCAATGTAGCCCCTGTTGATTGGTTGGCACATGGACAGCATGCAGTTGAGCTTTACAGTGAGCAGCAGCGCAAGACATCTATATCTCATGACAAGCTACTGATGGGAGCAGCTCAGGAAGCAATCTGTGCCCTTAAGGAACTGTTACTTCTTGGAAAGGAAACTCCTGAAAATTTAAGGTGGAGGAGTGCCTGTGGGAAGGACGGAGTGCTTGCCATGGCAGTTAAGGTACTCTTTTATCTGTCATGTTAAGATGCATACATGCTTGTATGTTCATGCACTTTACATTATTGAATATTTTAGTACCATCGGAAAGACTAATTTTTTCAAGATTATACTTTCAACAGACAAGGGTGAAGATGGAGCAGGAAAGAATAAAGTGTCTTCCAACTAATTTAAGACTACAAAAGATGGAAAAGGACTTTGATTTGCAAAATGAGAGAGAATGTTTCTCGTGCTTCTATGACTTGCATTTATCTGCGGTGAGCTGTAAGTGCTCCCCTAAACGATTTGCTTGCCTTAAACATGCAAGCCAATTTTGTTCCTGTGAAAAAGAACATAGGTATGTCCTCCTTCGCTACACTTTGGATGAATTGAACACTCTGGTTGATGGATTGGAGGGAGAATCATATGCTCTGAAAGAATGGGCATCTGGAGAACACAGATTGGTTTCTGTTGGTGATAATGACACTCATGTGCCTGAGCTTGAACTTGATGGCGAGGAATTGCAAACCAGCTATTCTAAGAGACAGGAAAGTCCACCTTGTTCTTCAAAAGCAGAAGAAAACTTAAGCACCAAAGGCTCTTGCAGTTTTAGTAGCAATACTTATTCAGAAGTAATCCAGTCAGGGAGTCATCACAACAACTTTAACAACGAAGCTTCGGTAATGAAAAACGAAGTTAAGATGAAGCAAGAGGGATGCATTGATTTGAACATTGATGTTATGTCTATTGACCGGGAAAGTAGGCTTCTGCTTGTATCTGATAGCTCTGGTAAAAATGTGAAGGAGACGCATGGTTCACCATGCATGCAAGACACACATTTCAGTTCAGATGCAGCAAAAGAACAAGGGAGGGAACAAGCTGCTGGAGACTGTAAATCTGAGTTGCATGAATTGTCAAACAAGAACCAGCTTTCATATCCAATGTTCGGTGCATCTTGTAAGAAGCTGTTTGGGGTTGATCTTTCATTTCCACCTTCACATTCAGTGATGTCAGCAAAGAGCTTCAAAACTGAAATGGTTGAGGGATCAAATGTAAGATCTGTAACAAACCAAAGCAGCCCAGTGAAGAAATTGAATCCTTGTGTGGAACCAAAAAATGTAGGATCTGTCATTTTTGGAAAGCTTTGGTGCTGTAAGCAGGCCATATTCCCTAAAGGTACACTGTTTTATGATGTTTTCTTGGTTTTCTTAATTATATTTTCCGTTTTTGTAATTCATTTTTACATATTGCAGGATTCATTGATATATTGTTTCATTTTTTATTTTTTGCAGGATTTAGAAGCCAGGTGAAGTTCTTTAGTGTTCATGATCCAAAAACAATTTGTACCTATATTTCAGAAGTACAGGATGCTGGTCCTCTTGGCCCTCTTTTCAAGGTCTCTTTTTTTCCCCCCCTCTACAAGTCTGCTTGAGTTTAGGACTGATGAAAAATGTGGATTTAGAGTTTTAGAGTTGAACTTGTCATGGATATCTAGCTTTCAAAATGACACGCTGAAATTTCAGGTATCTTTAGAAGAATGCCCTGGTGAGATATTTGCTGATGTTTCAATTGAGAAGTGCTGGGAGATGGTTCTGCAAAGACTAAACGGAGAAATTCTAAGACGAAACAGCCTAGGAGAAAGAGACCTTCCCCCTTTGGAGCCTTTGCAGAGCATTAATGGGCTAGAAATGTTTGGATTTCTCTCCCCACCAATTGTTCAGGTAAAGCAACCTCCGCATGCCATATTTAATTGATGCTTCTGTTACAGAGGCTTCTTGAATCTAATAGCATTTATCTGGTAAGACTAATGGAACATTTTCAAAATTGGAACTGTCATATATTTGAGGTTGCAGCACATACACGCCATAGAGGTATGATGTGTTGCCCACCTTAGATTATACTATCTGAATTCATATGTTGACTCTGACTCAATTACTTTCAGGCTATCGAGGCTCTTGACCCCGATCATCGGTGTGTGGAATACTGGAATCATAGGCTTGTGAATTTGAGGAATGCAAGTGAAGTCAAGCAGCCCTCATTTGGATCAAGTTGCTGTCTTGCAGAAAGAAAGGAAAAGGCTGACATTAACCTTTTGACACAGGACCCTGGTAGCTTATGTGTAGGAGGTCATCATTCGGTTGATGAAGACGTGCAGCATGTGCTGCGAGGATTATTCAAGAAAGCAAGTCCAGAAGAGTTAAAAATAATGCACAGAATACTCTGCAGTGACACGCAAAGTGCCGAACAGAGAGTAGCATTCACAACACTGATGGAAGAGATTCAGAAAACAAGTAGATAAATAAAAAGAACATGTTTAGGTTCCTTCATACTTTCTCAATGAGGGTAGCTTTACCACATCTTTCTCATAATTTAGGCCCATTCTTTCAATAGTTCATTAAAGGGAAACAGTTCCCAGGCACGAATCGCACAGAAATGTTGTGCAGAGTGCCTGCTCGTAACGTAGATACAGCAGCATCTTGATTTCTGCTGCCTTCTGACCATAAGGGAGATTTTGTACTTCAGGAAATTTTACCAACATTTTCAACTTGTAACTTGGGCTGACCAGAAGAGGGAACTCAGAGATTTGTCTACAATCCATTTAAGTTTCATGAAAGTTGAGGTGCCTGAATGAATACATGTTCCTCATGGTTATATTCCTAGCTATGTTCTTATGGCAAGTTCTCTTTGACAATCTTTCCTCTTTTCTCTCTGACCATATCACCTTCTTTTTCTTCCCTTCTGTAGCGTGGCTACTCTTATGGTTACTCGAAGGTGTTACAGTTGTGATGACAAACTATATCTTTGCCATTGTAGATTCAACAATGTTCCACTTCTACCCCGTAGTGAAGAATTTCCCAATGTTACCCTTATAATTTCTTGAAAGTTTCAATTCTATCCTTTACTAAATAATTTACAAAGAAATCTCTTATTCATATTTTATTTCAGTAATTTCTCTTATTTTTCTTCTTGGATCTCCATAACAGTTATAATATCTCGGATTGACACTTGAACTATAAAAAGAAAACTCAAAAACCAAATTAAAAAAGGTATGTGGTTTAATAATTAGGGCACTATTATAACAATAGC
>Ga0325405_1002279_pt1 | contig 19681 bp, 8 predicted proteins | sample PopdelMetagenome_21_FD_205663 | JGI IMG/M metagenome (GOLD analysis project Ga0325405, IMG submission 205663) | Populus deltoides microbial communities from Bellville, Georgia, United States - Xylem-Control-R2 | ecosystem: Host-associated > Plants > Phyllosphere > Stem > Wood/Secondary xylem...
TTATCTTTTTAAATTATTACCTTTGATATTATTGAACTATACAGTTGCTCATTTAAAATTTGGGTCAAAGACGAAAACAAATCCATTTCCTTCACAGAAAAGATTCCTATTATATATGCATCTGATATATTTGTACATTTCAGAACTTTGAATGCCCAGCAGTCAGGGAATGATTGTTTTTGTGGTTTTAACTTTTTAAAGTATTTTTATTTAAAAAGTAATATTAAATTTATATATTTTTAATTATTTTTTGAAAATTTTAATATATTAATATTAAAAATAAAATAAAAATATTTTTAATTGAAAATCAACCTCCATCCATGATATCACTTAACATATAATTGAGGGTGTTTAGAAATATAGTAATGATTTTTTAAAAAAATATTTTTTGTTTAGAAATATATCAAAATAATATTTTAAAAAAATTATTTTTAACATTAGCATACCAAAACAATTTGAAAACATAAAAAAAATTAAATTTTCATGAAACATTGTTCTCAAATAATGTTTTATTCAATTTATTTTAGCAAGTCTCGTGACAGAAGTTTTTTATGGAAACATATATATATATATATATATATATATTGGAAAAAAACAAATTTTTTTCTAAGAATTTTATAAAACAAAATAGAGTACTTATTTGGTCCTAGTTAATTACTAGTGTTTAGTTTTAAGATATATGTTGAAGGGTACTTGAGTTATTAAACAGATTAAGACGTGGATTGTAGGTTGGCTTGGATTTGGTTAACCCCTTTTTTTGTCTGTTAATTAAATATTGTTCCAATTATTCATAACGCATATGGCAAAGCTCATTAATTTGCACCATAATCTCTAAAAATATATATATATATATATATATATATATATATATATATATATATATATATATATATAAACATGTTAATATTAAAGTCATAAATTTGGTTTTGGATAAAGTGATTGCTGATTACACCCACCAAAGCTCCAGACGTGGTACAGGTAGCTAAACACTAAATTAATAAGCTAATTTGGTGATATCATTTGAACAGGTTACGTGGTGACTATCGATCTATCCCAAATGTGGTAGCCCTGCACATTGCAGCTGGTGGCTCTGTTCTTCTTAACAAACACACCAACCCCCGAAAATCCAGCATCTTCAAATGTTTCTTTCTTTGGTCCAGGAAGGAGTGTTCGACAGAGGAATGCAAGAAGTGTCGAAAGAAGTGAAGATATTGAACCCTTTTTTTTTAGGTTTAATTTGACTTGTAATATTTGGAATTGAAGTTCTATTGTAATTGCGGTTTTAAGTGATTTGTGTTTAGAAATATTTTAAAATGATATTTTTTATTTTAAAAAATTATTTTTAAATCAAAATAATCTGAAAACATAAAAATAATTAATTTTTAATAAAAATAAATAAATTTTTAAAAATACAAATTAAACCGCATTTCCCTTGATATTATGATATTCTACTTTGAGAAGCCAACATGCGATCAGTGGTAATCTAAAACATGCTATGGTTGGTGAACCACTTGTTCTTCTCAAGTAGTACGTAAATGTCTGATGTCTTTGACAAAACTTCATTTCTTCCGAGGACTAATATTTTCCTCATGGCCAAAATTGCCCTTCTATCTCTCAAAGCTGACTGTTTCTTTTATTTATTTGTGCTTTCAGTTGACGGAGATATAATTAGCAGTCAAAACCCATTATTTCCTCCTCGACGGAGGGAGTGGTTGGACTGAAATGTCCAAAATTAAACATATTATCTTATTACCTGGTTAAGCTACCTCTGCTACTTTTAGCACATCCAACTGAGCATTGAGCATTGCATAAAAAATGTATTCTCTCTCTCTCACGCACGCACGCACGCACGCGCACGCGCGCGCACTGGCAGCTATACTTTCGGAAGAGAATGATGGCATCCTACTAGGATCTTGCCTTAACTACTGAACGAATGTTTCAATCATCCAACCTGCAGCTATGACCGATGCACGTTGTTTTTGGTAAGCTAAAGTGGAACTAATCCACTTCAAGTAGGTATTACTGTTCAGCTCTGTCGTGTCTTTTTAGTCTTGCACTAGATCATTCTTCCACGCTATATAATGAATTGAATTAAATTATTTTTAAACGTACAAAACGTATTTGAGCATCTCTTAGCAGAATTTTTTAACCATAAATTCAAATTTTAATATATATTAGATGAGATTTTAATAAACATATATTGAAATTGTAAAATATCAAATGGTATTTTTTAAAATAAAATATTAAGACTAAAGTATATTGAATCAACTCAAGTGAATTTGTGGCCCAAGTGATGAGACCATGATAATTTTATAAAAAATAAATCAAAATAAATTATGAAGTTTTATTCTTGATCAACTTAATATTGAAGGAAGAAATTGAAAAAAATATTAAAAAAATAGAGACTTGAGTGAACCAGTCAAACTTGCGGTTCGAGTCATGCATCACATTAGGTTTAATATTTTTTCTGAATTTTTTTATTTATTTATACAATAAAAAAAATAGATGCTCATAAAATTAAACACTTGTCAAATATTGAGACATTCGTTCGAGACCGCGATAATCCTTCAGAAATCAAATCAAAATAAATCATAAATTCTAATTTAAAATCTACTAACAGAAAAATTTTATGAAATATATCTAATGATATTAGGAAGCCATTAAAAATAAAAATAAAACACATGAGTTGTTAATTTCTGAAAATAAATTTTTTGACACACACGCATATGTAAAAATGTGACAACACAGTTTTATGAAATGAATCTAATATTATTTCAAAGCCAATAAAAACAAAATAAAATCCAAATAAAAGTTAAAAATATATAAGAGTAGAAAGTTATCAATTTTGAATACAAATTTTTGCACGCTTGTATGTTTCTTAAAATGAAAAGGTGTAGGTTTATGAAATGAAAATAAAATACAAATAAAAAATTGAGTGATAGCATCATGCATTGAAGACCAAAACAGAGAAAGGAGGTTGTGGCTTACCTGAGGGGTGGTTTTAGATTATTAGGGGTTATGGTGATGGCTATTGGTGGCTCTTGTGGTGGAGATAGCAATGGTATCAATAATGGAGAGGTTTTTGGTGGTTTTCTCTCTCTAATTTTGAGTTTCTCTTGTTTTTTGTTTTTTTTTCTTTATCTTTTCTTTCTCTCTCCCTTTCCTATCTACGAGCTCAAAATTACTATTTTTTTTATCTTAAAACTCTATTATTTCTTTTCTCCTACCCTCTTTTTCTTTGTATTTTGTCTCTTTAACAGGTCTTTTTATTTCTTGCCCTTCTATTTATAGACAAAGATCAAGGTTTCAAAACCCTTATAGGTGGAATGATCATGCCCCTTGATTTCCTTGGATCAATCTCAACCATGCATCATGGTTGTAACCTTTAGCCAAACATGTTTAAATTGACCTCTTTGCACCGATTTTTCAATGAATTTAAACGGTCAGAGCACATGTTTTTTGGTTAAACATGGATGAGTATGCAAGGAAGGATAATGACGCGTTGTTTGGATAGTGGGGAGAGAGAAATGAATGCCTAAAGGCAAACTACAAGTCATGCAAAACAAAAGAAATTCAATTGGTCAATTGATCAGGTTTTATATTTGCTCCTTAGAGGTCACCAGTTCAAGTTTCACAAAATTCAAGGCCACTAGAGGCTTACATGGTCGCTAACTTCGGGGCCTGTGAGATTAGTCGAGGCGCATGCAAGCTAGCCCGGACACCTTCGTTAATAAAAAAAACAAAAGAAATTCATGCCTTTTTTAGTCATGCATGCACGAGGGAGAATAGGGGTTGTTTCACCAATGCACGTTGTTTTAACTTAGTTTTTTAAAAAACAATGCCATTTAGTTAAAAGGAATTTTTTTTCCTTTTCAAATGACCTTCTAAGGTTTCTCCTTTCCCATTTTGATCATTGTCTTTTTTTCATTTTTTTTCATTTTTTGTCAATTTCGATCTTTTTCTTAAGACTTCTTTCAATTTCATCCCTAATTAATTAAAAAAGCTCCCTACATGTTTAATCTTGATATTTTTCAAAACAATCATTGGCTTTCCAGTTTTTATTTTTCAGTCAATTTCACTCATTTTCTCTTAATTTCTTCATAATTTCAATATTCCTCACGTATTTTTCTTATCTCTTAACTTCCTCATCTCTACTGTTAAATTTGTAGACAATTTCAACCATTTTCTTTCAATTTCTTCACAATTTCACCATTAATTGCAATTTTTTTCCTTTTTATGTTTTTCTTTTTATTTTTCTTTCCTTTTCAACAACATTTTTTTTTTTACATTGTCTAGGAAATTGAGTAGGAAATTTTTTTTCGGATGAAAACTTTTGTTTTTGAGGAGGAATAAAAATTGATTTATGAGAGCTACCATCTATTTACAATATTTACAATACAAAGTTGATAAAAAATATTTTTCATAGGTTTTGTTTCATAAGCTTGTAAACAAGTAGTGTTTATAAAAAAATATTAAAAATCAACCAAGTCAAGGAGTCGGCAGGTTTTTTTTTAAAAAAGGTCAAATTAAAGACTACCAATTTCAACATGAAATTTAAATAGGTCATATCAAGAGATAACCAATCTTAACATGAAATTTAAATTGAATCAAATTAGAAATGACCAACCTCATTAGATCAAATCGAGAGGCTACTAACTTGTAAGATTTTGATCAAATTGATATGTAACTAACTTCATGAAATTTTAAATTTGATCAAATCAAAAGGAAATTAACCTCCTAAAATTTAAATTAAAGGGTGGCCACCCTTGTGAGATTTTGAATTTGATCAAATGACCAACATTGTGAATTTTAGTGAAATTGAGAGACCACACCCTCGTAAATTTGAAAGACTACAGTTGCAAATTGCACGTTTCCAACATCCAAAGGGACACCCACGAAAGCCTCCACTCTGGAGATCAATTTAATCTGTACATAACCATGAGAAGAGCTGAGCATGTTTGATGGCCCCTCATTTTATCAGGAATATCTTCAAAGAACTTCTCTGCACTATTTATACCACGAATTTTCGCAATGAACCAGGTAAAAGCTTCATATCATGCTGTTTTGTCATCCATTCACGTATCTACTGCCTAACAACTAATCAGACAGGAAAAAAATCATTATAAAACAGACCCAACTTATTCAAACAAACAGTTTTAAAAAGAACTTAAAACGGACGTGGGCAATCTGATTCTGACCTCGAGGGCATGCCCGTAACGCTTCAGGTTACAGAGCTCTCTAACAATCCGATAGCGCTCGTACTTTCTGACAGTGTGCCCCTCTTCTTTCCACACACCAAACTAAACAGCCTTCTTCCTAGTGTGTCCCTGCCTCCACTCTCTTCCCCTTCTCCTCCGCTTAAAACCTTCTCCGCCACTGATGCATACGAGAACTGCCGCGTGGCAGCTGCCACGGTTCCCTGTAAGTACTCCCCAACATTTCCGAGAGCAACCCGAGATTTTACACTGGGTTGGATATAAAAACAAAATATGCGGGCGCTGATCTGATTCGATTGACTGGGCCCCAACAATAAGCCCAAGAAGACAAAGCGAGTCCTGATTTTAACGGACGCGCGAGATAACTTTGAAATCTCAAATGCCTAGAATAATCGAAAGTTATAATGATAAAATAAACTTATTCCTTAAACTTTATTTTTTAAAATTTAAATATTTTAAATTATTTTTTAATGAAAAATAAACCTTTTATTTAATTCTTTATCACTATTAATATTTTTTAAAATCACATATTTTCAAAATGCGTATTGTATTTTTCAAATATTATTTGTAATCAAAATTAATGAAAGAATTTATTTTTAGTTAAAAATAATTAAAAAAATTTAATTTAAATCAAAATTTTAAAAAGTTTTGGTCATTTTAAATCTTTAGCTAGAGGATTTATATATATATATATATATATATTAAAATTATTAAAGAAATATTAAAAAATACATTAACTTAAAACATTTTTTTAAGACAAATTAATTTTCAAAAAACATTTAAAAATGAAAGCTACCTCCTCCCAGTCGACCAGTGTCCAAGCATAAAATGAATTTTTTAAAAAAGAATAGTGAATATAAATTACAAATTCTCAGATCTTATTACTCTTTTCTTTATTGATTTTTTTTTCCCGATTCCCTCGTTTTCCATTGGCTCTCTCTATTGTTTTTTATTCTTAAAATGATTCAAAGCCAGGCGAAATTCTGCGGCCACCGGCGGGAAGACAGGCGTTAGAGTTGTAGTCGTCGGAGACCGTGCAACAGAAAAATCGAGTTTGATTGCGGCAGCATCCACCGAATCTTTCCAGGAAAACGTATCTCCTTCCACCCACTCGCCTTCCCGCTGATTTCATCACCGATCGCGTTCCTATCACTATCATCGACACTTCTGCTAGGTAAGCATTTATGTTAAAGCTCGAAGAGTAGAGGAAAGCTAACTGAAGAATTGAAGCAAGCTGAAATGATCATAATAACTTACGCGTGTGATTTTCCGTTGACGCTAACTCGTTTGAGTAGTTTTTGGCTTGAGGAATTTCGTCGATTATAGGCATTTTCTTTCTTTTTACAATCTTTAAAATTTGATGTAGTGATATGTGTGAGTATACATATATACAGTTGATTTCCTATGAATTTCCGTCACGCGCGCCTGCGCACATATATTTGCTACCTGCGTTTGAATTGGAAGCAAGTATTTCTTATTATCATTCTCCAATCTGCTTCTTTTCAAGTTTCCTAGGATCTTGCAAATTGCTCTATTGGGGTTTCTTCTGTTTATATAGTACTTTTTGTAATTGTGTTGTTCATTTCTATATTTCAGTCCTTGGGGTGAGGCTCCTTACAAGGATGCTGCAGAGAGAACCACAATGGGAAATTGATTCTCGATGGGTTTCTTTCCGAGGTTTGCTCTGCTACTACTATTTCTTTAGTTGCTGCTGATTCTTGGTGGCTTCATCACATTCCAACATGTTATACCATGTGACAACAGCATTTTCTGGACCACCTTAAACAATTTACTTTCTTGCACATGTCCTGTTTCTATTTCTTTCACTGTTTGGTGGTGGTGAAGATACAGTGCGCTGGGACATCAAAAATCAGGCTTCTGAAAAGACCTAAACATAGACTGATTATGGATTTGTTTGGGGGCTCACACAAGATGATACTAAATGAATCCATAGTGATGATGTTCTTATAACTTGGTAGATAAACTTGGTGCCAATATTCTGTGGAAGTTGTGTAGTGCTTATTCAAAAGAAGCTGTTATCTTGGCTATTTTATTATGATGAAAGCTTTGCTGGTGTTTCTCCAATTTGTCTGGGAGAAGTAGGCCTATCTTTTTATGTTGCATCAGAGTTGTTTTGTTATAATTTTTCACCACCTTCATTGATTCCTTAAAATAAAAAATTGATCCATGTGTTACTGTTTCTCTCTTTCTGCATCTTTTTTCTCCTTTTCTTTCTCATTTGTGTGTTTTTAGAAAATAACATCGTCACTTCGCTACAAAATGGAAGACTTGTTATAAATACTTGTCTGCATCCATTTTATACCTGGTAACTTTAAAGTATGTTATTTTTAATCTTGTTGAGCTATCTGTCAAATTTATTTCTATCGAACATTTGCTTGCAGCGGGCTCCTATGACCATTCTGGATCCACGAGCTAGTTGTCTAATTAGCTGTACATTGGACATGGAGGAAATCCTGCTTCAGTACCTCATGTTACTCAAAGAGTGCTGTTGATCGGAAGAAGCAACAAATAGAAAGAAATGTTTTTCACTACTTAGTTTTTGGACCTAAAATTTCTGGAAAGTCTGCACTTTTGAATTCATTCTTAGGAAGGTATTGTCTCGAACCTATTGTTGTAGCCATTGTAGCAATATTCTCTGGATAGTTTCATCTGTTACTTCCCTGAGTCATCATAGGAGAATCTAGTTTTGTTTCCAGGTTTTCATTTTTCAGTTCTGCTTTCCACTAAGCAATAGTAATTTTCTGCTGCCAATTCCAACGACAGGCCATTCTCAGAAAATCATGATTTGACAGCCGCTGAGCATTTTGCATGAATGTGGTTGACTAGCTTGGGGTACGTACAGTAGCCGCTCTGTTGGGTGGTAGTTCTATATAATATCTTTCTAAACAGGCTCCTTTTCAAAACTCGAATGCAAATTATTTTTCAATGTGTTTTTATCATCTGATATCAAGGAGGATGTGCTGGGTCATCTTCATCAAGGTGTCTTAGACTTGCGCTGTATGGTCCTCTTTTTCATGCAGTTGTCCTTGCAGAGGGATAAGGAGACTCATATTTTGCGAGAGATACCTGAAGATAGTGAAAAAAATTCAATCCAATAAAGAATCTCTGGCATCCTTTGATGTTGCTGTGTTTGCTTGTGACAGTTAAGTTTGACTGATGATATTTAGCAAGTTTGACTTCCTTGTATATATTGGTAGTCAAGTAGCCAGTCGATGATCTCATTTATCACCATATATTATGTCTGTCACAATTATATGGACTTCGATTGGTGCATGCTATCTTCGTTTTACCCAATTCTTTCACTTTTGTCTCTGAGCCTGCCTGTGCACATACCTTTTAAGTGTATGAATGTTGTTCAATTTTTCTTTTAAGGATTAGAAATATACTATTGGAAATAGTTTCTCCATTTGTACTTGTTAAATATATAGATATCATGGCATGACAAATGATTCCTATTTCCAGTTCGGATGAATATTCATGGAAAAGGTCAAGTGAACTTCTTGTAGAGGTTGCTAGGCACGGAGAGGAAAGTGGTCACGAGGTGCCTAGTCTCATTGTTGCTGCAAAGGATGCCTTAGATCCGCATCCAATGAGTGTGCAAAATTCAGTGAGGGTATACTTTTTGTCATTGAAATCTCATCTTTTGCACACTCAATTTCTGAAATTTGATACCGCAAATAAAATTTTGTATCTTCGCGCACATATTGCCTATCCCTTTTATCATTTTTAAGATATGCATGTGGTGATAACTTCCAATTCATCTTCAGGTTTGCCAAGAGTTAGGATTTTAAGCGCAGCTGAATGGGATTTGAACATTCCTGAAACTGTAGCTGGGAGGAGACGCAAGCAGTTCCGCTGGCATGTCAACCACTCCCTCCTGCTTATGTCAGGTTTTGCCTCCCACTCCCACCGGAAAAACAAATCTCACTACACGGATGCATGAACACCGATGACACTAATTTCATGGTTTACATGTCTGCGTGAATTATCTCAACTGTTTTAGTATGTTTTAAATTTGCAGTGGTCGTAGCTTTTGCTGTCGTTGGAATGGCAGCACTGCGTGCCTACAATCCTTTCAATCACATTGCAACCAATCCCCTTATAATTCATGTTCTGATTTTTTCCTTTTCTTAAATAATAATAATTAAAAAAATAGCTGTATGAAACGTTAGGTTGGCTAGAAGACAATTATATTAAAGGTGATGGATAGGTAAAATTATCAATGATAAAAACATTAAAAAGTTATGAATGTGGTTCTTTCTCTATGCCATTCAATGACCTAAATTGAAAATCTTTCATTTGAACTTCAATTATTTCAAATTATAAATTAGACAAATAAGTTGTAAAATGTTTTTTGAAATAGGAAAAAAATAAATTAACAGCATGTGAAATGTTCTTTTGAAAAATATTTTTCAAATTTTCATGTGAAAAATAAAAATAAGTATTGGAAAATATTTTCCAATTCGTTCTTTAATAGCGTTAATTTAGAGAAAGATTTTATCCTCGTGAATGAAAAGATAATATTTTATTTAATGCTTCGAACTCTTAATACACTATCATTTAACAATGTTAATTTCCACCACCCCCCAATTGTCGACTACGCCGCCGCCAGCCATCATAACCATCACCATTTTGTTACCAATATAATGGTTCTCATCATAACACCAACCGTTACTGCTGCTGCTGCTATTATTATTATTATTATCAATGCTACTATCCAATATCCAATGGCCAAACACAGGCTTTCATGGAGGCGTTTGAGATGTTACAGTGGCTTCTGAGTTTGTTTTTTAGTTGCATGTCTTAATATTTTGTTTCATTTTATATTTGTGTAAATTTAATTTTTATTTTTTTTAATTGTTATTTGTTTTATTTTATATTTATTTTATTAATTTTTTTTAAATTTTATTCTTTGATATCTTGTTGATTGAGATTTTATTAACTAGGAATTTAACTTTATAATTTTTTCAGGTTTTTCTTTCATGAGATAATTATGACCTTGGAATCTGGATCTCGAGTTTGAAAAGTTAATTTGATTTGACTTAGATTTTTCTTAGATCCCTTCTTACAATTGATTTTTTTTGTATTTTTCTATAGGTTTATCTCAATTTTATGTGACGGATCACAAGCTAATCCAGGTTAAATAAAGTTAATTTTATTTTTTTTTAATTTTTTCTACTGATATAAATTTTTATTATATTATTAAATTAATTAAAATGATTAAATCTAATAAAATCAATAATCTAACTCTTGAATTTTTTATTTCTATAAAAATATTATTGTTACCTGGTTTTTTTTATATTAAATTTATTTTTGTGGGGCATAAAAAGAGCTAGCAATGCAATCTTGAAATATAAGGAAAGCAGTAAAGTGGCATCATGTAGCTCTGATAATATTTTTTTGGAGCTCTGATAATATTTTTAAGGAGTGTGGTTGTTGTTGTTGTTTAAAATATTTTTTATTAATAAATATATTAAAATAATATTTTTATATTTTTAAAAATATTATTTTTAATATTAATACATTAAAATAATTTAAAAACATAAAAAATATTAATTTATAACAAATAAAAAATTAAAAAATTAATTTATTTCAGAAATACTTTTAAAATATAAAATAAGCAGATAGATTCTTAGATTCTTTGTCATCATTATCATCATCAAGAAGCAGTTACATGTGAAGGTTTTTTTTCCGTAGAAAAAGAGACTTGACATTTGACAAGGATTTCTCTTAAATGATATTTAAGTTATGTTTGGTTTTTGTTTTAAAATAAAATAAATAAATAAAATAAAAATATATTTAGTTGAAGAGGTAGGGTTAAGAATAAAAAATAATTTTTTTTAAAAAAATATTTTGATAATAAATTTCTGTATTTTTAAAACAAAAGGTATAGGAAATGTGTTTTCTTTATTTCTATTATTTCTATATGTTTTATCCCAAAATAATATCTAAATGCTATTTAAAAACTCAAATTCTTCTCAAGCTCTTTTTTAGAGGAGACAGTCTCTTTAACACCTTGCTCATCACTTACTATTTCATTTTTTTTTCCAGATGGGATTTTTTACCAAAATTAATTTCTATCATTTCATCCTCGAAACTTACGAATTTAAGATAATGGAAAAAAATAATATAAAAAAATCACAGATTAAGTGTTCGCTATTGTTATTAAATTAATTGCATTTCGTCCAAAAAAGAACTTGAAATCACAATTTAAATGAATAACTTTTATTTTAGGTACACTTGAATTTGAAAAGAAAGCTTCATTTCAAATCTGAAAGAATTTGTATTGGTATTGATATCAGTATTGGCATTGGCTACAAGGTTTGATGGCTGAAGCCTGAAGGCAGAGGCGAAGTAGCCACGGGACCTGGTGCACCCCAAAATTTTGAAAATTTCTAATTTGACCCTTGTATTAAAAGGTTTCCCAATTGCTATTTTATGCCTTTTCTTTATAATCTTATTTTGAATTTTGACTATTTTATGTTCTTGCCTCTTCTTTTTTCCAGTAACTACATGGTGCTAGCAGAGGAGCAGACAAAGTGTCACTTGACCTGACTCGTTTGAATAGCTAAAGCAGAGTGTGTGTAAAGAGAGCTGTGATAAAATTCAAGTTGTTTAGAAATTAGGTTTTAGTTATATATAAGGTTTCTGTTGGATAATTAAATAAATTAATTGATTTTAAAAATCTCATTTATTTTTTTTAATCTAAGTGATTGATAGCTTGTATTTAGTATTTAGTAGATTAAGATGGCTCGTGACTACTACATGTAAAAGATCTTCTTTAGTAAAGATATTAAATGGATAGTTAAATAAATTAACTGATCCTAAAAATCTCATTTTAGAGAGAGAAAATACAATAATATTTTAGCGATAGATGGTCTGAAAAAAATATATATGCAGAAGAGAATAAAAATTATGAATTTTTATTCTGAAAGTCTCATGAAATATTTATAACTCACGAGTTTTGTTTTTTTTGAAGTAAAGGGAGTGAGGTATAATTTTATTTTTGTGATATTTTGAGTTATAGCATGTTGTATTCCATTCATTTTATCAAGTTAAAAAGATAAAGAAATGATGAGCCATGCTAGATTTAGACTCTTACAAAACTAGATTTGATACACTCCTGAGCCCAATTGTAGTTTACATTTATTTAGATTAGTTTATTAAAAAAAACTAAAATAATATTGTTTTGTAAAAATAAAAAAAAAACTCTTGAAAAATTCAAACTAAGTTTTGATAAGATGATGAAACGATTAACTAATCAACCAAATGAAACCAAGTCGAGTTACTCAAGGAAGGTTGCACCAGTTTCCAGGACAAGCCCTGGCAGGCCTGGTTTAATAACTGTGTTCGAGCAGGAGGCGGTGGCCAATGCTCCGTGGTTAGTATCAAAGAATTAACTCCTAACAAAAGCTTGATATGTTAGTGAATATTGTTAATAAAAAGGGACAGTCCTTTTCACCGGCGACGACACCTAGCTAGCTGACAACAGTAATTATTTGTCACTACAGCCCTTGATTGAACTCTTCATTAGCATCATTCATGGTAGCATCGCAGTCACTTGGAATCACATGATGCAGACTCATGCAGATACGGATATTCGAGACATGTTTGTCTTCAATTATAAGAATACGACTGAGAAAAAGAAAGCAGAGCTATGACCAGCTAGGGTGAAAGGATATCCCCTCTAAGAGATTCGATGAAATTAATGAGCGTCTCGTGAGGAATTCGTGATGTGAAAGGGTTGGATTCTTGGGCATTACGACGGACGACTGTCTGTGATTGTGTTGTTCCAAATAAGTTTTTCAAAAAAATTGAATTATTTTTATTTTTAAATCGTTTTAATAAATTAATATTAAAATTATTTTTTAAAAAATATATATCCATGCACCCTAATAAAGAGTTAAAGAAGATCTCGCTTTTCATTGACGTGATCATCACTCCCAAGAACGACATAGATCCCAGAATCTTCACCGGTGTCTCGGTCTATATGTCTTGCTTGAGGACATGCTTTTGACTCTCCTGCGTGCATTAATCATGGCAAATATATTTGTCTGCACACTGCACCTTACCAATTCATACGAGAGACAGGAGCATATGCATTTAAACATAGGCTATAGGCACTCTGCGTTAATATATATATATATATATATATATGTTTGCGTAATAATATATATTAACATATTCACTTCTCGGAACTCAAGCAAGTGCTGGGCCTGTTTGTTCACGTTTAAGCAAAATCATCACTCAACCTATGTCCCTTGTCGTTTGGTAATATTCCTGGAGACTAAACAAATATTTGAATGTTCCCCGAGAAATTAAGATCACAGGAGAAAATTTGTATTGTGTGACAAGGAAAAGAAAAAACTTAGGGTACATGTGTGCAAGACTACATGGGGGTGAAAACTAAGATTTCATGTGTTTTCGAAAAAATAAAAAATCCAAAGAATTACATGAAGCGGGTCTATATTCAAAAACATGAATATTGGGGGTGAAAACTTAGGATAATGTTTTTTTTTAATTGATTCTTTTTTTAATTTTATCGTTCAACACTGGATTAATTGAGAATCGAGCTTCATAATTTATTTCAATTTACTTTATAATAGGCTATTGCGGTCTTATGATCCAAATCGTGAGTTTAATATGTTAATCTGAGTTGACTCGGGTTATTTTTTGATTGTTTTTTTTTATCAATATTGGGTTTGATAAAAATTAAACTTCATAACTTGTTTGATTTGTTTTCTATGAAGTTATTATGATCTCATGACCCGACATGCGGGTTGACAGGTTAACCCAAGTTGATCCGAATAGATTCAATATGTTTCCGTCTCAATATTTATAAGAGAATCTCATTTTGAATGTTTATTTTAAGTCAAATTATATTTTTACCAGTCACATGGGTTGCCTTCGGACCAATCACAACTTGAAAAAAAACTTCTACTAGAAAAACATCAACAACATTAAAATATTTTTTTAATTTTTTTTATAAATTGATCCAATTTGTAGCGTACATGTAAAATATCTAGTTAATATTTAAAGATACAGTGATAATAATTTTAAAATTGATTTAATGATTCTTATGTTAGAAGATCTATTGAGATGAACATGCTAATGGATCTTGCAATGTAAACCAAGGCGAGCTTATTATCTTAATTAATTACAATAATGAGATTCAATATAATTACCATCCAATCAAACTGTTCTAGTTCATGTCAATTCATGTCAACCCCTTAAATGATTGCTTAGGCTAGCCGACACCGTAACATATAGTGTATCCAAAAGTTTTTTTTTTTTTTTTAAAAGGGAAAAACCTAAAGAGTATACCCAAAAGCTTGAACCATATAGACAAGAACCCTAATTCTAGGAGGGTAACTTGCTAAGCGGGTGGGAAACATGGAACGGCTAGGATTCCCCCACCATAATTGATAATTGGTCCTAATTTTCATAAAACCTACGTCGTGACGGTGGCCCCACGACAAAAAATCTATGGAAAGACATTCCCCCTCTTTTTTTTTTCTTTTTTTTTTTGTTGTTGTTGGGAGCAACAGGTGAAGGCATCCTCAGATGGGAAGTGTGAGTTTCTGTACCAAAGTTTAGGGTTCTCAATAAACAGAAATTAGGGAGTAATATATGGTTTGAGTGAGAGATGACAAGGAATCTCAGGAGAACCGAAAGACAAGACAAGACTAGATCGGAGAATCTTTCAAGGTTTGTGAATTGTGGGCCCTGCTTCGATACTTTCATGGATCCTCTTAACCCCTAGCATGTCAGCCATCACAGAAAAAGCCCATAATTTAGCTTTTTCACCGGTTTGGATTACAGTAATAATTAGTTTTTAAAGTATTTTTTTTCTATTTAAAATATATATATTAAAATAATAATGTTTAACTTTTGATTTGATGGTAATACATTAAAATAATCTAAAAATAAAATTTGAAATAAAAAAAATTCAAAATCTTATAAAAAAGCTTTCCAACAGTAAAAAAAAATGGGGCCAAATCCCTCCACCGCCCGCCACCGCCTTAAATAAAAACCTAGAGCAGGAAACGTAATTAAATAAAAATAAAAACCTCGGCACCCTTAAATTAATACAAACTCCAAGACATTTTCTTGGATACAATTCATAATTACCGTTGATTAAGTAATGAACCCCACAGACATGTTCGTGTTCAAACTTTGAAATATTTGGGCTTCGCCATGCAAAGGTCAATGATTAAGATTCCAAGGGACAATGTATAACGTGTTTTTATATGTGACGTTGAAAAGATAAGCACCGGCGAGCTCTGCGAAAGGATTCGGTTGAAACCGACCATGTCCATAACACTGTTTTTTAAAAAATGTTTTTGAATTTTTTTTATCTTAAAAAAATATTATTAGATGTATTTTTTTATATAATTCTAATGTGTCATGTTAAAAATAAAAAAAAATTGAATTAAAAATTATTTTTTTATAAAAATATCATATACTACCTTATCTTTTTTTTAGATTTGAGGAAACCCCACTTTCCGGATAGCGAATTTTATGGGCCTAGATGAGCGAGTAAAACCCCAGCTATTTCAGATTCTTATAAAAAATACACGTCTTTACTCGAACTCAAAATTTACTGTATAGACTTCAAATTCTTTGCTATCACACTACGCCCTCAAACACCATATGCTACCTTATCAAATAAACACTTAATAATTTGTTTACTTTACTGTTCTTATCTTCTTTCTTTACCACTCAACTTTCAAAATGATCATGATTGCAAATGTTCCCCCATTTCTTTTTAGATTTTTTTTTATTTATATAAAAGTGGGAGAAAACTTTAAAGAATTCTGATATTTTTATAATTGTTTAATGAGTTTTGAATTTTTTTTTATAAATCGGCTAATGGCTTAATAACTCTTACAAAATAAGTTCTATGAACAAGATATGAGAACTTCTAATGCCTAAATTAGCAAATATGTAAGCAAGATGCTTTGTTTTAAAGTAAAAAAAAGAGAGTCTAAAGTGCAGGTTTGAGTGGTCCAGTATAGCGAAGGCTTGTTACAGCAAAACCCAGACATATTTACGGGAGACATGTAAACCTGAGGCAGATCCTCATGTCTAGGCAGTATATATATATATAAATGACTTGTCATTCATCTTTTTTTAATGAAAAAAATAAATAGATAGATATCGTTTATTGTCTAAAAAATAATATTGCTAACTTGGACTCAGACCCACGCACTAACCAATTTAGCTACGGGACAAAGATCTTACCAATTGATTAAACAAAACATATTAATATAGATTTTCTCTGTTTACGTGCTTTAAAAATATATTTTAAAAGATTTAAATATATTTTATTTTTTTTACTTCATATTAATATTTTTTAATATTTTCATATTATTTTAGTATGCTGATATAAAAATTATTTTTTAAAAAATAAAAAATATTATTTTAATAAATTTCTAGACAAAAAACACTATAAAAATAACTATAATCACATTTTCAAACATCCTCTTACAAAGCTTGAACCGGCAACCTTAGACTTGTTTGTCACGGGCTAACCACATGAGCTACGGGATGCGAGGTGTGTGTGTGTGTATATATATATATATATTTCACTCTTCAAATATATTATAAAATTGAACCCATACCATTTAATTGTTTTATTAATTATTATATATTTATGATAAAGTCCAATTAAATAGTCGTGGTATATGATTAATTAGAAGACTCGTTGAATTTTGAAATTAGCTTCTTTTAATTGTGCTAAATTGCATGCCTTATCAATTAACATGTATTTTGTGCTTGTTTTTCTTCGTATTTTTGGAATTTCAATCATGGGAACTCGTCTTATTTCTCACAAACTCATTAATTGGGACCTTTTTTAAGCAACAGTACCGTATTTCCACCGCTCTTGATTTTGGGCCCCACACACACACACACACACACGAAACATATTCGCATTTAACTTTGAATCAGTGATTTCAAAATATTAGTGACATGGGAACAACTTTCATCAAACCGAGCAAGACTTCTTAGCTTCAACCAATGAGCATATTCTATGCTTAAGAGGCAAGCAGATCTTCAATCAAATTTATGATATTCTCGATCCTCGCTAATAATCCAGATTGATTTGATCAATGAAAGATCAAAAACTGCTGGATTAGATTGATGATATGAATTTTCTAACACTTCTACGGGGGAAAATTCTTTTAAACTTGAAGGTTACATATATAATTCATACTACCTTGTATTTATTTATTTTTAAATAAATAAATAGAAATAATGAGATTCAAACTCGTGATCGCTTGATCATTAAAATCTTTTTGAGTTTGAAACTTGCACATACCCATACTATATTATGTTTAATTTTTTTTATAAATAAATAGAGGTGATGAGATTCAAACTTGTGACTACATAATCATTATAATATATAAAATTTTAAGATATTATTTTCTAATAAAAAAATAAAAATTAATTAACACTTAAAATATATAATTTGAAAACCTGTCTGGCCTCGACGGATCAACGTGATGAGTATGTTAAGTTTTGTGCTGTGGCTTTGTAGGGACTGTGGTATTTCTGGTGTCCAAGGTTGGGTGGACAGAGTGGTGGGGTTTGCATTCTATTAAAAACACGACTAGTAATTTCTTATGTTTGTTGGCCATCATGACATTAATACACACAACAAATTAAAAATAGTTTCCCACTTCGATCAATCCTGTGTAAGCTTATCACTAACCATACGTGCATTTCATTATTATGATCATGTACATAGCTATCCAGTGGTCACCTTTTCTCCCCAGCATTGACAATGAACTCCATCTCTTTCCTAAATCTTTGGACTCTAACACACACCCACTCGTCCTCTCCCTCCTCCTGAATTAAAAAGTGGAAAGGGAAAGTCAACCACTACTACATACTCAGAATGAAGTAAAAAAAACACTACAAAAGGTTTCAATTTTCGATTCAAATTAACGAAAGACTACCTCCACCATCATGCACTACGCTTCTCGAATCCTCAAAAGGTTGTTTTTTATATTATTATTTTGATTCCAAACTTAATAAATAATTATTTTAGTTTTTTTTTACGTTATTATTTTTGGATTCAAATTTTTAATTTTTTTTTTTTAAAATGAATGCAACAGTGCTTCAAGTGAGTGCGTGCGTGCGTGTGGCTGTCCTGACCTGATGTGAGAGAATTTTCTCGCAATCTATATATATATATATATATATATATATATAAATCAGAGCGCGTACAAAAATACCTTGATGAAAAATAAAGAAGACAATAATAAGTGGTTTTCTCGTACCAACTTGCATGAGTCTCATTATATGGTATTGACCACTGACTGGTGATGAAGAGACTGATATTTACATGATGACATGAAGAAGCAAGAAATGGTGCTTTACACAGATAAACTCAACTCGGAAACTTTCTTCGAAGTCAACGCACCTTCCAAGTCCAATGTTAGTAGAAATTATAAGCATATCCACTCTCATTTTGTAGAAACTTTAAGACCCCCATCAATTGTATGATCCGTATATACTCCTTACTATTGATCAAGATCAACATTAATGTTTTTTTTTTATTATTATTATCAATTGTTTGTATTTAATTTGCTTGCTTGACTGGAGGATTGATCCGGCATATATAACTATCCGATTTAGCCTGAGTTTTAATATAAAAAACAATTTACATTATGGGATTGTTAAATCTATTTATCGATCATGAAATCAATTCAAATTTATAAATATTTTAAAAAATATTATTATTTTTAAATATTTGTAATATGAACCTGGCTAATGGGATATAAATTAAGTTTAGTTGCGTCCGTCAATTTGAATAAATCAATTAGGTTAAACGACCTATCAATTCAACTTACAACTTGATTGTGATAGTAGGTTTGGATTGAGATTATCCTCTTCAATCCATTCAGCAACTATGCTTCGTTGTAAACCACCGATCGATGTGTGGTGTCGAGCTAGATAGCCGCATCAATTGGAGCTAGCACGTGAAGTGCTGAAACGAGTCATGGACACACATTAATTTGGGCAGTACAAACAAACATAACTGACCAAGAAGTTAACTGGCATGAGCTAGCAAGTGGCATAAAAACGATAATGTTGTCTCCAATGCTGTTAGACTGTTTGAACAAAATACCAGAATATTAAAAGGTGGAAAAAAAGATTGCAAGATCGAATAATTAGAAAATAGAGGGATTTGCGTATTAGAAATGTCGCCTGTGAACTACTATTAGTGTATTCCAGCCATTTAACCTGCTGTCGCCGCGGGTTATAAATTCTTAATTTTATATAAAAAAAAATACAAGCCACGTAGTTGTTTAAATGTGTTTTTTTTATACCAAATTTCAAAATATAAATTGAAAAACTCATCTAATCATCTAACTAAATAAATTAATAATTATTTATATAAAAAAAATTATTAACACTAATTAAGAAAGAAACTG
>Ga0325405_1002280_pt1 | contig 19681 bp, 13 predicted proteins | sample PopdelMetagenome_21_FD_205663 | JGI IMG/M metagenome (GOLD analysis project Ga0325405, IMG submission 205663) | Populus deltoides microbial communities from Bellville, Georgia, United States - Xylem-Control-R2 | ecosystem: Host-associated > Plants > Phyllosphere > Stem > Wood/Secondary xylem...
AATTCACTCTACACTTTTGTGAACAGTGGAGAGTGAATTATTTCACTCTTGCAAAAAAAAAGTAAAAATATTTAATATTTAATTGTATTTTATTAAAAAAATTTAATGTTTAATATTATTTAATAATACTACATAAATTAGAAGGAAATCACATGATGGCGTGATATTTGCAAATTTTAATTGTAATTTTAATTTTATTTCTGATGATATTTTACCTGATTTTGTTGCATGCTCAAAAAACCATGGAAACTGTAGTTCTTGTCCGATGAATTTTGTACGTGATGGAATTGTAAATAGTTTAATTAAACAATAAAAAATATTTTATATAAAGTATTATTTATTTAATGACATAATAGCAATAGTTAAATCGACAATATTTAAATTAAAAATCATCAATATTAATATATATTTTTTAAAATTATTTTATAACCTCAATTTCAAAAGCATTCTTAACCAAACACATTAAACTACTTTTTTTTCAACCTCAATTTCAACCACAGTTTTAACCAAACACCTATTTTTTCAAACCAGCCTCAACTAAAAGTACTTTTTATAAAACAACTTTTTTCAAACCACAACCACAATAGCTACCGTAATATCAAACACACTATATATATATTTGGTTAAAACTGTGGTTAAAATTGAAATTGAACAAAAAATAGTTTAATGTGTTTAGTTAATAATACTTTTTAAATTGAGGTTATAAAATAAGTAATATATATATATTAATGGTTTTAAATGTAAATATTGTAGATTTAATTACTACTATTACATCATGAAATAAATAATACTTTATATAAAATATTTTTTATTATTCCATTAAACCATCTACAATTCCATTACGTACAAAATTCATTTGGCAAGAACTACAGTTTCCATAATTTTTTGAGCGTGCAATAAAATTAGATAAAATATTATCAGGAATAAAATTGATTTGATATTACAATGCGAGTGAATTTAATTCACTCTACACTAGTTTTTTTGGGGGAAAAAATATTGTTCACATGACATTGCGAGTGAATTTAATTCACTCTAAATTAGTTTTTTTTTAAATGTACAAAAAATAAAACACTGAAAAAAAATAATAAAAAAATTAAAACTATTCACGCGAACAGTGCAATTCACTCGTGAACAGTGGGAGTGAATTGCACTGTTCACTGAAACACTGTTTGAAGAAAAACAATCAGGAGCTGCTTCGGCAAAATCGTGTTTCAAACATGAATTATCATGGGCCCCACCAAAATAAATTGTGTTTTTTTACGTAACCAAACATTTATTTTGTTGTGGTTGCTTCAAACACAAAAGCAATTACGCAAACAAACGACCTCAATCTAGAAAAAAATAAATTCAAGTGGTGGTGGTCAAAACGGCCTATAGTTAATGAGATAGTTGGTCCGAATCAAATTATATCAAGGAAAAAAAATTCTTTTCCACTGCTTGAATTGAATATAAACCCAAAATTATGATACAAAGAATAAATTTTTTTTTCCATTGCCCTAACTAAAACAAGTGTGCACGCAGGTATAACCTCCAAAAACATAACAAAGAGGTCTAACCTCCATTGATATATTTCTTGCTTCTCAATTATTCTCTCTATATATTTTTAGAGGCTGTTTGTCTACGTAACAGGGGCTGCGTTTTGAAGAAACAATAAAAATAAACCATTTGGTTACTGTGAAACATGAATTGTTATTGGTGGGACCCATGACTATTTTACGTTTTAGCCGCATGGTAGCAAAAGGCACATTCAAGCTGCTGCTTACCATATGATAGTGAGAAAATGGCCTGGTTTAACCAATGTTGCCTCCTCTCCTTTTTTTTTTGTGTTTGCTGGATTCTCTCCTCTGCTTCTCTCTCTAGTCTTGGGGACATAGTTGAAGACGATGTCTTTCTCTTTCTCCTTCACCTTTAAGCTGCTTCCTCGTCTCCACTGTTCATGTTGCATGTGAACAATGGAGAGTGATCGGCCTTCCCTTTCATTGCTCACCTACACTGCTTTTCCCCTTCCCCTGTGCTCCCCTTCCTTTTCGTTGCTCACCTGCACTGCTCTTCCCCTTCCTCTTCGCTTTCATTTGGGCTGCTCTCCACCGTTCTGCAAAGTGAACAGTGGAGAGTGTCTTCACTGTTCTGTCGGACCGGGTATGCGTTGGACCGGTCCGACCTAGGAAAATAAAAAATTCCAACAAAATTTATTAGATATTCTATTTTATTAAAAAAAATTAGTGTGTAACATTAATCAATGACACTACATCATTTCATTAGACGAATATCGCCTGATGACGTAGCTTTTGCAAAATTTGATCATAATTTCAATTTTATTCCAATAATATTTTACCTGATGTTGTTGCACGATCAGGCAGCCATGGAAACTTTCTTGTTGGATGGATTTCGTACGTGATAGAATTACAAACAGTTTAAAGGAGCAATAAAAAATATTTTATATAAAGTATTGTTTATTTCATGATGTAATAACAGTAGTTAAGTTTACAATATTAAAATTAAAAACCATCAATATAAACATATATATTTTTTAGTTGTTTTACAAACTCAATTTCAACTACAGTTTTAACCAAACACATCAAATTACTTTTTATTCAACCTCAATTTCAACTATAGTTTTAACCAAACACATTAAACTATTTTTTATTTAATCTCGATTTTAACTACAGTTTTAACCAAACATATATAAATACCAAACAAATCTTAACAAAAAAATACTTTTTATAAAACAACTTTTTTCAAATCATAACTATAATAGCCATCACAATATCAAACATTTAATAAGCTGAGTCTCCAAACATTTATTACATAAACATACATGAATCCTTCCAATAACACATGTGCCTGAACTTTTTTATTTATTTTATATTTTATATTTAATAATGTATTAATGATTAGTTTTTAAAATATTTTTTATTTAAAAATATATTAAAATAATTTTTTTTATTTTTTTAATATTAACACATTAAAACTGTATAAAAATATAAAGAAATTAATTTTAAACCATTAAAATTTTTTTTTATCATTTTAAAATTAATTTTTTTAAAATTTAAAAACCAGTTGAGAAAAAGGTTAGAGGCTGGGAATTAATTTAAAGTTATCCCAAAACAAAACAAACAAAAGATAGATAGACACGGGCGTGACACCCCACCCTTCTTCTTTTTTCAGTTTCAGCTGTGCCGGTGAATAAACAACGGGCTGGTGACCAAATTTGTGTGCGTTTTAAACCTCCGTTTGGTATTTGCAGGAGGGTAGTTGTTTTTTTATTAATATTTTTATATGTTAATATTATAAATAAATTTTAAAAAAAATATTATTTTATGAGTTTTTATTTGAAAAGTAACCAGTATTAAAATAAAAAAAATTCAATATTTTTTTTAAAAATACTGACAGTGCCTTAATTTCCTGCATTCTACCTCTTTACCTCCCAAACAAAACCACCGTGACCCTTCTCTCTCGCTCTCAGACAAACACAGAATCATCTCTTTAAATTGAAAGTACAAAACTTATTTCCCTTTACGTTACATGCACTTAAAATCTCCTTTCTTGATTTTAACGACTCCAAAATCTAGTCCTTATTTTGTTGGTATGGTTCACTCCTGACTGCTTAAACTCGAATTAACTGCTACTCTTGAATTCCTGAAAGAACAATAAAACTATGGTTCTTTATGATTCTCTGTTGTTTTGGAGCTGTATTACTACGTGTTTAATTAGAACTGGGGTTACAGGTTGTGGGTTCATGTGATTCTAGTAGAAACTTTTTTTTTTTTTGTGGGGTTCTTAGGTTATATGAATGTTGAGGGTTGGTGAATCGAAGATTTGGAGTTTTTTTTTTTTCCTTTTTAAAAATTTTTTTTGGAGGTTTTAAATTTATCTTTTGGAAGATTTGATGGAAACCCAGTTTGTTTAATTGTGGTTTTGTGGCGCTGGTTTAGTAGTTTTTTTGGGGGGATTTTTCTTTATCCGTTTTGGTTATGAATTTCGATAAGCAGCAATAGAACTCGAGAAAAGGGCAACAAGGGGATGGTACTTTTGAATCGAGAAAGAGAGAAAAGAATGTTGTGAGGAGTTAAGACTTTTTTGATGCACCTCAATGGAGTTTGTAGGTTAAGATCTGCTGCTCTTGTTTGAGATTTCAAGGGCAAAGATATTGAATTGTGACCTTTTTTTAAGAATGTGATAATTGCATTGCTATTTGAGGCAGTCATTTTAAAATGTAGATATAAAGGATATTATTGGTCAGTTGATCGATGGTATTTAAGTTCCCAAGTTTGCATATTCGAAAAATGTCGGGATTAAATTAAAATGGTATTGAGGTTGCTCTTTAGGTTTAATTACACGTGCCTGCTTTCATGTTCTTGGAAGTATTGTTGCTGTATTAGTTTAATTTGTTAATGCTTCAATTAGCGAATGCAGCATAAAGCTGTTGGTTACTGCATTTTACATGCTTACATGAGTGTTATATATATATATATATATATATCTCTGTTTGCAACATTTAGGTATCTGTTTTAAATTCCAAGGAATCTCAGGATTGGAATTTCATGCCTTTATTGTCTTCTGAGCAGTATTCATTTTTAATTACACATGTTTGTGTCTCCCATTACAGATAATGGTTTCGTGCATTGCTTTATTTGTTTTTGTATCAGTCAAGTAACAATGTGTTTGGTTTCTGAAAACACATGAGATGGCTGGAAACTTGAGTTGAAACAATGTTTTTCCTAACAATGATTTGATTACTTCTATAGTTGTAACTTCATTTGTGGTACTTTTTGTTTACCTTTCAAAGAATCTCTTAATTATGATGTCAGTTGCCTCCAAGTTTCATTTTTTACCTCTTATCTAATGGTGTAGATCTTTGGTTCTTCCGTCAAGAGGTGAGTTGTTTTGTGCAAATACGATGAATTTCCCAATAATGTAATACCAGTAAAGTGAAGCTTAGAATGTCATTCACCGATGCACCGCTGCCAATTCCACATGTGCCCTTAAGAAAGACAGCAAGGTAGACAATTTCCAGAGGTGTACAGGGCACCATCATAGTTAGAAGAGTCCGTCATAAACGACACACCAGAGCTCCTCAACTTATCTATTGTATCCTGCAGGCAAAACCATTGGATGATAACTATCTTGCCATTCCATGGATGTCACACACAGATGCTCTCCTTTCCTTTAATTTCCTACTTAGATGGGCTATCTTCCGTGAGCATGTAGAGGCGATCTTCCATGATCTGAATGTACGTTTGCTTGTAGCCTTTCCACGTTAATATATCAACTTAAGCAATAAAGCTCTAGGAAGAAATAGAAGGCAAAGGATGCAAAGTTTAATGATGTAGTTCATCTCAAAGGTTTAAATGAGAATGTTTTTTCATCCGAATGAACCTTGGTAGTTTTATTTTTTCAATAGGCATCATGGAATGTGGTGCTTGGCTCATTGAAACTGGCAAAACTCTATTATTAAGATATTAGCGGAAGGCTCGGCTTTTTTCCGCAATCCCTTGATTTCATCATATTTAGTTTCCTGAAAATATGCCAAAGATTGTTTCCAGAAGCGGACGATGGTTGACATAAATGGACACACTTATATGGATGGGCTATTATTTTGTATTTTTTTGATTGCCTACATTGTTGGCCACAATGATAAGTTCAATATCTGCTGTCTTCCTTTTTGTGACTAGATGTTTTCTGGCTTGCTGATATGTAGCATTAGTTCATCTGTTTGAAAAGAATTATTTTCCGTTCTAAAAATCATCGTCTTTCTATCAATGTAATTGAAGTTATTTGATCTTTTCATGTGTGCTTCTGATAAATAAACATACTGTGGTTTCTGTTATTGCCATATTGGAAAATACTAATGTTTTGGTAATTTTTGCTGGTTTAGTTGTTGTTTGACGCACACTGCATCCATAAATGGCCAATAACCCTCAATTCTCTGGAATACAGGTAATTTTCTACAAAAAAATCTTTGTTGTATGCAATTTCATTTCTTATGTGTACTCAAATCTAGCCTACTTGCTACTGGGTATTCATAGAGCAACAGACCTTGAATTTCTTAATATGACTTTTTTTATTTGATTTTTTGTGTGGCATATTTGCCATGGTTTTCCAATCCCATGATTTGGACACCAAAATTGTGCTCTTAATTAACAAGTTATTTTGGAAAATAACATATGCTGTGCCATAATTCAACCTTTTCATTGCATATCAATCCATCTTGCATCTAGATAAAAAAGAGAAAAGAAATGTAAGTATCCTGCTGATGGCCAAAATACAAATTGAAGACAGATGATTGCAATGACAGTAATGGTTAAATTTGCATGTTTCGAAATATACATAACAGCAACCACTCTCTTGTTTGAGAAGGTGCAGTAAATGCCCATAATTTTTCTTTGTTTGAATTTCTTTTTCCTAGACCCATTGTTGAAGGAATAATTATCCAACAAGTGTACAAGAGGTGTTTTTTGTTTTTTTTGCAAGGCATCTTAAGGTTGATATGTCTAATGGTCATGCCAATTTAAGGGTTTGTTTATGGTATGCATGGAGGCTTTCTTCACTTTGCCGATATGTTCTTGTAAAATTCCTGATGGAGAATATTTGATATTTTTTTTGTCATGATTAATGCTGTCATACAAAGTGTTTTTACGTTTTTATGTTTGAAAGATAGTATTGAAGAGCCACAATGCTACTTTGTGTGTTTAGACACGGCACTTAATTTTTTTATTTGACATATCATCACATAAAATGGACCGAGTAACTTGAAAGCAACCCGCCACCTACCTAGCATCAGAATCATCGAGTTGTCATGCAATTGCGGCATTTATCATCAGCATGCTAAAACACCATAGAAATCTATGTTATGATGAAAAGAAGTGTAACAAAATTATATGTTATGGTAGAAAATTAAATGTTAGCGATTTTGTTCTCATCTAGTGAAAAATTTTCTTTTCTAAAAGGAAACAAAAAGAAGAGAGTTGGTGGATATTAGATAAATGATAATTTCCTTATTCCTTTTTTTCTCAACTACATCAATTATTCAGTTGTCTTCAAGGTTCTCTATCTTGTAGTTCATGCCGTTTGCCTTGAAGCTTATGGCTATTTTCATTAGAAGACAAAAAATACTCGTGAATTTGCCACTTGTTTCCCAAACTGGTTATGCTGGCAATTTTCCTTTATCTTTTGCTTATTGTGCTCTTTTTTGATTCAAAAGCCTCTTCAGCCTCCTCTGGTTGGCCCAATGGATCCTCCTCGAAATTTGTTTCCACCACCACCGATGCCTGTTCAAGTAACGTTTCTCACCTGTTAAAATTTATAGATCACCATTCCAATTACTTCAAATAGATCTGGAGAAATCTTTTTCAATCAATTGTTGCTGCAGTTCCGACCCATTGTTCCAGTGCAGCCACAACAATTCATTCCTGTGAGTTCTCCACACTTTCAGCCTGTTGGCCGGGGTGTCACTGTGATGAATGCGGGATTGCCTCCTCAACCCCCACAACCTCAATTTCCTCATCCAATGCAGCAGTTACCAGCTATACCTAACCAGCCAAGCCGTGGTCCTCCTCCACCACCACCACCACAGGCAATTCTATTGCCAAATGCTCAGCCAAACAGGCATGTCATGTCTGGATCTCCACTGCCTCCACATAGTGTTCAAACTCCAAACAACTATATGCCTGGTTTAGGTGGCTTGGGAGTGCCTCTATCTTCATCGTATACTGTAAGATATTGGGAGTTCCCCCATAGTTGATTTTTACGAGTTTGATTGGTATCTCAAGTGTTCAATTTATAGAATCTGATTTTTGCAGTTTGCACCATCTTCACATGGTCAACCACCCGTAACCTTTAACGCTGTATCTCAATATCAGCCTATGCCTCAAATGCATGCACCGTCTATTCCCTCTGGAGGACAGCCAGCATTACCATCCATGAACCAGAACACTGCACTTGTTTTGCCTATACAGCACAATGGTGAACAGTCTTCAATTACCGCTGCCAATGTTCTGGTTGGAAGATCCCTCTCATATTCCTGTCTTCTTATGTCATTTCTCTTCATTAACTTTTCTCCTTTTCAATCTGAACATACCTTTATATGTCTTTTTTCTGGTATCGGCATTGCATAAATTTTCAGGCAACTGGTATCCAACCTAGGCCGACTGAAGAAGCCTTGACAGAGTGGAAAGAACATACATCTGCTAATGGAAGGAGGTATGTCGTTCCTAGTGGGGCAGGTGATTGTTGGTGCACAATACAACACTGCCAGATTAGTTTTGGTTGTGTTTATTTATTTTTTATATGTGGGCAGTGAGCACTCTACCCCAACTTCATTTGATTAAGAATCAGTTCTTGTGATAATGCATTGCTGTTATCAGTTCTTCTCAATGTTCAATTGATGTTGTATTTACATATTTGTTTGATGTATCTCTTTGCCTGATATCCAGGTTTTATTACAACAAGAGGACAAAGCAATCTAGTTGGGAGAAGCCTTTAGAGTTAATGACACCAATTGAGGTGAGTTCATGTTACTGGTGCTGTTAGCCTCTTGAATTATTTACAATCTGTAGCTTTATGGCTTAAAAACTTTGTGGAACTGTTTGTATATGCATACCTCCATGTTTTAGTACAATTTTGTTGGGATTTAATATGACAGTTTCTTGTTATATGGATCTTCTCCAATTGCAAGCTGATCACTTGGTACATTTTATACAAGATTGGTAAATGAAACCTGCCACGCTAGCTCGCCATTAAGGTTGGATTTTTTTCTCAAGCAGGCAACCATGTACTTTTGACCTTTTGTATCTGTTGTTTTGTTGTATAAAATCGGTAAACTGGCCTTGAAAGATATGGCCCCACGATTGACAAATTGCTAGGGGTGTTTTAACCATTCTTACCATCACCCAGCCAATTCTTCTTTGTAATTAACTTTTCTTCTCGTGCTGCTTTTCTTCTTACATCTTCACCTTTGCTTTTTGAACTTCTTTTGCTTAACTTAATTATGTCTAACATTTGAAAGTAAAAGGAAAGATACTACCTTAATCTTTTGTCTGGAAATGTTTTTTCAAGTAAATGTCTCTCTCTCTCTCTCTCGCGCGCGCGCCTTGCCTGCTTGCCCAGTTTCTCTTTTTGATCATTTGGATTATGCTTGCAAAATGAATACTTTTTGAATGCTTTTCTGGTACTGATCGGCTATGCCTGGTACTCAGGCTATCAGTATAGCACATGCTAGAGTGTGAAGAATATCTCAATCTTTCATTTTTGTATAGCTCAGTAAATATCCTTTGCAAAAATTGTAAATTTTGTGTTTATGATTTATTCTAAGATGCTTATTTACTATTTAATTCTTATTAAATTACCACTTACATACTCTCAAGGTACTTTTGTGATAAGTAAGGTATCGTGAAATTTGTCCCTTGTTGACATCTGTTCTCAATAGGGTTGAATGCTATATGAACTCCCTTTTGATTTCTATATGAACTCCCTTTTGATTTCTTGTAATATTAAAAAAATACCTTGTTATGACTCCCGTAGCTTTAAAGCTGCTGACAGGTACAAGCTGTGCTACTCTATGAGGGGTAGGATATGATTTGGGTCCTAGCTGCTTGCACTACCTACTTTATAGCTTGAATGTTAGTAATTCCCGTCATTTGTGTTATTTACTGATCACTATGGATTTATGTGTAAAATTGTTGTTTTACTTGGTTAGTATGACCAACCACAAAACAAACATCCTTACTAGGCCTTAAATGTCTGACCAATATCCTGAGCTCCATACTAGGCTTAAATGTCTGTCTGATATCCTGAGCCCCCAGAACAAATTCAGTATCACTTTAATTTCATGAAATTGAATGCTAAAGAAGGAAATCCTGATTGTTTTTTCTTGGATTACTTGCACATGGCTACTTTATATGATGGGTTTTACACTTTCTGGAGTGTTATGATACTGTTGGTTCCCAGTTTTTTTAATTCCTTATTAGTTTTTGTGTTTATGTTTGTTGTTCATAATAAAAAGCATGTTGGTGAAGTTGGATATAGCTTAGTGAAAATAATGCATTTGTTGAAAAATGACTAATTGTTGGTGAAGTTGGATATAGCTTAGTGAAAATAATGCATTTTGTTGAAAAATGACTAATTGAAAGCGAGCTTGAAGCTTGGGTACCGCTGAAAGTACTTATCCTCCATGCTGTTTCTCCCTTTTTTGGGAAATGGGAGTTGATCTCGTAATCTGTTTGCAATGTCCCTGTCCAGTTAAACTATTCAATTGTTTGGAATTGATGCATAAGAAGTCACTAACTTTCAGATTTTTTTTTTTGCTTTTGTTGAAAGTTGTCAATTTTTGTTTTTATATATAAGAATTGTCAAATTCTGTCATTCATGTTTTCTGACTAAATTAAAGCAAATTTAAATTTTCTCTAGGACTAAGCTGTTTTTTTTTTTAATTTTTCTTCAAGTTCTTCATCTATTTATCTTTGCAAAGTTGCTGTTATCAGATAATGCTTCTCTTTATTCATTGATTCATTTATTTTGCCAACATAGAGGGCAGATGCATCAACTGACTGGAAGGAATTCACAAGTCCTGATGGACGAAAGTGTGTAATTCAGTCTATTTTCCCTGGAGCTATTTATTCATTTTGTTTATTCGAAGATTCCTTCTCTCCCTCTTTCTAGCAAAGCGAATATATTTGTGATGTTTTGGGTGCTGTTCTGTCTATGAATCCTCTAGATATTACTACAACAAAGTTACCAAGCAGTCAAAATGGGAAATCCCAGAAGAATTGAAGGTTTCTCCTGAACTGACATATTTCCTTTTTGTTAAACATATTTTCATCTTTTTGTTAAAAAGACAAACTTGTTTTTCTCACTATTGTTTTACAATGCTTGCTTCAAGTTGGCCCGTGCACGAGTAGAAAAGCCATCTATCATGGAAACACAATCGGAAGTCTCTGCTAATTCTCATGCCCCTACTTCTGTTCTTCCATCTATGGGTAAGGCACCATCTAGTGCCGATGCTTTGTCTCCTACAGCTCAAGGGGTACCATCAAGTCCAGTTCCTGTTAAACCTGTTGCTGTTGCTGGTAACTCGCAATCTCAGTTAGCTTCTGAATCATCAGCCCTATGTGTTATGTCCTCTTCCATGACGACCAATGCAGATGAAGTCCAGACAACCGAGAGTCCTGTTGCTGGTGTTCCAAAAAATGCTGAAATCAATGCCACAGCAGTTAACGCAATAACTGCACCAATGTATAGTATTCTTTACCTATTTCATAAGAAACAAAAGTAGCATGTATCTTTGGTTCACTTATTTTTTTAATTTTTTAGGAGCGACAGCTTTTCTGCTCATGATAAACCTAGTTCAGAAGATGATGCTCCTGCACAAGATAAACAGGTAGTTGTCAACATTAGGATTTCTCTCAGTCTGGAAACATACTGGACTTGCTTTGCTAGCAACTTGATGTGGTTTATGCCTTCCAGGAAGCTGAAAAAGATGTTGTCATAGATGAAAAGGTTAACAATGTTACATTGGAAGAGAAATCAGTTAATCAGGATCCCTTACTTTATGCTGATAAGCTGGTATGTATTTTACAGATTCAAGTTTCTCATAGCATGCCTTTCTGGTATTGACATTTTGACTGTACATTTTTCCTTCCCCCTACTAGGAGGCAAAAAATGCATTTAAAGCACTTTTGGAGTCTGCAAATGTTGGGTCTGAGTGGACCTGGGACCAGGTAATTTAACACATTGTATGTGTAATTCTGTCTCCCGCATTTGGAAGTTCCTGACTTTGCTGCTGATTATATCAGGCCATGAGAGTAATAATTAATGATAAAAGATATGGTGCATTAAAAACACTTGGAGAGCGGAAGCAAGCATTTAATGAGGTAAATATTCACAGTTGGTGTTCTCTTAAGTTTTAACCTCTTTGTTCTCTCTTGCCAAAAAATAAAAAAAAATCGCACTTCGTAGAATTTCCTGTGCATTCAAAATGTCATTTATCATGACACTAACTTTTTGTTTCAGTTCTTGGGTCAGAAGAGAAAACAGGAAGCTGAGGAAAGGAGGGTTAAACAGAAAAAAACACGAGAAGAATTCAAGAAAATGCTAGAAGTAAGTTTTTTGAGTTTCATTCTTCTGTTTTGTGTATGAAGATACGAGTGTGCGTGTGATTTTTCTATAACAGTCTGATTTTCTTTTTGGTTCTAACATGAAATCCTTTCAGGGGTCCAAAGAGCTGACAGCATCCATGAGATGGAGGTTTGTATTTCTGATGTAATTTTTCATTGCAATTCATTTCCTCTTGCTCCTTGTAAAATGGCTGTTTTCTTCATAAGTTCTTTTTTGTACTTGAATGCTCAAAATATTGTTCAGTAAAGTAGCGACTCTGTTTGAAAACGATGAGCGGTTTAAAGCTGTTGAACGGGAAAGAGACCGTAGAGATCTGATTGAAACCTACTTGCAGGAACTTGAAGAAAAGGTATACTTTGCTAGCTCCATTGTTTTATCATCTATTCTTAACATCCATCCAGATAATTTAGCCTGTGTTTTAATGTATTTTTGTTTATTTTCTGAAGTCTAATAACTGATGGTAGCAATATACGAAGTTGTTATTTAAATCTTAAATTGGGATTTTTACTAGGAACGAGCGAAGGCACATGAGGAGCGCAAGAGGAACATCATGGAATACAGGCAGTTTTTGGAATCGTGCGAATTTATAAAGGCAATCTTTTGGCAAAGCTGATTTCACATTTTCAGGTTTCCTTAAGCAGTGCAACTTACCACTTATCTATCATTTTCCCTCTGTAGGCAAGCACCCAGTGGCGAAAAGTACAGGATCGGTTAGAAGCTGATGAAAGATGTTCACGCCTTGAAAAAATTGATCGCTTAGAAATTTTTCAGGTAATCATCTTCATTTAGCTAGTAACACTTGTACAAGTATTTGGATCTAATTTCACAATGATGTCTCAGGATTATTTACATGATTTGGTGAAGGAAGAAGAGGAGCAAAGGAAGATACAGAAGGTGACATTATTAGTTAGCCTTTGTGAAACGAATGTATTTTGTTTTGTTTTAAACGATGTTCTTATTCCGTTGTTGATGAAAATAGGAAGAACAAAGAAAGGCAGAGCGTAAAAATCGTGACGAGTTCCGCAAGCTGCTTGAAGAACATGTTGCTTCAGGCACTCTTACAGCCAAAACTAACTGGCGTGATTATCACCTAAAGGTTAATAAAACCACCTTGGTTTTGTTTTGATAAGCATCTTTGTGTATGTGTCTGTCTCACAAGCAACTTTGATTTTGTGACTGAGCATTGTTAGTTGGTTTCTGTAAAGAAGAGCTGTTGTCTCATATTATGGGATGCATTTTCTCATAGATTCTTACTTTAATTTGTTATTCAGGTTAAAGATTTGCATGCATATGTGGCTGTCACTTCAAATGCCTCAGGTTCAACTCCAAAAGATTTGTTTGAAGATGTCTCTGAGGAGCTACAGAAACAAGTAATTATACTGTGTGTTTAGTTTCATGATAATTGACATTTTCATCAAGAAAAGCATGTGGAGTTGAGAAAAATAGGCTATTATGAACTTTAGAGTTTGTAGGGACATGTTTTATTCTTGATGTTTCAGCATTTTCTTTTTATACCCACTATATTAGTTTTTCAGTTTTTTTCCCTTTATACAAGCTGTGACAAACTTGTGGCATTTAATTACACCTTCAAATTCTGAGCAGCATTTGCCTGAAAACTCTGGTCATTGCAATGGTAGTTAATTAGTTTAAATAGCCAATTATTTTTTTGATACTAATTAAAGACCTAATATTGAAATATTTTTCCTTTGATGAAGTTGGGCCCAAAGAATTTGGGCTTAAATGCAAGACACAAGCAGCAACTTCTCTGCAGTGAAAATCCAGATTGTCTAGCTACCTGTTCTTCATGATTAATAATTTGTTTATGGGAATGTTACAGATTGATTTAATTTTCTTAACATTTCTTGGTTTGAAAGTGTGCTTTCTTTGACCTGATATTCTGGCACTTACACGTTTGCAATGTGTCTGCTTGTTTTCACAGTATCATGAGGACAAAACTTGGATAAAGGATGTTGTAAAGTTGAAAAAGGTATAATCTGAAAATGTTTTCTTTTCACATATCCTGTTCTCTTAGATGTCTAATATGCTTGAACTTTCAGGTTCCTTTGGCATCAAACTGGACACTTCAGGATATGAAGGTTGCTATTATCGAGGATGTTAACTCTCCACCTATATCAGATGTGAACCTAAAGGTGTTGTAAGCTCTAATTTTAGTTGATTCTTCCTTCTTTAAATTGTCAAGTTCTTCATTCTTAAGGTTAATTGGCGATCTTGTCTTCACAATGTCATTTTCTCCACATTTCATTGGGTTACATGTTCCTTTTGAGTTTTTTCTATTATGTTATAGTTGGAATTCTTGGCATCTGATTGAAAAGATTAACAAGAAAAAAAAAAGAAAGATATTGATTGTAATTGGAATTTCCCTGGGTTGCATGTTCACATTGCACTAGAATATACTCACCGTTGCTTGGCAATTGTTTGAATATGATCTCTTGGACCAACAATAAGTGTCCTTTCCTAAAAAATGTTGACTTGATTGTGGATAACCTAATTCAAATCTTGGAAGCTGAGCTTGCACAGAAATAGCTCAAAAGCTAGCACTGCCCTAATTTGAAGGTAAATGGTATCTAGAATTGGAAATAGGCAACTACACTATTGTATACATGGTTTTATTTTCAAAGGATTTTTTTTTCCCTTGATTGCATTTTTTTTTTTGAAACATATGTGCCACAGTGATCTGATGTGGTGCTTTACCTCTCTGCAGATGGTATTTGATGAGTTGCTGGAAAGAGCAAGGGAAAAGGAGGAGAAAGAAGCCAAGAAGCGTAAATGTCTTGCGGATGATTTTCTCAATCTACTACAGTCTATCAAGGTATAATGTCCTTTTATTGGATGGATAATTAAGGGCATTTTCTTTCAATCATCCATCTGAGTCTCTGCTTTGTTGCAGGATATAACTGCATCTTCAAAGTGGGAGAGCTTCAAGGAAATCTTCGAAGGAAGCCAAGAGTACAGGTATTACTTGCCAATGTTTGAAACTGTGTTTATTCATAGATCTATGATATATGCATCTGCAAAAAGTTTTGGACACTTCCAAACATGTCAAGATATCTCTTTTTATATATGAAAATGCAATTTTCTTTCTTTGTTTTTTTTTTTTTGGTATTTGCTAGAAGGACATGCAGTTTTCTTTCCACTTCAAATTAATTGTGTTTTACGAGTCACAAATTGATTTCCATGCTAAATGCTATATTTTATCATTTGTCCTGTAATTGTCTTATTTGAGGAACTTTCATGAATAACCATATCCATTATATGAGCTGTACTTTATTTGTAATATCATTTTGCTTGATGTTTTGTTGTAGTTCCATTGGTGAAGAAGCCTTCTGCAGGGAGATGTTTGAGGAATATATATCCCAACTGAAAGAACAGGAGAAGGAGAATGAGCGGAAACGAAAGGAGGAAAAGGTATGAACTGGTTTCGTGTGAATTTAAACAACGTTCAAAACTCAAAACAATGGTCCTGTCTGTTATTTATGAAATAATATTTGAACCATGATTATTACATATGTGAGCTTTGGTCACTTCCCATCTGGTACTTGCAAAACAAATAAACTTGGATAGTTAAACTTAAATTTCTGGTTTTGATATTCTGCAGGCAAAAAAGGAAAAAGAGAGAGAGGAAAGAGATAGGAGGAAAGCTAAGCATAGAAGCGAAAAGGAGAGGGGACATGAAAGAGACAAGGAGCACACAAGGAAGGAAGAAGCTGATGTTGAAATCTCTGATACAACAGAAACTCAAGTTTGTAGTGATAAGAAAAGATCTGGGAGTGACAATAGCAGCAGGAAACAGAGGAAGAGGCATCAAAATGCTGTGGATGATCTGGATGAAAGCGAGAAGGATCGGTCCAAGAGTTCCCATAGACATGGCAGCAATGACCACAAAAAATCAAGAAGGGTATGCAATTTTTTCTTTCTCATGCATGTGATACTTGGCTTCACGTGTAATAAAGCATTAATGGAACATGCTTTCCTCTCTGTTTTTTGCCCCAATAATCGGTGCAGCATGGTTCCACCCCTGAGTCAGACAGTGAAAGCAGGCACTAGAGACACAAGAGAGACCATTATAATGGTTCTCGTAGGGCTGGTGATAATGAGGATCTCGAAGATGGGGAATTTGGTGAGGATAGGGAAACTCGGTAGTTATCTCTTCCTACAAATTGTTTATTTTTTCCAAATTTTCTTCAATGTTTTATCTGTATTACAAATATGAACTGTTTTCTAAAGCATTACCTCAATAGAATAGAGTTTAAGTAGTATTTCTTACATCTTTCTGTAATCTGTATGTGCATTGGTTTTTCGTTTTATCAAACCATACATCCATGGATAATATTTTGAGAGAAGTCACATTGCATGGACACTGTTATAACATTGCAAAACAAAATCAAGAAAATGAAAAATCTAAAATATACCAAAGAATTCAAAATTAAATTATGAACTAGAGTTAATAGCCAAAGTGGAATTTGTTTGATATTGCAGGTAGTCCAATCACTTTTGACCTGTTAGATTACTGTTCCTGTCTTTGGTTGGATGACAGGCTGGTTTACTAGTCTCTGTTTATTTGTGCGCCCTCGTCAAATACACATTGGCCAACTTGTTCCAATAACTTTATGATGCCAGTGGTTGCTGCGGTGAACTGGTACTTTTCTGCTTTTATATGAATGAGATACTGTATTGTATTATGCTGTAAGAACTACCATTCCTGCTTTCAAACTCGTTCTCCTTCAGCCATAGGTAAAATAGAGGTGATTTTGGTAAATAAATGATGAATTAAAAGGAGAAAAGGAGTTTATGGAATTTGGAGAATTATCCATAAGACGCTAACAATGAAACCAGCTATAATGGTGCCACAAAGGGCATATTTTTACATGGAAATTGTGATGTTGCAGTCTGGCTGATAATCCAAAAAGTTGACCCTTTGAATAACACGCCCACCAATAGAAAGTGATGAATTTCCATGAATCTTTATGATCTGTGTATTGTTTCTATCATTAGTGCTTGCTCATCGTTCATGGATCATGATACTTTGTGCTTTATCCGGCTGCCTGGTTCTGCATGCTCGATATATAAACTACTTGTTTTTGGAGTTCAAGTACTTTCACGTTGTTTTCCACTCTACATTGCTTGATAATCATGACGGTATTGCTTTATTTTCTTAATGGTCACCGTACTCTTAAAAGTCCGCGTTAACACAAATGAGGAAGAATATATAAAAGTTTTCCATTAGGTATTGATGTTGTGAAACCAAATTTAAAGTTTATGATGCCATGGGAACTCCTGAGGCTCTGCCTGTTGAGCAAGCCAACACTGATTTCGTCGTAATTTTTTACAGGAGGTTCTGTTGCTATTTTCTGGTCTCTGTTTTGCCAAGTAATTAACACGATTGTTTACTGCTAAAATAAATCAAGCACTTCCTGAAGTACTTCATTCAATATAGCGTCTCCTATCTCAATCCCTATCCTCTGCTGCAAATAACAGCCATATTCTACTGTGCTAGATACATTAATATTTATTTGTTCGGTTGCTTGTTTTCCCCATGAGCAAATTTGCTCGCAGATGATTTTCCCAAACTCTTGTAGACCTATGAATTCTTGAGCGTGCTGCTTTCTTCTGTGCATCCTTCTATGTACTTCTATGGCTTCGTTTACACAATCAAAAAGTAGCTGCATGTTTTGCCGTAAGACCCTATTGTTTTTCAGGTGCTGAGAAAAAGCAGGCCCAACAACCTCCTGTAACTCTGCGAAACCAGCAAGGCTATGCTTTTCAATCAATGATTTAACTAGTAAGTCGCACAAGAAAGCTGAGAGCATGTTGTCTTCCTCAGCATTTCTACTCAAAACGGTGCTTGAAGCTGATGCAGCTTTTCCTTCTTGTTTTGGCAGGAAGCGACACACTGTTCATTGTAAGGATGGGTTACTACTAATCTAAAATTATAAATCAAGAAAGTTGCCATGTTATTCATAAATGAAATAAATGATTCTTTGTACCTTTGTTTCTTGATGGTAGTTCATTTAGCACTGACACTGGGCTGAGTTGCTCATTCTCTTCCTTGCATTCCCACAGAAAATTTGTATCTGCAGCAGCCTGCTTAACTTTTGTCAGTAAATCTGTTTCAAACAAGAAACATCAACAAGTAAAATTCTCTCGTGACCACATTATATGAAGGGAATAAAGTTTAGATAGTGTTTTCTTGATAATATCTATATATGCACCTTTTGTTTCAAACTGCTTTGTGTCAAGGGTTGAGAAGTTTTTGGACGATGAGAGGCATTATTTTCATAAAAATGTGAATCTTTAACGTTGCATCTGAAAGATTCACGAACTGCAACTGAACTGCTCCCTGTAGGAAGCCACTCTATTTCTCCCAACTGCTGGGGCTTTTCAATTGTTTTCGAAACAGGTTCATGTTTCTGAGCTTTATGGCAGCTTGAAACTGGCTGGTTTTGACTAGTGCGAGTGAACTTAAGCAGCAACAACTTCAGGATCTTCCTAGTCTGCTCAATCCTTATTTTGTTCAAATCATAACTGCGTGGTCCCTTTCGCTTCTTGTTCAACATGATCTTTCGTTCTGAAAGGTAAGCGTCTAGCACAAAAGGCTTCTGTTGCTCTTGGAGATACTCCCATAGCTGTTTCGATGAAGAAGAAGCCATTCAAGTCCTGCAGACTTGTGTGTTTGATTTTGCAAGTGTGATCAGAGAGAAGGGGTGATGAGGTATGAAGTGCAGCAGGCGTATTTGTAGTTGGAACTGAAAAGGAGCATGTATGTCACATTGAAAGATAAAAAATATAAAGAAAAGACGATAAAAGGGTGTAGATTTAAATATGTGGAAGACAGAATTTTGACATCTTTCTTCTTCTTCATGCTCTGTTGTCTGAAAATTTTGGCATCATCAATCAATTACAAGATTGCCTAGTTTTTACTTTTGGCTGTCCGCAATCTGTGGCTAGATTGCTTGGGACTATAATAAGATACGCCTGCAGAATTATATCTAAACTTTTGTATGGTCTCCTCAAGTTTTGTCTTTTATAGAGAAACATCCATGACAACACTTGATGAATCAGAGGCAAATCGGATGTTGTACAAGTTGCATGGTGGCGGTTTGGCTTACATTCAGACAGAATTCTACTTCTCTTTGTATTTGTTTATGTATGCAAATAATTCTTTAGATAATTTAATATTATCACACCATCATTCACTTAAACCCCAAATCACTCTTGCATGTCCCTTCTTTTCCTGACTAAAAACTGTTTAAAAGTTGCTTTTGATAAAACAAAGTGTTCTACTTCAAATTAATTTTTTAATTTTGAAGTGTTTTTAGATAATTTTAATAAATTAATGTTAAATATATATATATATTTTAAATATATATATTTTAAAAATATTTTAAAAAACAACAATATATATTCCATATCTACGTACGAAAGACAATTGGGCACCTGATGTTTAAGTTTTTGGTTGATCATAAATTCATCATGTGGGTAGGGCCCTTTATGGGCATTTTAGTACCTCTTTAGCAAGATGGTCTGGACAACGAGGGAAATGATTGTG
>Ga0325405_1002284_pt1 | contig 19658 bp, 16 predicted proteins | sample PopdelMetagenome_21_FD_205663 | JGI IMG/M metagenome (GOLD analysis project Ga0325405, IMG submission 205663) | Populus deltoides microbial communities from Bellville, Georgia, United States - Xylem-Control-R2 | ecosystem: Host-associated > Plants > Phyllosphere > Stem > Wood/Secondary xylem...
ATATATATATATATATAGATATATAAGGGTAAAATCCATTAAAAAACAAAGTACAGGGGGGTAAACAAGTTATTAACCCATTGTTATTAGTTAAATACAAGTCCACAGTAAATTGTAAACTGTCTCTAGGTCCACAATGAAAAGTATACCTTTATGCTACCATGGCTTGCTATAGTTTTTATTTCTTTATTTATTTTTCATGTTAAAAAGAAAGGGATAGCCTTGGTGGTACGTAGAGCAATGGGGATCCGATGTTTCCCCTATTTAGCTTCTCGAAAAGTATGAAAGCACAATCTTAGAGAATATATTTCTTTCATCAAAAGCATGTAGATTGGATTAGAACAATCGCAAGTGCATGAAACCTCATGTTTCCAAGAATCCAAAGGGATGCATATGCATATTCCTTACACGATTGAAGCAAGTGCTTTTGGTACTTTAGGAGAACTTCTACGGATTGGTACAGTTGAAGACCAAAGTTGATCCTGGGAATTGAACTTCAGGCATGAACTGGGTGTCTCGATTTTTCGACTTCATAAAGAAATTGATCATGGCCAGTAAAAGGTTTCTAGGATGATCACATTTGTCAATTGTGTCTAGATTGGAGTAGTGACATGAATTTATTTCAATAGTTAATTTTTTTTTTCTTGTCGCAAGAAAAGTATGTAAATCATCAATATGAATTTTAGTGATGTTGAACATTTCAATCATGCAGAAGTTTCTTATTTCAAAAGTCAAATGTTGCTGGTATGAATCTTATGAATGTTAACAGTAGAGAATATTCTGTAGGTAAATTAAAAAATTCTGATAGTGGTTAAATACGCCTGGTTGAAAAAATTTGAGATTGCTGACAATATTGATCATTCAGATTCATAATCCAAAAGTCAAGTTCTGAATGGACGAAAGCATCTAGGACAAGATAACTCAACTTACGGGTCAAATTTCACATCTCCACTATAAGATAACTTTGTTAACAACAATCTTGAAATAGCAAGAAAATCAGGAAAATGGTGTCTTCAAGATCTTCCATTCTTTCGATGCTTCTGTTCCTCCTCCTAACTCAATTTGTAGTTTCACTTCATCTTCAGGATAGGTTTCTAAAATGTCTCTCAAGAAATTCTGAATCATCCTTTCCTTTCTCCACTGTCTTGTATTCTCCAAACAACTCATCATTCAATAGTATTTTACTATCTACTGCTCAAAACCTCAGGTTTACGCTGCCTTCAGTACCGAAACCTGAGTTAATCTTCACTCCTTTGAAAGAATCTCACATCCAAGCTGCGGTCATTTGCTCAAAGAAGCTTGAGATTCACCTTAGAGTCCGTAGTGGAGGCCATGACTATGAGGGACTCTCTTATGTATCTGAAATTGAGAGACCTTACATAGTTGTCGACCTTGCCAAGCTCCGATCCATTAGCGTTGATATTGAGGATAACAGTGCGTGGGTTCAGGTGGGTGCCACGAATGGTGAACTTTACTACAGAATTTCTGAGAAAAGCAAAACTCATGGCTTCCCAGCTGGTACTTGCTCAAGTTTAGGTATGGGGGGGCACATTTCAGGAGGTGCATATGGTGCCATGTTGCGAAAATATGGCCTTGGAGCAGATAATGTCGTTGATGCACATATAATTGATGTTCATGGAAGACTTCTTGACCGAAAATCCATGGGCGAAGATCTTTTTTGGGCCATCAGAGGAGGTGCAGGGGGCAGCTTCGGAATCGTCACGGCCTGGAAGGTAAAATTGGTTTCTGTACCATCAACGGTGACAGTATTTACAGTTACTAAGACATTAGAACAAGGTGCAACTAAGATCCTTTATAGATGGCAAGAAATTGCTGATAAACTAGACGAGGATCTTTTCATCAGAGTACTCATTCAGACAGCTAACGCCACCTCCCAAGGTAAAAGAACTATTGCTACCTCTTACAATGCCTTGTTTCTTGGTGATGCCACCAGACTTCTTCAGATAATGCACCACAGCTTCCCTGAATTAGGTTTGGCCCGACAGGATTGTATTGAAACAGACTGGATCAATTCTACCGTATACCTTGCTTTCTTCCCAAATAATACTCCTCCTGAAGTTTTACTTCAACGGAGGAATATAGTCAAGCTATTCTTCAAAGCCAAGTCGGACTACGCCAAAGAACCCTTACCTGAAACTGCACTTGAAGGGTTATGGGATATTTTACTGGAAGAAGAGCTTCCTACAGTAGCATTTACTCCTTATGGTGGAAAGATGAGTGAAATTTCTGAGTCTCAGATTCCTTTCCCTCATAGAAAAGGTATCCGGTTCATGATTTTGTACTCGGCCAATTGGCAAGATGCAAAGGAAAATGTTGCGAAGCATGTAGATTGGACCAGGAAGGTTTACAAGTACATGCAACCTTATGTTTCCAAGCATCCAAGGGAAACATATGTCAATTACAGGGATCTTGATTTGGGCATAAACAAGAGGACTAACACAAGCTTTACAGAAGCAGGTACTTCCTGGGGTCTTAAGTACTTCAGGAATAACTTCCACAGATTGGCATTTGTGAAGGCCAAAGTTGATCCTGACGACTTCTTCTGGCATGAGCAGAGCATCCCACCTCTTCCATTTCACATGAGATGAAGAATTGGAGAGATATTAAGCTATTATATTTTTTTACTCGCATGTTCAATTTCCATATTGTATTCTGATTGAACCAATGTAGTGAGGTTATTTAGCAATTTGACAGAAAGAAATCCCTGCCTTGTTGCCCAATTTCATATTTTATTGTTCATTTCAAAAACAAGTTTGCTTGTGATCTCTTCTTTCTAATCCATTTGGTGAAGTAATTGACTAAACTGAAATCGATAGGGGACGTTAAACAGTGGCATTGAAAATCTTGTTGGACTTTATACTAATATGTCCAGATAAGAATAAATATGATTAGTATTATATTTGATCTTTAGATTGTCAAATTATTGTCTACAATAAGCTACCAGCTGCCAATTATTGTCAAACTTTGATCTTTATATAATATATTCTGGCACTGGAGTGTCAAAACATATGATTTTGTAGGCGTTTCTTCAATAAGCTAAACCAACATACAAGGCACGAACGCCTTGCAAGATAACAGTGCTAGGGTTGACGCTGGGGCGACAGTTTGTGAATTGTATTATAGGGTTGCTGAGAAAAATCATGTGCATGGATTTCCAGCAGGAATTTGTCCTGCAGTTGGTGTTGGTGGGCATTTGTGTGGAGGCGGGTTCGGTACCATGTTGAGAAAATATGGCCTAGCTTCTGACCATATTCTTGATGCTCACATAGTTGATGTGAATGGAAGAGTTCTTGATAGAAAATCAATGGGAGAGGATCTGTAACGGGCTATTACAGGAGGTGGGGGAGCAAGTTTTGGGGTCATCCTTCCCTGGAAGGTGAACCTTGCTTATGCTCCAACAATTTTACTGTATTCAGTGTTGGCAAGACACTAGAGCAAGGAGCGACTAGGCTTGTTCACAAGTGCAAATTGTTAAATAATATTTATTTAGTTTTATTTATTAAAGGTAGAATAGTATTTTTAGTTTAACTTATATATAATTTTTTTGTATTTAGATTAACTCTAAGCACTTATAATAAACATATTATTGAGAATTCTAGCCTCCTTTTTCTGTTTGATCTGAATTATTTCTACATGGTATCAGAGCTGGTTTTATGGAACGAGATTTAATCTCAAACACAGCTTTTGTGGATCCAGCAGGTTTTAATTTATTTTTTTAGTGATATTTTGTCTTCCGCTTCTGCAAAATCTGGTATTTCGTCTTTCCTTTAATTTCTGCAATTTGGTATTTCTGTTATGTCTCTGCAATTATTTTGGTATTTCGTCTTCTGCAATTTGATATTTGTGTTCAGTTTCTGCAATGTGTGTTGTGTTTTGTAGTAATTGTATAATTTCGAGAAGATATTTGTTGAGTATTTGTGATATTTGTTCAGTTTCTGCAATTTGGTACTTTGTCTTTCGCTGCTTTTGCATTCTGGTACTCCTTGTTTGTTAATTATGGCTACCGAAAGAGATGATTCACTTCAGTCTGTGAGTGTGAGGTTAGATGGAAAGATTTATTCATATTGGAGTTATGTAATGAGAAATTTTTTTAAGGGTAAGAAGATGTGGGGTTATGTTAATGGAACTTATATGATACCTAAGAATACTGAGGAGGGGGATGTTGTTTTGATAGACACATGGGAAGCAAACAATGCAAAGATCATTACTTGGATCAACAATTCTGTTGAGCATTCGATAGGTACGTAGTTGGCGAAGTATGAAACAACAATGAAGGATTTGGGTTCTCTTCGATATTTTCTGGGTATTGAAGTAGCTTACTCACCTAGAGGTTACCTTCTTTCTCAATCTAAATATGTTGCAGAAATTTTTGAGCAGGCTAGACTTACTGATAACAAGACTGTAAACACTCTCATTGAAGTTAACGCAAGGTACTCTTCTTCTGATGGTTTACCTTTGGTAGATCCTACTTTATACTGTACTATTCTTGGGAGCTTGGTATATGTCACGACCCGAATCCCGGATCCATGACCGGCACATAGGCAAGGTTCCCCTCCAAGGTTCCATACCTATGCGAACCCAAACTTACACACAAACTTATCCTAACTCAATCAGAGTTCAACACAGCATTAATAACAAAATCAACTTTATAATATAATTGAATTGTCTTAATACAAGAGTTAATATAATTCATAGTTTTGGAGCACTAACTTGACATAAAAGGAAGATACAAATTACAACCAAAAAGCAGGTTCGGAAGGTTCAACAAAAGTAACCTGCTATCAAGCTATAAGCCTGAAAAGAATAATAATGAGAGGGTGAGTTCAACAACTCAGTGAGTAGATAACGTTCAATATACACACACGAGGTAATATAACAATGAGAAATATATATACAAGTATGGCTTTAGGTTCTTATGGAAATGTTTCTCAAATTGGCCATAACAAGAATGTCATATGGTAAAACTCGTCAGAAAATCAAAATGCAATGAGCATGAGGCTCCGTACTATGGGATGATCAGTCCACACAGGTTGGTGACTCCCCCGACCAACTAGGGTTCAAATACGATGTGCACAAAGACTAACACTACCCTGTTAGCATGGGTATTCTGACTGACATATCATAGGTTCATAATCATAATCAAACAGACATATTCATATCTCAAGGCTCAACTCATGACATCAATCAAATGAGGGTCAAATTGTTAGGGTCAAATTGTAATTTTTGTCTAATTGAAGGACCAAACTGAAATTGTCATAAATCCATTACTATACTGAATTTCTGACCATAATTAGTCTGCATTTCTGTCCAGGTCATCTCATTATACTCCAAGGACCATTCTGGAATTTTACCAAATTTTTAGGGTCAAATTGTAATTTTGTCAAATTGAAGGACTAAATTGAAAGTGTTAAATTCTCTTATCTATACAGTAATTCTGTCCATAATTCATATGTTATTCTGTTCAGAATCTCGGAATATGCTCCAGGGACCAATTTGTAATTTTCCAAAGTTCGGAGACTAAACTATAATTTTCACAAATTGAGGGACCAAATTGAATTTTTGTCATCTTCAACCTCCAATCCAGAATTTTAACAGAAACCTACTGTTCTCCCCTGATTTTTAACTCAAAAATCACCATTCAAACAAAACTATAACTCAAAATTATCACAATCTTCCATAATCAACTAAATCATCCATTAACCACAACAATCAACCCCTAGCATTCAATTTAATTCATCAATTAAACTCAAAACACAAATTTCATAACCCTAACATTTATCAAAACCGAAATTAAAGCTAAAGAAAACATATTATACACATTAAAGCATAATCTTACCCCTTTTTACTTATTTCCTCCAAATCCTTTCCTTTTTCTCTTATTTTCCCCTCTTTTCTCTTCTTCTTTCTCCCTTCTCTCCTGCCGATTCTCTCTCAAATTTTTCAGATCCCTCTTTTGTTTTTTTTTCTTCTATTTATATTTATTATGTTTATCTAATTACCACACTATCCCTCATTCATTCATACCCACACTTTAAGCCACCAAGGGCTTTATTGTATTTTTCTACTCATTAATTCAAAACATTACAGTATATCTCACCATTACTCGTCCAGATATTGCATATGTTGTTTATATTGTTAGTCAGTTTGTTGCTTCTCCTACTACTGTTCACTGGGCAGTTGTTCTTCGTATTTTGTGATATCTTCAAGGTACAGTTTTTCAGAGTCTTTTACTTTCATCCACCTCTTCCTTAGAGCTACGTGCATACTCTGATGCTGATCATGGTAGTGATCCCACAAATCGCAAGTCTATTATCGGGTTCTGTATTTTTTTACGTGATTCTCTTATTTCTTAGAAGAGCAAGAAACAATCTATTGTTTCTCAATCATCCACCAAAACAGAATATCGTGCCATGGCATCTACTACCAAAGATTGTTTGGTTATGTTGGCTACTTGCTGATATAAGAGTTTCATTTTCTCATCCTACTCCTATGTATTGTAACAACCAAAGTTCTATTCAGATTACTCACAACTCGGTTTTTCATGAACGAACTAAGTACATTGAGATTGATTGTCATCTTACTCATCATCATCTCAAGCATGGCACCATTACTTTGCCTTTTGTTTCTTCTTCCTTGCAGATTGCAGATTTCTTTACCAAGGTGCATTCCATTTCTCATTTTCATTTTCTAGTTGGCAAACTCTCAATGCTTGTAGCTGCCGCATCGTGAGTTTAAGGGGAAATGTTAAATAATATTTATTTAGTCTTATTTATTAAGAGTAGAATAGTATTTTCAGTTTAACCTATATATATAATTTCTTTATATTCAGGTTAACTCTAAGCACTCATAATAAATACATTATTGAGAATTCTAGCCTTCTTTTTCTGTTTGATCTGAATTATTTCTACAGAAACATATGGGGCCAAATCTTGAAGAAAATTTGTTCATCAGGGTTATTGCAGAAGCTGTTGGAGATGCAAGAAAAGGGAACAGAACAATCCATGCTACTTTTAAGCACTCTTTGTTTCTTGGAAGAACTGATCAGCTTCTTGAATAATGTTTTCCTTGACTTGGGCTTCAAGAGTATAGATTGTACTGAAATGAGCTGGATTGAGTCTATTCTTTATTTTTAGGGTAACCTAAAGAGGAAACTATGGAAGCCCTTATAAATATAGCAGATTTTATCGAGCACCCTATAGCAGAACCCGTTTTGAAAAAGTTATGGAACTGGTGTTTGGAAGAAGAGAAGCCAATATTAATCAGGGACGGAAGAATGGAGGAAATATCCGAATCAGAAACTTCATTTCCATATAGAGAAGCTATCCTGTACAGCATACAGTTTGGTCAAGTCATGTCATCAAATTGGATAAGGTACATATACGAGAGCATGACTTCTTACATGTCTAAGAATCCCAGACTCGAAAATCAAAGAAGGGAGCATACTTGCTTAAGCACTAGATCATCCTTAAAAATTAATAAATTTGAAAGATGTTGGTGGTTCCTAAACTCCAACCTCTAAGAATTTTTATTTAGAGGATTTAAACTAAAAAAGTATTTTCAAACAAGCTTTGATATAATCGAAGGCAGGCCCTTTTCATGTCTTAAATGCCCCATCCATGCTAAGATTAGTGTATAATGGAACGATAATATTGAGAAAACTTGGGGTGATGGCCCTTGTCGTATAGACAAACACCTTCTCCACAATGCATGTGAACATGACAACAGTCTCTGCTAATTGCCGAACGAAATAAAAATGACAAAATGCAGTCGATGTGGAGAGCCTGAAATCTCTAATCAGGGTATCAGTGGTGTCTTCACGTAAATATTTGCTAGTAACAAACGGCCTCTCACAATATCCCTAGTTGACAGTCAAATACAGACCATAAATACCCAAGATGGTAACCCCAGAAGTTAGGAAAAATGAATCACATTGTTCTTGTTTCTCTTTTGCTTTCAGTTTCATGGGCAACTTGTAGTAGTAAAATCCATGAAAACTTCATACAATGCATGTCAACTGAGTTCAATGCCTATACTAAATCCTTTCAAACCATATTCACTCCTCAATCCCCTTTGTATTCATATATCTTGCAATCATCTAAACAAAATTTGAGATGGTTGAACTCAACATCAAAGCCTCATCTCATCATTACTCCATTTCATGAGTCTGAAATCCAGGCAGTAATTCTTTGTAGCAAGAAGCAAGGGTTACAAGTTAGAGTTCGAAGCGGTGGCCATGACTATGAAGGTTTATCTTTTCTATGCAAGACACCATTCATCATCATTGATCTTGTCAATCTTAGAGGGATTGAGATTGATATTGAAGATGAAACAGCATGGGTTCAAACTGGTGCAACACTTGGTGAGCTTTATTATGCTATTGCAAAGAAAAGTAGAGTTCATGGATTCCCAGCAGGATTATGCCCTACTGTGGGTGTTGGTGGACACTTTACTGGAGGTGGGTTTGGTATCTTGTTAAGGAAATATGGCCTTGCTGCAGATAATGTCATTGATGCTTACTTGATTGATGTGAACGGGAGGATTCTTGATAGACAAGGAATGGGAGAAGACTTGTTTTGGGCTATTCGAGGGGGTGGTGGAGCAAGCTTTGGAATCATACTGTCATGGAAGATCAAGCTGATTCGGGTTCCACCAACTGTGACTGTATTCACTGTGCCAAAAACTATTGAACAAGGTGCCACCAAGCTTGTCCATAGGTGGCAAAACATTGCAGGTAAACTACACGAAGATCTCTTCATCAGAATCGTCATTCAGAATGTTGGAGGAGAGAATACTTCAAACAAGAAGACAGTGGAAGCTTCCTTCAACTCACTGTTTCTTGGAGGCATCGACAGACTAATCACCTTGATGAATGACAGTTTCCCTGAGTTGGGATTGGTACCTGAAAATTGCACAGAAATGAGTTGGATTGAGTCTACAGTCTATTTTGCTGGATTTCAGAAGGGAAGCCCTTTAGAGGTCTTACTTGACAAGACTCAACTATACAAAGCCAAATTCAAGGCAAAATCTGACTTTGTAACAGAACCCATACCTGAATTTGGACTTGAAGGAATATGGGAAAGGTTCTTAGAGGAAGGGCTAGTGTTCATGATAATGGACCCTTTCGGTGGAAGAATGAATGAGATTCCAGAATCTCATATTCCTTTCCCTCACAGGGAAGGAAATTTGTACAACATTCAATACCTGGTGAAGTGGGATGAGGATGAGGCTAGAGCAACACACAAGCATGTAAATTGGATCAAGATGCTGTATAGGTACATGAAACCATATGTTTCCAGATCCCCAAGGGCTGCGTATCTTAATTATAGAGATCTTGACTTAGGCATTAACAAGCATGCAAACACAAGTTATTCTGAGGCTAGGGATTGGGGTATGAAGTATTTCAAGGGCAATTTCAAGAGATTGGTTCAGGTGAAAAGCAAGGTTGACTCGGACAATTTCTTCAGAAGCGAACAAAGTATTCCAAGCATCCATACATAAAGGAGAAGGCAGTGCAAAGAAAAAGAAGTAATGTGTAATGTGTCCCATGTGAGTGCAAGGCCCTTTTTAATCGGCTCCACAGGCTTTAGGTTCAAAACAGGGAGTCAACAAGGGGGCAATAATCCCTCCCATAAATTGTACTTGTGAGAGATCACCTAGTAAAAATTAACTATTTAGTTAGAATCCAGCAGAAAACTAACTGCTTAGTGCAGAGGGCGAAGTAGAGCATCAAGTGGATTAAAGTCCTAATAATACCCACAGAAATTACAACTTTCAACTACATTACGTCCAAGAAAAAAAAAAGAACAGAGAAGGAGTGAGACTAACCTCGCAGTGGCAGTAATTTCTTGATAAAGCACTTGGGAGCAATGTCACAATTGCAAAGACACGCACTATGCAGAACCCGCACCCAGACATTCTTGGCCAGGCTATGCCTAGGTCATGTAAGAAGAGACTCTAACCCTTATAACTAAACATTGGCCTTGCAAGCAGCAACATCCTCAATATGAGCATGAATTGTGCTATCGTAACAGGGCAATTGAGGATTTGTACAGGATTATAAAAGCACAGCATGCTCCACTATCACCTGTGCAACTAAGCCAACGAAGTCAACATATAAAATGGCAGGACAAGGAACCACTGAGAAAAAAATTTGACGCACAAAAGAATTCTTCATGAAGACCTGCGTTTCATATAGAGTGCCTATGCTCATCTTATATTCTTTCACCTAAAAATGTAAATTGTAAATTGAAATGGTTCGTTAATCAAATCATGCAAGCTGATGCAAAATGCTACAGAAGGTGCTTCAAAAAATTTACAATGTTATTGGAGGTAAGAGACAGGACTCATACAGAAAGGCTTTCACCACGAGCTACATCTCAAAATTTATGTCGCTAGTTTCTGCCCACTCAGAACTCAAAAAAAGGACAAAACTTATATGGAGAATTCCATCTCAGAGTGGAAAGCCTACTAAAAAAGTGAATCCCAAAAAAATTTCTACATTTTTTTAGTTTTAGCCATATTACAAATTGATAACCACTAGCTATTGAGAAACTCCCGCATCAAACTTGAAGAGTATTGTTGCAGATGGTAATATGTTCCTATTGCAACTATGCAATTGTCTCAGCGGACATCAGAAGATGGTAAGAGGCTGAGTGACAATGCTTGCTGCTCCTTGGTCAGTGAAGAAAACCAGCTTCTTATATGATCAATGGAAACGGATTGGCGTGACATTGCTGGGAGGCAAGAGTTGCTCTGGATAAGCTTCTCAAAATCAAGAGAAAGTAGACCTAGCAAAGCAGTGGCCAAAGCAATTTGAACAGGAAGAGCCATTCTGATGGTAGCATCCCGTGAAAGAAAACCAGACAATTTACACCTCAAGTTCTCTACTCCATTATCTTCATAGCCAAAAGCAGAAACTCCGAGCCTGAATCAACATGGTAGATTAAATCATCCAGTAATTAGTAATGCAACACAAAAATCGAATTTTGTACTGTCCAAGATAAATGAAGAAAATGTCACCAAGAAGGTTTGCTATAAATCCATAACATGAGAAACAAAATTTATTCTGCCCCAAAAGCCAAACATAAATTTTTGGAGTGCTAAATAACGTTATCTAACACAGCTATATATATATATATATATATATATATCAATGAACTTCACATTTCTTACTTCCTGGATGCATATTCATATCATGGTAATGGATCACCCATTAATATTCAAAGGTAAACAGCTTTTCAAGATAAGACAGTAACTAATAATAGGCTAATTGGTTAAAAGCTACCCTGAATTTTTTATCAACGGGATATTAGTCCCTAACCTTTTTTATTCTGATTTAGGTCCTAAGCCTATTTTTTGATCAGCGATGTAGTCCTTCCATCAACTTTGAGATATTTGTTATACTTCTGCATGGTCACGTGACCACACTTGCTGTCAAAGTTGACGGAAGGACTACATTGCTGATTCAGGACCTAAATCAGAATAAAAAATGTAGACTAATGTCCTGTGAAACGAAAGTTGATAGTTTTTAACCAATTAGCCTAGATAATATATAAACATAAACAAATAACGGATCATGCTAAACATACCTTCCAAGTTGACCAAGGAGAATAACTACAGCAGCAGCAAAGTTGTCTAACTTAGTTCTTTCTAGCATTTCCAACAGCTCAGGTATAATTTTGCTACAGGTCCACTCCCAGCTCTGCATATAGACAAGAAAGACAGGTGAACATAAGGCTTTGCCACATTTCTTTTCAGGACTATGAATAATTGAGTAGTTTACACAAAAGATGTACATGAATGGAAACACTGATACAAAACCAAAAGGGGAAACCACATACCATATTGCAAGCAAGCAACTCAACCAAAGATAGAAGATCACTGAGGCCACACAAAGTCTCATTCATGATAGAATTTGATCTCGCAGGCATCACACACTTTTTTAAACTACAGGATGTATCACAATTCATATCAAGGGCAGAATGAACCTCTTCTTGATTTAAACTCAGTTTGTCTGTATCCTTACAGCATAGTACATTGGAATTTGACAAGCTGGGTGATTTCATTGGATGATGCATGATTCCAGAAACAGCACAATTCTGAAGCTTTTCCAAGAGCACTGATGTAACAGTATCTATGGAAACAGCATCTGTTGAGAATGGGCATTTAGTACATGGATGGAACATTCCACCCTTGTACCTGGTAAGACTGGAAGCTGCTGAAGCAACTGGTGAATCCCCCCCTTCAAGAAACATTATTATTGATTTCAACATAGTCATTGTCAAATTGTGCTCCCTCAGGGAGAAAAACTTCTCTCCAGCCAGGTAAGCAAAAATGTGTAGGATAGTAAGTACAAAAACAGTATCCCATTTGTGCATCAGCAGAAGACTGTATGAAGCCTGACAAAGAAATCCAATGCAGTCAATTGCTGCACATATTGAAGCTAGTATGATACTTCCAGCCACTAAAAGGTCAGCTGAAGCTGATTTGGAGGCAAATTTTATATTTACACCATCCAGAAGGATGTCTATCATTGAATCGCATCCACTCAATGATTCAGAAGATAGATCTGCATATATCATCAGTTTCCCATCTAGGAGGAATTCTTCAATGAGGCCAAGCAGTTCATCCAAACAACATACCTCCGCAAACAAGTTTCTTGCCTCAACATCAGAGACAACTGCAATCAAGAAAACACAAGAGTTAGACTAAACAAAAAACAACCTAGGAGAATAAATACTATATCATATATTGCAAGGACAATAGAATATTTATAGCATGTCAATATCAGAAGAAAAAAAATTACAACAAATAGACATACCTGCAAATATGTCTTTGGCAAAAGAATCTAAGCAGAAGATAAAGTCCTGATCCGAAAAGCTTCCAAATTTCCCCCAATTGCAAGCAGAGAAATTCAGCAGCAGCAGCAACGTGAAAAATGTGCAAGCCTTCTCCCTGAAAGATGTAGACAGAAAACAAGGAGAAAAACTCAATGTCATAATCTAACCAAGCCAGTGTTTTCAAGAGGCGCTCGCCTAGGCACTCCAAGCGAGGCGAGGCTAGGCCCCAGCACCTTTATTAGCCTCAGACGTTGGATTTCAATGAGGCGCACCTAGGCGAGCACCTTGTGAGTGGGTGCAAGGCACTAAGGCTAGCGCCTGCTTGAAGTTCTTCCCTTTCTGTTGGATTTTTCTTTATTTCTTTAATTTACCACAAGAATCAACTTAGGGGTATTTTTATAAAAAAAACAAAGATTAGGGTGAAAAAATTTTTTAAAAATCATTAAAGTGGAAGATGAACCGACAATGAAGGACACTTAGAAGAGAAACACCAACCACATTTTCTTTTTTCAACAGTAGGAGGCGAAGAACAACACATTTGTACAGTTAATACTTTAATTTTTTCTAAACAAGTGCATTATAGTTTGAGAGATGAGGATTTCGATTATAATCATGAAATGGAGGATGTGGAGGATTCAAGTGAAGGAGAGGAAAGCATGGATGGAGATGTTTTTGAAGATTAATGAATAATGATGATGATATTTAATTTTGCTTTTTAATCTAACAGGCTACTTACTACTATAAATTATCTTATTTTGTTTTAAGGGTGAAAAATATAACTTTATATGACTATGTTATGGTATTTTATATTTTCCTTTGATTTTCTAATGATCTAATCTTAATTGCAAAGATATATATTTTAGATTTATAAAATATAATATAATATAAATTTTTTTTTAATTTATAGCACATTGCCTTAGTTTCACTCAGGCGTGCACCTAGCACCCCGGGTATTTTACAAGCTTGGCGCATTTCACCTTTGACAACACTGAACCAAGCACACAATCTCTATTAACTAACTTGGGAATTAAACTCATGTAAAACTCTACAGTGGTGCAGATATGATATGCTTGAATAGAGATGCATTACTTACTTGGGTAAACTGTTCTCTTCCAGTTTTAGAGCACAAAGGATCTTTTGAACCAAACAATCTGCTTGAGTGTCCAAAGAACAGCGAGTCATACAAGTTCGAGTCGCAGATAATACTCTAGACATGCTTATAGTGTCCTTTATATCTGAATGCATCACACAGTATTTAGGAATAGTGTCGTGTCTAGAACCAGTTTCGCCTTCAATTGGAAACTTCAGGCCCTCATAACTAGAACTAGGTATATTCAGCATCTCAATCTCCAATCCCAATCCAGGACCTCTGGTCTGACCATCAGAAGCTTTTCCAGCATCAACATCGTTACCAGTGCCACTTCTATTGCCTAATGTATCAAGGGAATCTGCATGGCCTCCATTTTCATGCAGTCCATCAGCACAGGAAATTCCAAAGGAGCAGTCTTTTAATTGTTTGGAACTAATTTCAGCATCAATGACATCTAATCTGAAAGAAGGCACTAGAGATTCCTTTCCATTAGGTAAACTTCGAGGGAAGCTTTCATCAAGCATGGGTTTAAAATTATCCATGTTATCAGATATTTCAGCACCTGAAGACCCTATCTCAGGAAGAATTGGGGACATAGGCATTTCCATTGCTCTCCTGTAACATTCCTCATCTGCAGTGTTATCCAAGTCCAACAATTTCATATAATCCCCATTGGCTACTTCCTCAAAACTTACCATACCTTCAGGGCTACTTTCAAAAGAATAACTCAAACCTTCCCTGCATGCCTTTGAGGCTTCCAAAAAATTATTGGCAGTAGTGGAGATATATCCACAGGCATTTGCATCTTCATGGACCTCTTTCCCAGCTATTTCAGTCTTCTCCCGCTGATCTATGCCAGATAAACGGTGGACAATTACATTCTCTTCATGAGATATCTTTCTTTTCTTATGAATCCTCCCATGCTTACCATATGAACCACCTTGCAAATTAGGTTCTACATATTTGGCTTCTTCCTTTGGTTTTTCAATTTGCCTGCTTAACATACCATGCAAGGCAGAGAGTTTCTCTTCCATCTGCAGGTGCAGCTTCTTACCCTCCGAATACAAAAGTTCAACAGATTCAACTGCATCAAGGATCCTCCTCTTCCTACCATGTCTATTAACTCTTCCAATCACGTCAAAGCTAGGAGGACTTCTAACACTATTGTCAGCTACCACAGCAAGATTTTCATTGTGCTGTACTTTAGTGACTTCATCAGACATTCCAGAAACTGTTGTCTGCGCCCTAAAGTTATCTTCTACCAAGTTCTTTGATGTGGGAAAAAATGGACCCCTTTCCTGTGAGCCGACCAACTGACCATCAGAAAAAGATGCCGAACTGGAATTTATTGCAGAAGTCTGTAACAGTTTTTGGTTAGAGCCTCCAAGCAGAGACTCCAATTTAGAATCAATACCTGAGATGGAAGCAGCATAGTTCCCACTGGATGGAGAAACCAACGGAACTGTACAGTGAAGTGTTTGCGTGGGAGGTTCAGAGACAGCCAAAGCCATGCAACTAGGCTTCAGAAGTTCACTTTCATTATTAGAATACATCTGACATTGTTCTTCTGCACACAGTTTTCTGTTCAACTTTGAACTTTGCATGGTTCCGTGGTTTCCAAACTGCCAAGATCATCAAACAATCCAGTTAGCAAACTACTAGCCGAGGCTTGTGCAGATTTTAATTACATAGAATGGAACAAATGTATTAGAAACAACAATGAATGCACAAGCAAAGACAAAATAACACTGATTCAAGTTCTCAAGTCCAATGATATAAATATAATTATTAAAATAAACATTGGAATAATTACTAAACTAAACATTTGAAATGCTAATCAATGTGCTACAACAGCCCTGAAAAGATGCATAATTATTCACTCAAAACATCGAACAAACATGGGAGACACCATGCTTTATTTCGGCTGCTAAAAATTCAAATCTATTACATAGTGCCCACCACGGTTTTATAGCTAGCACTAACACTCCCACATGAGAAACAAAGTGAATGTTACAAAATGATCGAGAATGAATGTATTCTGTGTGAACTAAATAAATAAGAAGGGGAAGGAAAGCAGAGAAAGAGAGAGGAAGAACTCAAGTTTCCTATTCAAAGAGTGAGGAAAGAAGATTCTAACGTATATGACAATTCCAATACATATTGTTCAATTGTAAATCATATCGACCACAGCAATCATAAACTTCAATAAAAAGATAGTATTGAGAGAATGTCTTTAAAGAGGCATCAGGTAACCAAGCACATCTAAGAAAAATCAAACAGAAGCTAAGTATAGTAACAAATGCCAAATCCTGTTTGCTAAATTTCAAAAATAAATTGCATTGCCACCATCATAAAAACAAGTGTCTTGTATTCCAAATTAAAAGTTTAAAAGAATAAGTTGTAAGTGATTCAAAATCAAGATTGACCTTTTCCATTTTCTCTGTACCTCCATCGCTGGATGAGAAATATCTATCCAGTACATCAAGGCGAAACAACATTTGACCAAAATCAAGCTTCAAGCGAGCTAGTTCTTGCTGAAGAAAACTATTACGGTTTTTTTCCATCTTAGCCACTACTTTGGCATGCTTTAATCGCATCTTTTCAAGCTTCACTTGCTTTTCCAAGAACTTCAGTTTTGTCTTTTCCACATTCATAACTTTGTCAGGTAAAACTGAAGAAGCCACAACAACTTTTTTGGAGGATTGGAGTTCCTGTATCTGCTTCTGCAATTCTTCAATCTTTATTTTATCTTCATCAAGCTGACGAGACAGCTGATCAGCACGGGATTTTTCTTCTGCTGCTATCTTCCTATTCATTTTTGAAAGGTTTCTTAGCTTTTCTGCTTTCATCATCTCTGAATCTGCACGTTTTTTCTCAGTAATAGCTTTTCGCTTCTCAATATCTAACCTGTTGGTTGCTTCCTTGTTATTTAAGAACTCCAAAACCAGCTTTGATTGATCTGAATTGTTCTTCAAATTTTCCAATGAATCCCTAATTGTGGCATCTTCACCATTCGTGATTTCATCATGTTGATCATCAAAAGTCCCACCCATATTTTTGGACTGTATGAATCCATTTATCCCCTTCTCCAGTTCCTCAATCTTTATTCTAGCATCTTCCAACTGCCGAGAAAGATTATCAGCACGAGACTTTTCCTCTATGACCTTCCTTCCATTTGTTTCAGCAAGTTTCCTTTGCTGCTTTGCTTTAGCCACCTCTGAATCAGCATGTTTTCTCTCTTTCATCACCTTAGCTTTTTCTGCTTCTAACATTTTGTTTGCATCTTCAAGCTTCAGAGTCTCAGCAACCAATTTTGATTTTGACTCAGCAGCTTCTTTTTTTAAAGACTCTAACTGACGCTGATATTCCTCAGCCTTCTGTGGTTTCTCAATTCTTTTTCTCGCATCTTCCAAGTGCTTGCAAATATTTTCAGTGTGAGATTTCTCTTCCATGAGCTTCTTCCAGTTTGCTTCGGCAAGCTTTCTATGCACCTCTGCTTTCGCCAGCTCTGAATCAGCATGCTTTTTCTCTTTGGTCACCTTGAGTTTTTCTGCTTCAAACTTCTTGTTTGCCTCCTCAAACTTCAAAGTTTCAGAAGCCAACTTAGATTTTGCCAGCTCAGCTTCTTTCGTCAATGTCTCCAACTGAAGCCGATATTCCTCAGCCTTCTTCCACTCACTACTAGCATGCTTCCTCTCTTCATTGGCCTTAGCCTTTTCAGCTTTCACTTGTTGCCATGCTTCAGCAGCTCTCTTCCTCTCCACCTCAGCCTTCTTCTTTTCAGATTCCGCCCTTGTCTTCTCTCTCTCATGAAGCTCCTTGAGCCTACTGATTTCCTTCTCCCCTTTAGAAACTTGATCTTGAAGAAGCTTAACCTCCCCATTTTTGTCTTCATCGACCATACTTCCCTTCTGCTGTAAGGATGATATTTCAGACTTAAGGGCAGAAATCTCATTTTCCAAAGAGACTCTCAAAGCCGCTTCTTTCTCTTTCCCCTCTTTCTCAGCTTTTACATGCTTCCATGCATCAGCAGCACTCTTCTTCTCCATTTCAGCATTCTTCTTTTCAGAATCTGCTCTTAGTTTCTCTCTCTCAAGAAGCTCCTTAAGCCTACTGATTTCCTTCTCTCCTTTAAAAACCTGATCTTGAAGCAGCTTAACCTCTGTATTTTCAACTTCTGGAAATGCACTTCCCTTCTGACGTAAGGTGGATACTTCAGACTGGAGGGCAGAAATCTCCTTCTCCAATTTAACTCTCAAAGCCGCTTCTTTTTCTCTCCCCTCTTTTGCAGCTTCCACCTTCGCTCTCTCTTCCTCACAAGCTGCAAAAACAAACTAATTTAAATTTCTATACTACATGCAAAAAAGTATACCTGCATAGTAGGTAGTACAATACAATATCAAATAAAAGTAGCTTCCAACATGGCTTTTCCTAATCATTCATTCGAACATCACGCATCTTCTACACAAATTAACAAACTTGGCATTATCATCAGACTAAATAACAAGTGAGATAGATATATTCAACCAAATAGAAAAATGGACTATCAAAATTTCAACTTCAAACCAAAAGCCAACCCAACAAATCAACATTATAACAAGATCATCTAATCTGTTTTTTTTCAAAAAGAAAATCCAACAAAAAAAAACTCCATTAATTCTTTTTCAAAAAACAACTTTTACCTTTATTGAGACTAACATTCTCAGCTTGAAACTTATCAGCTTGTTCAGTCAAAAGCTTAACTGCTTGCCTCAAACACTTCCTTCCTTCTTCCAACTTCCCACACTTCTCTTTCCACTAAATTCAAAAAAAAAAAACCCAGAAAACATTAATCACCAGAAACCAGAAAAACCAGGAAAAAAAACCATATTATAATATCAAATCCTACAAAACAATAACTTACCACTTTGCAGCATGGATTATTCACTGTCGCTTCCTTCTTTACTGAAACATCAGCAGCCATGGTTCTTCAAGAAAAATCAAACGCTAATTCATGAGGCATTGCTAGTTGGATTATTAATAAATAAAGGGACTTGATTTGATGTTGATTTAGAGTGATAAATCAGAGAGGAGAGAAAAACCCTAAAAATGGACGAGAAAAGAAAAAACCCTAGTAGTTTAAGAAAAACAAGAGGGAAAAAATAAGAAACCTAATTGGATACGGATACGGGACGAAATGGGCCGACTCTTGCTCTCAAATGGAAATTAGAACCGACATTTGGGCTTTTCTTTTTGCTTCTTTATTTTGGTTTCTGATATGATATTCGATCCTGGACACATAATTGTAAAAGTCGATTTAGTTACCGTTTTGAACGCAGTTAAATTCGAGTTTTTAAAAATTTTATTTTTTATTTAAAATTAATATTTTTTATTTTTTTTAAATTGTTTTGATGCGCTGATATCAAAAATAATTTTTAAAAAATAAAAAAATATTATTTTATTATATTTTTAAATAACAAGTATTTTAAAAAACAACCATATTATTAAACATACTTAGATAGATAGATAGAGACAAAAATCAGGTTGATATTTAAATAAATAAAATTAAAAATTAAAAAGTTGAGGCTTATGTTTTGAAAATAGGATGGATTTAATCCAGTCAATTAAATTTTATTATTATTTTTATTTTAAAACTTGAATCATTCAAATCTTGAATGAACAAGCTTTTATGCATGAATCACGATATCTTTACTTCACATGCGTGAGAT
>Ga0325405_1002287_pt1 | contig 19652 bp, 6 predicted proteins | sample PopdelMetagenome_21_FD_205663 | JGI IMG/M metagenome (GOLD analysis project Ga0325405, IMG submission 205663) | Populus deltoides microbial communities from Bellville, Georgia, United States - Xylem-Control-R2 | ecosystem: Host-associated > Plants > Phyllosphere > Stem > Wood/Secondary xylem...
TTTTTTTTTTTTTAAGTAGCATAATAAAACAAAAATAACACGGTTAATTTATTTAAAAAATAGCATATGGTATTTTGGACTCTCTTAAAAAAATTTAACTTGTTTTAAAATTTGAATTTAAAAAATAAATCAAACTCTATTCTTATATAAACTTTACAAATAAAAAAATAAGTGCTCATTTACTATACACACTTTAAAATATTTTACAAGTGAAAAAGCATAAATGTTTTTTGACATCAGATGAGATTAAAATTGTTTTGAGATGGAAAAATTACAGAAAATTAGTAAGATAGAATCAGGTGCATCAATTTTTTAAAAGAAAAAAATATTTATTAATAATGAATAAAATATTTTTTATAATTAAAACTTGTAAGTTTTAAAAAAACAAAAGGGAAAATCAAGGTAATTTTTTCACTATACTCCATTTTTTAAAAAAATTATAATTTAAATTACAGATCAACATAATTTCTAAATTTAAATAAAAAAACAAATATACCCTCATATATAAATACAATACAAACACAAAGGTGTTAGATTAGTCCCTCGAAAATCTATCAATCACACAATTTCTTCTCTCCACTCAAGAAGAACAAAATCCCACCAAAAACAAATTTTAGGATACGTTTATTTTATGAAAAATAGTTTGTGAGAAATTATTTTCCAAACTTTTTTATGTTTGTTTATTTTTAGAAAAGTTGGTCAATAAAAAATACTTTTCGATCAATGAAAAACACTTTGCAGTCAAAGAAAAATTTGGTTTGGTTTCTAGGAAAGTGTTTTCTTTTTATTTTGGACGGAAAAAACTTTCCGGAAATTATAAAAAATTTAGAAATGTCATATTATTTGCTGGTTATATCAAATTTGATCCTCAAACTTTTGATTGCTATATATTTTTTGTTTTGAACATTTATTTTTCAATTTCATCAATTAGAACTTAATTTTTATATTAACTTTGGTCCTCATTTTTATAATTGTTATTTGCTTTTCCTTTATCATTTTTTAATTGAATTTTTTTATCTATTAAATTTGGTCTTCATTCTTTTTATTGTTATTTATTTTATTTGAAATAATTTATAAAATGTTAATTATTATTATTTTAATTTCTTCATCTTTTAATTTTTTTATTTTTTAGATTTGATCTCTATTATTTTGATTATTATTTATTTTATTTGAGATAATTTATGAAACTATATATTTTTTTTCAATTTCATTTTCATTCAACTTTTTAATTTGTAAGATTTGTTTCTTATTATTTTAATAAACTTGAAAAAAATAAAACATTAATAAGTTATTTTTCAGCTTATTTTTCATGACATAATCAAATACTGGAAATTATTTTTTAAATTATTTTTCATTACACTAACAAAATTTAAAAAATAATTTATTTTTTTGAAATTTATTTTAAAAAAAATACCAGCAAATAAACAGTATCTTAAACTACTTGTCAGATCAGTCACCCACAATAATAATGGCAGTTTCAAGTACTGTCGTCTTTCTTGATTTTTCCACGAAGGCCATGTTTGTTTCCCGGAATTCACTTTCCGGGAAACCACTTTCCAAACTTTCCTGTGTTTGTTTGCCATTAGAAAAGTTGGTAAACGGAAAACACTTTCCGGTCAATGGAGAACACTTTCCAGTCAACGGAGAACACTTTCCGGTCAACGGAAAACACTATCCGATCAACGAAAAACACTTTCGAGTCAAAGAAAAATTTGGTTTAGTTTTCAGGAAAGTGTTTTCCCTTTGGCTGTGTTTGTTTTCGGGAAAGTGATTTTCGGGAAACCACTTTCCAAACTTTCCTGTGTTTGTTTGCCATTAGAAAAGTTGGTCAACGGAAAACACTTTCCGGTCAACGGAGAACACTTTCCGGTCAACGAAAAACACTTTCGAGTCAAAGAAAAATTTGGTTTAGTTTCCAGGAAAGTGTTTTCCCTTTGGCTGTGTTTGTTTTCCGGAAAGTGGTTTCCGGGAAACCATTTTCCAAACTTTCCTGTGTTTGTTTGCCATTAGAAAAGTTGGTCAACGGAAAACACTTTCCAGTCAAAGGAAAATTTGGCTTGGTTTTCAGGAAAGTGTTTTCCTGAAAAATTTGGGCGGAAAACACTTTCCGGAAGTTGTAAAAAATTTAGAAATGTCATTATTTGCTGATTATATTAAATTTGATCCTCAAACTTTTGATTGCTATATATAATTTGTTTTGTATATTTATTTTTCAATTCCATCTCTTAAAATTTAATTTTTATATTAATTTTGGTCTTTATTTTTATAATTGCTATTTTCTTTTTCCTTATCATTTTTTTATTGAAATTTTTTATCTATCAAATTTGGTCCTTATTCTTTTGATTGTTACTTATTTTATTTGAAATAATTTATGAAATGTTAATTATTATTATTTTAATTTATTCACCTTTTATTTTTTTTTAATTTTTTAGATTTGATATCTATTATTTTGATTATTATTTATTTTATTTGAGATAATTTATGAAATTACATTTTTTTTCAATTTCATTCTCATTCAAATTTTTAATTTGTAAGATTTGTTCCTCATTATTTTAATAAACCTGAGAAAAATAAAACATTAATAAGTTATTTTCCAGCTCATTTTCCATGACATAACCAAACACTGAAAAGTGTTTTCCAACTTATTTTCCATTACACTACCAAACATCGGAAAATACTTTTTCGGAATTTATTTTCCCCGAAATTCACTTTTCAAAAAAAACTACTTTCCAGCAAAGAAACAGGACAGAAAAAAAACGTTAGCCCATAAAGTACTTTCCGAGACTCGAGATTCCCGATCTCAAACTCCAAGTCTACGCTTACGTTCTTGCGAAGACTCTGAAGAATATAGAAGGGAATGGCGAGGAGGGCAGGAAAGAGAGGTAGAATTTCTGGCACCCAGATCTCATCTGATAAGGAAATGCTGGTAGGATCATCATGGGCTGTCTTTCTAGGCCCAGGCTTGTCTGGGCTATTTTAAGTGCTTTTAATAATTTTTAATCAATAAATAAATAAATATATACATGAATTGGTTAAGAGCATTAAATTGCTCTTACCATATGCCCATTTATTTTGAAATTAATTATAGTTTGAATTTGATCTTTCTAAAAAAAAGTCTAAATTTGACAAATATGATGAAATATCAACGTAGAGAATTAAATTACCAAGTTATCAATAATTTAGGAGTTATAGATGGGTTCTACCATTATCTTATTTTTTTATAATTGTTTTTTCTTATAAAATAGGAGGATATATACCAAATAATGAAAATAAAATATATTAGAAAAGGATTGACACATCGAAATTATTTATTAAATAATTACCAGGTATAATAGGCATGCCTCCGGCTAGATTTTTCAGATTCAAATTAATTCTGCGTTTAACTTGATGATGGGACACAGTTGCATTATACTAAACAATGGCATCACCGTTAGTTGCATTTAGAAAGTAAGTCTTCAACTGAGCAAACCCTGTAGCCAACCTGAACTCTCCTCCCCGTCCAACCACGGCAAGCTCACGTTCGGTATTTGATATGGGATTTCTTGAAAACACACTGATGGAGCTCCCATTAAATTCGCCGGCGGTAAATCCAAAATCAAAATATGCCACCAGTGATGGTATATGTTGACTGGATGATACATACGGGCCTTTGAGCATTCCCAGTGACCTCGGAGGTCCGTTAGAGAATCATCAAGGGCAAATATACTGTCAAATGAAGCAGTACTTGTCATCAAGGATCATCAAGGGCTGTCTTTTTAGGCCCAGGCTTGTCTGGGCTATTTTTAATGGCCCTTTAATTTTTTTTATTTCTTTTTAATTTTAGGATGAAACTCTTATTAAATACAGTTATTAAAATGATATCTAAGGAACTGTTTGATTATGAAATGTATTTTCTATGTGTTTTGAAAAATATAACTGAGGCGAAAAACATGTTGTTCTTCCTAATATATTTTGAAAAAAATATCACAGATAATGAGTCCTCTCATCAAATAAAACTATTTGATACCAAGATCGATTATTTTAATGGTTGAAATTAGTAATAATGTTGGTTTTCTCTCTTTACCATTGAATTCCAAAAATCTCTCTCTCTCTCTTCTATCTTAAACTAGGGACTAAATAATAATAATAATAAAATTTTATAACCAAAATTGGATTGAAAAAATATCAAGTAACCAAATAGGTATAATATGAGAAATTTGAGGACCAAAGTGAATTTTTTATAAGAACTTTTAAACCACCACCCAATTGGGGCGTCGTCTCCATTTTGGTCCCCTATGTTTTAATTATGTCCTTGGTCAATAATTTGATTGAATTATCCTTTAATTCAATAAAAAAAGGATGCAATTGCGAAAATAAATTGAGGATCAAACTAAAAACATAAAAAACTATTAACAATGAGTCCATAATTTGATGTGAAAGGGTGAATAGTGGTGTGTGCACAATATTTTCGCCACACAGTTTAGGATTTTATACTAGCTATATGACTCACACTTTGCCGCAGGTTGGATAAATTTTTTTTCAACAAAATAAAATAGAAAGTATAAGCTTTTCCAACGTATTTTTGATATAAAATATTTTCAATCATAAATTTGAAATGTTTATACATATATCTAATTAATTAAATTAATATTTTATCAAGAGATGACTAAGATTAAGATATTTGAAATTCCGGTACGAGCCCTGTACTCAGTTGTGTTTAATAACTTTGTTTCTTGGAATAATCTTTTTTGTTCAATCAAATGATTAACTATGCCAATAAAAGGTAAAAAAGTCATCAACTCCAGTAAATCGAATAAAACTTTGCAACCTAACTATCAAACAACTCATTATTGAATTATGAAACTAAAAAAAAAAAAGAATTAACTCACTAACCCCAAACCATTGGCAAATGATTAGAATATACCGGTAGAAAGAAAAGTGAAAAGAAAAGAACGGAGATAGATTCCCAAAAAAATATATGTTGAATGATGAGATTAAAATCCCATCAAACTCAAGACATTCTCTTCATATATCATGTTCATGTTTGATTCCTTCATTCTTAGTGTATTTGTTAACATAGTATAAGATATTTTTTTTATATATTTTTCAATTGAAAATATATTAAAATGATATACACACTCTTAATATTTGTTTGTTTTTTTTTAATTTCAACATGCTTTTATTAAAAAGAAACAGGTTGAAACTCAAAAACAATTTTAATATCTCTAAAAGTGAACACCAACATTCCAATATGAGGAACATATTAGGATTAGAACTGACTTAAGCTAAGGGCTACTTGAGTAATAACCATGACCCAAAAAAAAAAACATAAATAAGATATATTTGTTAATTATATTTTATAAAATAAAAATTGTCCTCTTAACAAAAAGTTTTAAGTACGAAATGAAGATTGCTCAAGACCCCACTTGCCACACATACATAAAAATTAATAAAATATTTTATATATAGTTTTATCCAAAATCTCCATTCACGCTGAACCGGCTGTAATTAGAATATTCATCAAGTTTGATGATAATGATTGTGCAATTTGATATTTGGCACAACTTGAGCTTCGCAAGGAAATGGTCTAAAATCTCCCACATTATCTTCCACGTGGGGAATTTTCATTGATCATACTAAATCAGGATGAATGCGAAGATTTCCTCTTTGCCTCTTGCTTGTTCCAAGTATTTCTTCATGTTCAGATGTTTTCCGACATGTTCAAGAGCATCCTTTCAATTCTTCACTACTTGGGCCTCAAATGCGACGTGTGAGGTGTCTGAAAAACTGTGTCTTGCATGAAGCACGTGTGGAAATGCAGTTGAAGGTAAAACCACCCTCGAATTACGCTACTAAACACAGGCAATTTGGTGTTTAGTGCTTAAGAAGTTATGATGAACACACATGCACATGCATGCAACAATGCTTGAAACGGCAGTCAAGAGAAAGCGACGACGAAGGTAGAAAAAGGAGAACTTTTCATGTAATTTTTGTCTACTCAGATTAATTTGGAGACTTGACTTGGAAAAGGATATTGTTTTATCGCTAACTTTTTTTTTTCTTTTTCTGGTGGTTAATCTAGTCAGATTTTGACTATCAAACCATGTGAACTGAGTTTTGTTTGGTTTAATCTTCAGTCCAATCACAAGTTTTTCGAGTTTCGAGTGTTTTTAATACTGTAATAATATTTATTTTTTAAAATATTTATTTTTTAAAATATATTAAAATAATATATTTTTTATTATTAAAAAATTTATTTTTAATATCATCATATAAAAAAAAATCAAATTTTAACAAATAATATTAAAAATAAAATATTAAATAAGTTCTTCAAAACCTAGATCATTGTCAGTCTGTCAATCCACAAATTATCATGTATACTCAATTTAAATGAACTAAAAAAAATATCTTTTTAATAAAAGAATCTGGTTCAAAACAAAATTCGGTCCAAACTGATCCTGAATCAATGGGTTACTGAGTTGATCCATGAGCAAAGTCGGGTTATATAACCATGTTCCGAACCCAAACAAGAGCCCTCAACCCTTCCTTTGCACGCGCACAGTCCCTCTTTAAGTATCTCGGTCTTCGAATCAAAGCATCAAACTAAAAAATTCTCTCTCAAACTTGAAGGAGAGCTTAAACATTCATCAATGGACTGGAAGAGCACAGAACAAGCATCGATGGAGCGTCACGCACCGAATCACTCCTCCTCCACCTCCTCATCAATTCCTGCAACAGAAAACACTGTTTGGGCCGACGCGTCGCCTCTCCTTGAAACCGTCTGTAAAGGTCTCCGATTTGGCTTCTATTTTTTTTTAACTTCTTAAAACTCTTTATTTATTATTTTTGAGTTCCTGAAATTTGTAAGTGTGAACTCGTTATTTCCTTTTTTTATCATTATCATTATTTTTTTTTCTTCAATTTGCGCTGTAATTTTTTTTTTATCAAGCATTTGATTTAGATTACTGCTCTTATAATGATTAAAATTTGAATTTTCTTTAATGCTTAATTAATTAACACAAAATGTACAATGCTGATCTTTTTTTCTTTTAAATGATTGATATTAATTCTGTTTTTATTATAATGTCCTGTAACAGAATTACGCGACGGTGAGCTAATTCATGGCGAGAATTTCAACCTATATGCTGCAATGTCTGCTCTAGAGGTATTTTTTTACATTTTCATTTTAATATGATATTATTTATTTGATTAGTGATTTATTTTTGTGGTTTAATTTTTGTATCAATTGATTTTGTTAGATTATGGACCCGAAGATGGATTCTGGAATCATCAACAAGTATGCTTCAGTTGATGAAGCGATCGAAGACGGTTTGGCTCCTGTACCTATTAGCCTTGACAAAACTGTTGATGTTCAGTGCATCATCGACATCATCGACCAACTCTTAGCGTGTGAGGTATCATAGTGTTGTGGTTTACTTTCCTTACTGATGCATCAAGTTAGAGGGATCAAGAGAGTCTCGTCACTGTTGAATGTGGAAGTTCCTTTTGTATTGCAATGTGTTCCCTTTTCTCTGTGGATTTAGTTTATCAGCATTTCTCTATATCCATTTCTCATTAAGAAAAGCAAAATCTTTGATAAAAATAAACTGCTTTATAAACACACGCTCATCCATGCACACTGAAATTTGCATGCATTAATGATTACATATGCCTAATGTGCAAATATGAGTAAATATGGGTGTTGTTTCTTCTCTTTCCCTGTTCTTGCCTACTCTTGTTTCTTTATAAATACATCATAAGTGGCCCTGGACTTTGGTGGGTTGGAAGGCCCCTGGGGGGGGGGGTAAATCCTAAATGGAATGCTTTTCGTTAATAAAATAATGTTATTAAACAATTGTCTTTCATGGCAGGCAACATGGCACAAGGGTCACTCGTTGGCACAGACTGTTTTTTCATGCGCCTACCTTCTGAGACCAGAGAGGACATTATCACATGCCCTATTGGATTCTTATTGCAAAGTCATCCGTGCAACGTGCAAGGCAGTGACTTCAATTGTCTCAGATGCACGCACACATGAAGTAAAGTATTTTAACAGCTCCTTTAACTCTGTTTATTTTTGTATAATCAATCAATGATTCATTTGTTTCTTCTTTATTGTACATTATTGCTATCTTAATATTAAACTTTGTGTTCATTGAAATGGAAAAAGACGTTGCATGCTTGGATTTTTATTTATTTATTTATTATTATTGTTTCTTGCTCTTATTTTTATAAAAGCATGATTTACAAATTGGTTCTTTGGCAGGAAGAGGATCTGTTTACTATGGCTTATGGTCTTCCTCTGAACGTGGAAGGAGATGAAAAGTGCTTGTCGTTGTTAAATGCTGTCGAAGAGAATATTTCTCGCCAGCTGCGAGCTTGCAAAGCTCTTCCCTCCAAAAGAAAACCGTTAGAGGGTATTATTCTAATAACACATTCACTTTGAACGGAGGCAGTTAGGATAGAGGGGGCATGTCCTTTGAATTATTTTGAGATTAGATTTTGAAAATCTTGAACTCATTTACTTGTCTAATCACTTTATATGTAAACTTGGGACTTTCACACCCTTGTGCCACATTGGGTTTTTTTTATTGCTACTTTATGGGACTCCATATCCTCATTAGCAGTCTACTGTTTCTTGTTTTTACTGGTAAATGATTATTTTTCCCTGCAGAATTAGTGTTTTTAAGAGATGAATTGCAAACTCCAACTTGTTCAGTTTAGTAAGATTTAGAAGTGTATGCTTTCTAATCTCTGATGCTAATTGATTTTCATTTTAAGTTCACTGGTTACATGAAAAAAAAAAGGTTGTGTTTCATTACCATTCATGTTTCCATCACTACCTTTTAGTGCCTGGCATGAAATATCAACGTATCTCTTTTAATTAATGTGGTGATTTTGTTGATGCAGATATAGAGCCTCTACAAAATAATTTTGATCTGGAAGAAGGCTACTGCAAAGCATTGTTATGCCGCTTACGCTTTCGTAAGGTCTTATCCTGTGTTTGCTCTAAAATAAGTGTCATGGTAGACATGGATCCTGTCTATGCATAATTTTCTTTTCTTTCAGAATCTTTGCGCATTGCATGAATGTTCATTGGATTGGATTTATTTCTTTTCTAATTGAGATACACAAATTCAGTTAAAAGTCTTGTTTGGCTTGTGGTTAGATAGAAGATTCTGGAGATGCTGAATATCAGAATTTATCAAGGTGTCAAGGATTTAAAACACTTCCTTTGATTTCTGGTTAAAAAATTTCAAGCTGTTAAAAACAAATGATGAAGTTGTCATTTTGACTGTGACTTTTGGAAGAGTTCAATATTTTCTGCAGTATTAGGGTTTTCTTTTCCTTACTTCAATAATGGGGAATTAGTGATATGATTTATAATTGGATATTCGCATCCTTTCTGCTCACCAATTATCTACTTTTTCTTATTTCTCCTGGCTATTATGCAAATAACTCAAATTCTGGTTCCTGATATCTTTGTTTTCCAAGCATGCCTCTTCTTTATGTCTTCTCTATCCTTTGCTCACTTTCAGAAAATATTGTTTCCCATGAGTCAACTTCATCTTTTTTTACATGGTCCTTTGCACCACACTTATTTTTTGTGGTCATCATATTTTTACCATTTTTTCCTCTGCTTTCAGCACTTTTACCATGTTTTAACCTGCATGAGGCGACCTCAAGGAAGAGGTCTAGAGTTGGCAAGAAAACATATAGCTTCCTGCATTTCAGAGCTAGGAAGCATTCTTAACTCAGCAGAATTCCTAATGTCTAATGCCTATGGAACTTGCGAAGATGGTACAGAAGATAGAACAACTGCTTCTGGCCGTCAAGCTATTGGGTTTGATGCTAATTTAAACAGCAGAATTTCAGCCCCAACTCCACCACGTTCAATTAAAATTCTTAGTTGGAAAAAGGTTAGAACTTTATGGTTAGGATTGTTTTGTTTCTCCATTTTTTATTTGTTGATATTCTTTGTCTTTCTGTTCTTCCAGGCCATCGAGTATTTTGAAAAACTTCTTCATCATCTAGATATCATATGCTCATACCTGTTGGACCCTTCTTTGGATGTTCTTTTGCGCTTTGTGGCTCAATTTCAAAAAGCACAACCTGATTTGGTTGCAAGAGTGCATCTCCAGGTTATTTGGACTTCATCCACAATATCTTTGAGATGATTAGATGGATGTTACTGGGTTGCTTCCTTGTTTTTGAATTCCTTAACCTTTTTTATCGACACAGGTTCTCATCATATTCTAGAGAATTATGCACTTCACTTTTTGTCAGAGTATTAACAGCCCTGATTATTTTTATTTTAGCTCAAAGAAAAAAAAAAGAAAAAAAAAGAGGAATATATATGTGTTGCCATTTTGATGCTTAATGTAGATGTGTTACCATTTTGTATCTCTGGAGTCTGTTGGGGAATGCAGTATTGTTTGTTCCTTGAGTTATGCTTAGTGTTTGGCATTCTAATCTTCGGTACTACTTCATCTTCCCATTCTATTTTATCTTGTCAGTTCACCTTGTTCCCCACTTTGTACGGGATTCTTTTGGTAATTCCTTCATTATATTCTGACCCTGAAACTTGACAACTTGTTACAGCTTCTGTTGGTTCAAGATGGAAAACTCTATGGGCGGTATCCTATCTTAGCTGTGATTATTAGAGCTGCACGGTTGCCTGAGGTCATTATGCGCCATGATATTCAGAAGAATGAATATGTTGTGCAGTTAGGACAGGTGAAGACAATTGTTATCTGTTATTTTATTCCTTCAATCACATAAGTGGCCACCTTATGATGTTCTTCACTAGTTAAAGAAACATTGTTCATTACTATATATCCATTCCCCATTATATATTTTTGAAATTGCCTTTCCATTGTAAAAATGACCCTTGAAAATGGCATGTTATTAATCATAATAGCTAAGAGGTAAATTTGAAAAGTCATCCACTATCATGTATCCTATTTAGGATGTGGGCAAAATAAATTGAAATATCATGAAAAGTGATGGCAGTCAATGCCATAGTATCATCTAATATTTTTGCATTATCACATGTTATGCAGATAGTGATCAACATGCTCAAGGTTCTTTGCACAAATGCTGCATGGCAGAGGCGTAAACTTGGAAAGATTTTACAAGATTGGCGGGCTATCTATGTACAGGTTTGTGATCTTCCTTTCTGTATTGTTTTCTTTGGCTGTTTGTTTCTGTCCCTTAAGCAAAGCTCCTTTCAAATGCATTGTTTATTTTAACCACAATGCATTCTAGTATATTTATTGAATAGATAATAATAGAGTTTGACTTGCCCTGAACCTAACTATTATTGTGGAAATGAGTAATGATGCTTAACCTAATCAAAATTGTACAAACTATCATACAATCGGCCTGTCTACATAAATTATGAAAGTGTGGCATGTCTCGTGTTAGTGTTTTCTGTTTAGAATTTTGTTTACTTATTTTTCATTTTGGGCTAGTTGATGTTTATGGTTAGTTGGTTACAATGCTTTAAGTGCTTGTTTTGCTATTGCAGTGTTGTCTGGTCTTCTCCAGCCTCTAACCTTCAGTCAAAACCACCTTATTTTGTTGAAGTACCTGGCTATTTAAACTTGATGAGTGTCTTGCAGTTTGTTGATTTTAATTAATTCTTCAAAACCAAATATTGATCATATGGTTCAAGTATCTGCTTTCAGAGTTATTTTGGCAGAGATCAGGTGGTGTTTATTCTTATGCTCTACATCTGTTGGTTAACAGCTAGAGCTTGCATTCAGAAAGGAGTTTGGAGAAGGCTCAAGCATTTCAAATGGCGAGGTATGCTGCTCTCTTGAGTATTTGACTCATTGTTGTACCCAAAAAAGGGTTAGCGTATAAAAGGAAATAAGCTTCTTATATACATACAAACATAGTCATTTAAATTGTCAGTTGACTATGTAACCAAGTGTATTGCCTCAAGGGATATGTTCAGTATTTGTGTATTCACCATTTGGGTCCTCTAAAATACTTGTTAGAAAATGGAATTGCCTGAGGTACCTTACTGTTGTCTCTCTCTCTCTCTCTCTCAAAGATAAAAACAGAAAGGCCAAAATCATCTTCTGCCATTGCGAATAGAACATTAAGTTTTATAGAATGGATAATTAACGCAACCATTGCGAGAAAACTAATATGTATAAATTTGTATTGGAGATTCTGAATATATTACGAGGAAGATGCAACTGTAATTGGACACTGTCCGAAGGTAGTGCGGAAATATTCTTATTGTTTAACCATGGTTATTATAACTTGATTAAATGAACGAAGTTGTCATCTACAATAATTTTCATTACAAGGTTTTGCATGGATATTGCCTGTTGAGAGGAAGGAGCTTTGTTCTGGGACCTCATTTGTCAAAACTTGATGATACTTGGATGATTAATTCTTTTTCCATTTGATTCAAATGAGAGCAAAAGAGAATTTAGATTTTAGTTTTTTCCGTTATTGGACTAGATATAAATGGGTATCACAAATCTTTTATCTCCACATTCTACCAGTTCTGTTATGTATTTTAGTTTCTGTTCACCATTGTCATAAACTGGGATGCTTAATTTATAGAAGAGTTAAATATATTTGGTTTTGCAGAATGCATCAGCAGGAATATTAAAACACATCCTCATTTGGGTGGAGGAGCAAACTTATTGGATTGCCCATCGATTTCTCGTTCTTGGTTTCGAATTAGAGCTCTATTCTCCCAGCGAATATTGCATGGTGTATTGGTATTTATATGTTGTCTTGATCAGGCTTGCAGAGAAAACACATCTGAAGATGACAGTGAGTGATGGCAGTGGTAGGCGTACCTCTACTTCTCACTTGTTTTGTTTTCAAGGATAGAGGTTAGGATTTGGGAGCAAACGAGTTTGTGAATCATGTTGAATTGGAGGCATAAAATTGCACTAAACAACTCTGCTAGATTGCCAGCTAGAGGTTTCAGTCTAGGAATTTTTGCACTTAACAAGGGAAAAACAAAATAACAATTCACTACATGAGCCTGCAAATGAACTGTTGCTTAACATGAATTTGACATATGGGTTATTCGCAGTCTCATCTAGCATTTTCAGACCATTGATTGAACAAAAATGGCCTCCTGGGCCAATTTTAGTGTGGGCAGACTATTAGTGCCAGGATAATAAAATATTTCTTATATTCCGCATGCAATTGTTTCTGCTCTGGTAAATCTCCCTAGCATACAGCACCAGCTTGTTTTATTCATGTTCATCTGTCAATCAGCTAAACAGAAGGGAAAGAAAAGAAAGGATTCTCCGAAAGATCTGGCAAGAGAAGCTCGGATCCCACCAGCAATCTCGTTTCTTCAATGCCAAATATGTCTTGCTGAGGGGCTCGCACTGGTACATGTGCCTTATTCTTAATGCTTGCTCTGTCTCATATTGTTTGTCCATCGCACAAAAAGCTAGAATTCCATGAAGAATTAATAAATTGCAAAATATATAACTTCATTCAATTCACGGACAATTAAAAAATCTCTTAGTACAACCTGAAGTCAATTCTTTCGAATAATTAGAGATAGTAATTCCTTGTGATTGAACAACGAACAGGGGGGGGGGGTGTATGGTTCATGAGTTTATGCATCCATTCTCGAGAACTACTAGACTTGGTGTTACTGTATAGAAGTGGTCATCTTTTCCATTTCATACGCCCTTGCTTCTAGGTAGTTTGAACCCTAGTGAATCTGAGATCATATGCTTCCATTTCTTCATATAAAATGTGTTCACTTCACGCCATTTTCATCTCAAAGGATCTAAAGTACCTGTTCTATCTGTCTAGCTACTCGCTGCTCTGAGGAATGAACTGATGGTCTTACAATCTCCCAGCCCGTTTAATTCTGAACATGAGGTAAAGTGTTGTGTTGCCAATATAAATGATGCCATCTAGATCTTTGCACTATTTTTGATTCGGTCATTTGGAGGAGCAAAAAATAATTAGCTTAGCCATCACAGAAAAGTGTATCATTTTTTGCACAGAAGCTACCATAAGATGGCTTGGTGATATGTTATTTCTTCTCTCACCAAATTTATTTATTTTTTCCAGAGGTTTATACAGCATTTTGAACTTCTACAAAAAGCTTGTATCCCTGATCTCATTTCATACCCCTCATTCAAGGAATCCACTTCCCATGCTCGCCTCTCCGTAAGCAGCCTATGATTGTTCTAGTTATTGCCTGCACAATCCTTTCTTATACAAACCTGAACGGATTTCTCTTTCTATCTATAGAGTTTGGTTATGTATAATTACTTCAAGGATGCACAGAAGATTGCAAAGGAGGTCAAGAGTAGTTTTCTCAATGACCCAGACAGATTAGCTGAACTTTGCATATTGGAGCAGGTTGCAGAGCACAATAGTGTTGCCCTAAATGTGATTTCCCGAGTCGGAGCTCTTGACCCGTCCCTCAAGGTTTCTTTCAAGTTCATCCACCACCCATGTTTTGCCACTGTTGTTGTCAAGAGATCTTGAAGGTTTGTTTTTAGGACCATCAATTTTGAAACACTAGGCAATTTAGTGAGGTGGTATAGCAATTGTAACATTCGTCGTCCCTATCAATTTTCTCCATTATTTTTATAGCATTATCTCCAAAGAGGAAGCAAGTAGCATCGTCGACTGTTCTCTAATCTTATTTGTTTTGGCAAACAGATCGCTATTGCACCATGGGAGGCCCCCCAAGTTTACAACATTGGGCTGAGCTTTTTCAGCCGAAAAGACGACCAAACCCATTTTAGTAAAATAAAATCTAGTAATAGCCTTGTAAGCCAATCATCTCCCTCTATGAGTTCGAATCTTAAAATTAGCGTTTAGAAAGATTTATTAAATTATTTTGAATTTAGCGGGCCGAAGTAGGGAGTGTGCTTTTAAGATCATTCGAGGGACCTGAGACTTTCTAGAATGCTTCGATCTTCGCACCAAACAGAGAGCCCTGCCAAAATCAAATCTTGGACGTCCGAAAAGTGATCAAACGGCTACAGTCTTTTTCAGCGTAATTTAAGGTGTACCAGAAAGTGGAGACCACTATCAACGTCACTTTCAAATAAATTCTTTGCTTGGATAGAATTTTTTATTAGAATCTTTACTTCGATAGGTAAAACGAATTTGTTTTTATTCTATGGTTTTGGATCCGGGCTTAACATCAAATTGTTAGAAAAAAATAATTCATGAATATATTAATTTAAAAATAAATGGACGGCTTTAAGAATCTCAGTCTCCATGAATCTGCTTAAATAATTTAAAAATGATCTAAAATGCGGATTGTAAAAGAAATTTGAATTTCTTTGGAAATATATATATATATATATATATATATATATAATTCATTATCAGATTTATTCAAATAAAAAATAATTTAAATTAACTTACAAGAAAATGTATCAAATAAAATCTTATCTTAGAAAAAACCCAAATTATTATAAGAATATTATATCAGTATTTGTTCTGTAAAACAAGAGGGCCAACTAGGATGGACCACTGAGCATGAAAGTGGGTGCAGACACCAAAAGTGAAAGCAGAAATTAAGAGGACAAAAGCTGCCCTGTCATGTCCCTGTCAATAATTCAAATCATGGGTAGATCTGTTCTGTGTGTAAACTCTTTATGTTTTTTTACCCTTTTTTTTCCCTCTCACTTCCATTTCTATTTGATTGAAGGCTCACCGTCCTTGTGCGACAAGGGTGGCAGCCACATTTAGAATCACTGCAGCAATGGTGGCTGCTCATACAGCTGTGTTCCAAGTGGCACCAACTGCGACGGTGATTTTCTAACAGCTTTACCTACCACTTCGTCCAAGCTGTATTACCTATTACTTTGTGTTTTATATGTTAGACATGACATATATAATATGATTTCATACACATTTTAGATAGCATAATACAAGTTGTTATGAGATATTTGATGTGCTTTTGAATATAATAAATACGTTTTTTTTTAATCAGAATATATCTCCTATGAATAAAAATAATTATTTTTTAATTTATTTATCACTCATTTATTTTTAATTTGGTAGAGTAGAACTTCATCAAGTTCAGTAAAATGAATTTTCCACGCAAGGGCTTGAGTGTTTTAGTGTGCAATGACTTATTTTTTGGGTCCAATTTAAGAATGCATTTTATTTAAAATAAATATCAAATAAATATTTTTTAATGATTTTGATGTGTTAATGTTAAAAATTAAAAAAATAAAAAAGATTATCTTAATATATTTTCAAGTAAAAAAACTTTTGAAAAGCACACAACACTGAAGTACCAAACACACATTTAACTTAATTTAGGATTTAAATCTTAAATCAAAGTAAAAAAAAGTTAAGAAATTAATCCCAAAATAATCTCATCAATGTAGAAACAAAGGAAAAAAAAATATAAGCAAGCTCAAATAGAATTGAGAATATAAAAAAAATAGCAAACTAAAAATGAGATTTAATTTAGAGAGAATAGAACTGATTTTGGTTCTCTCATGCATCATGATTCAAATATGATGCCTTTAACCTTTAGCTGGCCAACACTATTATTATAAATATGATCATAAATCTCTGCTGTTTCTAACCCAACTGTCCCTTTCACTTCTTGCTGTTCTTGGACAAGAAATTCTCACCATGGAGTAATCCTAAAGCTACATGCTAAGATACAAGCATCAATATTACAGGTTTGAATTCTCACACATACAACGTTATTTTAACTTGTGGTAGAGTACATTAATGGCTTGCATTTTAAGAAATAATCAACTTCTGTTACCTCTCTTGTCTTTCTCTTCTTTTATTTATTTATATATATATATATATATAGATTGCTAGGAAGTTGTTTTTTTCTTATTTAATTAAGGACCCATGAGTTGGCTTAGGCTAGCATTACTATTGCTAGATTCAAAAGCTCAATTATTTTTTGTTATTTTCCTCTCACTTGTAGATGGAATAAATGTTTATTATTAGAGACAACATGATTATGAGCCTGTTTGTTTTTATATTTTAAAACTGTTTTAGAAAAAAATATTTTTTTTTAATATTTTGTTTAAATTAATATTTTTTTTTTGTTCTTAAATCATTTTAATATGTTGATGTTAAAAATAACTTTTAAAAAATTAAAAAAATTAGTTTAATATAATTATGAATGAAAAACACTTCAACAATATTTAATCTGTCATGTTTGGGTTTATTTGTTGCTATCATTTAGGAGTGATGATGATCCTACTCTTTTATCTTCTTGCTTTGTGATACTTAACAATTTAACGAACAATTTATAATTTAACTAAGAAATTAATCAGCTAGAATCTAGCAAAGCCCAGATAATTAATGCCACTTAATCCATCTCTTAATATTAATTATACAATATTTTTTCATATAAAAAAAATCTCAACGTTGTAATCGCTTTTTTTTTTCTCACAATTTATCATTCACAAAATCCTCACTTGGTAATTAATAAATGCATTATATCTTCAAGAAAATAATAAATTCTTAAAAATAGACAGAAAAAGGCAGGATTTTTACCACCTGATTTGCACAGGTAGAGGCTATTTTTAGCGAGGGGACAGACAGTGCCACAGTGGCAGACCATCTTCTTACAAAGCCGTATTCCTGACAGATAGAGATTAATACAGAAACCAAACTACCCTACGAACGGATGGAGACAGTATTATTTATAATTGTATAAAAATAGCATATAATAATAATATTAAAAACAAAAATAATATTCAAGACGCCGACGACCCAACAAAACTCGAGGAACTCGTATGGACATACACCATCACAGCTAAAAACTTTCATAGTTCTCTGTCAAACGGAGATAGGAAGACTTTTCTTCCTCATCTTTGTCACTTCTTCCTCTTTGCCCCGTCATCTCTCTCTCTCTGATATTCAGGTTCAGGTAGGGGATTGTTACGAGCTCTTTTGTTCTTGTAATCCCTTTGGGTTGTTTTGAATTTTGATGATGTTCTAGTATGTATTCTTGAATTTTGCAAACTTTTCTTTTCTTTGATTTTTTCTTGGTTTGGTTAGATCTTTGGGTGATGATGAGTGAAATGGTGTCTTCTTTTTTTCTTTAGCTAAGCATGGATGTTGTTGGTGTTAGTAGATATTGTTTTTACTGTTTTCTTGTACATTTGGCTTTGGTTTCTTGATTTATTTTTGGTTCTTGTCATTGAATTTGGTGAATTTCATAGCTTTTTAGTTTTCATGATGATTTCTGGTTCTTTCTTTCTTTCTCTTTTGTGTTTTTGATTATGTGGGGTTTTGATGGTGGTGGTGATTTAGATTTTTTTTTTTTATATAATTAGTTAATGTTGCTGATATTATGTTGTCACTGATGGAAGCTTTATCTTTTATCTATCTGGATCTAACTAAATTCATGTAATTGTAAGCTTATGAAAGTCAATTGAGGGTCTGAAATTATGATCAGATTCATTTATGTAAATTAATGCTTATTGAATTAGAGAGTTAGTGTGAAGAGAGTTGACTCGATGGGTTTGTTTGTAGAATTCTGTAATTGAGAGGGAGAGAGAATGTCAGGAGGTGGAACCCAGAACAGTTTGAGGAGAGCACTCGGTGCCCTCAAGGATACTACCACTGTTTCATTGGCCAAAGTCAATAGTGATTACAAGGTATTTTACTAGTTTAAAACAATGTTGAAGTTGTTGTTGTGGTTGTTTGAAGTTGGGTTTTGTGTTAAAGCATTGATCATTTTGGTTGGATGGTTTGGTTTTTCAGGAATTGGATATTGCTATAGTTAAGGCCACAAATCACTATGAACGACCTGCAAAGGAAAGACACATTAGAGGTAGATCCATGGCTCTCCTTCTCTTCTATTTGATGGATGTGGAGCTTATGTGCTCTCTATTTGTTTCTCTATGCAGCTATTTTTGCTGCCGTTTCAGCTACTAGACCTCGCGCTGATGTTGCATATTGCATCCATGCTCTTGCACGGCGTTTATCAAGGACACATAACTGGGCGGTATGTGCATCAGCATCACTTGAAATCTTATGTGACTAGATAGCTCTGAATACAGAGGCTTGAAGTGATGTTACTATTCTGTCAATCTAAGTATGCAAATCTTCATGCCCTGGTTGGAAACAAAATTTTTGTTTTGGCTTTCAGGAGCCCTCAAATCTATATTAGCTTCCTCTTTGTTTCAAGGCACTCAAATTTTTGCCGGAATTCTGTTTGCACTGGAATTCAATTAGGTGACAGTAGTGCATAAAATGCTGCTTAGCAACACTAACCCTCTGGGATGTATCACCTTATTGAGGACATGACTAAAGACACTTGATGTATCATGTAGCTTTATAGTTCATACCTTAGAAAATCCGATGAACATATGAACTTCAACCTGACGGAATAATATACATCTCTGTGGTCTTTGTTGGTCAGTGCATTTATGTTTATGAAACAGTTTATATTGCAGCACCATGTTTTTGTAGTCTTCTGCTTTACCATTTTCAAAATGAAGGAAGCATCAAAAAATAATTTGTCACTTCGAACAAATGAGTGAAAGTTTCTTCATAAGCAAGTTAAACTTATGGACAGGAGTGATTGAAATTTCCCGTACCTGCCTTTACAGCCATTTAGATCTGAAACAGAAAAATATAAATGAAGTTTACGCTAGTGAAAGTTAAGCACGTCATGTCAAGGTGGCTGTAGTTCATTTTCCTATATTTAT
>Ga0325405_1002290_pt1 | contig 19645 bp, 11 predicted proteins | sample PopdelMetagenome_21_FD_205663 | JGI IMG/M metagenome (GOLD analysis project Ga0325405, IMG submission 205663) | Populus deltoides microbial communities from Bellville, Georgia, United States - Xylem-Control-R2 | ecosystem: Host-associated > Plants > Phyllosphere > Stem > Wood/Secondary xylem...
CAAAGATTTTTCAAAGTAGTGAGAAATGCAAAGATTTCTTAAAATGGTTTCATTGTAACAGGCAACTAGCCCAAATGGATAATGAATAGAGTTCTCAAAGAGGTCTGATTATGATGGGTGACCTTCCCATGTGAAATAAAATAAAATAAAATGTCTTAAAGAGAAGACATGATACAGCTCAAAGGCGCATTATTCAAGAGATGAGAGCTCAAAGGAGCGTTCAAAAATAGATGGGACCCAAGGGGAACGAGGACTGAAAAGCGCACTCGAATGGAGGTAGGGTTAGAAAACGAACTACCCGAGAGATGAGGGTTAAAGACGCATTCGAAAGGAGGCAAGGTTAGAAAACACACTACCCAAGAGATGAGGGCTCCATGGCGCACTCGAAAAAAGGTAGATGGGGCTAGAAAGCACACCATCTAAATAATAAGGGCTTAACAGCCCACTCAAAAAGAAGTGACGATAAGACACTAACCTGTCAGGGATGAAAATAATGCATCATGATTAATATGTATGTATACTTACCTGAGCAATATAGGTCCCCTTTTCTTCATGGAGTTTTCCTTTTCTTAAAAGTTTTAATCTCTGATAGTAAGCTTTAATGGCTTTTTTCGTTCTTGCTTACTCAAGCCACATCTTGTGATCTTAACCCCTGGGAAGAAAATGACATCAACATACCTCTTTGCCCACAAACCTTTATCTGAAGGATTGTCACTTCTGCACCATATCTCTTGTTTTCTTAGAAAGGGAATCATGGAGCCAACCCTATGTGTTTTGTTGAATTGCTTCTCAACTTGATCATGTTCGCGAGTATTTGTTTGGGGTTTTCTTTGGGGGCAAGACTTTGAAAGAAGATTTGGTTATCTACGAGGAGTTGTTTTCATAAAGAACTTTTGAAATTTCAAAGTTATTCCGAACAAAAATCATTTTAATGTTTGTTTAAAACAAACTTGTTCTGAAAAATTCAAGCGATTCTTATAGATAGGCTTGCATAAGTGTTGTTTTTTTTGGGTGAAAATGTGAAATGATGTCATGTTGGTTAAAAAGGATTCAAGATCCAATATGAGGGTTTCAAAGAGTCAGTTTTCCAAATTTTCATTTTAAATGCATGAATAATGACTTGTTTTGCATTGGAAAGCATTACCCATCGATCCAGACTACTTGCCTTTAATTAGAACGGGCTTGATTGGGCACGTAATGTAGGGTTAGGTTCTTGGTTTTGAAGAAAAAGGATATATCGGCTCAAAAGGTGTTTAAGGGACTTTAAGACTAAGGATCACTAGTGCTTATTTCCTAAACTCTTCTTCCTTTTTCTTCTTTTTTTTTAAGACATGAATTTCTATCAATAGATATGTTTTCCATACTGAAGAATATGGGCAAGAAAGAAAGACACACAACAGCGGTGTTTGTGTTAAGGGATCCACTGGTAGTGAGTTAGAAGTTGACTACTATGGTAGATTAGAAGAGGTCGTCGAACTGCAATATCATAACGAGCAAAATAGAGAGTTTTTATTCAAATGATATTGTTATGACACGACTGATAAAGGAATCAGAGTTGATCCGCACTATGGTCTGGTCGAAATTAACTTAAAAGCTAGACTCCGCAACATAAACGATGTCTTTGTTTTCGCAAAGTAATGTCAACAAGTTTATTACACATATTCATTTAGAAAGGATCGATCAAGAGTGGATTTGTTGTTCGTTTTAAAAATGAAACCTCGGGGTCGTGTCGAGGTTGTTCAGGATGAGAACGAAGACACAGGTGTGCGAGATGAAGTCTTTCATGTTAATGAGTTGGTTGAACCATATCGAGTTTCTCCTTCGATTAAATTGGAAGAAAATTCAAATTTTTGTGTTTTCGATGATAGTCTTGTTGATGTTGACGCAGAGGAGTGAATTTTGTTTTGAGCTCTAGCGGACAAGCAAATGTCGATGAAGAAGATGATATCCATATTGAAGATTGCGATGAAGGTGATGACAATTCAATTGATGACGAAGAAGAAAATTCTGACTAACTGCCAAAATGAAGCCCTATGTAAAACCCTTTTTTTCATGTAATTTAGATTATGGATGATATATTTTGAAACACAAAATATTTATTATTTGAAATAATTACTTGAAATGCCACAATTACCAAATAATTACATGAAATAATTATTGATCATGGATGATATATTTTGTAACACGAAATAATTATTTGAAATGCCACATTCATCGACACCCGTACCAACGGATTTATATTCGTCGGTATTTCACAGAGAGTTCAAAAATAATTACTTGAAATGCCACATTCACCGACACCCGTACAGACGTATTTATATTCATCGGCATTTCACAGAGAGTTTGAAAATAATTACTTGAAATGCCACATTCATCGATGCCCGTACTGACGGATTTATATCCGTCGGCATTTCACAGAGAGTTCAAAAATAATTACTTGAAATGCCATAATCACCGACGCCCACACCGACGACTTTATATCCGTCGGTATTTCACAGAGAGTTTGAAAAAAATTACTTGAAATGCCATAATCACCGACCCTAATACCGATGGATATAAATCCATCGGCATTTCATAGAGAGTTCGAAAATAATTACTTGAAATACCACAATCACCGTCGTCGATACCGACGGATATAAGTCCGTCGGTACGTTGTCGGCGGGTCAAGTTTACTGATAAAATTACCGACGAACCGCGTGAATTCCAAAGGGTTGTGCATTAAATGCATCTCTGGCCGCATCATCTTGCCAATGAAATTACCGACGGACCACGAAAAATATGGAGGGTCATTAAAAATTTTGGTGCGAAATTCAAAATTTACTGACGGAGTTTTGACACCTCACTGACGAAATAAATTAAAATAATAATTAATTTTATATCCATCGGTAAAACTGGCATATAAGTTCCCCCGATCGCCGCTTCAGTTTATTTTTTCTTCTCCTCAGTTTTTCACCGATTCTTTTCCTCTCCGTTCTTCAAAGGTTTCACCAGCAATCTCTAGCAACTTTTCTCATGAATCTCCATCAGTTAAGGTATGTATTTCTTCTATTTCATTTTACTTTAAGGGTTTTTTTTGCTATTTTTTTGTTATGTTTTTTGTTTTGGTATATTTTTTGTAATGTAGATAAAGTCTATAGTTTTTTTTTGCATAATTCATTGCTAAAGTCTATAGTTTTTTTTTGTTGAATTTATTGAATATTTTTTATTGTTGTATTGGCATAATTATTATTAGTTAATTTGTTGAATATTTATTGTTAATGTTGAATTTACCATAGAATTAGTAATTGAATATGTTGGAATAATGATTAATTTTACTCTATTATTGCATGATTTGTGTTTAATTTTTTCCATTTATTTTGATTGTTATTCTAGAGTTTTTTTTTTATTTGTTGTTTTGTTGTATTGGCATAATTATTGAATAATTTTTTGAATTGTAATTGTTAATGTTGAATTTACCTTAGTATTAGTAATTGAATATTTTGGAATAATTGTTAATTTTACTCTATTATTGCATGATTTATATTTAATTTTTTCCATTAATTTTAATTGTTAGTCTACAGTTTTTTTATTTATTGAATATATTTTATAGTTGTATTGGCATAATTATTATTAGTTAATTTGTTGAATATTTATTGTTAATGTTGAATTTACCATAGAATTAGTAATTGAATATGTTGGAATAAATATTAATTTTACTCTATTATTGCATGATTTGTGTTTAATTTTTTTTCATTTATTTTGATTGTTATTCTAGATTTTTTTTTAATTTATTGTTTTGTTGTATTGGCATAATTATTGAATAATTTGTTGAATTGTCATTCTTAATGTTGAATTTACCTTAGGATTAGTAATTGAATATGTTGGAATAATTAGTATAGATTGGGTCAATTGGTTGTGGCTTTTGTTATTATGTGCAGGTTTGTGGATTTGGGTAGTATCCAGTATAGGGGAGGTGCTGTCGAATTTTTTTTAACATTTGAATTTAATTATATAATTATTTGTATAAAATTGTGTAGATGCGTAGAATGAAAACCAGAGCTGGTTGCTCACGTACAGTCGCAGCTAGTTCGTTTAGCAGTGATGATATTTCCTTAGGTGCCTCTCAAGAAAAGGCACCTACACCACCTGCGCCGTCAACCGATGCTGCCTCTTCCAACGCTACTTCACAGCGCAGAGGCGGGGTGCCTTCGCAGCGGAATCAATTTTCCCGCAAGTACGAGGCACAGTGGAAGGATGACCTTTCAATGTAAGTTTGTTAAGGTTTTAATTTTTTTTAAAAAAATTACAACATAATTTATGATGTAATCACTATTTAATTTATTTCATTTCTTTTCAGGTTCACAAACATTGAGGCCGCCCAAGTAATATCATCGGCATTTAATCGTCGATGGAGATTCCATTGTTTTAATGGAGTCAGATATCCAAGCATCCTGAATGGATGCCTCAAATCAATGCATGGTTTGACAGATTTCAGGTTGGTGTTAATTTATAATTTTTAGCTTATTTCTAATAAATTATTAATAATAATAAATTATTATTATTTTTATTTAAACTTGTTTATTTATACACATCGCAAATTCTATTGGGACAGTGAGCATAACACTGTTGTGAGGAGGGTGTGGGAAAATCACGCGGCAACTAAGTAAGATCGAAAACAATACAAGATTTTTTTAGACACAAATTTATGTTTCGAAATGTAATTTTTGGTTGCGTGAAGTAGGTTGCGTGATTTTTGGTATGAAGCACAAAAATGGGCAAAAAAAACCACGAGGGATAGGGATTTCCAAGGCTAGAACGATGTTGCGGTTTGGAGGGATTTCAAACCGATATATATCCCGGAAGATATATGGCCAAACTATCTTGAGCACATGACGTCTGAGCGATTCACACGACGCTCACAGTCCGGTGCTGGCAATTGGAATCAGCCAATTCATGGCTCTGTGACAACGCACACTGGCGGCTCCGTTCCATTTGCTGCACATGTGAAATGGATGGTAAGATTAATTTAAATAAAATATATAATTAAATTAAGTTGTTGTTAATATATCTTTTTTCATTATAGGCTGCGCTTCTTGGACATGCGCCGAGCCCGATGGAGCTATTTGTTGAGACGCACGTGCGGAGTCAAGACCGCCAAAAGGAGGCACAACAATTTGTTGATAATCGTGCTCAACATTTCGTGGTATGTTTGTTTAACCATTTTATTTTGTAAGTTATTATGTTTATTGAATTGAATATGATGATTACTTTTTTTTTTTTTTCAGGAGACCTATAATAATCAGTTGAAGGAGAGATACGGGGACGATATTTTGACCCAAATTCGATCCGGATTTGTGGATGGAGGTTGGATCGTTAGGTAGACCCGATAAAAATTGGGTTTACGGGCTCTCCAACACTACGGCCGACAACTTTCGGTCGACCCATAGTGTTTCAACCATTAGGAACTCCCAATCAATATTGAGCTCCCAATCTAAGGAGTTCGTGGCCTTGCAGCAACACATGGCTCAGCTCATCGAAAAATACGACCACCTATCAGCGGAGTACGCACAACTCAAAGCATCTCATGCACAACAAAGAGCAGAGTCTGAGCAAATCAAAGCGTCTCAAGCATAACAAATAGCAGAGTATGAACAACAAAAAGCGGCTTATGAACAGTTTCGCGAAATGGTCATGAACATGGCAACACATAGTGGAACATGTGCGCCTAATCCTTTTTGGCCGTATAACCATCAACCTCCTCCTCCAGGATCTCCTTCTCCTCCTCCAACTCCACCTTTATATTAATTTGTAATAAACATTATTTACCTTTAAAACCTCATTTAATATTTTTTTAAAACATATTCAGTTTATAATGACTATTATTTAACTTAAATTTTTTTTTAATGTTTAATATAAATTTTATTTGCATAATTGGTTTTTATTACCATTAATTTATATAGTTTTATATTATATATTCTAAATAATTTTTTAAAAACAAATTTAGAAAAAAACTATTACCAAGGGTTTTACCGACGAAATTAATCCGTCGGCATCTGACAGTAGCATTCACCGACGGAATTAATTCGTCGGCATTAGTTGCCACACTTACCGATGAATTTACAGACAGATATATTCGATCGGTATTTCATACACTCACCGACAGATTTACCGACGGTACGTAGCCGTCGGTAAATCACGATATCACCGACGGAATAAAAATTCATCGGTATATTTCAAGCGGGAATCTTTTTTTTGGCGCGTAAATTCCATCTGTAAAATCATTGGCAAATGATTTTTTTGTTTTTCCAACTGATATAGCGATGGAATGGGGAATCACCGACAAAAGGAAAGCCGACGGAAGTAATTCGTCGGTAAATAAATCACCGACGAACTTCTAATCACACACCGACAGAATATGTCCGTCGGTAAAACTGTGAAATCTTGTAGTGTAAATTGCCTCTGGATGTAGGGAAAGGGAATTGGGTATTGATTGTTTTAGCTTTTATGGGATTTGTTTCAATGATGGGGCTCGCGGGACTCTTGTGGTATCTGAGAAGGAGAAGACTTTGAGGTAACATTTTTTAAATAACAAACAAATTTACAGATTTTTTCTTCTTTTTTTGCTTTTATAAGCATTGAGACTTGTTGAATTCCGGGATTAGCTTACTTTATCATATCAATCTGAGCAGAGAAGTACCTATTTGAGTTGCTGACATTGGATTCAACGAACGATGCGCTTGAACTCGAAAATGACGGAAACAAGGGCCATAATTTAAAGGTATATAGTGCAGCAACAATTTTGATTGCTACAAATTCCTTTTCTGCAGACAATAAACTTGGACAAGGTGGCTTTGGACCAGTTTACAAGGTAGTTTGTTAAAAATTACTTCAAGAAAAGGATTGAAGAAAAGTATTGAATTGAGAGCTGTTTTACGTCAGGGGAAATTGCCGGATGGGCGAGAGATAGCGGTAAAAAGACTGTCTAGAAGTTCAGGGCAAGGGCTGGTGGAATTCAAAAACGAGCTTATACTCATAGCTAAATTACAACACATGAATCTTGTCAGGCTCCTAGGCTGCTGCATTCAAGGGGAAGAGAAAATGTTGGTGTACGAATACATGCCTAATAAAAGCTTGGATTCATTTATATTTGGTAAGTTAATTATGCCATCATACTATAAAGTGAATGGATCTCTGTTCTTGAAAGGTTTTGGACTTGGATGAATAACATTGCTGGAATATTCACTGTTATGTTTTAAATGCAGATCAATCAAAAAGGGAGCTCCTAGTCTGGAAGAAGGGATTTGAAATCATTGAAGGGATAGTTCAAGGGCTCCTTTACCTTCATAAGTATTCAAGATTGAGGATAATTCATAGAGAATTGAAGGCTAGCAACATACTACTTGATGAAAATCTGAACCCCAAAATTTCTGATTTTGGCATGGCAAGAATTTTCAAGATCAATGATTTAGAAGGAAATACAAACCAAATTGTTGGGACGCCGTAATTATAGATTACAGTTCTATGTGTCATTACTCTGTTAAGTGTATAAAAATAACATAACATTCACTTTGTCCATACAGTGGATATATGTCCCCCGAGTATGTCATGAAGGGCATTTTCTCTGTGAAATCTGATGTCTTCAGTTTTGAAGTTCTACTGCTGGAAATTGTGAGTGGTGGAAGGATCCAAGGCCTCCTTGAAATAGACGGTCACCCTCTCAATCTTGTGGGATATGTAAGTTCATTTCATGCAACCTCATAAATTATACATTGCTAGCTGCATAAGCTTAATTTTAACTTGATTCAGGCATGGGAGCTATGGAAAGCAGGAAGCCCATTTGAGATGGTGGATCCAACACTACGAGAATCTTGCTCTAAAGATCAAGTCTTGAGATGCATTCATGTGGGCTTGAGAATGCAGTGGATAGGCCGATTATGTTAGATGTTATATCAATGCTAAGAAGCGAAGCACAATTACCACTTCCCAAACAGCCTGCATTTTCCAGTGCAAGAAGTGTTATGGAAGAAAAGAGCTTCAGCAAGCCTGCAGAGATTGGTTCCATAAATGATGTTTCTATGTCAACCATGTATGCGAGATAGAGGATAATTTAATTAATTATATCGCGATCTAGATGGCTACCATTGTGCCGGTGTTTCTAGGGGTCCACTGGAAAACTGCGGTGCCGGAAATATTGAATAAACTAGTGCCTGTCTCCTCGCGCTTTCCGTTTTCAAAGAGGCAACAACCTATAAAATGTCGTCGACAGGCAGGCAGGCAAGGAAGGTTTTAGTTCTTTTAAGTTTTGAAGAGATCAAGTGCTTGCATGGACACGTGGTGCTGGAGAAGAAAATTGCCTGCCATGGACATGCTTTGCGCCGCACAAATCGTATCTATAAAGCAACCTATGCGTATTCACCTTTTTTTTCTAGGATTATTATGCGTGTATACAGTCGTTTGGTGATCGATTGATCATTGTCCCGTATCAAGGGCAGAGACTTCTTTGTGGGGTCAGGGACTGGAGGTAAAGATCACTCGGTTTTTTTTTTTATTATCATTTTGTAATTAATTATTTTCTTTTAATTATAGAAAGGTTTTACTTAAAATACATATTTTTTTGTGTTTTAAAAAAAAATTTTTAAAAAATTTATTTATGTATTTTAGATTAATATTTTTTAGTTTTTTTTATTATTTTAATATGATAATATCAAAATACATTTTTTAAAAAATATTTTTTAATATATTTTTAAAATAAAAAAATTAAAAAAATTATTATTATCACACCCATAAAGACTGATAAATGCACTTATCCTTTTTTACGTGACAGTGATTTTTTTCGATATGAGAAAAAGAAGGAAAATAAATGAAACGAGAGGATTGGAAAAACCTTGTCTGCCCCTGTCGTTATGTGAATCTTTAAACACGACAAACAAATACTGTCCTGTTCAAACCAGGAAGGAAAAAAAAAACCATGATTAACATGGGAAGATGAGGTGTCGTAATTGTTGGCTCCATTTCAATGATTAACGAACCGGCAGGTCAAAATTGTTGGCTCCATTTTTTATTTCATTTTAGGACACAGCTCATCATCTACTAAATGCTTCTTACTTTTTTCTTCCTTGTTCATGAATGTCACCTTCCATGGCTAGAAGGATCTACCGGTTCCTTTTGTTTTGCTTCTGTGCCTCTCACGTTTTGTCAGCAGACACAATGTACCAAGGTGGTGATTCCCTCAATTCTTCCAGTACTCTAGTTTCCAAAAATGGGCTCTTCACTTTAGGATTCGCGAGACTCGGCTCTGCCGAGTCGAATGCTAGCTACTTGGGAATATGGTACAACAATGACACAAGCCACCCTTTTTGGCTAGCCAACAGAGGCAAACCCATAGCAGACAATTCAGGGGTTCTTGCAATAGATGGATCAGGAAATATGAAACTCACCTACTCTGGAGGTGATACTGTTGAGTTCTATTCAAGTCAATCTTCTGCAACCAATATAACAGCTATTTTAGAAGATTCAGGTAATTTTGTTCTCAAAGATGAAAATTCTGGGAGCCAACAGGTCTTATGGCAAAGCTTTGACTTTCCTACTGACACATTCTTGCCTGGAATGAAGTTAGGGATCAACCATAGAACTGGCCAAACTTGGTCCCTCATGTCGTGGTTGAGCGACTTAGTGCCCACTCCCGCTGGTGCTTTCACTTTTGAATGGGATACTAATGGAAACGAGTTGGTCATTAAGCGGCGAGATGTGATTTATTGGACTACTGGACCATTGAGGAGCAATACTAGTTTCGAAATTCCTTTTCTGGATGCAGCGGTTCTTGATTTCAGTTTTATTAATGATTCTAACGCAGACGAGGATTACTTTATGTTCACAGTTTCTGCAAATCAATTTACTCCTCAGGGTCAAAGGAATTTTTCAATGTGGCAGTTGAGATCTGATGGGAGCATAGTAGATAACACAACTAGTCGAACATATGGGGGCTCAGGATGTAAAGGAAATAACAAAGATGGTGGTTGCGAGAGGTGGCCAGGACCGGCATGCAGGAGCAATATGAACAGTTTTGAACTGAGACGAGGATACTTTGTTAACACAGTTCCTATTAAGGTCGACGATAATTCTAGTCTGAGCATTAGTGATTGCATGGACATCTGCTGGAAAGATTGTCAATGTGTTGGTGTCAGTACCAAAGGCAATAATGCCAACAATACTGGATGCACGTTTTATTATGGAAGCTTTACACCAGACCCGAGTGGAAGATCAGTTCAATACCACATCATTGTTCAAGAGGAACTTTTTCAACGCCACGACACTGCAGGTTAGTTCTCCTTTCGTTTGATGGTTGCCATTTTTAAACCCAACAAAGCAATTCATCTTAAGTAAATTGCCACTGGATGTAGGGAAAGGGAATTGGGTATTGATTGTTTTAGCTTTTGTGGGATTTGTTTCAATGATGGGGTTCGCAGGACTCTTGTGGTATCTGAGAAGGAGAAGACTTAGAGGTAACATTTTTTAAATAACAAACAAATTTACAGATTTTTTTTTTCTTTTTTTGCTTTTATAAGCATTGAGACTTGTTGAATTCCGGAATCAGCTTACTTTATCATATCAATCTGAGCAGAGAAGTACCTATTTGAGTTGCTGACATTGGATTCAACGAACGATACGCTTGAACTCGAAAATGACGTAAACAAGGGCCATAATTTAAAGGTATATAGTGCAGCAACAATTATGGCTGCTACAAATTCCTTTTCTGCAGACAATAAACTTGGACAAGGTGGCTTTGGACCAGTTTACAAGGTAGTTTGTTAAAAATTACTTCAAGAAAAGGATTGAAGAACTTATTAACTTATATCTCAGACCAAGTATTGACTTGAGAGCTGTTTTACTTCAGGGGAAATTGCCGGATGGGCGAGAGATAGCGGTAAAAAGACTGTCTAGAAGTTCAGGACAAGGGCTGGTGGAATTCAAAAACGAGCTTATACTCATAGCTAAATTGCAACACATGAATCTTGTCAGGCTCCTAGGCTGCTGCATTCAAGGGGAAGAGAAAATGTTGGTGTACGAATACATGCCTAATAAAAGCTTGGATTCATTTATATTTGGTAAGTTAATTACGCTATCATGCTATAAAGTGAATGGATCTCTGTTCTTGAAAGGTTGTGGACTTGGATGAATAACATTGCTGGGATATTAACTGTTATGTTTTAAATGCAGATCAATCAAAAAGGGAGCTCATAGACTGGAAGAAGCGATTTGAAATCATTGAAGGGATAGCTCAAGGGCTCCTTTACCTTCATAAGTACTCGAGATTGAGGATAATTCACCGAGATTTGAAGGCTGGCAACATACTACTTGATGAAAATCTGAACCCCAAAATTTCTGATTTTGGCATGGCAAGAATTTTCAAGATCAATGATTTAGAAGGAAATACAAACCAAATAGTTGGGACGCGGTAATTATAGATTACAGTTCTATGTGTCATTACTCTGTTAAGTGCTTAAAAGTAACATAACATTCACTTTGTCCATACAGTGGTTACATGTCCCCTGAGTATGTCATGGAGGGCATTTTCTCTGTGAAATCTGATGTCTTCAGTTTTGGAGTTCTATTGTTGGAAATTGTGAGCGGTAGAAAGATCCAAGGCCTCCTTGAAATAGACGGACACCCTCTCAATCTTGTGGGATATGTATGTTCATTGCATGCAAACTCATAAATTATACATTGCTAGCTGCATAAGCTTAATTTTAACATTCAACGTAAACTTGGTTCAGGCATGGGAGCTATGGATAGCAGGTAGCCCATTTGAGCTGGTGGACCCAATACTAAGAGAATCTTGCTCTAATGACCAAGTCTTGAGATGCATTCATGTGGGCTTGCTATGTGTAGAAGACAATGCAGTGGATAGGCCGATTATGTCAGATGTTATATCAATGCTAACAAGCGAAGCACAATTACCACTTCCCAAAAAGCCTGCATTTTGCAGTGCAAGAAGTATTGTGCAAGAAAAGAGCCTCAGCAAGCCAGCAGAGATTGTTACTTCCATAAATTACGTATCTCTGTCAACCATGGATGCGAGATAGAGGTTAATTAGAGCGTTAGATGGTTTATTTCTCCTCACATTTTGTCTGTCATTCTCCATCAGTATTTTGCTTTTTCAATCCTTACTCTTTTTTGGTGCTCTCAAAATTTCAAATTTCATTCGGAATATGCATGGAAGTTTTTTATATTATATGTACCATTGTTCGTTATGATATCCAATAAAATAATGAAGAGAATATGCTTTTATATATATATATATATATAATAATGACAAACATTTATTTTTTGCATTGAATCTTTAATTTTTTTTCGCTTGATTGCAACAATAATATGAAAAACTCCAAATTAATTGCAAATTAGTTCTTCAAAATTTTAAAAATAATTAAAATTAAAATAAGACGTGTTTGAAAAAATATAAAAAAAAATAAAGAAAGAAAGATTATGAAAAATAGGTTATGATATATTTGCTAAACACATCCTTGCCTAAAAAATACATACTAAAAACTTATCTTGAGAAGAACATTTTTTGTTTGGTAAATTTTTATTAGGCCGAATACAGCTTTAAGGTTCTTAAAGGCTCAGCCCAGGCACACTTGCCAAGTCCAAAACCAGCAGAAGCCTGGTCCGAATGAATGGGTGTAAAGAAAACTAAATAGCCCAACCTTCTTTTTCTTTCAAAACAGAGGAATTTCGGAAACCCAATCCATAAACAAAAGAACAAAAAACAGAGCTTCACGTTTCAAGGATCAAAACCAGCATTTTACATTAACTTGACAAATGGCAGAGATGCTCCCTACACCATCATCTTGACAAATGGCAGAGATGCATGCAAGAATATTCAAAAACCAACTTTACAGTGGAAAACTTGAACAGGAACAGAAAGAGAAGAAGGAAAAACTATATACCTATGCCAGCTGAGAGGGAGGTTTCTGGATTGAATGGAAAAATGGAGACCAGCTTGATACCCTTGCTAAACTCACGAGACTGGAAATAATGAATGTTTTCTGCTTTGTAATGACAACACTTCGTTTTTCTCCTTGTTACTAACACTTAACTTCTCTTTGGTCCCGACTGTACGTCTGAAGTGCCCTCCCCGTGAGTGAAGTTAAATATATATGGCGTGAAGTGTTTAGGGGGAGCTAACAATGGAGGCTGTGGTGTGCACTGGTGTTCAAAGATCTGGAGTGGGTGATGGTCGATGTAAAGGCTTTCCAAAACTAGGAACTAGGGCTTGAAATAAGTAACGACAGTGTGGTTATCGGCCCTCCTTTTCAGGCTCTTGTTTTTCGTGTCACAGCTTAATTATCCTCCCCCACTTTGGTTAATATTTGGTGGGAGTTTTACAGAAGAATATTGGGAAAAATCTAGAGGCCATGAGCTGGGTGCATCTCATCCCTTGATAGTAAAAAAACAGATCATAGCTTTTTAAGAGAGCTCGCAAGGGAGGAGGACACCAGTTGTTTCTGTTATTTTTGGTAGATATAGCTGGTTGGGTATGTGTTTTGTTGTCTATTGAGAGAGGCTTAGGGGGGTGGAAAAGAATTCTGATGGTTGGATGACGGTGAAACAGTTCTTGAAAGGTCACAATTCAACATGTTGTACGGCCTTAATTTTTTTTTTTTTAATCTTAGATTTAAACAAAACAAATCGTTATACTTAAATGGAACTTAAATGGAACGGTGTTGTTTTGGCAACTCTAGGTTAATTTAGTTTAAATCCTTATTTTTTTTGTATTGCAGCTCTTAAATTTTTAAATTTTTGCAATTAAGCCCTTAATTGATCCAAAATTATAAGAATTATTTCAATTTCATCCCTAGAATGTTTCACTCAGATCCTCCAACTTTAGCACCTTTTTCTATATAGTCCTTGGTGTTAGATATTTTCAATTTCATCTTCAATTGGCCATCCAAACTTCTAATTTCATCCAATTAAGCCTTTTAAACCAATTAAGCTCCCAAAAGTTCAACTAGATCCTTTATCTTTTAATTATTGCAAATTAACTCGAATTAGGCCTCCAAACTTAATTTTCTTTCAATTAAATCATTAAATAACTCAAATAAACTCATTAAAAGTGTAATTAAGCCTTCTAGCTTAATTAATTCTTCCGATTTTGATCAAATTGATTTTCAAACTTAATTTTGCTTTAATCAAGTTCTTAATTAAGTTAATTATACTGATCAAAATTTTAATTAATCCCTTGCACTTAATTAATTCTTCTAATTTGGGTCAAATTGTCTTTCAAACTTAATTTGCTTTCAATTAAATCCTTTTTAGGCAATCTTGTCAATAATATTTTAATGTAACTATCCTTCTAGTGTTTTGACTTATATAAAAAAATATTGGGTTAGTAGGTGGTTTGTGGAGTTTTTATGTTGTTTTTTTTTAATTTGAAGCTTATAAAAATATTAAGTTTTTTTTTTTTTGTAATATCAAAGACTCATTTTGTACATTCAAGAGAAGAATTTATGTTTTATTTCTCACTCAATTTTTTTTAAAAAAATTTGATCTATTTACATTGATTTTATTGTGATTTGACATTGTAGTTTGTTTTGGTTGCCTAGATATGAGACTCTCGCAATGTTAAGTGAAAAGTCTAGCACTTGGTTGATAATCATCAGTTTGGCAAAATAAACTAAAATTACGTGGATGTAAAATTAAATAATCAAAATTAAAATTAAAACAAATATAGTGGACTAAGGTGGACGGGCAGGGCAACTAAGCCGACCCTTGGATCGCATGCGTGGAGGAGGCTCATCTCGTTTAAGCAATGTGTGTTGCATCCTTCGGTGGCCAAACATCATCGTCCATGGTGACATCTAAAGCAACGCGCCGAATTCTGTCCTCTAAGGCCACACTTGTTGGTTTATGATTAGTAGTTAGACGACAACAATATTTTTTCTTCTACCCCTATTCCACTCTCCTCACTTTCAGATTCATACTGGTCCAACCAAATTAAAATGTATTTCCTGTCATTTTTTTATATCAATTTTAATCCTTATTTTTTTATTGTCATTTTTTTTGCTTTAGGTCCTTCTTAAAATTGGTTTTTTATTTTTAATTTCATCCTGAAACATTAGGTTGATGAAAAATTGAGCTTCATGATTTTTTTTATGTTGTGTGATCCCTTGGTTAACTCGGGTTGATTTCAATCTTTATTTTATACCCTTTTCTTACGCTCATTTTCTTTTTTGATTTTATCTTCTGACATTGGAATTGTTAGGAATTGGGCTTCATAATTTTGAGTGTGTTTGGTATTGCGGTTGCTGTTGTGGTTGTGGTTTGAAAAAAATTGTTTTATAAAAAGTACTTTTAGTTGAGGTTGGTTTGAAAAAATATATGTTTGGTTAAAACTGAGGTTGAGTAAAAAGTAGTTTCATGTATTTGGTTAAAAAATGCTTTTCAAATTGAGGTTATAAAATAATTAATATATATATTGAGTGTTTTTAATTTATTTTACTATTATTATTACATTATGAAATAAATAATACTTTATATAAAATATTTTATATTGTTCCATTGAACTATCTACAATTCTATCATGTATGAAATACATCCGACAAGGACTACAGTTTCATTGGTTTCGTAAGCGCGCAACAATATCAGGTAAAATATCATTAGAAATAAAATTGGGATTGCAATCAAATTCTACAAATATTACGTCATCAAGTGATCTTATTCTAATTTATATAGTGTTATTGAATAATATGAAACACTAGTTTTTTAGAATAAAACACAATTAAAAATAAAAAATATTTTTTTTACTGGGTCGGACTCGGTTCAATACATTTTTATAGCTTTGGACCGGGTCTGATCTCCACTGTTCAAGTGAACAGTGGAGGAACTCTCCACATGAGAAGACGCAGGCAGGACCGCAAGAGAAGTACGCAGGAGAAGCAGATAAAACCTACTTCTCAGGAGCTGAGGTTCGACCTCAATTATTAGGCGGGACCCATGTGAAAAAATGTGTAGTTTGGATTAACCAAACACCTTAATTCAGCTTTTGTTTTCTGCCGTAGCCGCTGCCGCAGTGCCAAACAAGCACTTTCTTTGCTTTCTTTTATATGGGATTATATCACTCTCATAACCTAGGTAATGGGTTAGGCGGGTTGGCCAAGGTTGACTCACGTCTTTTTATGCTTTCAGTTTAATCCTTCAACACTTGGTTAATTTGGGAATTGAACTTTATATTTTTTTTTGTTTGTCTTGTATTAAGTTATTTCATTCATATGATCTAGCTCGCAAGGTCTGCTAGACTTACTCGAATTTGCTGGGTATTTTTTTTTACCTTTCTGTCAATTGATTTTTTTTATTTTGTCCTTTTACATTTGGATTGTTGGAATTAGGCATCAATTTTTTTTTGATTTTTTTTCTATGGGGTTTTCTCGATCTCACAATCTAGCTCGTGGGTTTGACATGCTAACTTGGATCAACTTGGATCACTTTTTATCTTTGTTTTTTTTTTAAATTTTGTCATTTAGCATTGTTTTCTAGGAATTGAGCTTCATAGTTTTTTTTTTCCTTTTAGAAAGCCTTTTTTTGTCAAGGTTGTTATGATCTATTTTATATATATAAAAATTTAATCATTTATTGTCGTTGCTTTTTTTTTACTATATAATTAAATAAAAACATTTTATTTAACCTAGGTAATGGGTTTGGTGGGTTGGCCAAGGTTGACTCGTGTCTTTTTTTGCTTTTAGTTTCACCCTTCAACACTTAGTTGGTTTGAGAACTTTATACATTTTTAGGTTTCTCTTGTATTAGGTTATTCCATTCACATGATCTAACTTGTAGAGTTTGGTAGACTTGCTCGAATTTATTGGGTTTTTTTTTACCTTTTTGTTAATTGATTTTTTTTATTATATCTTTCTATATTTGGATTGTTGGAATTAGGCATTATATTTTTTTTATTTGTTTTATATGGGGTTGTCTTTAACCTCACAACCTGGTTTGAGTTTGATATGCTAACTTGGATCATTTTAGATTATTTTTTTTCTTTTTTGTCTATTTTTGTCATCACTATTTTTCTAATTTGTACAAGTGTACTTATATAAATTAAAGTTTGGTCTTTCTTTTTTCATTTATCATTGTTGTCCTATATCTAACAAGGGAGCTCATAGACTGGAAGAAGCGATTTGAAATCATTGAAGGGATAGCTCAAGGGCTACTTTACCTTCATAAGTACTCGAGATTGAGGATAATTCACCGAGATTTGAAGGCTGGTAACATACTACTTGATGAAAATCTGAACCCCAAAATTTCTGATTTTGGCATGGCAAGAATTTTCAAGATCAATGATTTAGAAGGAAATACAAACCAAATAGTTGGGACGCGGTAATTATAGATTACAGTTCTATGTGTCATTACTCTGTTAAGTGCTTAAAAGTAACATAACATTCACTTTGTCCATACGGTGGTTATATGTCCCCTGAGTATGTCATGGAGGGCATTTTCTCTGAAGACCAAGTCTTGAGATGCATTCATGCGGGCTTGCTATGTGTAGAAGACAATGCAGTGGATAGGCCGATTATGTCAGATGTTTTATCAATTTATTTTTTTGGATTCGAGGAAACTTCACTCCCTGGAAAGTGTATTTTGTAGGTTCAGGTGAACGAGTAAAACTCCGGTTGTCCCAAGCTCTTACAAGAGATGTATGTCCTAACTCGAACTCGAGACCTGCTATGAAGATTTCAAGCCCTTTACTATCACGCTATGCCCCTTGGAGACTTTATCAATGCTAACAAGTGAAGCACAATTACCTCTTCCCAAACAGCCTGCATTTTCCAGTGCAAGAAGTATTGTGAAAGAAAAGAGTCTCAGCAAGCCAGCAGAGATTGGTACTTCCATAAATTATGTATCTCTGTCAACAATGGATGCGAGATAGAGGTTAATTAGAGCGTTAGATGGTTTAGTTCCCCTCACATTTTGTATGTCATTCTCCATCAGTATTTTGCTTTTTCAATGCTTGGTCTTTTTTGGTGCTCTCAAAATTTCAAATTTCATTCGGAATATGCAATAGAAGTTCTTACGTGTGTGTGTGTGTACTGAATTTATTTAAGAGGCTGTGGTGTGCACTGGTGTTCAGTGATCTGGAGTGGGTGATGAAGGATGTATAGGTTTTCCAAAACTAGGAACTAGGGCTTGAAATAAGGAACGACAGTGTGGTTATCGGCCCTCCTTTCCAGGCTCTTGATTTTTTGTGTCACAGCTTAATTATCCTCCCCCACTTTGGTTAATATTTGGTGGGAGTTTTATTGGGAAAAATCTAGAGGCCATGAGCTGGGTGCATCTCATCTTTTGATAGTAAAAAACAGATCATAATCATTCATTGAGGCTAGGGATCAGCCTTTGCATATATTGTAAGAGAGCTCGCAAGGGAGGAGGACACCAGTTGTTTCTGTTATTTTTGGTAGATATAGCTGGTTGGCTATGTGTTTTGTTGTCTATTGAGAGAGGCTTAGGGGGAAGGAAATGAATTCTGATGGTTGGATGACGGTGAAACAGTTCTTGAAAGGTCACAATTCAACCACGCTTTTCAGGTTTTTTTTTCCGGGAATGATGATGAACAGTGGTTAAATAATATGTTGTTCGGCCTTAATTTTGTTTTTTTAATCTAGATTTAAACAAAACAAATCGTTATGCTTAAATGGAACGGTGCTGTTTTGGCAACTCTATGTTAATTTAGTTTAAATCCTTCTTTTTTTTTTTTATTGCAGCTCTTAAATTTTTGGATTTTTCAATTAAGCCCTCAATTGATCTAAAATTTTAGGAATTATTTCAATTTCATCCCTAGAATGTTTCACTCAGATCCTCCGACTTTAGCACCATTTTCTATATAGTCCTTGGTGTTGGATATTTTCAATTGCATCCTCAATTTTCCATCACTTCTAATTTCCTCCAATTAAGCCTTTTAAACCAATTAGGCTCTCAAAAGTTCACCTAGATCCTTTATCTTTTAGTTATTGCAAATTAATTTAAATTAGGCCTGCAAACTTAATTTTCTTTCAATTAAATCACTAAATAACTCGAATAAACCCATTAAAAGTTTAATTAAGCCTTCTAGCTTAATTAATTCTTCCAATTTTGGTTAAATTGATTTTCAAACTTAATTTTGCTTTAATGAAGTTCTTAATTAAGCCAATTAAACTAATTAAAATTTTAATTAATCCCTTGCACTTAATTAATTCTTTCAATTTGAGTCAAATTATATTTCAAACTTAATTTTATTTCAATTAAATCGTTTTCAGGCAATCTTGTCAACAATATTTTACTGTAACTATCCTTCTAGTGTTTTAACTTATATATATATATATATATAAAATATTTAGTTTTATTTTGCGTGGTTTTAGGTTGGTAGGTGGTTTCTGGAGTTTTTATGTTGTTTTTTTTTATTTGAAGCTTATAAAAATATTTAGTTCTTTTTTTTTTGTAATATCATGGACTCATTTTGTTCAGTCAAGAGAAGAATTTATCTTTTTTTTTGTCACTCAATTTTTTTAAAAAAATTTGATCTATTTACATTGATTTTATTGGAATTTGACATTGTAATTTGTTTTGGTTGCCCTAGATATGAGGTTCCAGCAATGTTGAGTGAAAATTCTAGCACTTGGTTGATAATCATCAGTTT
>Ga0325405_1002295_pt1 | contig 19622 bp, 17 predicted proteins | sample PopdelMetagenome_21_FD_205663 | JGI IMG/M metagenome (GOLD analysis project Ga0325405, IMG submission 205663) | Populus deltoides microbial communities from Bellville, Georgia, United States - Xylem-Control-R2 | ecosystem: Host-associated > Plants > Phyllosphere > Stem > Wood/Secondary xylem...
TTTTCTATGTTACATTTTTATTTTAAAATTGATTGAAGAAATATTTATAAAAATGTAATCTGTGTGTCAGTATGAATTATCATAAGTGGTTAATGCCTACCACTCACACACACACTAAAATTTGGACTTTTTTTTTCCTTTGAAATTCCATCTCGATGCCTTAATTATACTATGGAAGCTCGTGTTAAAAGATTAAATTTATAATTCAAAAATTTTGGATTAAATTTTAATTTTAATATTTACTTAACCGGTGAATTTGTTAATGTACTGTGAGATGTAATCTACACTTTAGCAGGGACAAAATAAAAAAAAATTAAAATAAAATTAAACGGAAAAATCTTAAGAAAGATAATAAAATAGATTGACATGAAGATCAAATAACCTAAGCTTTTAAAGAGATGGAAACATTGAATGTATTTTATTTTTACTCCCTAAGATTTCATCAATGCTTTCCCTTGAGCAGAAAAGAACAATGGACCAAGGGTAGTTATTATGCATTTAAACTAGAGAAAAGTGTTTGTGTAAAAAAATAATTTTTAAAAAAAGTGTAGTTCGGTTGCTTTTTAAATATTTTTTATATTAAAATAATATAAATTTATTTTTAAAAATTATTTTCTGGAGTTGTTATAGAATGAATATTTCCTTTCCTTCAAGTCCTTTTTACTTCTTCCTCAATTTCTTTTCTTCTTCTAACTCTCTCCTCAATTCTTAAGCCTTAACAACTCGTTCAGGACCGAGGAGAGAAATTCATACGGATGAGTTGACTCGACTGGTTGCGGGACAGGAGAGAAGCAACCTTAAGGTTTAGTTGACGCATGGGGTGCACTGAGTTGAGGTGAGCGACAGCAGTTGCCAAAACCAACATGTTTCAAGGCTGGAGGGGTGTTAATAGTAATTGCCATCTTTGTTCAAGTAGTTGGTTAAGTTTGATGCCGGAGGAGGAGGCAGAGAAGTCAAGGGATTGCTGTTGTAGTGACTGAGAAGGGACGGGGTTAACATGTCGACGGAGTTGAAAGTCATCGGCGCAGTGGAAACCCGTAAGAGAAAACATGGGAGTACGGTCTGGATTCCTACTGCCACTCGAGATTAATGGAAAAAACGGGATATATGGAAGATAGAGCGCTGATGGGGTTGTTCGTACAGTTATATGTCAGGAAAGGGGGCTTTTGTTTTTAGGTGAGGGGGTGATCAGACGGTGGACAATGAGTGATGAGAGGGGTGTGCAGACAGGAAAAGGAGCGAGCGAGTATGATGCTTGGGCGTGAGAGTGTTATATAGGTGTCAGCCTGTCAGGGAAGATAGAGCGCTGCTAGAAATTAGCAGGCATGGCAGGACTCCTGAGCTTTTTACCTGTTTACGCTATTTTGTTCTCTTCACAGAATGGAGGGCAAAGAGAGAGAGAGAGAGAGAGAGAGAGGGGAGATTGATGGGAAATTTTCCTTTTCATTTTTCTTTGCTACCAAACAATGAATTACAAAATTACAGTAAGGAAAAAATGAAAAACAAAAACAAAATAAAAAACTGTACACTTAACAAGAATGGGGACAAAGCAGCAGAGGGAGAGAGATGCTATGGAATGATGACCAACTCCCACACTAAAAGGGGCAGCTGTGAACTAAAAAGAAGAAACCATCCCAGAACACTTCACAAGCTTTTGTTGCCTGATTAATGATAATCCCCACCCCCTGCGGCTTACCCTGTCCGGGGAGAGCAACTTCATCGATCCCACACCGCTTGGTATACTGTAGGCCTGTGCTTCAACCAATGTACCATTTCTCTGTCTAGTGGGGCATTGTTCAATACAGCATCTAGCATTGGGCTGCCAAAAACTTTTGGAGAGTTCTTGAATGACCATATTTGGTCCTTGGGCCACGGTTTCTGCGGGTACTTCTCCTGAAAATACAACATCAACAGATAAGAAACCACACACTAACAAATCTGTTTCGAAAATAGTTCGGCTAAACTGATTCTAGGTTGATGTGATCAGGGTTGACAACTTTGGTTTACAGATGTCATTTTTTAACCATAGGTATCTCGGATTCAGCCTGAAAAACTTCTCAAGCCTAATTAAGCATGAAGACACATGCCTATCATCTCCGGAGTTAAGGATAAATCTGGGCAGCTTCAGTTAAAGCAGGGATGCGGGCAAAGCTAACATCTTGTGGTACAAGGATATCAAACAACATGCAGTAAATGATGGCGCGCAATGAAACTTACCATTCTTTCCAACATCAATTTCACGGTCTTTGGACCATAAATGCGCTGCTGTGATGGCTTCTGAACCTTAGCGTAAAAGGAACCAATTTCAGGTAATGACAAACAGCCCTTACTCGCTTTAGCAAGGGTAAAATCAGGCTCGGTGTTAGTCTGGACATGCCAAAATATCAACTGCCCCATGCAATAACTCCCCCCGTAGGTTTTTTGATACTTGTGGGGAAGACCCCCTAACTTATCAGCACATTTGGGGCCTAAGTCAAGTGGACTAATGTGAACTGGTGGAGAAGTAAATGCATCATAATCCTGCAAGAAATTTACCATGTTACTTGAAGATAAAATAAAGAGCATGCAATGGTGCCAGCAAAAGTAGTTCCAAGGCAAAGAAAATAGACATAACCAGTTAGAGGAGACTGTTTCAGCGAAGACTTACCCTAACTCTAAAGAAGCTCTTTGTATAAGCATAAACATGGATTAAGTCAGCTGCAGCATCATGCCGGCACTTGTATGTACATGGAAGACTGCGCACCTCATCCCTCAACCTTAAAAATAAAAAATTCAATAGAATTTTCCCTTTTTTTCCCAAGAAAACACATTAAGGAAAAAAAGAAGCAATATAAGCTGCTGCTCACCACAATAAAGACTTCTGAAGAGCTTTTTGAATGTCATCACAATCTGATGGATCATGCGCACAAACCTTGGACTTGAGGTCATTTAGCATGTCTTCATCCATATAAGGAGACATGCACTGCAGAAGTTCTTCAACAAGTGATCCGTCTCCTTTCCAGAGGAAGGAAACAGTTTCTTCAGGAGTAAGCTTCTCCAGCGGAGGTGGAGCTTGCTTTGGGTCACCAAATATGCACCTCATTACATACCTCACCTGCATATAGAACTTAGAAGATTTAAGAATTCACGACTTCCTATTGATGGAAGACATCTAAAATCAACATACTCAGACCTCAAACCTAGAGCCTCGTCAGCCAGACTATAATCATGTTCAATGAGTTGGGAACATGGAATAAATGGATAGAAAATTAAGGCAGTTCTTAAATCATTTCTACAGGTTAGATTTCATACTCAGACCTGTAATTGTTAGCCCTAAGGCCTAAATATCAGAGGTAATTTGGTATCACAAAGCCTGGACTCTATAACCATGTTCTATGAGTTAGGAACAAGGTTAGATAGGTAAAACAAAGGCAATTACGAAGGGATGATCTTGCTGGTGGTTCTACATCAGTACATTTCAGACTGAGACATAAAATCAATGGTCCTAGGACCTAAATATCAGAGGTCGAAATTTTGTATCAAAAGCTGAATAGTTCAATAATTACCAAGGCAGTACTGACCTTGTCAAGAGTAACAGCCAAATTTTGAAGCCTCTGGTTGTAGACACCTTCAGCCTGCTCAAAAAAAGAGTACCAGAAAGTAACTACAAGCAGTCACTCAAACAGAAGACTTCATAAGAGCATTTCACGTGCACACATACACTATGCATTTACCTGAACCTCAGCATCACTTCTCTCGACCTCAAGACATGTATCTGCAAAATATTTCCTTTTCTCTTCCAAATTATGCCTCAGAATTTCCTCAGGAAGCTTTGTTCTTTCCAGATTTATAAATCTGACCAGACGAGCAGAATATGCAACCACCCAATCTGGCAACCCACCAAGTAAGCAACTGCCTAAACCAGCCCTACCCAAGTCCAGATAATCTTCTTCAGACACAGAATTTAATTCACAAGCTCCGAGCATCAAATAATGTCGATCCAGTAATCCATGCCACTCCTTCAACACCTGATGAGCAGCAATGTTCAGTTGACATCAAATAAAAAAACCACCAAAACGTTAAGTACAGTAATAAGATATTTCAATATTTTTCTGAAAAGAGAATTCAATCGTAGTCTGTACCTTTTGGAAAGCCCCTTCACCTGTCAAATTTAAGTAGCTGCCCCTGCAAACTTGGCTACCACACAAACAAACAGACGCTTCATATTCTTCTTTACTCTGCAAAATGAAAAGTCACCAACCATTGGACATGAAAAAAAAGTGGGATTTATATTCTACAGTGTGAAAAGGCCAACAGTTAAACGATATGCACCTCTGTCACAGAATTGTAATCAAATGTTATCTCCTCGCCATGTTGGATTTCACGGACAGTGTAGATTCCAATCTGGTACTGACCATCTACAGCAGTAACTCTGCATTCACATTGATAAAAATCTGAATGACTGAAATTTTGTTAATATTGAACAGCATTTTTCTTTTTACAACAAGCATCTCATGATGACATTTTTTTCTCAATAACTGCTGCTTCAAAATCAGATTAATCTTCAATAGAACAATACTTCAATGAACAACAAATAAACAGATGGTGCAGCATTATCTCACTCAACAAAGAAATAATCAATTCCAGATTCCAAACATTTTGATTCCCACAAAAGTCATCATGGAAAACAAAAAAAATCAAAGAAAAACACATCCAGCATGCACACATATAACACCATTCACCCAGAAACTAATTCTAAGATCTGGAGCTTTGCCTTTCACGGATTGTCATTCATGGGATGTTTCTAGCTTTAAACATCTAATTCGATTATCTACCTTCCTAAGATTGTAATATTCATATCTAACAACAAGAGAGCGAAAAGAAATGCATGGATGTAAAATAATGTCACTGAACCACCATTTACTTGATATTCTATAACTAGCAAAGCTTTCCAGAATAATGCTTTATACCTCTGCACATTAATCAAAAATAGTGAATAAAAGGGGAGCAATACTCACTTTGCTTCACAATTAGGTTTGCATGAGTGACAGATTCGACTTGCGTAGTTCGCCTTATGCATGGCATCAACGACAACCAAATCATAACCATCAGCATCACCCTGCAGAATAGCAACAAAATATCAGGAAATTCAATAACGCAAGAGGAGACAAGATATGACAAACCCATTTACAGAAGTTCAAGTAACACAACACCTTTGGCCTCTCAAGATAAATGTTGTAAAATTCTGGAGCTGGTTCTTTACTGTCTTTCTGTAATAATCGAATCCCATCTTGCTTCTCAAACCATTTCCATGCAGGATATACCTACAAAAATTAAGTTTAAAGTGAAGAAAAAGAAAAAGGTTAAAGCTTTACCACCATGTAACACCAAAGATTTATTCTAAAGAACAGCACCCAAGCATCAAATGCAGAAATATTATGAAAGCAAACCAATGCATAGTTATTACTTTCAGACACATGCACTTTCCAATGTTAGCAATGGATAATTAGAAGTAATTACATGAATGCCAAGTTATCAACACTAGGAGTTGCATCATAAGACAGCCTTATTTTTTACTTTTCTCTACTGATGTATTGGAGATGTTAAAACCAAAGAAACCTCCAACCAATAATATCTAACACAAAGATATCATACAAAACTATGTTGCAGGATCACACACTGCATCTGCCAGTACAAAGAAGATGGTCCTGGCAACACATCAGCGGTTACATATCCTATCATCCCAAAGGATACCACACATGACAACTTCTAAAAGTTCTGTAAAACATTATTTTACTATGCAATCAAATAATGACAGGTGCTCCTTAAATGCAGTTTTTTCAACTAGTCAGAATTCATACCTCTCCCAAAAACTCCACAACAAAGTCATCATCTCCAAAACCACCTTCTTTGTTGCATACAACACCAAGCCCCTGATGATGAAAAGAAGGGGTGTAAAATAACCATAAAGGGAGAAAAATATAGAAATAGAATTTTCTTGTGTTTTTTTTGGTGCATGTGTGTGTTTTGGGGGCAAGGATACTATCAAGTTCAAGTGCTATACCTTCCGGTAAGCAACATATTTGTCATCAGGTCGACTATCTATGGCTCTCAAGATACCCCGACAGATTTTCATTTTTCGTATATCACAATCCTCCATAGCAGCTTGTTCAATTTCTTCAACAACAGGCTGTATAGGATATGTCATTGGAGTGTTCCCAGCGCCAGTAAAGTGCCTGACTTGCTTATTCAGGGTACAGAGGAGCACATCTTCAATAAACATATGTTTTTGCAACAAAGGCCAGTCCACTTCTTCAGGCATGGAATCAAGTAAAAGATTGTGGGTATAGGGATCAATTCCATAAACTTCTTGTTCTATAACTTCATCTCCAAGCTGTTTCCTAGGTTTGTAATCCTTGACTTCAGGAAGTTCCATATCTAATTCCTCAGTGCCATTTTTCTGTGCATCAAGCTTCTCAGCATAGTCATCTGGCAAAGATACAGACATCTTTCGCTGTACATCCTCCTCATCTGCTACAATAAGATATTGGTCTATGACTTCATACTTCCTAGTAACAGGAGGAACCAGGCTCACTTTTGTCATGCGAGCACCCCATTCACGTTCATCCTCATCTGTCATACAGTATCGATCTCCTCTTGACTCCCCAGTTCGGCCTTCTGATTGCAAATCCAAGTCACTTTCTGTATCTGAGGCAGTACTATCACTACCACTCCTACCATCTTCAGAAGACCGGTCATCAGAAGTTTCACTTCCTGAATCCATGGATTTTCTGTTGAGTTTGGATATTCGCTTCTTAATTTCCTGATCAGATGCATATTCTCCATAATCAAAACTACCATTTGCAGGGATAGTGCCATTGCTCCTATTCATGTACTTCTTTCCAGTAGCTTTCTTCTTATGTTTCATTGGAGCAGAATCCAACGCTGCAGATAAATCATCTTTCCATGACTTCATGAGCTCATCTCTTTCACAAGAAAACTTAGAACTCTCTTCCAAACGAGAGGCTAGTTGAAAAAACAATGTAATGATGTGATTCATGTCTCCAGCACCCCGATTCTTTACTCTGCAATTATAGATGTACATATATAACAAATAGTATCACACAAATAATCAAGATGATGTTATGATAAAGAAAGAAATTGAGGTCCGCCAATGTAAAGTTCTGTTAAGAAAGAAGAAGAGGTGTGCATAGTGGTTTCATTAAACTTAATGCTGGTGTGCAATTGTAGAAATCTGCATTGCAAATATTCCAGCATGGAAAGAGCAAAATACAAGTATATAAAATACAGCAGCAAAGCTGAAGGAGATCCTTGTACTAAATGTAGGCTGTCAGCATCACATCAGCAATTGTTTCCAGTAACAATTGAAACAGAAATTCATAAGCTTTTGATTCATTAAAAGGAAGGAAAAATGGTTTTGCTGTTTAAGCAATCTTGGGTTATACAATGTTTCAAGACCACAGCACCAAACAAATGCAGATACAGACATGCCTAGATATACAAACGAGTATAAAAATAGCAATTAAAGATAAACTTACTTAATAGCATCCCTGCACATTCGACTAATATCCTCCTTGACCGACCTCAATCCATGCCCAACATAATAGCCATTCTTCATCCTATCCTCAATTTCTGCCACCTGATTAATATACAAAAAAAGGAATAAGAACTCAAGCCAGCACAACTCATATCAGTAAAAAACAAGTATTGGTACCTTGGGCACAAAAAAATCAAAGATATTCTCCTTCATTATGTCCTTTAAACCTGCAGCAAGAAACCCCTCCATCCTTGTATAGCTATTTTCAGATTTCTTGACTGCCCATCGCCTCATACGAGCATCCCTGGATAGAATGGATGATGACTTTCTAGCATCAAACACTTTTGAGCGTTTGTACAAACTTCGACGAAATAATTGATTTGCTGAGTCTCTCTTATTCACACTATCAAAATACTCCTTCAGCTCCCCAAAATCATCTCTCCCACTGATTTGTTTAAGACTCCTTAGTTTAGAATTTGACTCCTCAGGGATCCTTGTGCGGCTCTTGAGCCAACTAACACGTGGAAATTGATGGGCCAACTCCATGAACTGGGTGCAGCCTCTAATATCTATAGAAGATAAACATGGGAAAGAGCGGAGAATTTCTTCAAGCATGCCAGAAGTGACATTTGTACAACCCGTCAGCACCATTGCATTAATCTTTTCTTTGTTGTAACCATTCTGCAAACATGTAAATCATATTACCCCCAGAAAGGTAAAGACTTGACTATAGCCTGTAATGTCAACAATATATAAAACTTACCATGATACTCCTCACCATCAAGTCAGTACAGTTGAGACCCGCAGATGACAGATCAACCTGTATTGATATGCCCTTGTAAAAACTAACAGCAGCTCTCCAGTGTTTACAAGTCAAGGAAGCAAAGACTAGGGATTTCAAGTCAGATCTCAGAAAATGAAAGATTCGTGCCAGCATATGACCATCCAATAAACCCCAGCTTCCTGCCTCAATCTCTGAACACATGCTCTCTTCCCTGTGGAAATTGGTATCACCACATAGTTGCTCAAAAGTGGTTTCAACCTTGTGCAATGTGTCTTCCTCCATTTCATTATCTTTAACAATTTGGTCAGGCTGCATCCAGGCTCTTTTTCCAACACGTACATCTATTTCTGCAACTCACCAGCCCCAGAAAAAGAGCCTCAGATTGAGTACAACATGGAAGTTATAGAAAACATATGCAAACATATGTTCAGAAACTGGAGCTAAATAGAGCACAGGTCAATGCAATGAACAAAGATAAATGATTGCCACAGATGTAACAGACAAAATTCATTCAGCGCAACCATAACAATAGCTTTTTGCAATACGTGTTTGATCGACCTTTTAATATATCAAAAACATATGATCCAGAAAAAAGCACAGAAAAGAGCAAAAGTTGAAGAACAACAAACAGAAAGAAACAAATGAAAAGGAAGGAAGCAAAAATTGCCAAAGCCTGAAGAATGAGAGGCAGAATTTGAAAGAGATGACAATAGTGGACACAAGAAAACAAACCTAAAGCATATGTAAAGAAAAAACAAGGTAATGGAGGAAAAGTGAGTGCTAGTTTCACACCTATAACGACAAACAATCAAATACAAGGATTTCAGTGGGAAAATATGGATGTTGATCAACAAGATGAAAACACGGCACAGAAAATTATGCCCAAACCAAAAGTTTCAGACAGTACCATCTGCGGAGAAGCTTAAGGAGAACACATAAATAAATACCATCTAAACATTTCCAGCAACGCAGCAAAGATCAATCATTTGTGACAAAACAAAGGCATGGGACATGGAATAACGATGCAGACAAAAGAAGAGAAATTTGAAGGAAGCAGGAGGAGAACTGTTAATGCTTCATCTCTCAGCAGGGCACGTGTGCAAAGTGAGAGCAGCAAGAAGATCATCTAATACTTGATCATGCAATTAATATTACTCAGTTGTAGATACAAAAGGAAACCTGGATGATCAACCCATCCATACCTGATTTGAGGTACATATGTTTATCGAGCTCTTTCTGAGGCTGTTTTGCAACAATCCATGGATCCAAGGCCTCATTTATGGCTACAGCAAACTCCCGGTTCTTGTACGATTTCATTACCAATTCATGTAGCTTCCCCCGGGTAAAACCGATGAACTGTGGATGAAGGCTGTGAAATGAACTAGAATCTTTGTTACTTTCAATATTAGCAGCAGTCTGGGACTTCAAAAGAGTTCCTGAAGAACCAACAGACAGCTCAACATTTGACTGTTGAATTCTGACAGCGGCTTCAGAAGTCTCTGTGGCTGATGCAACCGGAACCCACACTCTATCAAATTTCCTGAAAACGCTGCTATACTTTTGGATGGTACCTTTATCCGCCAAGTTCTGAAGCTCTGAAAATGATAATGGACCTCGTTCATGGCCAGAACCATCTAAGTAATACCAGTCACCCAAATTCAATTGTAAGTCATCTGCTGTACAAAGACGGTCTTTGGGAGTGTTAAGTGGTGCAGTCGACTTCCAACATCCATGTGAGTCTTGATCATTGACAACTCTGGTTTGTGAATCGCACTCCACTGATGAACTCTTCACATCATTAGTTGCAGAATGAGTTCGAGCAGATCTTGAATGATATCTGTCCTTCCCTCGAACTTTAGTGCGGGTCTCAGAAACAACATGGTCCTGAACCACACATGCATTTATCCTGACCACTGGTAGCACGGTTCCTTTCACTCCCCTTGTTATGGGAGGTTTATTGAGGGTTGATCTACTGACACCACCAGTATCATTTCTATCATCTGAGCTGGAGAAAGCCCAAGGAGGGAGGTCAAGCTTCCTGCTTTGAGAAGGATTATACAAATCATCTTTTATATGCCACCGTGGGTCCTCACACCCAGACTTTGGCATGTGGCACACTGGGAATCCATCATTGAGAACAAGTTTCCTTCGAGTAAATCTGTCCTGGACAGACTCCTCATTCCTCTTCCAGTCCCCACCCTTGCAAGACCATCGGCCAGAAAACCAGTCAGTGGAATCAACAGAAGAGGCAAAGCCATCATCCTTGTCAGCAAGAGTAGCTGGCCATGCTTCAACAGCTACGTTTGTTTTCACATCAGAATGTCTTAGTAATTCATCATTGTTTTCATCCTGTTGTTCAGAAGTGGTAGCTCGCTGCCAGGTAAAACCTGTTCATTCAAGAAGACACTGGTCAGTATTTCTGGAAGTTCTGTTATGGCAACTGACTTGTTTTGTGAATATTGGGGAGAGACTGTCAGAAGATGTGCAACACTTGAGGTGGAGATGACCCAAGAAAACGAGAAAATAAATTAATTACAGGATTGATACTGGCATTCATTTATATACCTTCTGCTTTTATACATCCCTCCCATTGCACATGTTCAAATGTCATTTGCAGAGCTTCTGCAGGATGATAAAGAAGAAGAAAGAATGTAAGAAATATCCAAACAGACAAAAAATAAACATTAGCATTAAATAACCAGAAAATTATTCAATGCTATAAAATGAAAAGTAAAAGAAAGAAAATTTAAAAAATACCTCCAACAGTCTCTAGCTCACTGCCAGGAACAACAGAAAAACCCTCCAATAGAGCTCCAACTCTTTCATCAATCTGTAGATCTTCTAAAGACTCAGAAGCAATTTCACTGTGATCAGGGCAGACTGGTGGTTTCAGAAAATTCCCTGACACTCCCTCGCCAATCTGAGCACCAGATTGCCCGATATCTACAGTATCTGCCAATAGATTACCAGGAGCCTCTGGAGGGCTTACTAGTTGAGTTATAGCATCTGGCACAACAGATGGGAAATTCACTGGCACAAATGGTGAAAGTGCATTTTCGATTGTTAACCACCTATCACTATGCAAGTGCTTGATAAAGTGATCAGACATAAGACTTCCTTCATCAACAAGCGCTTTAAGCTCGCATAACTTTGAAGGGCCACATTCCACACCAAAATGATCTAGGTAAAACCATTTACCAGTTGATGTATCAGCCACAGCAGGGACATGTGGTGGCGTATCACATATATCCATATCTTCCTCCATAGATTGCAGTTCTTCAGGAGGAGGTCCATCAACTTGAGGAGGTTCTTTAACATTTATCCTTGGGCTCTCGGACTTCTCTTCTATGCGAGTTTCACTGCTGGCATTCTTTTCATCCAAACCATCAAGATTAAGCACGCTACTTTTATCTTGAGATTCCTTAGCTGAGGGTTCTGTGTCCCTTACATCAGGATCCTTTTGGCTGATCTTATCCTCCTGCTGTTTATTACCATACTGAGAGTTCCGCTTCTCAGTGGCTCCCCCCTTTCGACTTGCTTCTCTATAATTATTGGGTTTAGCCCGATCATGTGGGGATCGCTCCAAGTAATTTGATGTCCGATCGCTGCGGTCATGGTGCCGGGCTCGATCCTGTGGGGACCTTTCCACATAAGAAGGACTCCTTTTCCTATGCTCGTAATGGCGGCCTCGGTCATAAGGTGATTTCTCAAGTCCATATGGGGATCTCTCTCGTCCGTATGGGGACTTCTCACGTCCATAGGGGGATCTATCATGTCCATATGGGGATCTGTCTCGCCAATATGGTGACCTCTCACGTCCATATGGTGATCTTTCTCGCCCATATGGAGATCTCTCCAGTCCATATGGTGTCCTTTCTCGGCCATAGGGAGATTTCTCATGACGGATTGGACTTCGGTCCCTGTGATCATTGTATCGGGGCCTCTCATGTGGGGACCAGTCGGAATGAACATGCCTGTCATAAACAACCTTAGAGGGCAAAGTGGACTCATGATGCCTGGATGAGTACTTGTCTGATAAAGATACTCTGGAGGAAGAAGAGTTTTTATAGAACCTCTCCACAGAGTGACGTGAATAGTGCTCTGAGTAAGCATAGCGGGAACCATCCTCAGAAAGTCTCCTGCTTTTAGAACTAGAGTAATCCCCATAATGTTTGCGCTCGGTGCTATCAGAATCGGTACCATGACGTTTCAACCTGTTACCAGAAGAATACTCCCTTCCAGGGTTCTTACCATTGCTGTACTCACTCTTATACGAACCTTCTTCATCAACAATCTTTGAGCTGATCCTCGTACTCCTTTCCTGGCCACTCTCCCACCTCATAGAACTTTTACTGTGCAGACTACCCCCACTTCTAGTCAACTCTTTCCTTCGGTTAACATCCTCACAAGAATACTTCCCGGAAGGTGGCGTCCGCTCCCTACTCATGTCATACCTGCCACGAGACCTAATGTAGCCATACTCATCTTTACCATTCCACCTGTCCGGAATGAACTCACCTTTCTCGATTTCATCTCGAACAACTTCCCCTCTCTGCCATTTATTACCAGAAACAATCTCCCCTTTCTCTATATCCCCCTTCTTCCATTTCTCACTACCAATCTCTCCTCTCTCAATCTCACTTCTCCTTGGCTTCTCTGGTATAGGAACAAATTCGCCATTCTCAATTTCCCCTTTAGGCGGCCACTTCAATGTCCCTAATTCCCCCTCTTCAACTTCCTCTTTAATATTATTACTACCACTCTGTAACTTAGTATCCACAGAACCCAAACCATCACCATTTTCAACTGTCTTGCTACCACCACTAATCTTCAAACCTGATTCTTTCTTCTCCGCTGCCAATTCCTTCTTCCATCCTGATTCTTTCTTCTCAGCTGTCACTTCCTTGCTCTTTTCTTCCTTCTTCAATCCCGATTCTTTCTTCTCCAACACCACTACTTCCTTACTACCACTCCCACAAGCACTCTTAACTTCTCTCACCAATCCCACTCCTTTCTTCTCCCCCACCACTACTTTCCTCACCACCTTCTTCACCTTAACTATCCTCTTCACCTTCTTCACCTTCCCGGTCACCCCATTGTTGCTACTGTTACTTTTCCCGTTATCCTTCTTGTCACCACTATTGACATTATTATTATTATTATTATTATTATTACTACCACTACCACCACCACCACCTACACCACCACTGTTACTGTTGTTGTTTACAGTTTCCACTTTCGTCGTTGTTGTTGATGGAACTGCTGCTGTTACTGTTGTTGTTGTATTCTTTTCTTGAACAGGAAATCTTTCTTCCATGATGATATTATTACTACTGTGCTGCAAAGGCATACATGCGACTCCTCCATCACCCATGGAATTCAAAACCTGAAATCTTCAAAGCTCGGAAACCCTAATTCTCCCCTTTCCCAGGGCTATCGATGCTCATACTTCAACCAATTTTGTTCTTATCCTGCGCTTCAATTCCAAACCCTAATTTCCACAAATCCACAAACACAAAACCATTAGTTCACCAATGTAGGGTTAAATTAAATCAAATGAACAAAAAGTAACTACAATCAGTACCCTCTAAAAAAACCTAGGGTTTGTAAATAACGGAGAGATAACGGAGAAAATAAAGAGAGACTTACCGGGAGAAAATTCAGGAACGGAAAAGGACAGATCGAAGATTGTCGTTGATTTTGCAGATCGAAAATGGAGAACAAAAGAGAGAAATTAATAATAAAAAGAAGAAGAAGAAGTCCTTGAAGAGAAATAAAATCTTTTTTCGTTCTCTCTGGCTCGCTGGCTGGTGTTTTTGGTCTGAAAACCGAAGCTTTCTTGTTTTTTTTTTTTATTATTATTATTATCAGGCTGGGTATTAAGGAGGAGATGACTTGAATTTGAAATGACAAATATGTCCTTGCGGATCCTGTAGTTATACGAACGAAACATGACCCGTCGTAGTGCCGATGTCTTTGACTCGGCTTTTTGAGTCCTTGACTGGCTCTAACTCGGTACCATCTAGGGTTAGCTGGCTTTTGCAACTCACTCCCTCGCCTTCTTTTTCTCCTTTTGGCTTTCCCTTTCATTGCTTGAATCGCCGGGGAAGGTAAGTATCATATCGGCATCATAAAAGTTGTAGCTTTTGTAAATAGGTTTTAGGTTAATTGATTAATTTTTCTCGATTTGATTTAAATAAATTAAATTCAACAAATCTTAATTAATGGGTAATTATATTAAAAAAATAAGGTAAAAAGAATGGTATTTATATGGAACTTTAATAGCATAGAAGTTTGTATAAAGTTTTTTCTTTTCACTTATAATGGATGAAGCATATACTAATTCATGATTTGATTGTGACAAAATGAACATGATCTATACATTCACATTCAATTGATAAATAATTGAGTTAAAGTGATTTATACATGAACAAGGAAGCCACTGATTTTTCTGGATTGTTTTTTTTTAAGTATTGATTCATAAAAAAAAAATTATTTTATTAATAAATCTACACGAGAATTGGTTAATTTGTCTTTTATAAAAGCTGGGTGTAAAAAATCAATATAGAATTAGTTTGATCAAATGATAAGTGAACTCCCGATCTAATTAAGATTCAATTTGATTTATAAAAAAATTAAAATAATATGGTTTTGATTTTAATTAAACTAGGTAATTTGAATTTTATTTCGACGTTTAATAATTATATATATAAGAAAAGAGAATGTAAAATAAAATAAAAGAAATAAAATGAGGGCTTTTTTGTCAATTTGACAGGGCAGGGAGAGTTTGGTAAAATACAGGTTTTGGCGCTCAACGTGTAAGAGAAATCTTTCAAGAGAGGTGGAAGGGAGGGATTTCCATTTTCCAAGTTGTTGTGAATAAAATACAATAACTTTACCCAAAGTTTTGGAATTTCACAGAGGGTTCAAGGCTTAAAGTGGATTCGGCTGGGCTATCATGTACTCCTAGCCCATGACAACCTTATACTGATCCTGAAAGGCTGATATGTAAAGTAAGAGTGAGTAAAAAAACTAAATAACCAATTAAATTAAAAAAGTTTAAAAAATTGAAAAAATTAATAGTAAAAAAACCAATTAAATTGATTAGAATTTTTAGAAAATTAACTGGTTCTGTTTTGGTTTTTTAAGTTTGAAATTGAAAAAACCAAACCGAACCCAAATCAAAAAAAACTAGCCAAACTGAAAAAACCGAACAAATCGAAAAAAAAAAAACTGAGACAAACCGGAAAAAAACCGAGCCAAACTGAAAGAGCCGGTTTTTTTCTAAAATAACAGAATCGAAACTTACTGGTTTGAACCGATTTTGATTTTTAAAAAAACCGATTTAATTATTTTTTTTATATAAAAACTGAACTGAAAAAAATAATCATTTCTATTAAAATATACAAGAATTGTTTTAAAAATATATATATTTTCAAGTAAAATTTATTTAAAAAATTAAATTATTATTTTATTATTATTTTTTTACAGGAGTTAGTTTTGGGCGGAGGAGGAATATGTGTATATCCTGGAGTCCGCTTTCACCTGATCTGTTTTGCTTTGAGTTTGGTTTGCTGATTTACTACTCTAAATTGTGGCCCAAAGGAAGAAAAGCCGAGGAGAATTGCCAAAAGAATGATGATGATCCATGTGAGTTGTGGACTTGGAGATAGGAAAGGATGGCTTACCTTTTTCTCTGGGTTCTCTTTTACTTGCTCCTATTCTTTGTAGTTTCATGGGCTCATCCTATTCCATGGTTTTTAAAAATAAAAAATGAGTTTCTTTCTTCTTCTCAGCATATAAGTGACGTCACCTCCTGTGTTTAGAACATGTTTAGAAAGGCGGTGCAAACCATGTTTTTAAAAAAATTATTTTTTTAATAAAATTTAATAAGATTTGTATATTTTAAATCGTTTTGATGTCCTGATGTCAAAAATAATTTTTAAAAAATAAAAAAATCATTGGCATGCATTTTGATACAAAAAATTATTTGAAAAGCAACCGCTACCCTTTTAATAGGATGTTTGAGAGCACAATACTAATTTTTAATTTTAAAATATATTAAAATAATTTTTTTGATTTTTAAAAAATTATGTATGATATTAGTATATTTAAATGATAAAAAAATTAATTTGTGGTAAAAAATTTAAATTTTCATGAAAAGTTGGTTGAAATGCAACCCTAAACGAGCACTAAAGAGGTGTTTGAGAGCATGATAACTATTGTTTTTAAAGTTATTTTTAGCCAAAAATATATCAAAATAATATTTTTTATTTTAAAAAATTATTTTTGATATCAGCACAACAATTTTAAAATAATAAAATAAAAATTAATTTTTTATAAAATACTATTTGGAATGAAATTCTAAATAATGTTTATGTCTGGAGATATTTTTAAAAGTAATTTTTAATTAAAAATATATTTAAATGATAAAAAAAATTAATTTGTGGTAAAAAATTTAAATTTTCATGAAAAGTTGGTTGAAATGCAACCCTAAACGAGCACTAAAGAGGTGTTTGAGAGCATGATAACTATTGTTTTTAAAGTTATTTTTAGTTAAAAATATATCAAAATAATATTTTTTATTTTAAAAAATTAGTTGTGATATCAACACAATAATCTTAAAATAATAAAATAAAAATTAATTTTTTATACAATACTATTTGGAATGAAATTCTAAATAATGTTGATGTGGAGATATTTTTAAAAGTAATTTTTAATTAAAAATATATTAAAATAATTTTAAAAGAGAATCATATTTGTAAGAGTAGGCTTGGGTTTGTAGGTGGATTAGAAATATCTAGGATTTCAAGCTTGACTTGATATAATATGGTGGACCTAGTGGATTTTGTAGGGACATGATTAACCCATCGGTTCAAAAAAAAAAAGAAATGGAATTAAAAAACATAGCTAATAGTTGATACAACTTTACGTGCATGTGGATAGTGTGTGTTGTGTATTAACTATTCACGGTTACAATTTTCAAATTAATTTTCACATGTATATATATATAAAATAATAATTTATAATCAAGTTTTAAATAGGCTATTAACGTCTAAAGTTGAATAAATTACTTTCAAAATCTTGCTAATGATGGCGAGAGATTAATTCACTTAACAAGCGTGCAAAAAACTCAAAAAGGATAATAGTAGATCTCCCACAGCCAGCCACCGATCTCATCGCACCGCTAAAACTTTTGTCCTCTCACCTCTTACGACGCCGTTCCTCCCCCTCCCCGCTCCTCTTTCTGTAAAAAAGAATCACTAGGATCGACAGAGGAATTAATTAAAGCTTTTGATTGATTGATCGATCGATCGAGTGTGAGAGATGTCGAAGAAGAAAACGGCGTCGACCATGTCGTTGAAGGACTTTCATGGCGGCTCTATTCCTTCTGATCTCCCTCTACCTTCAGCTCCTGGCGTGTAATCTCTCGCTCTCTTCATTTCTTTCTTTCTTTTTCTTGCTTACTTGTTTGTGATTTTGATCTAAATTATTTGTATTTTACTTAATTAATTTTCAAATTTTAGATCGTAAATTCTTAAGCTGATTAGATTTGTTTGTTTGTTTGGTTTGTCAGTATGATGAAGCCTGGTTCGGACCGAAATGCATCGGCAAATTGGGGAAATAATTTGATGCGGCCGAAGTCGTCTGGAGCTGCTCGTGGTTTTGATGAGAAAACTTCGTTTTTATCTCACCAGGCGCCTATAGGTAGAAACTTTGATGAGGATGAGCGTAAGCCGTTAGATGGTTCATCTGCTCCTCGTCGTACTATTAGTGATGAAAATGTTCGTGCTTCGGCTTTGGTTCCTCAAGAGTTGAAGCCGGAGTATGTTTCTGGTTCGTCTGTTAGGGTGCCGGATAGACCGGTGACAAGTCCGGTACCACAGTCTATGAGTTTGGGAGCGAGTTTGTCTCCGTTGAGACCGGGAGGGGGTTCGGTTGTAGTTAGTTCGCAGAATTCGGGTGGTTGGGGGGGTAATTCAGCGATAACAAGTGGTGGTAATGGTCAGGGTGTGAATAATAATCCTCCGAATGCTTGGGGGATGAGGAGGGATGTGATGGGTGTTAATGCCTCGAGGGTTTCATCTGTGTCGCCGGGGTCGAATCCGGTGTCAAAGTTTGCTCAAGCAAGTGCGCTTGAAAAGGTATCTTCAGGAATGTGGCAGTCAAAGAGTCCTGGTGAACTTTTACCACATTTGATTTATTCACAGGAGAGTAATGCAAGTCATAGTGTGGATGTGGGTAGGGAGAGGGGTGATTATGATAATTCAAGGGGAGGTCAAGCTGAAAGTGGTAGGGTCGCAGGAGATAGGAATCAGGGTGGGGGGAGGACATTGCCGAATCATAGGAGGGATCAACCTCAAATGCACTCAGAAGAGTTTCATAGTGGAGGTATTGTCAGCTCGCAAACTCGACCAGCAATGCCCCCAGAAGTATCAGAACGACCTAAGCTGAATGTTATTGCAAGAACTAAAGCATTAGAGAGACCAGAAAATGACTTCAGACAGGTATAACATTGTTTTTCAGGAGATGTTTTAATGCTTTCTTCAAGTTGATTGTTTGTTGATTATGATGGTCTCTCTATTTTTTTTTTATTTGTTAATAAAGGGGTACCAGCAACCTGTAGTATCTGGGAAGATTGAAATTGCCCATGAATTGTATGGAAATGGAAATCCTTCAAAGCCAGGGTTGGCTGATACCAAGAGTGGTAGTCAGCCAGCTGAGAGACCACTTGAACGTCCCAAATTGAATTTGAAGCCTCGCTCACAACCTGTTGAACAATCTGATGGAAGCCTTGAAAGAGAAAGGTTTGTGGGATTTGTTTTTTCTTTTTAATCAGATGTAGATGCATGTTTCTTATTTCTTGATATATTTTACATTGGAATTTTCTTATTCTTTTGTCGAGCACAAAGTCATTACTGAAAATAGCATGATGCTTGGTTTGAAGGAAAATGTATTTTCTCAAAACAAACTAATATCTAAGCAAGCTTCTGACTTTTGCTAAGTAACTGCACCTAGCTGAGGATTAGCGCCTGGGTGTTGGTCCTTGTCTTAGTTCAAGATGAGAACTTGGAATATGTTTAGACTGAAATGAGTTTTTTGAGCATATAGTACTAATTAATACATGTATTTTTCTTTCTTTTTTCCTGGTCTGTTCCCTTGACAAATTATTTTCATGCTCCAGTCTCCACAGTACACATGCATCCCTTGTTGTGTCAAATGGCTAGTCTAATAAGTAAATGTCTTGGAAGCTTGTTGACAACGATTTGTTCAACTTGTTTTGCTTATCTTTTTCTTTTC
>Ga0325405_1002297_pt1 | contig 19617 bp, 12 predicted proteins | sample PopdelMetagenome_21_FD_205663 | JGI IMG/M metagenome (GOLD analysis project Ga0325405, IMG submission 205663) | Populus deltoides microbial communities from Bellville, Georgia, United States - Xylem-Control-R2 | ecosystem: Host-associated > Plants > Phyllosphere > Stem > Wood/Secondary xylem...
CAAACTGTTGCGTAGCGCAAGAAATAACATATTACAATCTACAATAAATCTAAGCCCGAAGACACTAATTTAATTAATGATATTTATTTTCATCCTTGATTGATTTTATGAGTTCCAATATTAAGATTCACAATGCTTTTTTTTTTATTTTAATTCTAGGAAAAAAACTTAATTTTAGCTAGGCATAATTTGTCTTCAAATAAAAGAAAATATCAAGCTTGGTATGAAATAAAACAAACGATATTAATGCCCTACTTTCGATCATATATGTATATATATTGAAAAGAAATCACATACATGAGGCTAATAATAGGCATACAATTAACAATTTGCGATTGAAATAATAATGCAATCATCAACAAATTGAGACCACAAAAAAAAAAAAAATTGAATTAGCCAAAACCAAGCCAAGAGAATATAGAAATAGAAACGACAGCGAAGTGCACGGGCCACTGCTCGAGGATGACGGAAGATGACCACTGGGTGATGGCGCGGTTGGCGCGCAGTGTTTTGACCTGGCGGGTGCTGATAGGTTAGGTACGAGGTTCTCGTGATATGACGTGGCACTTTGCAATATGTTTTTATTAAATATTCTGTAGTTGTTGAAATTGGAAGCAATATAAGTAAAATAAAATAAGTTGCTTTCCTACAAGGTAAAGGGTCATAACATAACATAATTGATGACATCCTAACTGAAAAGGGTTCGTCTTAATGAAACAACGACACCTTAGCGACGTTATTTTATTTTTAGACCTTTGGAATTCAAGAAACGGAGCAATATGTTTGATTACCAGATAAATCATCAAGGATTACAAGTTTAATAATTAAAAAAACATTTATGTATTACAAATTTAGTTAGTTGGTTGTCTTCCCCTCAGATCCAAAACCACTATTTAATTTAAATTAAAAATAAAAATACATAATAAACACTTTTTAAGTTTTTAACAAATAATAATGGAGCTTATCTTATATGGAATGTAAATGGTGATTTTTATTTTTACATGTTTGTTTGGCTACTTGGTTATCGAGTTAGTTCAATCTGGCTCAAAGTATGTACATGCGAGAATCAATGTTTCACTTAACAAACTATATATGTTTTGATAATTAAAGTCTTTTATCATTAATGTGTTTGTTGTGCATGTTGTATAATTTGCTTCGATTTGCATGTTATTTCTCATCCTAACATTCGTATTTTATTTTGTCATTTGTATATTGGATATAGATTTATGTCTTCATACAATATCATTTGAGATCATACATCTTTGTTTTAGATTAGGTGAGGGAGTAGGTGTACCTCAATTACTATCAGTCTAGGTAAGACTCGTGAAACCACCAACTCATGTCTTATTATCAACTTGGATGTGGTTAGTATGCCAATCTGACACGAGTATGGTCTATGTTTTCACAATCTTATAGACCTTATATCGAGCTTTAGAGTACATCACTAAGCAATGAGAAACCTTTTTTTTACTAAATAGTACATTTACCACAATGCATGTAATGGCTAAAACTTTCTCTTAGAGTGTCTCCCTGTGCTACCACAACTTCATATCCAATATCTAGCATGCCTCATTAAATGTTCTATGTATATATGCCAAACTCAGTTTATAAGTGAAATATAGGTTTCCTTGAAAATCCAGCTTCCCTTTAAGATTTATAACACTAGACTAAAAAAAAAACGATGGATGTATAATGAGGAGAGAACCCAACTAGAGATTAACCAATAAAAAGAGATTATCATTCTAAAAAAAAAAATCGCTAAGCTTGCTCAATCGAGCATTATAGACTGTCCTACGAAGAGATGGAATATTTAGCCACAATCAAACTCCTATTGAAACGTAATTCATGCTCAACACTCAACCAATTTCTCAAGCACCGACTAGGCCACTCACCTTCACCACTAAAAGCTTGGGGGCACATAATGTTTCATTAGAATCTTTATTCACTACCAATGTATAGCTAGAACCAATAGTTTAAACAACCTCAATGATTGACTTAAGGACCGAGGAAACTCAAAGAACCAAAGTAGCAGAAAAGACATATTTTAAGAAATTATCAGCAATTGAAAAGAGGTTTAAAGTTATTGAACGGGTAGATTTATATGATCAGAAAAAATCGACTAATATATGTTTATTTCTTGATATCATCATCCCTAGGAAACTTAAGGTACTCGAGTTTGATAAATACAACGACATGCAGTGCCTAACGACTCATCTTTGAGTGTACTGCAATATGATGATTAAATTTATACATGATAAGAGACCAATGATTTATTTCTTTTATGAGATTTTAAATGGTATCGCCCTTAGTTGGTGCATGAGACTCAACAATTCTAAGATAAAGAAATAGAGACTTGATTGATATTTTTATCAAGCAATACAAATTCAACATGTTTGTAGAGGATCGTTCTAGCTTATAGATCATGGAAAAAGGTCCTAAAGAATTGATCTGAGAATACAAACAGAGATAGCGCAAGGTAGTAATACAAATCTCCATCTGTTGTGTTGAGAGGAAAATGATCACCCTATTCTCCAATGCATTTATTTTGAGTACCTAGTTGCCAGTTTAGCGTAACATTTTATAGATCTGGTAGTGGTGGATGAAAGAATAATAGGCCATAAAAAAAGAAAAGATCTATATATTTTAAATGCAGAACAAAAAAAAAAGGGTACAAGAAGAACATTAAGGTTCATTTCTTAGAATCTAGCCATGATCAACCAATAAAATAATGGAACAATATGTGAACGTTGAACCAGCAAGAGGATATCCACCACGTCAAGTTTTAAACATTCACCACTTCCCCAATCAGTGTCCCAATAGTTTCCAACCTAAATTTCCCCAACAAGTTTCCTCAAAACCAATATTTATTTGGTCAAACCAATAACCATACCTAAACCGCTACGCAACCATATGGAAACCCATAAAATAACTAGTAAACATTACCACCCCTTCCCTTACCTTTGAACAAAATATTCTAGTGATTAGTCAACATCATACAAATCATTCATGTTTCTTAAAAACCATTACAACCATCATAACCGAAGTAGTACAAGCTTGACCAAACATATCAGTAACCATTCTTGCGTAACTGGGCATGATATTGAGAATTGTTATACTTTTAAGGACAAGCTGCTCTAGTTTATCGAACTATTTAAAACTCATATTTTTGGACTCCCTCTATATAATCATCATTAAAACTATCTAAAACTCATATTTTTCAACTCCTTCTATATAATCCCTCCATGTAGGTTTTCCTTTAAACATGATAATGGAACTTATGACCATCAAGTAAGGTCTTGTTTTTGCCAAGACATATGACTTACAAATCTATTGTTTAGTTTTTATTCTTTGAAAGTTGTGCACATGATTTTGAACAAGTGTACTAAATGGCATTCTTAATAGACTTTTCTTTGTAATATTAGAGGAATCACTAGGAAAAGCTGAAGAGTTTTTTTTTCATATGTTGAGAGAAACAAATATGAAAAAACTTAGATCCCATGATCTAATGTTTAAATTGTTAGTGTATATGCTTTGTAATCAATCAGTTGGTTATATGTAGTATTGACTTTGTTCATGTAAATATATTTAATTTATTAATAAAAACTTATTTATCTTTAATATTTATCAAATATTTGATTAATTAATCTTTAATATAATAAGATATAATTTATTTTTATAGTCTACTATACATGAGTTGTAAACACAAATTGAATCAATGCTATGAAATTAAACACAAGATATATAAACTAACCTTTGTATAAGAAAAGAGGCTAAAAGTATTATCAAATTAAATCAATGCTATGAAATTAATTTCATCTTCATAATGCATCCACCACTTTAATTTTTTGGTCTTCATACCTATCACATATAAACATACAAAATTTATAAAAAACATTGGCTAAAACGAAACATTATTTATATTTGGTAAATTTTTTGAAATAAAGTAAAATAAAAAAAATTAATAAAAAAAGATTCTTACATATTTATTTTAATTGTGATCGTCGTTCTTTCATGAAATAGAAATCATTGATTATTATATCTGTTGTGGATTTTCAGTATTACCGAAGACAAGAACACCTATTTGTTCATTGTATGATGCTAAAAATTCCACCATTTCAAGAAAATTACCCTAGTTTTTTTTTATTCTGACTGTTCATCATGTCCTCTAAAAGCACATGCTTGAAATGTGAGTCAACGAATAATGTCTATTAATGCTTTAATACGGAATCAATTATTTAGAATTTCTTGAGATGTTTATCTCTCAACCACCTTGGTATTGTGGTAGCTTTTGTGGTTGTGGTTTGAAAAAAATTGTTTTATAAAAAACACTTTTTGTTGATGTTGATTTAGTATTTATGTATGTTTGGTTAAAACTGTGGTTGAAATTGAGATTGAACAAAAAGTAGTTTAATGTGTTTGGTTAAGAATGCTTTTGAACTTGAAGTTATAAAATAATTTTAAAAAATATATATTAATATTAATGATTTTTAATTTAAATATTGTAGATTTAACTATTGCTATTATATCATGAAATAAATAATAATTTATATAAAATATTTTTTATTATTCCATTACACTATCTACAATTTGGGATTGTGATCAAATTTTGTAAATGCTACGTGTTCAAACGCTGTCCGTCTAATTTATGTAGTGTCATTGAATAATATTAAACACTAGTTTTTCGAACAAAACACAATTAAAAAATAAAAAATAATTTTTTTTATTTTATTGGGTCGGACTTGGTTCAATGCATTTTGAGCTTTGGACTAGACTTGGTCCGGCCGGAACAGTGGAGCATGCTCCACTGTTCACTGAATAGTGTAGATTGTAGCATGGTTCAACGTTTTCATTCGTCAAGAAGCAGCTCCTTGCTGCTTTCCTTCCCCCTGCGTTTTAAATGCAAAATCCCGTGGGACCCATGAACAGTAAAATACTTTTTTTCCATTACCTAACATGTTGCATCAGCGTTTTAAGCAAAATGCAGACACAACCTTCTAAACAAACACTACCTTATAAAAAAAGCACATTGTTATTAACTTTCTTCCAACAATTAAATCTATTAATAGTAAATGTGTTTGATCTTAACTTTCTTGTTGGTTTACTTGCAAATAGATAACAAGTAAAACAAAATGCAGCATTTTTCTTTGAATTTTGATCTTAATTTTCTTGTTGGTTTACTTGCAAATTCGATGCCAATTGCCAAATTGCTCCTAGACTAAGCTAGTCTGTCTGTTTTTTTTAAGCATGAGCCATATGACAAAAATTGCATGAAATTTATGCCGAGATTATCTTTAAGGAGGCAAAGCTTATGTGGGCCTGTGGCATTAGAAATCGATGTTCTAATTAAATTTCTGTCCAGCAACTTTTCAACCTCTATATTTTGGCATCATAGGATCCAATCCAACTGTATTTAGGAATTAGGCAAATGGGAGATAAAAAAAAGAATCAATCAATTTTTGAAATCATCTCTTCAAACCTCAAAATTTCCAGAGATCGAGGTTTGTTTCTAGCTACTTGTTGAAAGATACAAAAATCCCTAAAAATCTACTTGTTAGAGCTTTGTTGAAACCTATGGAGATAAGTAAAAGGGAGAAGTTAATTTGCCTTGAAAAGAAAATAATCCAAGCTTGAATTGAAGTCCTTTGATGTTGGCAATTAATTTATAAAACCATGTAACATAGTTGAATGCTGATATGAAAGCACCAAGACAGGGACTAAATACCTGGTTGTGTAAATTAACAGAAACAGGCCAGCATAACAAACGTCTGTCCAATTACATATAATTCATAAACGCTGAAAATTTATTACAAGAATTGCTAAGAAACAAATGATTCTACAGCTAGCAGAAGGGGAGAGGAAACCCCATCAGCCAAAATTGAATCCCCAACAGTTCTTCCCTGGTAAATTTAAATCCTCTATAGTATAAAACTCGTTCCTTTTCCTTTAAGAAACTATAATAAAAAAAGAAAAAAAATTAAGAAGTAAAGATCCTAACAAAGCCAAAATTTTCTATTTCTGGCTCTACAACAATGCGATCCTGGGTCAACTGTTTAAAAACGTTGAAGATCGCATAAATATCAAGAATCAAGAAGTAGCACATTTCAACTAGTGACACAATCTTGGTAATACGGGTGACTCTGATTTACATACCTTTCCCAAAGAGGCTTGTACCTGCTAATGGCCAATTTAAGCCATGGTTTCATGTTCCCATTAAAGTGAATAACCGCAGCACTGTCAATCAGACGGTCATCAATGTTCATATCATATCCCAATCCTAACACATGCCATCTCCGATCAAGCGGCTCTGTCAGTCCATAAAATGCTAGAAGTGCTGGGGGGAGTGTTCCCAGCTTCCACAGTGTCTGATCAGCATTCTGTTCCTGCCAGTAATGATATTGTGCAGTCACATTTTCCTTCCTCCATGCAATCAAATCAAAAATATTCATTCCAAACGCCCAACCACATGCCTGCGGGTCAAATTTAGAGCTGATGATTGGGTTTGAAAAATTGATATACTTATAATATCGATGGAATGTTTCAAGACAGGTTTCCACAGCTCCATTAACATTCCCATGCAAATCCAATGAAAACAGTCTTGTCAGATCCTTCTGGACAACAACATCATCATCAAGGAAGACAATCTTTTCCAGAAGCGGATAGATCTCAGGGATGTAAAAGCGGAGATGATTGAGCAAAGACAGGTACTTAGGGTTCCGCAGTTTTGGCTCAACCTTCATATCTTGATCTGCCCCAAAGTAGTAGGCCCTTGAATCTTGATGAAGGATCTGTTTGATAACAGGAGCATAAGAAGCATTCAACCAGGAGAACTCTTCTATATTCTGCACTTCTACAGTGGCCCCTTTGAAGTCATTAGTTAGAAACCAAGCCTGCATGGATCCATAGCTGATTCCATTTGTTACTATGTGGAAAACAAGTTGTTTTGGATGGTCAGCATTGCAGACTGTGGAGTTGACCACCACAGAGGTGGCCAGAATATTGTCTGAAAATATGCAGAAATGATAGAGATTGTTGTCCACGACTCGAGGGGAGTTTCTCTTCTCCTCTGCATGATTTTGGAGGGGCAGCTGCTTAAGCCAGTCATTTATGAGCTTTACTTTCAGGCAGTGAAGACTCTTGGGCAAAACTTCAGCCACTAACTGACCAAAGAGTGTACTCTGAACTGTTGCTGCATTTGTTCGCTCTTCTAGGGCTTGGATATGAGATTTCATTGTCATCATGGTGGTTGCAATATCATAATGAGCATCTTGTGCCTTGAAAATTAGATATGATAGGCTACTGATTATTGGCTCTGCTTCTTCTACTGTTATGGGCTCCCCTCTCATGGCAGCTTTTGAAAGCAATAGTTGGCAACTTCTTATCTTTTTACTCAGTTCCCAAGCAAGATGAAGGTTGTTGTGCTCCTTAGCTATTATGACATAAGCCTTGGCAAGTGTCATTTGCTCTGCCAACTGCCGCGAAAATGAGCTGGCATTTAATATTTCCTTGGTGAAATTAAAACCCCCGCGTTTTACTGCATGTTCACCCTGGCAAAGAAGCATCACTGTTCAGTAAGTTGATAAATCTTAAATAGAACAATGCCTGTAATTACTGCATATGACTTGAAGTGTCTGCATATTGTGAAAATGTGTGCAACTCATATTTTGTAATACAAACTTCTGTTTATATCTCTATAAATTGATCATTTAAATACTAATGTTGTGGGGTATGTTAGCAATCCAAAACTAAAACACAACTATGCATGAAAAACAAATTTTGTTTCTGATCTTACTTGATTGCCTAGAGTAACATAGAAAAAGTAAATTCTGGTCAGAAGGTGATACCTGCAGATTCACTAGATGTCTTAGCAATATTCTCAAAACTACAGGATTAGCTGTTTTGTCCAAGCTTAACCTCACACTAAGATGGAGCGAAAAATGAAAATAAGGCAATTGTGTGACCCAGTTAAGAAACATAACATTTGCAGCCTCTTTTGATTTCAGGCAATTCATTATTACCAAAACTGACACTACTAAAATGTATGCCCGGCATTCTCAAAAGAACACCACAGTATCATAGAACCCTATTGATGTATTGTAAGATTTTAATATTCAATGGACTGATGACTCTTCTCATAACCTCTGGTCCACATGAGGCATGGCAGAGAAAAAAATAGAAATACCTTTACTCAGTAAACTATAAAGTGCAAGATTTTAATATTCAATCGACCTGATGACTCTTCTCATAACCTCTGGTCCACATGAGGCATGACAGAGAAAAAAGTAGAAATACCTTTACTCAGTAAACTGTAAAGTGCAAAATCTCGGGAAAAAAGGGTAAAAACCATGGATTGAAGCATTTAACCATGGAAATCTAAGTCCTTGGTCATATAGTTCAAAGATTACATGCATCTGGCACACTTTTCAAATTTATTTCCAGCATTTAAAGTCTGTGAATGCATTTCCACCATTTTCAGTATTCTTCAGTCTTGTGACAAAATAGAAATGAAAAGATCCAGGAATAGATTACTTCCATCCTATCATAATCATAAAGCCTGTAGGAAAAAAAGTAACAGTAGCTTTGGTTGTGCAACATGGTGTAGCAGAAGTGCTCAGATTTGAGAGGACAAAAGACAAGGGATGAAGAACCAATGCCACATGTCATCTTAAAACTCTCAGCATACTTGACCCAGTCATGTAATTTATTAATCCACAAGATGAGATTAAAAAAATGGGATTTTCCATGGTAAGACTCCAGTCCTTAATGAGCTGGGTTTATAAGAAAATTATATATCTTGTAACTAAGCATCTGATAGCCTTTCATGTTGACTGCTACATAGTGGTTGAAAATCTACCATTGGAGAAAGCACCCCATATCCCTGCTTTCCCAACAACAGATTTTAGCTTGCTATGTGAAATTACAATGTTGTTTCCCCGAAAAAGCCTTGTGTTATCAAATACTTAATTGTTCTGTTGAACCACATTGCAGCATCAAACAGACTCCAAGAAGGTCATGTATCCTATAAGCATGTTCTCAAACAAGAGAGCATATAAAACCACTTTTAGTGAAACAATAGCTATCACAGTTGTAGTTATGGGAAGATGGCATGTCTGAATTCATCAAATATATAAATGAACTTTAGTTGTTTCTTCATTCCCAACAACACGATAGTACGGAAACTATGATAGATGAATGGATTTTGGTAACATCTCTCGGAAAAAAGAAGGTAAACCAAGTAATGTATAATCTATGTTTAAACATCTATGCCTAAACGAAACATCATTATTTTGAGCAGAAATGGCATACAATTTAATCACCATTATGTAGCTCAGGGTAGCCAACAGATGAGTTCTGTAATTAATTCAAATCCTATTTTTTTATGCTGATTAATAATAAGAACAACAAGACCTCATTTTATCCATACAAAAGTCATTTAACACAAAAAGATAATTAAATTGAATCCACTTAGTTGATATAAATCACACCGAATCAAATTATCCAAACGTTGATATGATTGAAACAAAATATTTATAAATCAGTTCCACTTATTAAAGCTTCTGGATCAATAGGGTATCGTCAAAAACCACTGAATATATCAAACTAAACAGTTAAAAATCAAATTCACAGAAACACACAAGATCAAATAGACATTAGGGGGGCAGAAAAAAAAAACAGGAAATGGGTTCTTAATACGTAAGTAAACCTTACCATTATTGGCTGCTTAACCTGATCTTCAGGATGATTGTGGAGAAACACAAACAAAACCAATCCTGCAATCAAGAACATCCCAATAAGCGCCCAGATCCACTGCGATAACCTCCTTCTAACTGGACGCCGGTACTCTGCCGGTCGCCTCCTCATATTTCTTCACAATTCACCACCAAGGAAAACAAATTCAAGATTTTTCAAATCCACCATCACCCCCAAGATTTAAAATACCAGCAAGAAACAGTTACAACACTACCAAGAATTGAAAAGGGTGAGACAGATACATAAATAATAATCAAGAAATGGGAAAGAACGGTGTATCGAGTTGAATGTGGAGGGGTTCAAATGGAAAGAGCAAGAAGAGAACGATTGTGATCTGGGTTTTATCGAGAGTGTAAATACTAGAAAAAGAAATGAGAGATAGAGTAGAAATTTCCAACCAAAGTCGTCTGTCCTGGTCCTTTTATATTTATATATATGAGAAACTGAAAGTGGGGCTGCATGCCTGGTTGTGCCTGTCTATGGAGTAAAAAGAAACTAGCAAAAAGGAAACAGCCAGCAAGTGTATGAAACATACCATGCTCGATTCTTGAATCTTTTTTCCATTTTATCACCTAATGCAGCAAGTGTAAAACAACCTATCAAGCATAGATAGCACTGCAGGGAGTTCCCACCTTGCATCGGCACTCAACGAAATTTACCGTACCAAAGTTGAGTGAGATTTTAGGACGAGTCTGAAAGACAGATTTAATGTTAGTTACACTCTCTAGGATATCTTTGATCGTTAAAAAAAAACATGGTATAAGCTTATACAAGTTCATTGTTATGCCTTGAAGATGCATTACGTTTCTAAGTTTAAGTTTTGCAATTTATTTCTCTAGAAAAAGCCAATGCAAAGTGAAATAATTTGTTAATTATTTTTTATTATTCAAGTTTTAAGATGAAATAACTGAGTTTTAAATGCAGAACTACAAGATTGATACAAATAATAATTTAAACTCAATGATGGGTTTTTTTCAACATAAGAAGAACGATGCAAAATATTTTTTTAAATTATTTTTTTCTATTTAGTTTAGAAAATTAAATAATATCCTTAATAATTTTATTTTTACTAGTTTGTTTATGGTTTTTATTTCTTTTCCATTATTTTTAGATTTTATTGAGTGTTTAGGTTGGTTTTTAGGTTTATTTAAGGAGATTTAAAACTTTTAAAGTGATATACTACTTGAAAAGAAATATCCAGTAAAATTATCTTTTTTGGTGCGATGACAAAAAAAAAATTGAAAAGGATGTTTTCGGATAAAAAAGATTTTTTCAAAAAAAAAACAATTTCACCGGAAAAATTGAGTTATCATGTTAAAAGTTGACTTTCATATCAAAATTAATCAAAAAACCATTATTTTACGATCACGGCTGAATTTGCGTCGTCAAAGTTAGTTAAATGGGTAAAAACAAAACTAAAGTTTAGGATTTTCTTGATCCCTTCTAATTCTTTTTTTTCTCTGATTTTTTTCTCTCATTTAAAAAATGGTTGAAAAAAAGAGGATAAAATTTGAATATCAAATTCAATCACCCAAATGAATATGAATTGTGATTAAAAATCTAATTTAAGCTCCCCTACACCCAATTAAACCTTAAATGGATCACAATCATAGATTTAATTTAAAATTATTTAGTTTTAGATCGTTGAATCAAATTAGATGCAATATGAACCATCCAACCAAGCTAGCTCATGGATCCATCATAAATCTGGTCATACCTCAACCCAACTTGCATTCTCTCTCCTTATCAGTGATTAAACTAGTCGTCATTCTTTCTTTGTCCAACCACCATACGCCTCAAGACTACCGTAAAAAGATGTATCTTCCCTCCTTGACCAAACCCCGAGGAGTCCTCGATGACAATGTTGTTTTTAGTAATGGAAAAAAACAAATAAATTGAATGGGAAATCAAATTATGTTATTATCAACATTCCTCCCTAGTTGATTATGAGATACATGGCCAACATCAGTAGACAGATAAGATTGAGAGCTTGTTGTTAAGCTGTTTGAACGCCAAAACCTCATCAGAATCAACATTGAGCAACTGACAACAACAAGGTGTGTGACACACATGCGAACTGAATAGTGCAGTTGCATGGTTAATGGTAGAATCATAATTCCATAGTCTCACCAAGGTAAAATAGTAATTTCACTTAGACTAGAGGTATCTCTATAATTTCTCAAATCTGAATTTTATTTTATTTTATTTAGAATTAAAAATAATTGTATTTTATTTTTATTTATGGATATTTGAATGAATGAACTGTATGCAATGCACCGTAGTGCGCCAAACATGAGAGATCTAAGACCCTTGAGTAATTTTGAGGTTAGTTCGGATGTTATCGATGTTCTGCGATGGAACTAATATTATGGGATTATGATTTGATTTTTGAGGATTATCCAAGATTAGTGTAGATCTTGATATTTATTGAATCGATGCTTGAATGATTGAGCGACTGTTGATTTGTATAACTAAGTATTTGATTAATTATTGTCATGCATTTCTTAATTGATTACACTTTATATATCTTCGTAAAGTGTTTTGTCAAATGAAATCTCAAACTCTGTATTCTAAAACTCTGTATTCTAATTTTGATTATGTGGATTAATTTTCGAAGATGAGATGATTGAATAAAAATTAATTGCTTGATTATTATTGTGTCTTAACCATAAATATGAGATGAATTTTGATGATTATTGAACTGATTTTAAAATCTTGTGTTTTCTTATTAATTCACCCACAAGCAATTTGTTTTCAACATGTTTTTTTTTTTAAATCTAATGTTTAATTAGTTCATTTATGAGTGATTTATTTTAACCAATTGATTTCAAAACTTGTACTTATTTTACTGGCTCATCCATGAGTGGTTTGTTTTTAATTGATTCTTTTTAAAATCTTTTGTTCAACCAGTCCGCCTATAAGTAACTTGTCTTGACTAGATAATTTCAAACCCAAGTTTTTCTGATTGGTTTACCCATAAACAATTCATTTTAATCGATTATTTTCAAAATTGATTCGTGTATGAGTAGTTTATTTGAACCAATTGATTTCCAAACCTCATTTTCTGATTGGCTCATCCATAAGCAATTTGTTTTTAATCGATAATTTCAAAACTTTTGTTTTCTAACTGGCTCACCTATGAGTAGTTTGTATAACAGATTTTTTCTTTTTTAAAATCTTGTGTTGATTCATTCTTAATGACCACTTGAAAACATATTTTTCTTCTTAATGTATTTTCATACATGTAACTTCTTTTTATGCAACCTTGGAGGGATGGTTGGTTGATTATGATGATATTTTATGTGGAGTCCGTGTTAGATTCTATTAGGTTTTATTTTTTACCTTGCATTAAAAAGGTGATAAAAATCAAGAGCGTCTGATAATTAGAATTTTATATGCTTATGTGTTTATTTTATTATATTTGTTATCGAGTCCTGAAAACACCTTTTTCCAAGGGAAGGATTCCTATGTATTCATTTCTTTTTATTTTACCTTACCCCTTTTATCTATATGCATTATATCTAGAGATTTGTTTTCTATTATTAATGTGTGTAATGCAATTGGTCATAGGATAAATGTTGGAGAGGTATCATTAATTGAGTTCATCTTCCTTCTATGTAACCAACTCTTTACCCCAACTTTGATAGATCAATTATCAGGTTCTTAAGACCATTAGCCTTAGGTGGAGACACCTTAACTTTATAGATGATATTTGATCATTTTTCTCATTTTATCTCATAGGGAGACCTCTATCCCACATCACAACGTGAAATAAAGTTAAGTTGCTTCAGTAACAAGATAGCTACTCTATTAGGAAGGATAATTTTTAAGTTAAGTTATGCATGCATATCATCAACATCATTTCTAGTTTATGCTTTTATGTTTATATGATTGTTTGTATGATTTGTATTCTTTATGTTGTTTGTGTGTTGTGTTCGCTTATGTACTATGTTGCATTATTGCCATACATCAAAATTGTTTGCTACCATCTTCTTCACTTCAAATACAATAAAACCCACAAAAACAAAGGCTATATTGGCTTCTTTATGCTTATATTTAGGCCTTATGCTTACCATTAGATTTGATGCTTTTGGTTGGAGAGAATATAAAAGTGTGTGCCTACTTGAATTTTAGTGTCAGAAATGAAGCCTTTCCTCGCGTGCTGCTATTTTTTTTACCTGCTACCATGATTAACAATTTAATGAGTTGAATAGTGCTTGCTATATATAGCGAACACTGTTCACAAAGCTAGAGTGGAAAGCCTTTTAGAGCACATGAAAGTTATGGAAAAACCATGCTTACTAGCTAATATAGCTAAGAATTTGGTTTAGCTAGCAAGGGTGTGGATGCTCTAACAAGTTTATCTAATATTCTTCATGATTGCTACCTTTCAAATTAGCATACAATTAAGATATTGAGTGTGGACTACTTTTAAACCTTCAAATTATAAAAAACACTAAGAGGCATAAGTGATTCATTGTGGAGCAAGATTCATTGCACTGTGATTTTTTATAGTGTAATGATGTTTTTGCCCTCCATAGTATAAGCCAATGACACACGAAATAGAAAGAAAAATGGTCTTTTCATGAGATTCATTTGGTATTGTCAAATTGAACAGGGTTAAATCAATAATCTTACCTTTTCTAGCACAATAAAAAAACTAAATTACCCTTAAAAAGAAAAAAAAATTGCTTGACATACAAGGGCTTCTTGGTCTTTCATTTTTTAAACAGTAAAATGACTAAATCGCTCCTAATTAAAAAAATCCTAAACTTATTGTTATGATCTTTTATGTATTTTCATTATGGTTTTTGTTTTGTTTTGTTTTTTTTTTTTGTAATTATCACGTGGGCTAAGGGGTGATTTGATAATTTAGAAAATTTAAATATTATTAAAAAAATAGTTGTCGTATGCATTACACACATCAGCTTGTGGGTGTGTTTGTGAGTTTCAAATGGTGTGTACATCTTTGCCGATTGGCCAAACATCAGATTTCAAGGCAGCATTGGAAAGTGCCCGGCATCACCTCTATGCTTGAGTGGCCTGTGTGAACAATGAACAACTGGTTTGTCACCAATGACCTATTCTTTTTTTGTTTTTTTTTTCCCCTCTCTCTCCCCCTTGATTCCCATGCCTTTCAACTTGGTTTTTCTTTGAATTTAGTCTCTCTTCTTTTGATTAATGTTTGTTTTATTTGAATTAATTTATAGAATTAGAATATTTTTTTTAATTTTATCCTTATTTAAAATTTTCATCTATCAAACTTGGTCCCTATTCTTTTAATTGCTATTTTATAGGTTTATTTTTTATTTTCTTGATTTATTTTATTTTTCAATTAAATCCCTTATTGTTTTATTTCATTTAATTTTTGTATCAGATTTGGTCATTATGTTTTTATTGTTATTTATTTTATTTTTTTAAATTCTGAATGGTTGAGAATTTTGCTTCATGACTTTTTGGGCTTGCCTTCTAGGCGGTAATCCGGTCTTATTAGCTGAGACACAAGTTTCGAAGATTAACCTAATTTAACTTTGATTTTTTATAAGGTTCTTTTTATATTTTTTATTTTCATCATTCAATATCATATTGTTGGGCCTTCAACTTCATGATTTTTTCTGCTTTCTTTTCTATGAAGTTATTCCGATTGAGCCGGGACATGGGTTTCGAAGATAGACCAATTTAACTTTGGTACTCTTTTATTAGTTAGTTTTTTTTTGTTTTTTTTTTCAATTTTATCATTCGACATCATATTGTTGAGCCTTCAACTTCATGAGTTTTTCCGCTTTCCTGTCTAAGATGTTATTCCAATCTCATATCCTCAATCATATGTTGGTCGAGTTAACCCGAGTTAAGTAGAGGTTTTTTTTTTCTTTCAATTTTTTATTGATTTTTTATTGATTTTTAATTATTTTGTTTCCCCAGGAGTTGACCTCCATTTTTTTATTTAGGTTTTTTGTATGGAGTTATCTTGCCCTCATAAGTTGGTCGCGTGTTTGACATGGTGACTTGAGTTAGTTTTTCTATCTTTTTTAATTTTTCTTTCATGTCCTCCTTCTCTATTTGCTTTGTTGGTGATTGAGTTTCAGTTTTGTTTTTTTTATTTTTCTCTTTATAATGTTGTTTCGTTCTCATTTAATTTTTGTTTTGTTATTAAATAAGATCATTAAGACTTTTTTTAAAATATTTACAGGGTGTCTTTTCATAACATTGAAAAACACTTTTTTTATTGATCATTTCGTTGACTTTTTATTTTATAGCTATATTATATTTATGATCAAAGTCTCAAATTCTTCTTACTCTTTTAAGAATGCTGAACATTTTTTTTCATGTGAAGAAAAATTTAACCCGACCCAAAGCATAGAATGATTATCTAGTGTAATACTATGCTTTATTATTGTTATGGCACGCAAAAGAAGAATAAATCAAGGTAGGATAGTATCTAATGGAGGAAAGGATTCATCACTTCTCTTTAAATTTTTGTCTCTTCAGTGCGAATAAATCAAAACAACATTTTTTTTTTCATGCTTTTCCAATATTTTGATGCTTTAAAATGGCTGATGTCTGTAATTTTTTTTTTTGTGTATAAAAAATGAAGAGCCTCAACAGTGTGGGAATGAGATTCCTTGTGTGAATAGAAACAGGCCATGGATCAGAACTGCATTCTTTAAACAGCATTTTGTACTAGATGTTCTGCTATTAGACAGTCCCCCTATTATCCCATATATATATATATATATATATATATATATATATATATATATGTATGCAAGTGATGCATGCTTAAACTGTTAAAGAATTGTCTGGCCATATTGTTTAAAAGAATGTATAATATTTGAAGTATATATATATATATATATATATGTATGTATGCAAGTGATGCATGCTTAAACTGTTAAAGAATTGTCTGGCCATATTGTTTAAAAGAATGTATAATATTTGAACATTTAATATTCGATAAGAAGATTGTGATGTTCTCAACAGTTTAACCAATATTTTTATTGTTTTATTTTTGAACTTTTAGACCGTGCAGCTGCAAACAACACAACCTATATAAATGCCCCCTGAATTCATCGAACCGGCTATTCCCAGAATCGATTCTCTCAAGAAGAATCATACAAAAGTAGGGAAGGAAGTGAAATAAATCTAAGCCAAAAGCCAAAAGTTTTTATGACGCTTGGTGGTGATCAAATAACCTCCAAGTTTTTTGCCCTTCCTCCTCACTGCAATTGTCATGCAGGAGGCATTTTGGATGCAATACCCCACCGCCCCAGAGCCACCGCGGTTCCCCTTCCCTGCCCATCTCTTAATAAGGCGCCACATTATCGATCGTTTTCTTTGCCCCATCACAAGCAGTGATACACCTCGTTGTTTTGCTTCTTCCACTATTATTGGACCCCTTTCTTTACCCTCATGCATCGCCACCGCCACCTGCACCTGCATACATACAAAATAATTGAAATCGGCAACTTCATGAATTTCTATTTATTGTTGTTAAGGCAGCAAGATACTCTTTTTTTTATACATTTTTCAATAATTTTAATAACTTATCCCATGTTAGTACTAACTAAATATTCTAATTAATACTAGGTATAAAAAAGTTATTATGGTTGGCAGATGGCACTAACGACGGTGCCTCTTTGAACCTTGGGCTTCATTGACTTTAATGTCATGCATGTTGTCTTTTGTGGACTTAAGAACTTAAGCTTAAAATTAATTGAATGTCATTGTCACTTACCCCTGGCCTTCTCCTTTGACACATATCTTTCATGGAGTGAAGCGTCTCATGAGCCCTCAGATTAAGCTTCAAGCCAGATTCAGGGCCTGAATTAAAAAATAAATTACCTAATCATCAGTATGATTGCTACAGTAGTCCGTTTGATTAATCTCATCAATTCAGTACGTAGCTATAATTAATTACTAGAGTAATCTGACCTTGTTTTGATGGCTTAGAAACATAAAGAAGAACAATGGTATCTTGGTTCTGAACCGTGTGAGACAACGCCCATTCAAGAGCACCCATGGCTTCACGGCTTGTATCGACTACCACCATAACCTTGTTGCCATTTCCAAAACCATCACCACAAAAACTCTCCTTGCCACTGCCCAAAAACTCCATTTTTGAATCACCTTCACTGGAACTAGAGGTGGGTTTGGACCGAAGGGAGGGAGAACGGATCCCAACACGAGCTATGGATCGACCAACACTAAACTTTGTTAGTCTCCGACGTGACGGAGCCATGTTGCGCTGAGCAGAATTTTGTGTGGGAAACTGAGCAATATATATTGAGAGGAGGAGTGCTAGCTAGTCTTCCGAGCTACTTGCAAGCATGTCTTTTTCCTCGGGGCGTTGATAGTTTTGACAGACAACTTCTTCTTCATTAATCAAATTTCTTGTCTGTTTCTTTTCTTTTCCAAGTGAGGTGGCCTCGTCTTCTACGTGCTTACCATTACCATGTAGCTGGCACATGGACATGGGCTCCATCACCATAAGTTACTAGTTGAATTATAGGATGACATCTTAAGCGGTTCCACACTTTGTAAGACAAATCCAATCACATATCGACGATAAATTCCTTGGCCTATGACATCCATGTCACTAATTCTTGCAATCATTAAGGTTAGGAAGAGATGAATCTAAGCACTTCCCTCTTGCAATCACTAAGCGGGATTGGTGGAGATGCACCAGGAGAAAAATTAAATAAAAGTTGGGCGGGGATTCACCACGAGCGGAAGCTTCCTTTATCCGAAATATTGTTAGTTCAAGTAAAACAAAATATAAATATATCTATTAAAACATGTTTTGTTTCATTAATCATATCGAAGCCCCCCCCACGCGTTGAGATTGAGTTTTTTTTTTAGCATAACATGAACTTAATATGTATCTCCCACATGAAGCAATTTGATCCAACATAGTTAGAATTTAATGTACAAATTAGTTTATCAAACACACATGTGTACATAAAATTTAATAGAGAAAAATACATCAAACCTTCTCCTTCCTCTCTCAAACCAGTTTCTTTCTCTTGTCCTCTCAAAGCTCACGACAAGGGATCTTCGGTACATCATATAAAAACGTTTGAAGGTCAGCACAAAATTTCATTAAACTTCCGACAACAATTATACGGCCATGGGAAGATAGCGGATCGATCACGATGCGAGAATTCTATAGTTATTGGTATCCAAAATATAATAAGCGTGTTATGCAGGACACGCGTATTATTATTATTATTATTATTATTATTATTATTATTATAACAATATAACAATCCAAGAAATTGTTAGAATATGATGATAACTACGTGTGTCATGATCGACATCATGGAATATTTATTTTTTTGTAATAAAATATAGGATGTGATGGGGATTTTAGCAATAGTTTGCTTTGAAGTCTTTTGGAAGCTTCTCTTCTAAGGTTAACCATAAAACATCCTTTTATTCAGTATTAACAAAGAATTTTATATCGATTTTTATTTTCTTGTTCCATTTTAACTTTATATATTGTTCTAATTACAGATTTTCTTGTTAAAAACTGACTTCTAAGACAGGTTTATTTTGAAACAATTAAGGCCATTAATTAGAAGAGTACTTTTATACTAATAATATTTTTTAGCCAGCCCCATACCTATTAATTTTTTAATATAATTCATCAACATCATTTTCTCTCAGGCTTTACCCTTTATATATAATTTATCCTTTATGTTTTTTATTATACTTTATCTTTTTTACTATTTAATTTAGTAAATTTATTGTTTGTTTGCATTAATTCTCTTTATTACTTGTTTTACTTAACAAGAATGTATATTTTTCCCTTAGTTTCGTAATCCAATATCTCAGTATTTGCTAGAATTTTCTTACAATCCATAATTTTTG